>Ga0182030_10016589_pt1 | contig 14328 bp, 15 predicted proteins | sample 812S3MmetaG_FD_121299 | JGI IMG/M metagenome (GOLD analysis project Ga0182030, IMG submission 121299) | Permafrost microbial communities from Stordalen Mire, Sweden - 812S3M metaG (Illumina Assembly) | ecosystem: Environmental > Terrestrial > Soil > Wetlands > Permafrost | place: Sweden...
ATGTGTGGCACCAGCCCCGGCGACATTGATGACTTGACCGGACTTAGGGCCAAATTCCGTATCTCATTAAGCGCAGAGAGGAACACCGCTGGAAAGGGAGAACTATCCAAGTTCCAGACGCTATGCTCAACCTGCGAAGAAGGCGTACGAGACCTAAGGCCTTCGAAGCCGCCCGCGATATGGCTCCTATCGCAAATCCGGCGCGCAGGGCAAGAGGAGCAGCGCGCTGTTCTGGATTGGCTCAAAAAGAAATTCAAGGAATAAGTTGGCATGGATCGCAGCGAGAATATGCGCGCAATCCGGAGCAAGGACACGAAGCCTGAATTGGCGGTGCGGGGCCTTGTTCATCGACTCGGCTATCGCTTTCGCCTTCACCGGAAGGATCTCCCGGGGAGCCCGGACCTGGTATTTCCTGCGCGCCACAAGGTCATATTTGTTCACGGCTGCTTTTGGCACTGCCATGGTTGCAAACCAGGACTCACCCCGAGCTCGAATCGGGATTTTTGGCAACAGAAGCTCCGGCGCAATAAGGACCGCGACGCCAAGAGCCTCGAATCTCTCGCAGAGCAAGGCTGGAAGGCCTTGGTGATTTGGCAATGTGAGCTCCGTGACAGCCATGCATTGGCAACGAAAATTAGGAGATTCCTTGGCCGTAGCGGCCACGTAGCGGGACAATAAAGATTACCCATGTCTTCCCGAATCCTTCTTAGAATTTGACGCCCGCAACCACGCCTTTTCGTCCCTTTGAGAGCTGCGCTATCCTGACAGCATCGAATAAGGTGCTCGCCCCGGGAGGCCGCCATGCTTGACATCACCACCGACATCCAATCCCTCACCACCTTCCGCCGCTCTTCGGCCGGCATCCTCAAGCACCTTAAGAAGAGCAAGCGCCCCATGGTGCTGACCGTCAACGGAAAGGCCGCGGCCGTGGTGCAGGACGCCGAGGCGTATCAGCGCCTGCTCGACATTGCTGCTCAGGCCAGCGCCGAAGAGGGGATCCGTCAGGGCCTCGACGACGCGAAGAATGGAAGGGTGCGGCCGGTGCGGGAGTTCTTTGACGAATTCGAAGCGACCAATGGCATACCGCGTTAGTGTGGTGTTCCCAAAGTTTGTAGCATAAGTTTTGAAGTGCAGAAGCAGGTCCTTCGACTCACCACCCCCAAACTGAAGAGCGTTTGGGGCCCCTTTCGCTCAGGATGACAGGGTCATTTTATGTCATGGACTTTGGAAACAGGACATTAGAATCACGCCCCGGGCACGGCTTTGAATCAGGAAAGAGCCCAGCCGGAGCGGTTTTCACGTTTGATGAACGGCGCAGCTTCGGGACAATTGATTGCAACCATCTTCGGCCCGTCCCACTCGATCTTCTGGCCCACACGCAAGGACACGCAGCCGAGCAGCATGATTTCGGTAAGGCGCGAGGTGATTTCGAAACGCGAGTAGCAGAGTTCCGGCTTGTTTTCCTTGACGGCGGCGAGCCATTCCAGCGCGTGGTTGGGTTTGCCGTCCTGGCCATAATGGTTGCGCGGGATGCGTTCGGCAAATTGCGCCAGCGCGGGGTGCTTGAGGTAGTGGAGGAATTTCTTGTCGTCCTTCAGCTTCACGAAGAAACTGGCTCCGTAGTCGTCCGGCGAAAAGACCGAGCCTCCATCGCCAATCAGCAGGCAACCGCTTGCGGGAACCTCCCCGCGCAGAGCGACGATGTCGGCAGTCACTTCAATGGGCGGCTTGTTGCTGCCGTCATGACCGCCGCGAGCTTTCGGGTCGGGCGCGCCGCCGTCATACCACCAGAGTGTCAGCGCATCCTGCTCGACGGTTCTGTGATGGTGGAAAAGGTGCGGATCAGCCACGGAGATGGAAGTCTTGCGTTGCGGAAATTGAAAGCGAATTTTGGAGCCTACGGGATAAGATTCCTTGTTCATCTGGCCGAAAGGCGTCGCTTCAATCTCCGTCGGGTAGCCGAGGTTCAAGGCGCGGAACGGCATATTGACCGTGTGGCACGCCATGTCGCCGAGCGCGCCAGTGCCGAAATCCTGCCAGCCGCGCCAAACAAACGGATTGTAGATTCCATACTTATCCTTTGGATCAGGACTGCTCTTGTACGGTCGCATCGGAGCCGGTCCAATCCACTTGTCCCAATCCAGTGTGTCAGGAATCGGGCTTTCTCCCACAGGACGATCCATTCCCTGCGGCCAGATCGGCCGGTTCGTCCAGACGTGAACCTGGTGCACCTGCCCAATGAGTCCGTCTTGAATCGTCTCGACCGCGCGGCGCAAGCCGTCCGCGGCGCTGCCCTGGTTGCCCATCTGCGTGACGATCTTTTTCTCTTTGGCCATTTTGCGCAAATAGCGCGCCTCATAAATCGTCTGCGTCAACGGCTTCTGGCAAAAAACGGCCTTGTGCATCTTCATGGCCGCCGAGGCGATGATCGCGTGCATGTGATCCGGGGTCGAAACCGTCACCGCATCAATCTGGCTGCCCATCTGGTCGAGCATCTGGCGGAAATCTTTGTATACCTTGGCGCTCGGATATTTGTTGGTCTGAATTGCGTAGACCTCCGAACGTGAATCGACATCGCACAGCGCAACAATGTTCTCACCGGCACAGGCATCCGTGTCGCTCTGGCCTTTGCCGCTAATTCCGATGCAGGCGATGTTCAACTTGCTGTTCAGATTCTGGCCGCGCAAGAGCGTTGGCACGCCAAACGCGAGCGCACCGGCGGCCAGAGAAGTGGTTTTTATAAACTCGCGGCGGCTGGCGCGGGAGGGCGCAATGGATTGCGAAGAATTCAACAGGGATAATCTTTTTGATTGATTCCGCATGCGCTACAGAATACAACGACCGGAGCTCGGGCGGCGGTGCCATAACTCCTGTGCGTGATTCATCGCGAAGGCTAGTAAGATGAAATCCGCCGATGAACACCACCCCCCACGACGTTCTCCTCGTCATCGACGTGCAAAACGACTTCTGCCCCGGCGGGGCACTGGCCGTGCCGGGCGGGGATTCCGTTCTTGCGCCGGTCCACCAAATCGCGCCGCAGTTCAAGCACATCGTCCTTACCCAGGACTGGCACCCGGCGGCCCACTCGTCTTTCGCCAGCGCCTACCCCGGCCGCCAGCCCTACGAGACCATCGAAATGCCCTACGGCTCGCAGACTCTCTGGCCGGATCACTGCGTCCAGGGCAGCCAAGGTGCTGAGCTGCACCGCGATCTGCAACTGCCCCAGGCCGAGCTGATCCTGCGCAAAGGTTTCCGCCGCGCCATCGACTCCTACTCCGCCTTCTTTGAAAACGACCGGACCACTGCGACCGGGCTGGCCGGCTACCTGCGCGAGCGCAACCTCACCCGCGTCTTCCTTGCCGGCCTGGCTTACGACTACTGCGTCGGCTACTCCGCACTCGACGCCCGCCGCCTGGGGTTCGACGCGATCATCCTCCGCGACGCCTGCCGTGCCATCGACCTGAACGGTTCGGTCCCCGCCATCGAGAGCCAGTTCGCCCAGGCCGGCGTCCGCCTGATCGATAGCGTGGAACTCTCCAGCTAACAGGCCCCTGCACAGGGCAGCCTTGAAGGGTACGGGCTTCAGCCTGTACATAAATCCACCAAATTGCATGGGCTTCAGCCCCCGAGGGTATGCGAATCCGGGGTCAAGCGGTCCCTCCCCGCGTAGAATCGCAACAGGCGCCCGGCCTTGCCCGCGCCCCAAATCCATGTCGCGCAACTTCTACATCCTCGCCGCCGCATTGGGCCTGTTCGCGCTCCTCTCGGCGGGCATGTCGCTGGTTCCGTCCGGTTTCCAGCCCGGCCTGCCCGCCAACGGGTCGCTCTGGCGCACGGTGGCCATGTTCCTGCTGCTCTTCGGCCTGGCCGCGGCCCTGATCGGCGTCATGACCCATCTCTTCGAGCAGGTGGACCGGCGCAGCGAAGAAGCCCGCCTGGCCGCGCGGCGCCGCCAGCGGGACGGCCGCAAACCGTAAAGTGAGCGCCAGAGCCTAAAATGGACTGGAGGGACTCTTTCCCCAGGATCGAGCAGACGCGCATGTACGAAGTCACCGTGGAGTCGGGATTCTCTTCCGGCCACTATCTCCGCAACTACAAGGGCAAGTGCGAAAACCCGCACGGCCACAATTACAAGGTGCGCGTCACCCTGGCCGGTGAAACGCTCGACCAGGCCGGCCTGCTGCTCGACTTCAAGCTCCTCAAGCAGGTCATGCGCCCGGTCATCGACCGCATCGACCACCAGATGCTCAACGACCTGGAGCCCTTCACGGTGCTCAACCCCTCGGCCGAGAATCTGGCCAGGTATTTCTACGACCAGACCAGCGACCAGCTCGCCAGCATGACCGCAGGCCGCGTCCGCGTGAAAGACTGCACCATCTGGGAGACCGACACCACCACGGCTACTTACTACGAGTAGCCGGCTGGGCGGTGCCGTTCAAACCTGCGGGCCGCCGGCCCTTCTACGATTCCGGCAGTTCGTCGCCTTCGCGGGGTCGTTCGCCTTTCCGGGGCCTGCGCAGAAGTTCAAGCGCCTTGGCGACATCAGCATCGCGCGTATAGCGCTCAAAGAATTCGCGGGTACGCGTGGCGGCCAGTTTTTCCGCCACTGCCACGTTGATCAGCTGATTGAGAGCCACACCCTCGGCCTTGGCCAGGGCCTTGGCCTCTTCCATCAGCGTGGGTTGCAGGCGTAGGGCAAAATTGCAGGTCTTCATCGCTCTCCCATCCTTCGTACAGCATCGCGTGGCGAAATGGTTTCGATTCCAAATTCCCTGGCTGCCGTAAGAAAATCTCTGGAATTGAAAGTTACAAGGACATCGGCTTTGCCGTGAAATGCCGTCTCAAGTACAAACTCATCGTCCGGATCCTCTAACTGGGGCCTCAGGAGAAAAGGCAAATACACCAGCTCTCCCATCCGGCAAAAGGCCTTGACCAGGTCGACCGCTTGCTCGTAAGAAAAGCCAGAGACAGCCAAGTGCCCCGGCCTGGTCAGAACCGACTCATACTCCAGTGCCAACGGCACAGAGACTAAGGGCCTTAGATTGCCTGCCACAACCGCCTCAACGAGCATGGCGGACGCGCAGGTGGGACTACGCACGGCTGCCACCAGCACTGAGGTGTCCAAGACCGCTCGCACCCGAGAATCATATCACAGGCAATATCATCAGTTCATCTGGCTGGACTTCGACTTCAGGTAGTCGTCGAAGGGAATCTCGAAGTAGAACAGCTCGTTTCCGTCCGCGTCGCGCAGCTTGTGCAGGTGCAGTTTGGCGTCCTTCAGCGGGTGGTCCAGCTCCGAGACGTCATAGAACAGAAACCCGGCCCGCGTCGTGTGCGGTTCCACCACCAGCGCCTGGTATTCAAAGGTGTCAAAATCCGCTTCGATCTCCTTGTTGCTGGCCTTGGGCTTCAGCTTGATGGCCGGAATCGGCCCGGGCATGGGAATCTTGCCGCCCTGGCGCTCCTTCTGCGTCATCAGCCGCTCCACATCCTCCGGCTCGGCGGCCTGAATCTTGTCCCCCGCGGCGGTCAGAAACAGAATCCGCGCATCACGCAGACTGATGGGCCGGTCGCCATTGTTGGTTACAATCAAGCGCACAGGCATCACGCCGTGGCTCAAATAGTCCACTCGGAAGATCGCTTCCTTCTCTTTTGTGTCGTAGGGCTCGGCGGCGATGGCCACCTTCTCCTTGTCGTGCACCTCAACCGCGGCAAACGTGGTCGCGGGCTGCACTGCAGGGGGTATGTGGTCCACGGCCGCGGCCGGCAGCGCCAGCCAGAGCAGGGAGAGCGGAATGGCCCGCGAAGTCCTCATCGTGCTCGAAGGTATCATCTGAGACCTGCTTCGATCATTTGTCCGCTTGTATTATTTGATGGTTAGACCCGGGGAAGGCGAATTCCGTCACGCATGATTCTTCTTTTCTATAATCTGGCCTTGCTGGCGGTGCTCCTGCTCGGCGCTCCGTGGTGGCTTTTCCGCATGGCCACCACCCACAAGTACCGCGAAGGTCTCGGCGAGCGCCTCGGCCGCGTCCCGGCTCGCCTGGCCGAGGCCGTCGCCGGCCGGCCCATCCTCTGGCTCCATGCCGTGTCCGTGGGCGAAGTCCTGGCCGCCAGCCGCCTGGTTGCCGAGCTCGACAACGCCCTCCCCGTCTACTGCCTGCTCATCTCCACCACCACCCGCACCGGCCAGGCGCTGGCCCGCGAACGCTTCGGCGCCGACCGCGTCTTCTATTGCCCGCTGGACCTGCCCTGGGCCGTGCGCTCTTATCTGAACGCCCTCCAGCCCAGCCTCTTCATCCTTGCCGAGACCGAGTTCTGGCCCAACCTGCTCAGCGGCTGCTTCCGCCGCAAAATCCCCGTAGCAGTAGTCAACGCACGCGTCTCCGACCGCTCCTGGCCCCGCTATCGCCCGCTCCGCTCACTCTGGAAACCGTTCCTCAGCCGCCTCAGCCGGGTTCTGGCCCAGAGCCAGACCGATGCCGACCGGCTGCTCGCCATTGGCTGCGATCCCGATCGGCTCACCATCGCCGGCAACCTCAAGTTCGACGTGCGCGCCACCCAGGGCTCCGAGGCCACGCGGCTGCTCCAGGCTCTCCGCCACAGCCTGCGCCTGGTCGTCGCCGGGAGCACGCTCGACGGCGAAGAAGCCGCACTGCTCCAAGTCTGGCCGCAGCTGCTCGCCGCCGATCCGCACCTGGCCCTGCTCCTCGCGCCCCGCCATCCGGAGCGGTTCCCCGCCGTCGCCGCGCTCCTCCAGCGGTCCGGCTTCGAGTGGAGCAAGCGCTCCGACTGGCAATCCCAGCCGGCCGGCTCCATCAGGCTGCTCAAGCCCGGCCAGGTCGTCCTGCTCGACTCGATCGGCGAGCTCGCCTCGGCCTACTCGCTGGCCTCGGTCGCCTTCGTCGGCGGCAGCCTCTTCCCGGCCGGTGGACACAACCCCCTGGAGCCGGCCCAGTTCGGCGTGCCCATCGTCATGGGTCCCTGGTACCCCAACTTCCGCGCCATTACAGAAGACCTCCAGGCCCACGACGCCCTGCACATCACCACCCCGGAAGACCTCGCCGGCATCCTGCTCCACTTCCTCACCGACCGCGCCGCCGCTGAAGCCATGGGCGCCCGCGCCCGGGAAGTCTTTCACCAGCAAGCCGGAGCCACCGCCCGCTGCGTGGCGGCCATTCAGGAACTGCTGTCACCCGCATCCATTCCGAGGCCTAGCCCAACCGTTCCCGGATCTCGACCATGAGCCCGCCGCCCACAGTCCGCAAGCTGCTTCTCCCGCTGGTTCCGGTCTACAGGCTCGCCCTCTGGCTGCGCGAACGCCGTCTCGGCACGCGTGCCGAGCCAATCCGCCGCCTGCGCTCGCCTGTCGTCAGCATCGGCAACCTCTCCACCGGCGGCGCGGGCAAAACGCCGCTCACCATCGCCCTGGCCAAAGCCCTCACCCAGTGCGGCTTGCAGGTCAACGTCCTCTCCCGCGGCTACGGCCGCACCAGCTTGTCGGCCGCAAAGGTTCAGGTGGATGGAACTGCGGAGCAGTTCGGCGACGAGCCCCTGCTCATCGCCCGCGAAGCCGGCGTGCCGGTTTACGTCGCTGCCAAACGTTATGACGCCGGCCTGCTCGCCGAAGGCGACACCTCCGCCCTCGCCTTCCTGGCCGAGCAGCTCAAGCCCGTCGTCCATCTCCTCGACGACGGCTTCCAGCACCGCCAGCTCCACCGCGACGCCGACATCCTCCTGCTCAACCGTGAGGACTGGCAGGGCACCCTGCTTCCCTCCGGCAATCTGCGCGAGCCGCTCACTGCCATCCGCCGCGCCAGCGTCCTCGCCCTCCCCGCCGCCGACCCGGAGCTCGAGGCCGAGCTGAAAGCCTGGGGCTGGGAAGGCCCCATCTGGCGCCTCCGCCGCACCATGGAAGTCCCGGAGGTCACAGGCCCGGTCGCTGCCTTCTGCGGCATCGCCCGCCCTCAGCAGTTCTTCGCCGGCCTTGAAGCCGCCGGGCTCGAAGTCGTTCTCCGCAAAGCCTTTCCCGACCACCACGCATACACCGCCGCCGATCTTGAGCGCCTTGCCGCAGATGCCCAGGCCGCCGGCGCTCGCACCCTGCTCACGACGGAAAAAGACAGGGCGCGCCTCGGCAGCCTCGTTTCCAGCCTTCCCAGCTCTCTCCCGCTCCAAACCGCCCCCTTGCGCATTGAAATCGGGCACGAAGACGAGGCCATCGCCTGGCTTCTATCCCGGATTGGCCCGCCTCCCCCCCAGTCGCGCCTGTGAGAAAATCAGAGTTTGCAGACGCAATCCAAGTTCCGTCTCCTTGTGGTCCGTCTCGGCGCCATGGGCGACATTCTGCACGCACTCCCCGCCGTCACCGCCCTCCGCCAGATGCACCCCGGCTGGATCATCGACTGGGTAGTCGAGCCGCGCTGGCGGCCCTTGCTCTCGGCAGAGCCCAATCCGGAGGGAGGCGGGGGTTTCAACCCCCGCATAAAGCCAGCAGGATCGCCGCGGGCTTTAGCCCCGGAAGCCCAGCCTGTCGTGGACCAGCTGCACCTAGCTCCCACCAAGCAGTGGCGCAGCGCCCCCCTCAGCCTCAGCACCATCCATGAAATCAGCACTTTGCGACGCACCCTCCGCGCCGCATCCTACGACACCGTCCTCGACCTCCAGGGCGCCATCCGCTCCGCAGTCCTCGGCCGCATGGCTGGCTCCCAGCGCCTCATCGGCGACGACGCCCCTCGCGAGCGTGCCGCCCGCCTCTTCTACACCGAGCGCGTCTCCACCCAGGCCGCCCACGTCATCGAGCAGGCCGTCGAGCTCGCCCGCGCCGTAGCCGGCGACGACCTGCGCCCCATCGCACCCTGGCTCCCCATCGACTCCGCCGCCGAAGCCTGGGCCGACAGCATTCTGCCGCGACACTCCGCTTCCGCCGCTGTCCTCGTCAACCCCGGCGCCGGCTGGGGCGCCAAGCGCTGGCCCGTCGAGCGGTATACTGCGGTCGCACGGGAGCTTATCCGCCAAGGAGTGCGCGTCATGGTCAATACCGGACCGGGAGAAGAGCCGCTCGCTCAAGCCATCGTGGCTGGTACTGGCAGCGCCGCCACCCCGCTCACCTGCTCGCTAGCCCAGCTCATCGCACTCACCCGCCGCGTCTCTCTGGTCATCGCCGGAGACACCGGCCCACTCCACCTGGCCTGCGCTCTCGGCCGGCCTGTCGTCGGCATCTACGGCCCCACCGATCCCAGCCGCAACGGCCCTTACGGCGTCCCGTCCCGCGTGCTCCGCAGCCCGGAGAGCCGCCGCGACCACTCCCGCCACGCCGCTCCGGAAGCCGGCCTGCTCACCATCCAGCCGGAAGACGTGCTCCAGGCCGCCGGCGAGCTGCTGGCAGGGGAGGGCGGCCGATGACCCAACCCAGCACCCCCGCCCAGCCCGACTGGATCGCCCGCTGGCAGAAGATCGCGCGCCGCATCCGCGTCCCCCTCGGCTTTGTCACCGCCGCCCTCTATCTCTTTGAGCTGCTTCGTCATGCGCCCCATCCCGCGGCTGTGTCCTGGAGCCTGGCCCTGGTGCTGCCGGGCCTGTGGCTCCGCGGATACGCCGCCGGCTATGTGAAAAAGAACCGCGAGCTCTCCGTGACCGGCCCCTACGCCCACACCCGCAACCCGCTCTACCTGGGCTCTGTGCTAATGGCCGCCGGCTTTGCCCTGGCCCTGCTCAGCTGGCCTGTCGCCCTGGTGCTGGCCGTTGGCTTCGCCGTCATTTATGTCCCCGTCATCGCGTCGGAAGAGCGCTTCCTCCGCGCCACCTTCCCCGATTTTGATGCCTATTGCCGCCGCGTCCCGCGCCTTATTCCCCGCCTGACACCGGCCAGCCCAATCCAGGCCGGCGGCGCACCCGGAGCCTTCTCGCTCGCCCTCTATCTCAAGCACCGCGAGTACAATGCAGGGATAGGGGTTGCGCTGCTTTACCTCAGCCTGCTCTTGCTGCGGCCGCTTGTGGGCATGGTTATCTCTGCGCTCCATTAAGCGGTTCGGGGGTGAGCGGTTCCGGCTCGGGAGCAGTCAATGTATCTGTCCGTCCGTGCCAATCCGCGCTACCGGTCCTTGCCGTCAATCCGTGCTATCCGTCCTGGAAGGAGCTTTACCCTCACGTTGAAGACGCCGACAACCGCCGCAATCTTTCTCTGCGCTCTGGCGATCGCTCTGGCCTTGGCCGCCTCGTCGCCAGCTCAGCAGGCGGCTCAGCAGGCGCCCCAGCAGGTTGCCACGCTCGCCCCGCCGCGCGCCGGCTTCAGCTTTCCTGACAAGCAGACCCTCACCTACACCGTCGACTGGCGCGTCTTTCCCGCAGGTACCGCCGTGCTCCACTTTGAGGCCGTCGGCAACAGCGAGCGCATCACCGCCAACGCTGACACCATCGGCGCCATCAACCTGCTCTTCCACGTCGGCGACAAGTTCCAGTCCACCTTCGATCGCGACAAGGGCTGCACCGACGAGTTCGACAAGCAGACCGTCGAGGGCCGCCGCCAGGTCAACTCCACCCTCAAGCTCGACTACGCCCAGGGCAAATCCATCCTCGACGAAAAGAACCTGGTCACCAAGCAGACCAAGCACGTCGAGGCTGCCGTCCCCGGCTGCATGACCGACCTGCTCAGCGGCATCTACTACGCCCCCTCGCAGCCCATGGAAGTGGGCAAGAGCTTCGTCGTCCCGGTCGTCGACGCCATGCACATCGTTCCGGTCACCATGAAGGTCGAGGGCCGCGAAGAGATCAAGACCACCCTCGGCACTTTCAAGACCCTCCGCGTGCAGCCCACCGCCGACGCCGGCGTCGTCAAGAACCGCGGCAACATCTGGATCTGGTACACCGACGACGAGCGCCACATCCCCGTGCAGATGCGGGCCCGCCTCTTCTGGGGCACCATCACCTTCCGCCTCACCGGCAACGAGAACAAGTAAGTGCCCGGGCCTGTCAAATCCCGCGCCTCGTCCCGGCGGGAGGAGACGAAATCCGGGGAAAGCATTCCCGTTGTCCCCGCGCGTCCCGGAGGGCCGCGTCGAAGCCGGGCCTCCGGGTGCCGGGTGCCCCAGGTCTCGTTTCTGAGACCTGGGAGACCGCAGATCCCCGGCAAAACGGGGCAATGTCGTTGCCGCTTTCCGCATTTTCGGAAGGAGCAGGGGCATTTATGCCCCTGAAATGAATGCCCGCAGCGACGGGCTTTAGCCCCGGAGCCTCTGTTTCCAGCGAGAGCAGCCTCCGGGTCTGAAGGCCAATCACATAGCCGCTCTCTTCAGGGGCATAAATGCCCCTGCTCCCTCCGAGCCACGAACCCGCGACCGCCTCAGCCAATGCTCCCGGTGTAAACTTCTCCTTCGCGCGCCCGCGCAAAACTCCTCCGCGCGAACAGGAAAAATCCCATGCGCAAATCCACGCTCGCCCTCGTTCTGTTCCTCGCCGCCGCTCCGTTTTGCTCCGCCCAACCGGCACAGATCAAGCGCCCCATGACCTTCGAAGACATGATGGCCATGAAGCGGCTCGGCGAAACCGCCGTCTCGCCCGACGGCAAATGGCTGGCCTACTCCGTCACCACCGTAAATCTGGAGCAGAACTCGAAGACAGCGGAGCTGTGGCTGCAAGCAATCGCCGGAGGCGAGCCGATGAAGCTCACAGCGGCCCAGCCCGGCGACTCCGGCTCGCAATTCGCGCCCGACGGGCACTCCGTGCTCTTTCTTTCAGGTCGAGACGGCAGCCAGCAGGTCTGGATGACCGACTTCGACCCCGCCACCGGCGCCACCAGCAACGCCAAAAAGCTGACCACCCTCTCCACCGAAGCCGACAACGCCCAATGGTCGCCCGACGGCCACTCCATCGCCTTCACCTCCGCCGTCTACCCCGACTGCCCTGCCATCACGGCCGCCGACGGCGCAACAGGAGATAAGTGCAATGCGGACAAAGACGCCGCCCAGGCCGCCAGCAAGGTGAAGGCGCAGATCTTCACCCACCTCCTCTATCGCCACTGGAACCACTTCACCGGCGACAAGCGCAGCCACATCTTCCTCGCGTCAGTTGACACCGGCGCGCTGCGCGATCTCACCCCCAACGATCCCCGCGACGTTCCGCCCTTCTCGCTCGAAGGCGGCGGCGGCTTCGCCATCTCTCCCGACTCCAAAGAGCTGGCCTTCACCGAGAACCTCGACCCCGAGCCCGCCACCAGCGTCAGCGCCAAGATCCTCACCCTCGACCTCACCAACCCCGCAGCCAAGCCGGTCGTGGTCAGCAACTCGCTGGGCGGCAACTTCAACCCCGCCTACTCACCAGACGGCAAATATCTCGCCTGGCGCTCCGAAGCCCGCGCCGGCTACGAGTCCGACAAGTTCCGGCTGGCTCTTTATGACCGCGCTGCCAAGACGATGAAGGACTTGCTGCCGAAGTTCGAGAACTGGGTCGACGAGTTCGCGTGGGGAAAGAGTTCACTGCAGATCGCGTTTGCAAGTGGAGCACGTGGTGCAGAAAACCTCTACATTACTGATATCGAGCATCATGCAGCGGCGCAAATCACAAAGCACGGAGAATTCAGCGAGATCCATCTGCTTGCAATCCCAGATCGCCCCGGTATGGTCGAAAAGGGTGGCATAGGTGCCGTGGTTGCAACGAAACTGACCGTCGACCGCCCGTCCGAGGTCGTTGTCGTCGGCGTTGGGGACACACTAGAAAGCCTGAAGGATCAGCCCGGCGTTGACGCCTACGACGATTCTCCCGTCCAGCCGGTTACCCACCTCAACGACGCCCTCTTAGCCCAACTCGATTTGCCCGCAATGGAATCCTTCTGGTTCGAGGCCGCCGACAAAACCAAAATCCAGGGCTTTCTCATTCCTCCTCCCGGCTATGACCCGAAGAAAAAATACCCAACGAAGTTGCTGATCCACGGTGGCCCGCAGGGTGCCTGGGGCGACGCGTGGAGCTACCGCTGGAACGCCGAGCTCTTTGCCGCCAACGGCTACGTGGTGGTCATGATCAACATGCGGGGATCCACCGGCTATGGCCAGGCCTTCGTCGACGGCGTCAACGGCGACTGGGGGGGCAAGCCCTTTTCTGATTTGATGGAAGGCCTTGATGACGCCGAACGCAAGTTCCCCTTCATCGACAAGACCCGCGAGTGCGCCCTGGGCGCCAGCTACGGCGGCTACATGGCCAACTGGGTGCTGGGTCACACCAACCGCTTCAAGTGCATCGTGAGCCACGACGGCATGTTCAACGCCGAGTCCGCCTTCGGCTCAACCGAAGAAGACTGGTTCAACATCTGGGAGTTCAAGGGCCATCCGTGGGACTACTACGGGAAACCGGACGCCGAAAACCCCTTCCGCAAATGGTCCCCGTCGCTCTCGGCTAAAAATTTCAAGACGCCCACGCTGGTGATTCATGGCCAGCTCGACTACCGGCTGGATGTGAGCGAAGGCTTCCAGCTCTTCGACACGCTGCAGCTGCTCAAAGTCCCCAGCAAGATGCTCTACTTCCCCGACGAAGGCCACTGGGTGCAGAAGCCGCAGAACTCCCAGCTCTGGTACAAGACGGTAAACGACTGGGTAGACCAGTGGACAAAGAAGCAGTAGGCAGGGCAGGGCAAACGCATCTAAACTCTCCCGCAATTCCTTGGTAAGGTGAGGCAAGGCTGTTGCTCTTGTCCGCTTTTTCGGAGGGAGCAGGGGCATTCATGCCCCTGGAACCAATGCCTGAATCGACAGGGCTTCAGCCCCGGGTTCTTATTCCCAACCAAGACAAGCTCCGGGCCTGAAGGCCGGTCTCTCCGTCCGGCTCGTCAGGGGCATGAATGCCCCTGCTCCCTCCAAAAATAGGAGCCCTCGCAAGAATTCCGGCTGTCGACTGTCACCCCGGAAATTCAAATGCCTTTGCCCTGGTAGGCAGGGGTCATCAACGGTCCGGCTGGCCTTGTAGTACAAAATCATCTCTTGTACTACAATAGGGATATGGGCGCTACCGTACAAGCACGGCTGGATGAGAAGGCGGAGGCGGCGCTACGGCATATTGCGCGGATCGAAGGGTGGACGACTTCTGAAGTAATCCGCGAGTGCATTCTTGAGGGCGCAGAGCGTCGTGCTGCCAAGCCGCGTCTCCGCCTCATCGGCGCAGGCTGCTTTGACAGTGGCGTCACAGATTTGGCCACGAACAAAAAGCACATGGAAGGCTTTGGAAAAAAATGGCGCGTGGATAAACAAGGCAACGGCAGATGGGATTGGTAAAGTTCCCCTCGTCGTCTCTGCCCATCCTCGTGGATGCCAGCTTCCTGGTCTCTGTATACGACAAGCAGGA
>Ga0182030_10016590_pt1 | contig 14328 bp, 11 predicted proteins | sample 812S3MmetaG_FD_121299 | JGI IMG/M metagenome (GOLD analysis project Ga0182030, IMG submission 121299) | Permafrost microbial communities from Stordalen Mire, Sweden - 812S3M metaG (Illumina Assembly) | ecosystem: Environmental > Terrestrial > Soil > Wetlands > Permafrost | place: Sweden...
CCGATTGGGCGCCCCTGCCCAAACCGCCCACCATGACCGTGGTGGTACCGGCAGCAGACAAGCAACCCGCCACCTGGAATTACACCACCTCGAAACCGGCGTCCAATTGGATGAACGAGAAGTATGACGATTCAACTTGGAAACAAGGCCGGAGTGGATTTGGCACACTTCAAACGCCGGGCTCAGTCATCGGCACCACTTGGCAGACGGATGACATCTGGCTGCGGCGCGAGATAACGGTGCCGCCGGAAAGCTGGAAGAATTTGAGTGCCTGGCTGCATCACGATGAAGATGTTGAGGTTTATATCAATGGGGTGCTGGCCATCACTGCCGGGGGTTTTATAACCGGATACGACGTCTTCCAATTGAAACCGGAAGCGAAGGCATCCCTCAAACCCGGACGGAATCTGGTTGCCATCCATTGCCACCAAACCACGGGCGGACAATACGTGGATTTCGGTCTGGTGGATATCCAAGAGTCCCAGCCGAATTAGACTGGTGTTTCATGCCCGATAAATGGTCGAATCGCGGTTCGCTTGGCAAGCGACAATCCGGTGACGCTCCGGATTTATTGAGGCTCGCACACTACGGTGACGGCGCGCGGGCTTCAGCCCGCTTCAGCGCCCGCATCCACGCGGGCCTTGAACAACTTTGCGCGTTCTGGTGGTCGTGAGCTGAAGCGGCGTAAACGCCGCGCGCCGGCCGCGGCGGAGACCCGGCGCGCGGGCTTCAGCCCGCTTCAGCGTCCGCGTCCACGCGGGCCTTGAACAATTTTGCGCGTTCTGGTGGTCGTAAGTTGAAGCGGCGTAAACGCCGCGCGCCGGTCCCGCTCACTGCGTGTCACCTTATTGCGCGGTCCTCACTAGACGTTTGGCTCGAGGAGTTCGTTAACCTTGCTCATCACTTGGAAAGCGTCGGCCACGTAGAGCACGTCCGCTTTGCCGCGCGCCCAGCCGCAATTGGGATCCAGGCTGATGGCGCGCCGCTCATTGACGAAACGCCAGCCCACTGTGTGCGGTTCCTCGCCGTGACAGCAGGTGCTCAAACCCTTGGCGTGGCGTGGCGTGGCGCCCGTCTGGCCCACTTGGTTGAGGTGGGACAGGAATGGCAGCACCGCCTGGCCTTCGCCGCCCAAATCCACCAGCGATTTGCTGCTCCCGAGCGAAGCCCGGGATTTCTTGAGGAAATCGAGGATCAGCTTTTCCGCCTCCGGCAGATGCGTCTGCCCGTCCGCCTGCTTCTTGGTCCAACCGGCGCCGGTGACAAACAGCAATTGCGCGTCGGGACGAATCGTCTGCGCGTCAGCCTTGGGCTCGCGGATGCCCGTGACCACGGTGCGTTTGGCGGCGTCCGGCAACGCCACGGCGATGAGCTCCACGGTGGCCGTGCCTGGGCCGCAGTTGCAGGGTGCCTGGCTGCCGGGATCAACGCCCATCAGCCAGGGCCGTTGCGCCCGCGTGAGGCTGCCCTCCATGCGTTGACGATAGTACCAGCGATTCGCCGTGATGGTCCCGCCCGCCACCGCCACGCCCGTCACGTGGGTATCGGCGCACCCACCGAGGCGCTGCGCCACGCCCGACAATACGCGCGCCCAGCGCGCGGTCGCCGGCACGACTACGATGGTCGCTTGTCCAGCCTGGCAGAGGGCTTCGGCCGCCGCCGCGTCCGTGGCATACCGGGATTGGGCAAAATCGGCGCCAGTGACCGCCAGGTATCGCGTGGCTGGACAGGCGGCAATGGAGTTGGCGGCTGCCTGCACATTTTCGCCGACCAGGCCGATGACGAATTGGGAGGCCGCGAGCGCCTGGTGAAGCGTGGCCGCCGTGTGCAGGGCTTCGCGGGCCGATTTGGCAAGGGAACCATCGGCTTCCGTGTGGGCGAGAACTAGAATTGTTTCCATAAAATTTAAACGGGTGGCTGTGCTCGTGAGAGCACGGCAAAGTTGGCCGCGTTCTCACAAACGCGGTCACGGGTTTATTTTTTGATCCATTCCACAATTTCCCGGGCAATGGCATCCGGCGACTTGTCCTTGATGATTTGCGTTCGCCGGGTCTGCTTCGGCAGGGTCATCGCGGAGAAGCTCAAGCCCGTCCCGGCAAACTTTACGGGTTTTGCCTTTTGGAGGGCGGGCATCACCGTGCGCATGTTCACCATGCCTAATTGGGGATTATTTTTGGGTTCAGGCAAATGGCCGGTGGCCCAGCCGAACACGGCCGGCGCACCCGCACATACTGAAATCTGATGCCGGCCGCCTTCGATTCGTTCGAGAATCTCCAGGGAGCCATCCGCTTGGGGCGTCAATTCGTCCACCCCTTGGAACTGGTCAAGAATACCCAGCCGTTCGCCCACCATTTGCAGGGTGGCCCCGGCGCCTCGCGAGGCCGATTCCCAGCCGCCAAACACGAGCAGCCGTGACTTATCGAGGCCGGGGATGGCTTGGATGGCGTCCGCCAGCGCCCCGGCGGTTTCGGCGGCGTCGGTGAAGCCGCTGGCCGGGCCGTCGAGGGCGATGAGTTCAAAGGGCACCTTTTGGGCTATGGTCATCATCACTTGTTGCAATTTGGCCTTGGGGCCGAGGCTCACGAGCCAGACTTTGCTGCCGGGCAGCTGCTTGGCGAGATTGGCCGCTTCAAAGAGCGCGTGGCCCGCCCAGGGATCAAGGACGGCGGGCAGCATCATTTCATTTTTCAAGGCGGGACCGGTCGGCAAGGCCACCGGTTCCAGCGTTTGCAGCGGGTCAGGCACGATGCTGCCGCAGACAACAATTTGGTACGCTATGCTCATAAATTATTTAATGTGGCCGGGCTCGCGAGAGCACGGCAATTTGATTCTGATTGGCTTCGCTTTTACACAGGCGCCCACGATGCGCGATCAATTCTTCGCCACCTGCGCCCGCCGGTCTTGGGCGGCCATACTGGTTCGCGGTCTCTTTTCCAATTGAAACTGCGCGCGGACGATTCCCCGCACTTCGGCCAGCCACTGGGCGCGTTGTTGCGGCGTGCTGACAATCACCGGGGTGAATGTGTGGCGCAGAACATTTTTGACGCCGCAGAGGCCGAAAATGCATTTTTTCCAGAGCGTTTCCAGCGGGTCGCCGTATAATTCTTGTTCGGCGTCGTCGGGCGTATTGGCGGTGTTGAAAACCACGGCCGAGCGGGCCGCCAGCAAGCCCTGCGGAATACCCTCGCCCTTCTCGTTGGTGACGAAGCGGTACGCCACCTCCGGTCGCAGGACGCGGTCAATCCAGCCTTTCAGGATCGCCGGGGGCATGTCCCACCAGTTCGGATGGACGATGATGATGCCATCGGCTTCCCCGATCTCGTGGCAATGCTGGCGGATGACGGAGCCAAGTTGAACGTCCTTGGCCAATTCCGCCGCTGGCAGGAGGGGGTTGAATTGTTCTTCGCAAAGATCATGCAGGCGCACGTAATGCCCGTGCTCCTGGAGTTCCGCCGCCGCGGTGCCGGCGATGGCGTGGTTGAAACTGCCAGGATTGGGATGGGCGAGGATGATGGAGACTTTCATGGTTACATCAGTTTTCCGCCGAGTGCAGTCCGCCGGTGCCGGCGCGGAAGGCAATATTCATGCGCTCGGGATTGTCGGGATGGGTCTGCGAGCAATTCCACAGGCAGGCGCCGCAATGGACGCATTTCTCCCGGTCGAAATTCGGGACCCCGGCTTCGCCGGGATAGATCGCCTGGCCACTGCAGGCTTCGATGCAAACCCGCGCCCCGCAATGCTGGCAAAGTTCGGAGCGCTCAAATACCACGTGATCGGCATAGCCGTGGGGCGCCTGCACCTTGCCGCCCATCAGCAAGGCATCCTGATGCGACACGAGCAACTGGCCGTCGAATGGAATCGCGGGCCAGCCCACCTTGTCCATCAACGCGCCATGCAGCGAAGTGTTCCTGGCTTTGCATTCGTCGCAAAGCTTGGCCAGCTCTTCCCGCGAAAGACGCCCGGCAAAATACGCTTCCAGGCTGGGAATGCGTTTCCAAGGCTGAATCGGTGCGCGGCCGAGTGAAAAGCGTCCTTTAGTCAAACCGGCGAGGGCCATGCCCAGCATGCCGGTGACGACGCCTTTTTGGAATCCGTCCCGCGACTTTTTGGCCACCTGCCCCTCGGCTTCCACCCAACTGGCGCGGCGCCGTTTGACGTAGGTTTCATCCAAATTCTGTTTCGTGAACGGCTTCTTCGCTTTGAGCAATTCCAGCACCGCCTCGGCCAGTTGTGTGCCCGTGGCCCAGGCTTCGTCAACGCCGGAACCGGTCAGCACGTTGGTCGTGCCGCTGCCTTCCCCGATGCGCGCGTAGCCATCGCCGGCGAGCCGGGGTTCGCCTTGTTGGCCGGATTCGCCGAGCGTTTTGGCGCCCCACGAGCGAAGCTTGCCGCCTTGGAGATAACGCCAGAGATAGGGATGCAACATCCAATGCTGGAGATAGCGGTAGGCCGTGCGCACCGGGCTGTCGAACCAGGACGGGACGAAAATACCGAGCGAGGCGACGCCGTCCGGGTGCACATAGAGAAAACCGAAGATCTCCGGTTCGGGATAGCCGAACGTGTGGAGCACGGTGCCGGCTTTGAGGGGCGTGTCCGCCGGTAAATCCACGACGAATTTCATGCCCACGGCCCAGTCGCGAATGTGGTTGCCGCCAGGCAGTCCGAATTGGGCGTCCAGCTGCCGGCCGATGGCGCCGACCGGCCCGTCGCCGACCACCGTCAGTGCGGCATGAATGTCCATGCCGGGCACGAAGCCGTCGGCGGGATTTCCTTTTTTGTCCACCCCTTGGTCGAGCAAACGCACGCCGATGACCTTGTTATCCTCCGTCAGCGCTTTGGAAACCGGCGTCGCCGGCCAGATTTGCACCGTGCCCGTGGTCTGCACCTGGGCGCCGACCCATTGCATGAATTGGCCCAGGGAGAGAATCAGGCCATCGCGCTTGTGCAAAAAAGCCGGCGTCCACGGCAGCTTCAGCGCGTGCCGTTCCAGCGGGAGCGCAAATCTCGCGGCGCGAATCAGGGAATCCGCCAGGCGCAGGGCCGGTGAGCGGCGGCTGGCCCCGAGGGGATCGAGCAAGTAGAGCACTTTTTCCTCTCCGACCGGGACGGCCATCGGAATGCCGGCTTTTTCGATTTCCGGAAAACTGGCGCGCAAGGCCCGGGCGCGGGTGACGACGCCGGACACGCCAAAGCCGGGATCGTCGGCCCGTTCATAGCAGAGCACCTGCGGGGGCAGCCCCGGCGCGGCGGCGCTTTCCACGGCGGGCGTGCCGTCGGCATTGACGAGCCCGCGGGATAGCGTGGTAAGAAAACCAGCCGTGGCCGGGCCAAAGCCGACGCACACAATGTCGGCATCCATGCGCTGGCGTTCAATTTGTAGCGGTTCTGACATTGGCAATTCTGTTCGTTCTATCGGGCAATTGCCGGCACGAGCTTTAAAGCTCAAACTTTGCAGTCCGAAATTCGTGCTGGTCGAAGTCCAACTAAAACCCGGGCATCTTAAACCGGGTAATCCAGCGCCTCGCGGGGCGTGACCTTGGTCAGGGACTCGGCCGCGCGGTCCTTCGCCAGGCGGCAGCCGGTGAGGCAGCCATCCAGCCTGCCCCGCAGGCGGTTGTAATTCTCCAAGCCGTCGAATCTTACGCACGGGCCTGCCTTAAAGGGATGTTCGCTGGCCGGTTCAACTATGTCCGAATGGGCGCGCGCCGAATCCTCGATGCCTGGAATCAGTCCCTCCAGCGAAGACAGCTCCTCCGCCCGGTAGCAGATATGGCAACTGGTTTCATCCCACGCGGGGTGGCGGTTATAACCGAAGACAATCTCCGTGGTGATGCGGCTGACTTCACCGGCGGTCCGCGCGCATTGGACATGGGCCAGGTCGCTGAGAAAGCTGACGGTGCCGTCCAAACCTTCGGCCACGGCGGGGTTCAGCGGGCCTTGGGTGTCCAATTCCACCACGTCGAGGATGAATTGCCGGGCGGCGAGCAGCCAGCACAGGGCGTCGGCCAGCGGAAAGGTGACACCTTGGCGGGATTTGTGGAAAAGCTTGCTCCCGTCGGCATCGGTGGCGGTCTGCACATGATTCAACGTCCAGAGCCACAGATCCATGGCGCTGGCCAAAGTGCAGGCGCCGGTGCCGGGGCGGGTTCCGGCGAGCTGGCGCATGTCCGCAATCCATTGCTTGAACTGCGCCAGGAACAAGTCATTGGTCATGGTGATCGAAAGCTGCAACCGTTGCACGGCTTCAGGTCCCTCATAGGTGGCTTCCAATTGGGCATCCATCCATTTCTGGCCCAGAAAACCGGGGCATTCCTCGGTGATGCCATAACCGCCCATGAGGCTGACGGCTTCGCGCATCATTGTGGCGCCGTGGCCCGTGTTCCAAAGCTTGCAGGCGGGGCAAAACACGTTGGCCAGGGAATCCAGGATGGAGTATTTCACCAGCACGTCGGATTCCAGTTCGGCGACCTCGCCCAACTCGCGTTCGCCCACGGGCATGGCATTGAGCTTCACCAATTCCATCGCCGTGGCTTGCTTCTTGGCCATTTCCTTGAGCGCCGCGCGGCCCGTGAGGTTCCGTTCCGCGAGCCACTGCTCCTTGATTTTTTCCATCGGGTCCAGCTCGTCGAACAGTCGGGCCGCATAGAAACCCAGCGAAGCGCTGGCTTCGCCGGTGGCCCAGATGTCCACGAGGCGATGCAGCGCATCCTCTTTTTGTTGGATGCCCAGCTCATAACGCGGGGTGCCCGGCGCGCCAGCTCCCCCCCGGAAACGGCGCCGCTGATACAGAATGACCGGTTCCACGGCCGAAAGCAGCTTGGCGCTGGTCATCAAACCCACGGTGACGCGGGTGCGGCGAAATACGGCTTCAATGATATCGGCGTGCGAATAGTTCGGAATGATCACGCCGTCCTTGATCGTGTAGCCCCCGACAATCCGGTGGGCGGGTACCTTTAGATTGAAAATGGGATCATTCGTCGAGGAAAGCTGGTGAACGAGCTTCTTCGTGGGAGTGCCGCGGTCCCAAATCCCCGGGTCGCCTTCCTCCAGGATCACCATGCAACTCCCCTTGATTTTGGGGTCATCGGAATCCACGGCGGCGGTGACGACGTTGGCGAATCCCATGTTGGTGATGAAGCGGCCCCGCTTTTCCACCTGCAACATCGGTTCGCCGCCCTCCCGCCACTCGGCCACGCGCACCTTGCCGCCCAGCATGCCCGTTTCCACGCCGACAAACGGGATGGGTTCCGTGAGGGCAAACGCGGCGCGAACTTGTTTGCGGGTTTCTCCCGGCTTCAGCGGGGCGGCGCCGGCAACGTATTTGTCGCGCTGTTCGCGGGTGCCGCGTTCGTGGATGGGCGCGAGCCCCAGATTGCCGGCCAGGCTGCCAGTCGCCGCGCCGGCGTCTACCCAGGCCAATTCAAACGCAATGAGCGATAACGCGAGATTCTTGGGGCCGGCGATAAAACCGCCTTGTTCCGGGTCCAACGAGGCCGCGGTGATGCCGCTGTCATCATAATGCTGCAGCAGGCTGTTCTTTTCCGGCGTCCATTCGTGTGAATTGCGGCCGCCGGCAGCCACCAGCCGTGCCACCGGTCCGCGCGCCACCCCGCGCGCCGCCTGGATCAGCATGTGCAATTCATACCGATCGGCAAAGCGCCACATGATCTGGCGGACGTCGTCTGACGGCAGGGTGGTCAGCGTCGGGGAGGCTTTTGAGTCGGCAATGGCATTCATAATTCAAAATGTTGCGCAGCGGAATCGGGACATTGTGAGCGGGGACCATCTTCGACGAAGCGCGGGAAAGAATCAATGCCATAAATTACGATAACGATCATTAACAAGTTGATAACCTGTTCTTAAGGAAAACCTTGCCTGCTCTCGCACTAAACGCAGAGATAGACGTACACGGAAAACGCCACGGCTCCCGCGCCGGCGGCGGCGGCCAGCGACCAGAGGAAGCTATGCTGCCGGGCCGCCATGGCGAAGGTCGAGACGATGACCGCCAGCTGGGCGGCGAGCATGCCGAAAAAGAATTTGCCGCTGCGCTCATGGTGCCTTTCGGCAGAATCATTATTCTGGCGCACCTGCAACTCGTAGATTTCAGCCACGGTCAGGTTCAGGCGTGATTCAAGGTCATATCGCGCCACGGTATAATGCAGACGCGCGGCCGTGAAACTGCGAAAAAGGCCTTTATCAGCCGTCGTCCCTGATTCATTTGGCCGGTCCACGGTCTGGCTGATGGGTTTGATCGCCTGGTCAAATGCCTGGGCGGCATCGAGCGCTTCCCGCAGGCAGGCGGCAAGTGCGGCCGGTGGCACGCGGGCCAGCGCGGCCGAGATTTCGGTCTCGGGTCGGGAATCTTCCACCAGCTTGAGCGCGGCTTGGACGTTATCTGGAAATTTCACAGGGGCGGTGTCGGGCAGCCGGTTTTTGATCAAGGCTGCAACGGCCACCGGATTCGCATTCGACAGCGCCGACGCGGGCAGCGGTTCGAGGTCGCCGGTCGCCGCCAGCAAATCAAGCGTATCTTGCGCCAGCGCGCCGCGGACTTTTTTGGCCTGGTAATAACTCCACTGGTCGCCGGCCTTGGATTGAAGTTGCGCGGCGAGCGAACGGTCATATTGCGCGCGCGTCATCTCGCTCGAAGCGAGTCCGGCCAGCATCGTGGCGATGACGGTCATGACGATGGGAGTCGCGCCGAGGATTTTACCCCAATGGTTCTGGGGCAGGTCCTGTTTGAGCGGTTCGGGAATTTCAATTTTTCCAGCCATGGCCATCCTTTCGCTGCCGGACAGCTTACCGGGAAGAAATTTTATTGCCAGCCTGCAAACAAAAGGGTTATTAGGCAGACATGCTGATTGTTCATGTTCACGTCCATGTGAAACCCGAATGTGTCGAGGCGTTCAAGGCGGCCACGCTGACGAACGGCCGGATGAGCCTGCTGGAGCCGGGCGTGCTGCGCTTTGACGTGGTGCAGCAGGCGGATGACCCGACGAAATTCGTCCTCATCGAAATCTATCGCGATGCCGCAGCCAATGCGGCGCACAAGGAAACCGCGCATTATCCGGTGTGGCGGGATGCAGTGGCGCCCATGATGGCCGAGCCGCGATCCAGCGTAAAATTCACCCCGGTGTTTCCGTAGCGGTACGTTAAGCTGAAAAATGAATTAACCACAGATGGACACAGATGCACACAGATTTGAAACCGTAACGGGTTGGTTCCGAGCGGCGCACCAATTGGTGAGTGGCTCTCATGCTCCAAGAAAACCCTGCCGAGCCCATTTTTATCTGTGTCCATCTGTGGTTTAAATGAATCGTTCCGGCTTGGCTTTTGCCCGGTATGAATTTTGAGTTTGCCACCGCCACGCGCATTGTTTTTGGCGCCGGCAGCGCCGCACAAATCGGCGATCTGGCGAAGGGCTTGGGCCGCCGCGCGCTGGTGGTCACTGGGCGCGAGCCGCGTCGGGCGGAGCGGTTGCTGGCCAGCCTTTCTGCCCGCGACGTCGCGGCCACTTGCTTTGCCGTGGCGGGCGAACCGGAAATTTCCGTTATCGAGCGTGGCGTGGCCGTGGCCAAGGCGGATCGTTGCGACTTCGTCATCGGGTTCGGCGGCGGCAGTGTGATGGACGCGGCCAAGGCCATGGCGGCCATGCTGACGAACGAGGGCGAATTGTTGGATTACCTGGAGATTATCGGGCGGGGCAAAAATCTGGCCCGGCGTTCGGCGCCGGTCATCGCCCTGCCCACGACCGCCGGAACGGGCGCGGAAGTGACCCGGAATGCGGTGCTCGCCGCACCGGAGCAGAAAGTCAAAGTGAGCCTGCGGAGTCCGTACCTGTTGCCCACGATTGCCGTGGTGGACCCGGAACTGAGCGGTGGCCTGCCGCCGGCGCTCACGGCTAGCACGGGACTGGATGCGCTGACGCAATTGATTGAACCGTATGTCTGTCAGCGCGCGAATCCATTGACGGACGGCTTTTGTGTGGAAGGCATCCCGCGGGTGGCTCGGGCGTTGCGCGAAGCCGTGTCCGATGGCTGCAACCAAGCCGCGCGCGAGGACATGGCCACGGCGAGCTTGCTCGGCGGATTGGCGTTGGCCAATGCCGGCCTGGGCGCGGTGCATGGTTTCGCCGGACCCATCGGGGGGATGTTTCCAGCGCCCCATGGAGCCGTTTGCGGCGCGCTCCTGTCGCACGTGATGGCCATGAACCTCTATGCGCTCCGCAGCCGCGCGCCCGGCAGCATCGCCCTGCGCCGGTATGACCAGGTGGCGTCGCTGCTCACCGGGAATCCGCACGCCACGGCGGACGCCGGGGTGGAATGGGTCCAACGACTGGTCGCCGGTTTCCCGATTCCCAAGCTGGGCGCCTTTGGTATCCGGGAAGAACATGTTGGTGACATTGTTGCCAAAGCCGGCAAGGCCAGCAGCATGAAGGCAAACCCCATCGCGCTGACGCCGGACGAACTGGCGCAGACTTTGCGGCAGGCGCTCTAGCCCGGATATTTCATAGCTGCTGGGACGGGCGCGAACAAAACCGGCGTAGCGCAGGTTTCCAAACCTGCTGTATCGCCGATTTCCAAATCGGCAGACCGTCGCAATGGCGTGGCGTCCGCGGGTTTGGAAACCCGCGATACAGCAGACTTGGAAGTCTGCGCTACAGATTTGACTGTGAAATATCCGGTCTGGTCGGGTTGCGCAAAACTTTGGACTGGCGAAGGAAATCCACGACCCGATAACCCAGCAGAACGGCCAGCACCCCGGCGAACACCAGCGGCAGGCGGACATCGGCTTTCACCTGGAGGTAATAGTGGATGACGCCGCCGATGGCGGCCACATAAGCGAGCCGGTGCAGCGCCCGCCAGCGTTTGCCGCCCAAACGCTTGATCATGGCATTAGTGGAGGTCACGCCCAGCGGAATCATGAGGATGAGAGCGGTGCTGCCGATGATCAGGTATTTGCGTTTGACCATTTCAGTGAGGGTGCCGGGCACGCTGAAGCCGCGGTCCAAGGCAAAGAAGAGCAGAAAATGCGTGCTGGCATAGAAAAACGCATAAAGACCGAGCATGCGCCGGGCATTGGCCAGCCAGTTCCAGCCGGTGATTTTGCGCAAGGGCGTGACGGCCATGGTGAGGGTGAGAAAAGTCAGCGCCATCATGCCGGTGGTTAGGATGGCGAAATTTTGCGGATTGGCTCCGAGCCGGTGATGCCCCGCATCCCAGGCCAGCAGCGCCAGCGGCACTGCGCCATTCACGAGAATGAGCAGCTTGGCGAAGCGGATGTCGTTCTCCTTCATACCGGTCAGAAATTAGCGCGCAAGTCCATGCCGGCGTACAAATGGGCGACCTCGTCGGCATAGCCGTTGAACATGAGGGTCGGGCGGCGGCCGGACTGGCCGATGCGCTGCTCGGTGGCCTGGCTCCAGCGCGGATGGTCCACCTGGGGATTGACGTTGGCATAAAAGCCATATTCATTGGGCGCGGAGGTGTTCCAAGTGGTCGGGGGCTGGCTGGCGACGAGTTTGATTTTAACGATGGATTTGATGCCCTTGAAACCGTATTTCCAAGGCACCACCAAACGGATGGGCGCCCCGTCCTGCGGAGGCAGGACCCGACCATAAATGCCGCTGGCCAGGATCGTCAAGGGGTGCATCGCCTCGTCCATTCGCAATCCCTCCACATAGGGCCACGCCAGCACGTCGCTGCGTTGGCCCGGCATCCGCTTCGGATCCAGCAAGGTTTCAAAGGCCACGTATTTTGCGCTGCTCAACGGTTCCACCACGGCCAGCAGCTTCGACAGCGAAAAACCCACCCACGGAATGACCATGGACCAAGCCTCCACGCACCGCATGCGATAAATCCGTTCTTCGGGCGGACTGAGTTTCAGCAGATCATCGAGGTCGAAAACCTTCGGCTTTTGGACGAGGCCTTCCACGGACAATTGCCAGCCCGCGGTGTCAAAATGGGCGGCCGCGGGCGCCACTCCTTCCTTGTCGGTGGAGAACTCGTAAAAATTGTTGTAGTGCGTGATGTTTTCGTAAGTCGTTGGCGGCTCATCCACGCGAAAACCCGAGGCATCGGCGGTGACGTCGGAAAGCTTGGTGACGCCGGGAATAACGGCCGTGTTCACCTTGCCGCTGCCGACGGGGTTCAGATGTCGATAGATCAGGCCAGTGGCTGCGGCGCTGGCGGCGAGGACGCCCGCCTGGATGAATTTCCGGCGATTAAAATAGAGAGCGGGACTGGTGACGTCGCGGCCGGATATTTTATTTGCCTCTTTCACGGGTTGAACAGCGGTTCAAGAATTCAAGGAAACTAACACAGAGGGCGGGAGTACACAAATCAACCCCTGCCGCCAACCGCGGTGTGAGACAAAATTATTCTTCGGCCTTCACCCGGCCCTGGAAGGGCACCGGGAATGAGATACGGCAATGTCTGGAAGCGCGACAAGAACGAATTCGTCCTGAAGGAACGATGGTAACAGGTAAAAACACCATAAGTATTCCTGATAAAAAGGTTCACGCATTGCCCCCCTGAACCACCCGCAAATCCAGGGTCGCACCATCGCCAAGACGCGGAAACCGTTTCTCCCGCGGGAATCGAGCTCCTGTTGGCAGGCTGACAGAGTCGCACCATCGCCAAGACGCGGAAACCGTTTCTCCCTCTCCTGGGGGAGAGGGCCGGGGTGAGGGCGGACTTCTTAACACTAACATTGCTTTCAGGTTCATGGGGCGAGCGTTAAACAATTTAGCCCACAATATTTCCAGTACTTCGATGCTTGAAATTTGGAACGGAGAGGATACCAGCCGCCGGGCGCACAGACTCTAATTCCCCGTGCCAACGCCCCGCAGAATGCCGTTGGTGAAAAACAGGGTGGCCGTTCCCGTGGGGGTGGTCACGACGATGCTGGTGGTGAGACCGTTGACGATTGCGTTGGCGTTGAGGTTGGTGAGACCGCCGCCGTCACCGGCATGACTGCTGAGGAGCAGTTGCGAGCGGTTCTGATTGCCATCGGTCCAATACGGCAGGCCGTTGTTCCGCTCCAAGGCGCCGGTAACCGGGTAGGCGGCGAGCCCGTCCTGCTCGAACAGCAGGGCGGGAACATCCGTATTCCCGCCCGTCCAAAGATCCAGATATGCGTTGCCCACATAAAAGCGGGTGTGCTCCGATTCCGGCACATTGCCGACCATGACGCGCCCGTAGCCATCCAACCGCAGCGGGTGCGCGAACAGGCCGGAGTTGATGTTTGCATGCTCTGATTTTCGCGGCAGGAACTCAATGATGTTGCCGTATTCGGCGTTGGTGCCAAAGGTCGTGACCACCCCGACGGAGCTGCGGTTGTCACCGCTCAGCGACAGGATGTGCGTATTATAAATGTACTGGGAGAGCCCCGCGGCGCCGACGGGACTGCCGGCGGCGACATCCTCATTGAAGCTGGGAGTATAGTCCGAATACTCCTGCGGGTCGGCGCTCCAAGCATCGGAGCCGCCGTAAAGTTCCACATTGTAAATCTCCTTGGCGTTATAATAGGCGTCCTTGATCCCCCAAATGCCCAACCCATCATTGTCACCCTCGGGACCCCCGGTATTGGTCACAAAGAACGAGGACAGAAACCCGACATTTGCGCTGCCGTTGAAGAGGATGTTCCCGGGCAAAGCGGAAGGCGAAATGGTGCCGGTGAGATCGCTGGCGGAAAGGCCCGTCAAACCGCTGCCATTACCAGTGAAATCGCCGGCGGAAATCGTGCCGGCAAAATTCAGGCTGGCCGGCAGATTTTTGCTGGCAATGGTCCCGGCCAATTGGTTGGCGGACACGGTGCCCAGCAGATTGCTGGCGCTATTGGCCATGACCGCATACGGCGTGGCTAGAATCTGCTGGCGCGGCGCCAGCGTGGTAAAGGTCCCGCAGCCATTGGTCCGCACCCCGATCTCCAGCCAATAGCTTCCACCCGTGAACGGCCCGGGCCCGAAGTCCAACGCGACATTGAACAAGCCGTTCGCGACGGCGGTGTTGCTGATGATCAGCGGTCCGCCCACGGGCAGGACATTGCTGCTGGAGTTGAAGAGCGTGAAGGTAAGATCGTAACTGCCGGTCACCGGCCCCCCGCCACCCGACAATTGGCCATTATAGCTGAAAGCCGTGCCTTGGGCATGGGCGTCCAGCAATATCAACGTCAAGGCGGCAAATCCAACCAGTTTTTTCATTGTCATATGTTTCCTTCTGAGAGTGTTTTCATTAAACGAAAGTCCGCCGGAAAGAGTCAAGCGCAACCGCTGCCAATTTTCGGCCAGCCGCCGCGAACATTGCCGCTGGGCTATCTCGGGGGGCG
>Ga0182030_10016592_pt1 | contig 14327 bp, 9 predicted proteins | sample 812S3MmetaG_FD_121299 | JGI IMG/M metagenome (GOLD analysis project Ga0182030, IMG submission 121299) | Permafrost microbial communities from Stordalen Mire, Sweden - 812S3M metaG (Illumina Assembly) | ecosystem: Environmental > Terrestrial > Soil > Wetlands > Permafrost | place: Sweden...
CGGGGCGGGCTTGTTGGCCAGTATGTGGAAGCTTCCCCGCATGACGTAGAGCTCCGATACGTTCGGGCGAATCCTCAGGTCGGCTGTCTGCTCCATCCAATTGAAGATCTGGCGGCCAACCCTCTTCAGTTCGATCTCGCTTGCGACGCCATCTAACTCCTCAGTCAGCGCGGCGGCGAATCGCTCCCATTCATCGATCAGACGCCGCTCGTATGACTCAACCTCATCGCCCACCAGCAGTTCTTCCCGCGCCCACCGCGAGCGTTGCTCGAAGGCCCGATAGTAGTCCAGTATGGCCTTTTCGATTCGGGTTAGGCCGACGTCAATCGCTCGAAGCTGCCTGACAAATATCCTGTTATCCGTGTGCGGGTCAACGCTGTCCGGCCTCGCGTCCAGGTAATCGATGGGCAGCGCGTCCGGCCCGAATTGTTCCGCTATCGCGCGAAGTTTGTCGTACACCTCGAAGCCAGCAACGGGCGTCGGTTTAGCAGATCTCAATTGGTCTACGATCTTGCCGAACCACCAGCCCTCAAGTCTCTCAAACAGTGCGTCCCGGTTCTCTCGATCCACGGCTGCGCGAATTCGATCCCGGATCTTGTCGCCCGTGTCCGAGATGTCGGGTGAGTTGTCCAGGACGTGGATCGCTCCCACGAGGCGAAACTGCTGATCGTCGGTCAAGTCCGAAAATGCTGCGAACGCGGCCTCTAGGGCGTCGTTCTTGGAGGTCTGGGCAACTTGCCGGAGCTGATCGAGAGCAGCCGCGCAGTCCCTCTCGCGACCCGGCCGGAGCGCTGCGGCGATTGAATTCGCCGGGGCTTCCGCGGTGGTGATGAGCGTCAGCGTTGTGGGCGGCACCTGGATCACGCCGTCCTTTACGTGCGTGCTCCAGATTCGCAGGGTTTTCCATAGTGGAGTGGACGCGTCCGTCAAGCGCGCGGGGACCGCGTTGTGTTTGGTCTGCAGGAGATCGCGAGCCGTGCCGTCCTGGCTGAGTACAATGTCGTCCAGGGTTTCAAGGACGACCTCCTGTTCTTCGGGACCGTCCAAGAGTAACCAGAGGGCGTATCGCGACTGATATAGGTAGCCCAAACCAGATTCCTGCGCGGAGAAATCAGGCACGATCACCTCCGCTGCAATCACGCCGAGGTTGCCTCATGTCAGAGCTCTCCCCGGAAGGCGCGATCAAGGATGGCCGGCAGCATGGCGTCGAGTTCGACAGCGGTCTTGGCCTGGATGGTGCTGACGCTATCAACAGTGGAATGGAAGCGGTCAAGGTGCTCAACCAGTCGGACCTGCTCCGACAGCGGAGGCAACTGAAAGGTGAACTGCCGCAGAGCGCCTATGTTCAAGTGCGGCGATGCCGATCCTTTCATCCGTTCCGCGATCTGCTCTACGTAGATGAGGGGTGACAGCCACTGGTAGAGGAGGAACTTTGCAACAACCCTCCGGGTATCCGGGCGCAACATCATGACACGTTGGCCGAGGCTGAACCTTTCACCAGCCCTTACGATAGCCGCTTTCCCCGTGCCGCCGCCCTCGCGCACCAGAATGATATCGTCTTGTGCCGGTTCGCCGCGACTCGTCCGACGCTCATATTCCGTCTGCCCCGTCCGCTTCGCAGTCTCTAGCAGCAGCCTGCCCCACCCGACGTCCGGCGAGCGCACCGTTGGGATGCCGTCATCCGCATACACCGGGTTGGAGTGAAGGCAATCGATGATTGTTGAGCAGACCTCGTGGAGCTCAACGGTTCGCCAACCATGTCGCGCCTGGAAGAACTCCCGTCCGGAGTTCGCTCGGAGAATCTCGACCTCCTGCGACGAGGCATCTCTCAGACGCCGCGCCTCCCGTATCCTGGCTTCAATCTCTTTAACCCTGGCCACGACTCGTCGCTGCTCGTCAATAGGCGGTAGCGGAATTCCCATTGCCAGCAGCTTCTCTTCCTTTAACCGATTACGGCTGGTTGGCGTGCCCCCAGTGCTCAGTGCCAGCGCCTCATTCCAAGCCGACAACCGGCTGAAGTATCGCCAAAGATAGTGTCCATCCAGCTTGTCTGGAACAATCCGGAAACACGGAAACTCATTCGAGACAAAACAGCCGTCGTCTTCTTGAGAAGCCAGCGCGAAGGATCCCTTCCAAGCGAACAGCCGATTGTAGACGAAGTCACCCTCGCAGACGCGATACACCTTCGCGGCCTGAATGCTCGAGCCCAGGGCTACATCCTTGACATACAAACCAAGCGCGTACCAGCGGGCACCCAACAGCCGGTATGTGGCGTCAGCGCGCACCGGCTCCGGTCGACTGACGGGCCGCAGCACCTCACGTAGCTCCACGATAGGCCACTTGCTCACTTCGCCGCCTCTATCAACAACTGCTGAATCTCGCGCATGACTTCAATAATCCGCTGCTCCTTGGCCAGAATGTCGATGGCCAGTCTCTCCGGTGGTTGGCGTTCCAAATCCTCGGCGGCATTGGGATTCTTGACGTCCAAATTGCAGCCGCGCGCCAGGAGGTCGCCAGCCGGAACCTTCCATGCGCGCTCATTCTCCCTGCGTTTTTTCCACCACTTCAAGCAATCCGTGAATTCCTCGAATTGGATCGGCAGCGTCTTGGTATAGTTCTTCTTCGTTCCCGGCAGTGGCTGTTCGTAATACCAGACGTCCTTGGTCGGTCCGCCGCGATCAAAAAACAGCAGGTTGGTTGGGATCGAGGTATACGGCGAGAAGACACCTTTCGGCAACCTCACAATCGTATGGAGGTTGAACTCCTTGAGTACATCCTCCTTGATCCGGGCGCAGATGCCTTCCCCAAAGAGAACGCCATTCGGAACGACGACTGCAGCCCGACCCGGCTTCGGCTGCCGCCGCAACTTTCGCATGATGAGTTGCAGGAAAAGCAGCGCGGTTTCTGCGGTCTGCTTATCATCCGGGAAGTTGGAGAGAATCCCCCGCTCCTCTTCGCCGCCGAATGGCGGGTTCGTCATGACGATGTCCACCCGGTCGCGGTCGCCGATCTGCGCCAGCGGGAAGCGAAGGCTGTTCTCCGGATCGATCTTCGGCGCCTCCAGGCCGTGCAGCAACAGGTTCATCTGGCAGAGCAGGTATGGCAGGGGCTTGGCTTCGCCGCCGAAGATACTTCGCTCCTGGACGGCTTTCCGGTCCTGAACTGTCTTGCACTGCTTTTCGAGATGAGAGAAGGCCTCCACCAGGAAACCGCCGGTGCCGCAGGCAGGATCGAGAACTGTTTCACCGAGGCGCGGGTCCAGCACCTCGACCATGAAACGCACCACGGCGCGCGGTGTGTAGAACTCGCCGTTCTGGCCGGCGGCGTCGCGCATCTCCTTGAGCATCGACTCGTAGAGATGGCCCAGCGTGAACATCTCCTCCTTCGCCAGGAAGTGAATTCCGTTCACCTTATTGATCACATCGCGCAGCAGGTACCCGGAGATCATGTTGTTCGCGACACCGGAAAACACGGTCGCGATCACCTGGCGGCGCCCGCCGTTTCCGTTGCCGGCGCGAAGCCCGCGCAGATAGGTGAAAAGCCCCACTCCCTTCTTGCCGTTGGGGAGCACGGCCTCTTCCTGGTTGATGAATGCCAGGAGCTCCGGGCCGGTGATGCCGTCTTCCTTGGCCGCCCAGTCGCGCCAGCGATACGGCTTGTCAATCGAGGTGCGGTACTTCTCGCCGCGCAATTCTGCCCTCGATTCCTCGATCTGCTCCATGTCGTCCAGGAACTTCAGGAACATGATCCAGGTGAGCATCGGCAGGCGACCGAGGTCGCTGGACAGACCCTTGTCCTTCCGCATGATGTCGCGGGCGGTTTTGATCAGGCTGCCCAGTTGTTGCGCAGTGGTGAGCGGCGCCTTTGATTTCGATTTCGCCAACTACTATCTCCTCTTATGCCGCATAAAGTAATGCTTGCAGATCGTTGACCGCCTGGCGAAGGCGGTCGGAGCCGCCGAACAGGCGCGAGATCTCCATCACGTTACCGTGCTCGGAAATGGGGGGCACCTCCAAAATGTCCGGCAGCAGAAACTGCGCCACCCCGTGCTCGGCGTACTTGTCGAGCAGGTCGTTGAGCACGGCGCGTGCGTCCGGGCCGAACTGGTCGAAGAAGTCCTTCTTCTCGCTGCGTAACCGCTGGGCGCGCTCGCGGCGTGTCCGCAGCGGCGCGTTGAACGCGACGTGGCAGAGCAGGTCGAACGGGTCGGCGTCCGGGGCATCCGCCGCGCGCGCCAGTTCCTCGAAGTCCACTCCACGGTCCGCGAGGTTCTCGATTATGGTGGCCCGCGTTTTCGGATCGGACCAGTCGCGCCGCAGGTCCGCTGCGTTGCGGTAGAGCGTCCGCACGCGTTCCGCCGTGTAGTCGGTGAACTTCACAACGCGCAGTTGGCGGCCGTCGGGATCGAGTTCGTAGACCAGGTGGGCGGCCACATCCACGTGGCCGCCGTCGAAGTAGTACTTACGATGGCCGTCGGACCCCTCGTCGATGATGGGGCCGCCGGGTGGTTCGGGTTCGTCCGGTTCCTCGGGCTTCACCGTGATTGGAGGCTTCACGGGCTTGCCTTCGATGTCCACCTCTTCCTGTGTCTCGATGGACGGGTCGCCATCGAAGGCGGGATCGGCGAACAGGCGAGTGGCGGAGCCGGTGTAGTCGAGGATGTTGAAGAACAACTTGCCGTAGTCGTCCCGCACGCGGGTGCCGCGCCCGATGATCTGTTTGAACTCGATCATGGAGTTGATCACGCGTACCAGGACGATGTTCTTGCAGGTGGGCGCGTCCACTCCGGTGGTGAGCATTTGCGAGGTGGTCAGAATGACAGGAGTCTGGCGTTCGAGATCCTGGAACTTGCTGAGGTGGCCTCGGCCGATGTCGCCTTCGTCTGATGTGACCCGGCACACGTAATCCGGGTACTGCTGGACCAGGTCGGAGTTGAGATTCACCAGCGCCTGACGCATGTCGGCCGCGTGCTCCTGGTCCACGCAAAAGACGATGGTCTTGGCGAACGGGTCGGTCTTGCGCAGAAACTCAGTCAGGTGTTTCGCGACGCACTCGGTGCGGGCGCGGAGGGCGACTCGTTTCTCGAAGTCGTTGGTGTGGTATTCCTCATCCGGGATGTCGCGCCCGTAGCGGTCCAGTTCGCCCTGGCTGGGCCGCCAACCCGCCGCGTCCCATTGGGTAATGACGCGGTGGACGCGATAAGGAGCGAGGAAGCCGTCGTCGATTCCCTGCCGCAGACTGTAGGTGTAGACCGGATCGCCGAAATAGCGGTATGTGTCGGCGTTGTCCTCGTGCTTAGGCGTCGCCGTCATTCCGATCTGGTACGCCGGCTCGAAGTAGTCCAGTATCTCGCGCCAACTACCTTCGTCCCGCGCGCTGCCCCGGTGGCATTCGTCCACGATGATCAGGTCGAAGAAATCCGGTGCGTACTCTCGGTACAAGCCGGGCCGATGTTCGTCCTTGGCGATGGCCTGATAGATGGCAAAGTACATCTCCCGGCTCTTATTGGCGATGCCGTTCTCGATCTTCCAGCGGGCGTCGCCGAAGGGTGTGAACGTCTTGTCCTTGGGGTCGTCGATCAGGATGTTACGGTCGGCCAGGTACAGGATACGGGGCCGCCGGTATTCCTTCCGGGGATCGCGATTCCAGCGCGATGACCAGAGCTTCCAGCAGATTTGGAACGCGACGACGGTTTTGCCGGTGCCCGTTGCCATGGTGAGCAGCACCCGCTTTCGACCCTGCAAAATCGCCTGGATCGCGCGGTTAATTGCGATCTCCTGGTAATAGCGCGGCGACTTGCCGCTGAGCTGGTAGACCGGCGTGAGTAGCCGGTCCGCCGTTTGTTCGGATAGGCCATTGCCGGTCAGGAGGCGGCGCCACAGTTCGTCGGGTGCCGGGAAATCGGAAATCGAACTCTCGCGTCCTGCAAGGAAATCGAACTCGACGATCTCGTGACCGTTGGTTGCGTACGCGAACTGGAGCCCGAGAATCTGGGCGTAATCCTTGGCCTGCTGCAGGCCGTCGGCGGCGGAACAGTACGAAGCTTTCGCCTCCACCACGGCGATGCTCAGATCCGGTCGGTACCGCAGCAGATAATCCGCGCGCTTGCCTGGCCGGCGGTGCCCCTTGCTTCCGGCGGCGATTATGCGACCGTCCGTGAATGTCACCTGCTCATTGAGACGATGAGGATCGGTGTCCCAACCAACGGCCTGGAGCTTCGGAACGACGAACTTCCGGCATGTGTCGGCTTCATTTGGCATGAGGAGCCTAAAGTAACGGATCGCACTGTCCCGAATAAGCCTTTATAGCTGTATTGCTTACATCGACGCAAGCCCACTGCGGCGTTGCCGCGAACTTACGCTAGCATCACTCGCCTCCGCAAATCCAGTTCGACATCCGTTTCCGGTCCGCTCCAATTTCACGCCGGCCTGCAACTTGAGTAAATCAGCCCAGGTGACAACCGCCAGGTCGGCGCGGATTGAAGCAAGCAGGGCCACAGCGCCGTGCGGCGCCGCGCGGTTCAACTCCGATACGCCCCGATAAAAGACAACTAAAGACAACTGACTCTTGCCCTCAACTGCATCGCATTTGATCTTCAGGGCTGTCCCATTTTTGTCGCGCCCTGCGACACGGCAAGACTCAAATGTGCGCTGGTTAACAGTCGAGGCGGTATCGCGGAGGATCATGCCGGACCGGGTGCAGAATACGGGAGACGGCTCACAGTTCTTGCAATATCGCTCAGCTTGTCGATGCGCCCACCAATCCTCCTCCGAAGGTCGGCAATCTCGTCGTCGAGTGCAAGATCTCGTCCCTGCATGCCGGGGGGTGGTGGTTCGTCGTCGAATATGATGCGCAGACTCTCGTTGTTCGTGAGGTTTCGTAGCATGTTGCGGCACTGTTCTTCCCACGTGTTTGCGTCATCCTGAGCGACGGAGAACTCATCCCAAGAGCGGATCGCCTTGTCCCAGAGGCCTTGTCCTACGGCGAGAGCGTTGCGCAGCTCGGCCTGCGCTTCGGTCGGCGGAACCGAGATCGTGCTCGGCCTGATTTGTAGCGTTGTCGCCGTCGGTGATTTCTTCCGCCGTTGCCGCGCGGTCTTCTTGGGAGGTGCCGCCTTCTTGGCCGTTATTGGCTTGCTCGGTTTGAGCGTGCCTCGTGCCTTAAGGGGTTTCTTCGCCATTTCGTGGTTGCCTTGTGCCCCAAGTGTATCCCCTTGCGGGAGAAGAGTGAACTTCGCGACCTTCCAGGTCGTCAATATTCGCTGGCGTTGACTGACTGGTGGTCAGTTCACGGAATCTTCAGATGACTTGAGAACGGTCCTTTGCCCAAGGCTGGTGTGCTGACTGGGGCCTACCGAGATGGAGTGTGAAACGTGTGCGGCGGAGAGACTGAGCATTCCAGGCAGAGCCCCGTGTAGATTTCTCAAGATGTACCAAGACTTGCCCCTGGCGCCAGCCAGCACCGCTGTTTCTACCAACCGCTTTTAGGTTGCGCTGTGGCGATAGTTCTCTTGGGCCCGGCATCAGTAGTTTATTGCCTTTCCATGTTCACGAGGGTTTGCACTAGGGCGCGCGTACCATCCACATCCAGCTTCCGCGATGCGTATTCGGCGTTCATCAGTGGTTCGTCAAGCAGCCAATCGTACTTCTCGGAAAGCTTGTTCTTGACGGGCGCTGCGAGTGCGACCGGGTCAGGGATGGGATCTGAAGCTATCTGCCTGAGTGCTGCCATCGTGTCCGGCTCCGCCGCAAAAACACGCACAGTGGCGCCCTCGTTTTGCGCGATATGGCCGAGGTATTTGAGCCAGATCGCGAGCGTGTCATTCGTGCGATCGCCCATCCAAGTGAAGACCACAGTCTCCGCGCCGGCCGGTACGATGTTCCTGCATTCCAGACCGTGCTGAGAAAAATGCGCCCTCGCCTCCGTAAGCAGATCGCGCGCCGTGGCATCCAGGTATGGGGGCATCGCGATTCCTAGATATACCGCGCGCATCTCCTGGCGAATTCTGTCGTGAACATCGCCGCGCTCTCCGCTGAATGACGGAATGCGCCCTCTGGGAGCGGGACGGACTTCAATCACTTTCCGTTGCTCGTCCACGGCCACCACACGCCATCGGCGGCCCGCGAAAATGAGCGCACTGTTTTCTGCGAGAGGTCGATCGATAGGCAGAGTGCCCAACGTCTTGCCGGCGGCAACTATCCGGTACTCCTCCGCCGTTGCGAATGCCGCATAGAACGAGTAATGATTGACGATTCGCTCCCCAGCTTCGTCGAGCAAGAGCGTGCCGTCGGGCTCCTGTCGTATGATCTGCCGGGAGCCGAGGCTGCGGAGCACCTGAACGAACGTCGATTGTTCGGCGGCGAAGGCTTTCGACAGGATGGACCACGCGCGCCCCGCCGTTACGCCGCCGAACTGGGCGATTAGGGAGAGCAATTGCTGGACGAGCGTCGACAGATGAAGGCGGCCCGTTCCCGAAGGTTCGCACCAACGGGCCAGAAGTAAGTTCACCATTGCGATTGTCTGCACCAACTCCACCCTGAGCAGGTCACCTATGGAGGAGTTCGAGTCGATCTCGGACTCGCGGATGTAGGTTCGCAGGACCGCAGGTTCTCCGCGCCGGCCCGAACGCCCCAACCGCTGCCGTAGGCTTGCGACCGAATTCGGCGTTCCGATTTGCGCGATGCTCTTGACCATGCCGATATCGATTCCCAGTTCGAGCGTGGAGGTACAGACAGCAGTGGCAGGACGCGCGCTGTCCTTGAGAGCGGCTTCGGCGTCTTCACGGATCTCCTTCGCGAGATTGCCGTGGTGCACCCAAAACTCATTAGGCAAACGTTCGGCTTCGCACATTCGGCCCAGCAGATCGGCGTACTTCTCGACGTTGCTGCGGCTGTTGGCGAACACCAGGTTCTTGGATCCGCGGAGCGTCGTCATGAGGTCCGCAGCAACTGCGTAGACGCTGCCATCGTTCACCGATTCCTCGGCGGATCCTTCTTCGGGAGCCTTCTCTCCGGCCGGGTGATCGACAGGAGCCGTAATGCGGTAGCCTCGAACGAGCAGCTTCAGCTCCTGGCCGCTTCCGCACGACACAACGATTTGAACCTTGTCGCCATCGTGGGGCCGCAGGAAACCAGCTGCAATGGTCATGTCGCCCAGGGTGGCGCTGAGTGCAATTCGGGGTACTCGCCGTCCGATCGCGTGCTCGACCCGCCAAAGCAGCGACTGCAACTGCTGCCCCCTTTCCGTGCCGATGAAGCTGTGGAGTTCGTCGACGATAACGTAGAGCAGCTTCGAGAAGAGGGCGCCAACGGACGGGCCACGGTTCACGAAGACCGCCTCCAGCGACTCCGGTGTGATGAGCAGAATCCCCTTCGGCTCTTTCAAGAATTCGCGCTTACGGCCTTGTGAGATATCGCCGTGCCAGGGGTGGACAGCGATTTCCATGGCTTCACACAGCCGTTCCATCCGGTCACCCTGGTCGTTGATCAGTGCCTTCAAAGGGCTGACGTAGAGGACGCACACTCCCGAGTTTTCTGGCGAGAGCAGTCGCGAGCAGATGGGCAGGAAGGCAGCTTCGGTTTTGCCGGATGCCGTCGCCGCAGCAATGATCACATCCAGAGAGCCTTCGAGGATGGGCCCCGCGGCCTTCTCCTGTGCATCCCGAAGCTCAGTCCAGCCCTGTTCGTAGATCCATCGCTGCACGGCGGGATGAAGCAGATGGAATGTGTCGGATGTCGCGGCCATTGCAAGCTCAGAGCCGGAAGCTGGCGAGGTCGTCGCTGGCCGCCGGCGTCTTGGAGGGCTCCGGTTGCTCCTCCGCTTCAGTTCCCTCGTCTTTGACCACTTCCACGCGGCCCAGCAATTCGCGCCACGAGGACTGCGGGTTCTGCTCCAGGACCGAAAGCAGATTCACAAAAGACGTAATCGTGGTCCTTGGCGTACGGAAATATGCCTCGCCAATTCGCTTAGCGCAGTGTTCCATAAATGCGGTCAACGCCTCGTCAGGCACAAGATATTTCGTGGCGTCCCCACTCGCGAATACGTGCCGCAGCTTCGTCAGCAGCACGTAGAAGTCCTCCTGGGATAGGCTGCCAAGGCGGACCACGGGGCTGGTATAGTCCACCAACCCCTGCGTTGCGAAAGTATTCTCGGCCAGCCGGGATTGCAGGGCCGGGTAGCTGTATAGGCCGCGCCGCGTGTCCAAGAGAAACTCCGGTGTGCCGCCGAGCAGAAAACCGAGCCCCACGGAGATCCCTTGAAAACTGTCGTTCAAGATGCGAAGGATCTGCTCGTAATTGCCGTTCCTGGCCTGAGCGTTCGCCAGCTTATAGACGTTGACCAGTTCGTCGAGCAGAACCATCATGCCGTTGAACCCTGCGTGACGGACGAAGCGAGCCATCAGCTTCAGGTGGTCGTAGATTGAGGCGTCATCGACAATGGTGCGGACTCCAAGGGCATTCCGCGCGTCGGTGCGGGTGCTGAATTCGCCGCGGAGCCAGCGGACAGCATCGGACTTGAGTTGTTCATTTCCTGAGTCATGGCCGCTCCAGTATGCCGCGATCACGGCGGCGAAATCATACCCACCGGTCATCTCTGAGAGATCCTGAAGCCGCTCATGGATCACATCCTGGGGGCTCGTGCCCTTCTCTCGGGACTGGCGCAAGGCTTCGGCCACAAAACGCTCGACGACGCTGGACATCGCGCCGCCATCCGGTTTTGAACGCGTCGAAATGTTACGCATCAGTTCGGCGTACAACGAACGGGCTTGTCCACCAGATGCTTGCAGCCTGCGGTCCGGGGTGAGGTCGGCATGCACGGTCACTAGCTTCTTTTCAAGAGCGACGGAGCGGATTAGGTTGAGAAAGAACGTCTTTCCCGATCCGTACTCGCCAATCACAAACCGGATAGCGGAGCCCCCATCGGCAATCCGCTCGATGTCTCGCAGCAGACCTTCCACCTCTTTTGCGCGGCCCACCTGGATCAGATGCAGGGCAGTGCGCGGAACCACGCCGGCACGCAGCGATTGGAGAACGGCGTCGCGATCTTTCGGCCGAATGGCGGTCATTGAATCCGGGTCCTTTCCAGCAGCGCCGATAACACGGCAACGTTGATTTCGACTGGATTGTCGCCTTCGAGCGCGGGCTGCTCGCAGGCATCGAACGCTGCTTCATTAATCGCCTCAATGCACCCGTCCAACAGGAGTGAGCGCTCCGCGGCGGCGATCTCGAGTTCTTCCCGCGACCACGCAGGCTTCTTCGAAAGATAGCGTAGGAAAACCGACGTAGCCAAGTCGAGGCCGCCGATCGATTCCCGCAGATCTACGGCACGTTGCACGGCCGCGGGTGGAGGTGAGGACTCCTCCACGAAGACAGACGCGAGCAGCGCGGATACGGCTGCGGTCTCTCGCAGCTTCGCCTCGACCATGGCGGGATCCAGTTGAATTCCGGCCGGCCTGGCCTTCTGTTGCAGCCTCGGCAAGGCGAACCCGCTTGCAGCAGATGCCGCAGACTGCACCGTCACCGGGTCCGTCGCGGCCTGGTGGACGTCACTGTACACATCTGCGGGGTCGAGGCCGAGAAGTCGGTATAGTTTCCCGAGCGTTTCGACCTCCTCCGGCGAGACGTAACCATTCGCGTTGGCGACTCCCACCAGCAACCTGCCGATGGCTTGCCGCTGCGAGACCGCAAGCGATCCGACTCGTTTCGTGACGCCTAAGAGACTAGGCCGCTCCTCCAAGACCCAACAAAGATGCGCTCTCAGCCGGCTGCGTTCGTCTTCGGAGAGATGCAGCGCAGATGTGATGTGGCTTTCCAAGAACTCCACCACCTCGCGGCTGATAGTGCCGTCCGCGGCCGAAACCAAGGCAGCCAGGCGGATGATTAGCGTCTCGGCACTATATGCCGGAGTGGGCGCGCTGGCGGCTCCTGGTTTGGCGGGGAAAACGTATACCTTCGTGCCAGCCCGGGCCACAGGCCCTCCGAACCGGACGTCCGGTTCCATCCCGAAACCCATCGAGGCCAAGTACTGCGCCACAGCGACCGCATCACGCTTAGCGAAACCGGCAGCCAGGGGGAGTTTTACAATCCGCGCCAATTCATCGAGGGACAGGAGCGCTCCGGAATTGATCTGTGCCGCCAGACTGTCACGAACCAGCTTGGCCTCACCGGTCTGGCTCTCTGCAAGCAGAACTGGCGGCAGTAATGCCATCGCGGCCGGATATGCCTCGGCGCCTGGATTTCGTCCCAGGTAGCGACTGTAGGCATCGAGGGCGTCCATGCACTCCGCGCCGAGTTCTCTTAACTTACAGATCGGTTCTTTCAGGACCGTGATATCGGGTAGCGTAGTGGAAGCGGTCACCTGGCCGCCAAACGATGCGCTTGCCGGCTGATATTCAAGGTGAATCGTGGTCTTGTTAGGCTTGACCACAATTCCGGCACCCCACTTTTCCCGATAACGGAGTGCAAAGAGCTCTTTGAAGTAGGCATTGCAGCGCGAGAACGGAGTTCGACGTGGGAACAGCGGGTCGGCGCAGATCCAGGCGGCGGCCCACGCTGGTGGAATCGGCTTACCATCACGGGCCATCACGCCCAGTGCGATCTTCAGGCGTGAGGGGACTTCATACCCCAACACCGGATAGTCGGGAGGTTGATCGTCGGTGTTGACAGTGCGATTAATAGCCTGCGCCATTTCAAGAAACGCGGAGGCGTATCTGCGGAACGAGTGATTCTCACCATAAACCTCAAGCAGACGCCGAACTTCCGCGAGAATCACCGGATATTCCTCGCCCCGTTCCAACCTCGAACCGTAGTCTTGCAGAATCCTACGTTCAAGGCCGTAGAAGTAGAGAAATATGAAGCTGATGGGCGCTTCGGCTGTGGAGCGGCCGGACGCATGCCACTTGAGGTATGCATGTCGGGCGGCCGGAGAGATCCCACTGTAGCTGGGCCAGTATGGAATGGAGGCGGGATCAAACGATGCTGTCGAGGGCGCAACCGGCATTGATGGATCGATCAGCGCAGGTTCCGTATCATAGCCCTTGATCGCCCGCAGATTGCGTCCGACGTAAACGAACCCAGGGATTCGGAATCCCGCGACCGTGACGCTGTCGCGGCCGACCCATTCGGCGGAGCCCGCCCGCTCCGAACGCGGGGTCTCGACAACCGGAGCAGAGACTGGTCTTGAAGGCCGCGCATTTGGGGCTGGCGTCGCGGACGAACCTAAGGCCCCTACTGAAAGCGATGGATTCGGCGCTGTTCGGTCGGATGTGCGGCCACTGGCGGCTTTCACGGCCGCCCAGGCCACAAGGCCAACGATGAGCAGGAGGATAGCCCCAAAAACTAGCCCGTCATTGTTGTCTTCGCTACGCGCTTCGGCGGCACGCTTATCCTCCGCGGCCTTCATCCTTGCGAGCTGTGCATCAGCTTCCGCCTGCTTTCGTTGCTGCTCTGCTGCCAGTCGTTTCCGGCGTGCAGCCTTCGCAGCGTTCTTGGCCCGATCCTCTGCGGCCTGTCGGTCCTGTGTAGTGTCTGCCGCAGCCTGTCCTGTTTGCTCCTCGCCTTCCTTTGCGCTTTCCTGTTGATCGGTCAGGCGTGTCCTGCCTGCTGCATTCTCTGGCTCCGTGCGACCGCCTTGCCATCCCGCGGTTCCTTCGATGCGGACATTATTCAGGCTTGTTGCAGCCACCAACATGGCCTTGATACTCTCCGTCTCGCACGCATCGACTTCACCTGTAAGAAGGATCGCGAGTTCCCTTTTTATAGGTGCATCCTTGGCCCATCCCAACCCCGTTTTGACTGCCTGTGATCGCTGGTGGGCCTCTCCATTACAGATGTATTTGATGTTGAACAGGAGGTCTATGCTCATCCACGCGTTGGACGTATGATTCGCAAGAGTGAATGTCAGTTCAGGAACGTTCCGGCCAAAACCGTTGTCCCGAATGAATTTGGGATTTTCTACGACGATGCTGCCGTTATCGAGAGGAATGGTGATGTCATCAGCGTACATGACCGCGGTGAAAGCCAGTGCAATGGTCACGTAGCGCACGTGCGGTATCAGCACACAGACTCCCATAACGTCACGAGCATCCGCCGGTATTCAAACCGAACGCCGCAGAAGGTTGTGCCGAAACCTCGGGCGCCAAGACCGACGACGCTCTGTTTTGGTGAGACAGCGCCCGCTCGCAGGGTGGGAGCAGCATACCGAAAGCTGTTTCCCTCCGGGGCGATGACAACCTCGGCGGCAGACATAGTCTGGGCGCCAGCGCCCTCGGCTGCCCCGTAACCTGAGGAATCGAACACGAGGTGCCTCCACTATACCGCCGTGCACCG
>Ga0182030_10016593_pt1 | contig 14326 bp, 12 predicted proteins | sample 812S3MmetaG_FD_121299 | JGI IMG/M metagenome (GOLD analysis project Ga0182030, IMG submission 121299) | Permafrost microbial communities from Stordalen Mire, Sweden - 812S3M metaG (Illumina Assembly) | ecosystem: Environmental > Terrestrial > Soil > Wetlands > Permafrost | place: Sweden...
AAAAAATACAAAAGTCTTTTTACCCCCTTATTGCTCTTCCATTTTTCTTTACTGACTCTATCTGTCGTGTGCATATATACACTTAATACCAAAAAAAATATTTTGACCTAATTCCAAAAAAAAAAAATTTATATATATATATACAACGAAGCAATGATGTTGTCATACGAGAATCGTTCAACAATGCGCCAGCCAACGCCTGCAACCTCTGATCACCTCCCACTCTCTTCCTCATCCTCAAGTACCATGATCAATGGAGCGTCTCACAACTCGAATCAACCAGATACAAAGCACCATCACATCTGGTTGATTACAGGACCGGCGGGCTGTGGAAAAAGTACGGTTGCCCAATTCATTGCCAATGCTATGCATCTTCCTTTCATTGAAGGCGACGAAGTAAGTCATATAAACCCTCAATAATTAAATTATACCAATATGCCGCAGTTTCACCCTCAAGCCAATGTCGACAAGATGTCCAAAGGCATACCGCTCACCGACGCAGACCGCTGGGACTGGCTCACACGACTTCGAGAAGAATCCCTACGTCGACTATCCTCGGGGTCTCAAGGCGTGGTCCTTACCTGCTCGGCCCTGAAGCGCAAATACCGAGACGTGATCCGAGTTGCTCCTTACTATTCACACGACGTCCTCGTTCACTTCGTCTACTTGCATGCTAGAGAGGAGGTACTCTTGGCACGAGTCCAGGCAAGACACGGTCATTACATGGGTGCAAATATGGTGCATAGTCAATTCGATGCTCTTGAGGAGCCCCGAGCAGAGGAGACAGATGTCATGAAGGTGGATGTCAGTGGCTCATTAGAGGAGGTTGAAGAGGAGGCGTTGTCGTTGATCAAGAAAGCGGTTCAGAAGGAACTCATCAAGGACTCGTCATAACCTCTGCAATTGTGCCTTCTCGTAAGGCACCGACAACTTGACAGCCAAGGATGATCCACCTGGGTACTCAATCGACGTTAGGATGAATGCCCCTTGCTGGCAGGAGTCAATCAACCAAAATCATGTAGACGGAGTTGGGATCTGCATTTCACATTTGCATGGGCTTACGCACGCCGGGTTTTCATGGGTCATTTGTTGTTCTTCTCTGACTGGCACAATTTCTTCTACTTTGGGAACAGCTTGCATGCATGCATTAGGGGCTGGAGCATGGAGCATGGAGCATGGAGCATGGGTCAAAAGGTGTTGTGCATTTGTTGGGCTGCATATACACATTGCATCAGATTTCAGTTTTATCGGCCAAGAAATAATATCACAAGACCTAAAAAATACCATGCAGGAATTAGATTATGCTGCTACTCACTTGAACTTGAACGATCAAAAACAAAGGCGCTCAGATTATCTCGAATCCTTTCCAAACTTCCATTTCCCGCTAGTATAATTAAAATGTATAAACTTTAAAGAAATCACATCTTATTCTTTATAATTTAATTTCTAATGTAATCTCTGGAATCTATTTCTCCTTCTCCATTTTGTGGGGTAGCTCACCCATCCTAGCCCTGTGCAAAGTGACAGCGCATAGTATCACGACTTGAGGCTGAGCCCCCAGATTTCGTAATATCTCCTACACAACGTGATCACCCACCGACAATACCCAGTCCGCATCGTCCTATGACGCTCTTCGTTACCATTTCATATCTCACGACATATACATCATCGGAGATGCATCACCATACTATCCGGGTTCTCCACAAAGCCTCTCACCACCTCTGCAGCCCGCGCCATGGTCGCCCCATCAATAACGCGGTGGTCTGCACTCCAGCTAAAGTTACACACTTGCTTCTTGACCACTTGTCCCTTGTCGTCAAATGCGGGCACAGTCCTCATCCTTCCCGTTGCTAGGATGGTTACTTCTTTCTCCACGATTACTGGTGATAGGTATGTTCCACCAATATTCCCTATGTTTGACACGGTAATGGAACCACCGCTCAAATCTTGAAATGTGAGCTTCCCTGCTGAAGCTAGTGATTGGAGTCTGCTGAGCTCTGCGGCGATGGAGAGGACGTTCAGACTGGATACGTTCTTGATAACGGGAACGATGAGACCAGATGGCGTGTCCATCGCAACGCCGATGTTATGCTGACTCCGCATCACTAGCACCGGTTTCGAAGAGGCCGAATCAACGTCGACTCGAGCGTTTAATTTCGGGTAGCGGTGAAGAGTCAGAGAGACAGCTTTGATAATGAAAGGTAAGAAGGACAATTTGCTGATATTATTTTCAGGAGTCTTGGCAAGCACGTTATTCAGACGTCGGCGTAAGTCCGAGAGCCCTGAGAAATCAATCTCATCCGCGTATAGGAAGTGCGGTATTGTTAAAGACTTAGTCATAGTCTTGAACATCTGGGCTTCCATATTGGATAGTTGCATTATGGTCTCCTTCTGAGGACCACTTTCAGCGGTGAGTGAGGAGGATACTGCTCCTTGGGATGCAGGCCCGGTATCTCGTCGTTTTGCGAATTGATACACATCTTCTTTTAGAATACGCCCATCCCTGCCGGTGCCATTGACCTCTGCAATGTCAACATCCAATTCTTTTGTCAGATGTCTGACTGCTGGCGTAGCTAAAGAAGAATGCTTCCCTTTAGGTAGAGAAACCGTCTCGGATACAGCAGGTATGGCTTGGCTCGAGTCCTTCTCTGGTATTGTGGATTCCTGTACTTGGGCTTGTGATACTTCGCCAGCAGTCGGCTCCGCCAAAGCCTCCAAATCTTTCTCCTTGGTCTCCCCTTGTATATCTATATCCACCAAGGGCTTCCCTACCTTCGCCATATCCCCAGCCTCATAATGAAGCTTCTTGATAACGCCCGCAAATTTGCTTGTGATTTCCACAGAGGCCTTGTCGCTCTGTACTTCACATAACTTATCCCATTCCTCGACCCGTGCTTCTGGTTCTACGAACCATTGGATAATCTCGCACTCTCGAATACCTATAGAAAATCAATGCCTATTGCCTTTACTAAAAGGATTAGATCTCACCTTCGCCAATATCTGCCAGCAGAAATGGTTTTACAACCAGGTACCTGGCAGACGCGTGAAAGGACTGGCTGGCGGGGAAGTGTCTCGGGAAGTTGAGACCTTTGTAAACATGCCAAGGTCTCGAACCAAATCTTGAATAAATCTGGAGACGCATCTTGAACAACTGATGCCTGGCAATCTCCAGGAGAAAGGTATTTACTTACATCCTCAGAGGCAACGAGGGGTATCAGAGCAAATCTGGGGTTTGTTCTCCACAAGTCAGAACGGTTATTGGCGGCACAACAACGGGTTCTCGGGGTTGTTCATTGGCCGACACGGGCACTTTCCGCTGGACTGGAGATTTTCTTGAAGGTCAAGCTTGTTGCGATCTGATGATACACGGTCGAATCCATCATGCTCGCCTCATCGATGCCATTGCGCTCTATCAGCATCAAGGTTGATTCGGCAGCCTGTTTCCTGTGTCAATGGCGGTCATTCAGCACCTCATACCGCCGCCTTGCGGAAAAGCAAGTCAAGCCAACTCAACCACCACTCCCTCCCAGCGCTCTCGATGAGGCCCCACGAGCCTTTGGCAAAGCCGTCACCAAATTTACTCCGAAACCTTTGGATCGACCAATTGGCCTTCCCAGTCCCCCAAGAGCTGGCGACAATTCTGGTGTAGACACCAGAACTTGGAAACAGAGACGGGATGATTTCGTGAACTATGATAAACACCTTGCCAGGCGGAAAGAGTTGTAAGAATTACCTAGCAATCTTGCATAAAGTATGATGTTGACATCCCTTAGGACGAGAAAGATGGCGACTCCCTATTACAGAGAATGGAAGAATATGGCGCTCCACAAGGGGAAATCATTTCTCGGCCCCCCAAAATTATTTAAAGCAGAACGAGCTCTTTATTTCCCAAATTTCCACGGACGAACCTTGATCAAGGATAAGAAGACTCGAGATACGACGCCAGTATTCGAAGATAAAGTATCAGTGGTCAGTGTATTCAGTGGTACGTGGGCAGAAAACCAAGCAGCAACTTTTGCGTCCGAAAAATTGAACCCCGAGCTGCATCAGGTTATCAAGAGTAGTGGAGGCACTGCACAACTGGTCCAAATCAACGTCGAAGACGACGTTCTCAAAAATTGGCTGGTTAGGTTATTCATGCCGAGTTTGAGGAGAAGATTTACAAATGATAATTGGGGGAGATATTTTCTTGTTAGAAAGGGCGTCACGGATGAGATCAGAGATGCTATTGGATTGCTCAATAGCAAGGTTGGATACACGTATCTGCTTGATGGACAATGTAGGATAAGATGGGCTGGAAGTGGAGACTCTGAGGGAGATGAGAAAGATCTCCTAGTTAGAGGGGTGAGAAGATTAGTTGAAGAGACGAAAATCTCGGGAAAAGCGAGGACGGTAGGAATCGCTGGGAAGACAACGGCGCGAGCTGAGGAAAAAGTCGGTGCAAAAAGTGCGGCAATTCGTGCTGCAACGTGATATTCATGATATACCCAAATAATTGTACAACAGGCTTTGCGCCAACCTGAACGCCCGCTCTCAACTCAATGATATGGTCATGTTCTTCCACATGCCTATTCAAGGTATCTCGATGATGTTGATATTGTAACACCAACCCTTCTGATCCCCCGTGCTCTTCATACCCTTCCATCCCTGCGCCTTGAGAATCTAAAATCGTCCTACATAAAATATAAGAACGCAAGAAAACAGAAAGCAATAAAACTTCCAAAGATAATCCCATCTCTTCTTTTCTTTGCCGATATTCTCCCAATCAAACTATTCAACCCTGGCACCTGACTCGCAGCCCCCGTAATTCTCCTATTAATACTAGCCAACGTCTCCCTCTGCAGCCCAAAACTCTCATTCACAGCATACGCCTGACTGAGTACACTATCCGCGATGTTATGGCTATTATCTATCCTGCTCCTTTCACCCAACATGTAATCTGCTTCCGCCGCTTCAGGGTTGTTTGAATGGTATGCGTCAATATCGTTCCTCACATTCGAGAGGAGATTGGCCCGGTTTCGTGCTTCTTGCAGTTGGGACTTTAAGCGTGCGAGTTCGCGGCGGTGTTCTTGAAGGACTTCGCGGTGTCGGGAGAGGTTGTTTTGTTTGGTTGCGGAGGCTGTGAGTGTTGCTTCTGAGTCTAGGAGGCGGGATAATTGGGATATGAGAGTTTCTCGCTGGTTCACATTAGTACTTCATCAATGATGAGTATTTATAGAATATACCTTTTCTAAGATCTCCTGTAATTTCAACTCAGTCTGTCTCTCATCTTCTGATGGCTGTTGAGGTATGTTTGGGACGGATGAGAATTGGGAGTATGTGTGGAATAAGGTCTCGGTTTGCGTTTCTAATGATCGAGCTTGCTGTCTTAGTTGCGCCCATCCTGTTCCTGTTGAGGAAGACATTATAATTCTTTCGTTGCGCTGGAATAGTAGATCGTTCATGAGATTCTCTAACTCCAGCCTGACAATAAAGCGGGCCGCGCCTTCTCTCGCTTGATAAAGCCACCTTCGAAATTATAAGAGCTTTACCAGGAGCCACGTGACCCACCAAGGGCAATTTTTATTTCGCTACCGAAATCTTTTCGGAAGTTCGTGATATCTCAACCTCATTCGACAACACAACTCACGACTAACCTTCAAAATGGTAGGAACTGGGCATTCAAAATACAGCTGAAGGAATCATGGAAGCTAATGATCATTCGACAGTCGTCCGGAAAAGTCAAGACGGGGGCCCTTTGGTCAAAGAACAAGGATGACCTTAAGAAGCAATTAGGAGAGTTGAAGACCGAGTTGGGACAATTGCGCACACAAAAGATCGCAGGAGGATCAGCCTCGAAACTCACAAAGATGTGCGTACTATCACCAAGTCTCCGAGGACAATCAGGATTCGAACGAGTTTATGAACTATACTAACATTCTTTTCTTTCCAGCCACGATCTCCGAAAGTCAATCGCAAAGGTCCTCACAGTCATCAACGCCAACCAACGCGCGCAACTCCGTCTCTTCTACGCTAAAAAGAAGTACCTCCCTCTCGATCTCCGACCAAAGCAAACCCGCGCCATTCGAAGACGCTTATCGAAGCACGAGAGCACAAAGGTGTTGGAGAAGACAAAGAAGCGGTCGACTCACTTTCCTCAGCGGAAGTACGCTATCAAGGTAGAACTCGTCAATTTTCTTCTATTTCTTGATTTGGGCATGAGACTGACAAACTACAGGCGGAGGCTTAGAGTATTGGGTCATGACGGTTTTGTTACATGGATCTTTGCAGATGGCTTGATTTATCAAGAATCACGGTGTATCATGGAAAATAGCATGGCACGGCGCCATCGAAATAAACCACGATATTGAACAAGCACTTTGCATGAATACGAAATATGACTTGGGACGTGATAATTTGACGGATGATATTCGATTATATGCTCCATTCGGGTAGCTTGTATGGTGATCCTGCGCTGGAGCTCGAGTCTGCTGGGATTTCTTTCATTGGCGCCAAACCGGGACATTCTCCCTGATGTACCCATATATGAAAGGCATTTGCTGGTTGTTTTAGGAGCTGTTCTAACCTAGATACCTGCCATCAGTGACCAGGCCATCTTTGAACTATTAACACACGGACGGAATTATCCGAGTGGATCTTCATAAAGACATCGGTAAGGTGGTCCCAGCCCTTTTCCTTTTCCGTTGCCCTCTTAATTATGCTTTATGACATCCTTGAACCCCTCTGCTTGCTCCCCTATTCGGCCCAGGAGCACTGCCTTCAAGGCGTTTCCTTCAATCGAGCTTCACAGCTTGGAAAAATGTTACGAAATTTCTCTGCTTACACAATGCCTATTTAAAAAAATTCCCATACAAGGTCATTGAACTTTTTGAGTCCACCAATAGTACAAAAGTCGCCGTGATTTGACCATTGTGGGCCAGTGGTCCTCTTCTTAAACTTGGATGATCAATGGACCATTTGCACCCCTTCAAAGTGAGCCACAAATTCTACGAAATACTCTTTCAAATTTTCATTGCTTTTGCTGTCTAAAATCAAAACATAATTACGTTGAAATAGTATTTGATGCCACAATGAGCCACACCATCCTGAAAGAGGATGAAGTTCTCCGCCCAAAAAACACACTTGGGTATATCACCAAACGCCATATAAATGCTCAATTCGCATCATAACTTTCATCAACTGCCTTAAAAACGTGAGAGGGAGTCGGCTCTTCAGAATCTGCCCTCGCTGAGCCCGAAGCACTTCCCGGTGAGCCATTAACCCCTTTACGGGAATGCATAGTTTTGTGTCTCTTCAGCTGATCAAGCCTGTGGAAGCTTTTGCCACATCCGGGGATGTCACAGGCATGAATTCCTTTTTCACCATGGGTCTTCCGGTGCTTTGCCAGATTTGATGACTCGGAAAAGCACTTGTCGCACATGTCGCACTTCAAAGGCTTTTCCTTGGTATGAGTTCTTTCGTGGATAGCTGAGGTGCTGTTAGTAAGCTGTAGTTTAGGGACAACTGACGGGTTGACTTACTGCACGCGCTTTGTTGGGGAAAATCTTTGCCACAATGCTTGCACTTAAAAGGCTTCTCTCCAGTGTGAAGGCGCATATGTTGATCTAATGCCTGCTGAGCGGAGAATGATTCGCCGCACTGTATACAAGTAGCAATTTTGACTATGGACCATCAGCTTCATGTTCTTCATGCGCAAAAATTGGACTTACAATTAGTGTGGGATGCCATGTGCCGTTCAAGCTTCCCCCGTTGAGTAAAACTATCTGGCTTCCCCGGCTTTGTTCCTCGCTTGCAACCATCCCATTGACAGTAGTAACCTGTTTTCTTGTTCAAAATTTTCAAATGGTGCTCTTTGAGATGTTCTTGGAGTTCTTTCGGAGAAGTAAAAACTTTGTCGCAGAAATTACTGTTTACCATCTTCCATCGACAGCGATGCTCGTCTTCCTTTACGGGTATTTCATCATCAGGTATAGTAGTTGGATATTGATCCACACTTGATGGGTTTATCTCATGCCTGATACTGCTTCCTTTCTGGGTTTCGAGCGAGGGGAAATGCTCCTCAAGATGGCTTAGAAACTGTGTCGAGCTGGGAAAGTTCGTATTACAAGAGTTCCAATCGCAATGTAGGGATCCCAGATTGTTTGCTGTATGTTCTTGATCAATATGCTTGTGAAGCATTGCAAGGTTAAATAATTGATCTGGCGGACAACTCACGGACGGGCAATTAGCTTTGGTATCGTTGTCCAATGTGTAACCGTGAAATGCTCGCATGTGTTCCAAAGGGTTCGAATCCAACTGCGGCGGGCATCCATCAGTTTGCAGTGGGCAGTAGAAGGTCATTTGAGGGTCCACATGAGTGTTATGCATATGTTGAAGCAATTCAAACTGGTTGTAAAGGGGCTGTTCGCATCCTGTCCAGGCGCAATTGAAGGGAAAGCTGATATTACCAGTATTTGAAGTATCAAACGTTGTATCAAGCCATCCTCCGGTCTCCGAATCGAAAAGTGTTCCAGCACCAGATAATACGGAACTATCAATATTTGAATGATGGCTAGCGTTGCTCGTGATCTGGGGCGTTGAGAATTCTCCGGAAGAGAAAGGAGTCTCTAAGTCATTTGCTATGGATGGAGTAGTTGGGGCAGCTGAGCAAGAATTCCGAAGGTTCTGGACTTCGTCCGTGATGCGCGGATCCATGTTTGTGTTCTTCTCATCCCTTGAACGAGGGGCTCCAGACCCTTGAGGACCCCAGGTGTTATCGAGCCAACTTGCCAATCTTGCTGATGATCGTACAGACTCATGTGGGTCAATGGGCAGCCGCTTTTGTATGTCTATTTCTGGACATTTGTCGTCAGGGCAAAATGATTGATCGCATGACTGATTGGTACATGGTATAACAACATCTTTCTGAATCTCGCAATCGGGTTCGGCACAAGGCTCACCACCGGAGCAGCTGCTGCAACATTCGCTAATGATACTCGGAGGGTAAGTACAAGAGGGTCGACAAATCCCATCGAAAGCCGCATCAAAGTCATGATTTCCATACCCCGAATCACGAATCCGCTGGCGTTTGACGGATGGAGCTGCTTGGGGGTCTTTTCGTGGCCGTCTACGAACGCGCCTTTCTGGATGATCCGGGAACGATAGTCGCTTCTGGTTTTGAAGTTGGCCTTGAAAGGCATAGGAATCGTTTATTGCTTGATAATTGAGGGTAGGAGGTGATCCGATGTGATTGTGAGCTATGGACTCAGACAATGTATGATGGTATGGCAGTTGTATCTCAGTCATACTCATTTGACTTGTAAAGGACTGATTATAGCATGTATGTATGGGAGGAAACTGCGGATGTTCTCCATTTCCGGCTCCATAGAAGTATGGACTATAAGGATTATCTTGGAGACGAAAACCGCTCATTTGGCTCTGATGAGGAGGAAACTCATCCCTAGAGTGACCGCTAGAGTGATATCCAGCAGACTCAGAGTTGTTGGTAACATATTCGAAGGGTGCCGCAGTTTGGAAATCCATTGCGGTTGATTTGTCATGGGCATGCGCAGAATTTGTTTCGGTTTCTGAGAAGTCTCAAGGAATCCAATTGTATTGGAGTTCCATCGATCGAAAGTAGGATAGTCGGAATGAAGTTTTCCAGGTCCAGTTCGAGAGAAAATCTGTTCGCGGGTAAGAAAATCTATATAAGTTCGCGGCACCAACTATGAGGTGATGGGTATCCAACAAGGTATTGAAAAGGCTGAGGACTCCAAGCGCATTATAGAAACCTGCGCAGAGCCTGCAGCGACGTTTGAAGCAATCCGTGACGTGTATTAATGCGGATAGAATCGATTTCGTTCTGTCAAAAAAAATTCCAAGACAAAGAATGCAAAACAGACTTAATTAAAAGCAAGACGTTTTCGCAAAAGAATAGCAGCCTCTACTCTTTATTCAACACTGCGATAAGCAACAGCTTTTAGCGTCGTCGGCGATCGGGGGTTGCAAATTGGACCCCTCCATTATCGATAAGACTTTGGGGAGCAATGACTGCACCGAATGTACATGTTTCCTTTGGACAATTGTAGAAGTCACCTCTCTTCCAGCACCTTACGAGTTTGATTCTTACTACTTGTGATTGTTTTAGAAAACGACCACTCTATCCAAATTCTGAGAGCTGTGACTCAATTCCGTGAACCTGCCAAGCATCAAGCATTACATATCACTCAAGGCAATCCTGCCCGCTGATTGCGACAACGGGTACGACAACAAAAAGCCTGTGCGCCATTAACAATTACTATCTCAATCATATATCCTTAAGGACCTCTGCAATTCATCTTCAATCTCTATACCGGCATCATGGGAAACCTCTGCGGCAAGGAATCCTCCCCAGACCCTTTCGCGCAACCCGGAAGAACCCTCTCTTCAGCCCCCGCCCCAAACACAAACAGGACCTCCACGATACCTAATAGAGTCGGCGGACCAGCAAGGACACTGGGATCCATTAATTCGACTCCGCAAACCTCTACGCAGCAAGAAGATGCGAGGAGGAAAGCAGCGGAAGCAGCTGAGGTGGGCAAACAATTACGTGCCTATGGGCCTACGCCTAATCCTTGGAAGCTGTGAGATTTGAACATATTGGCTGATGGATGATTTTCCTTGTAGGCAAGAGCAAACGCTTCGAGCAAACCGAAGGGAAAGTTAGGAAGTCAGTTGTTGGAGCAGAAGAAACAGACGAGGACTGATACGTTAGACGCCGCGAGCAGAGATGAACGGAGAATGAGGGATGCAGATGCAGCGGCTGAGTCGAGGGCTTACAATTGAGATGAGACAGGCAATGCATTCGAAAGGGGTTCTTCTGTACGGTTCAGTGCTGACTGTGGAAGAACATTTGAACGATTGGGAAAGAATAGCATCATGAAAAGACGATCTAATAAAGTTCATTTTTAGCACTGGGATGTGATTTCACATTGGCAGTCTCTATTCGTCAGACTACACAACATTATACCTGCCACTGGTCGGGGCTCTTCCCTCCGCATCTGCTGCTGCCATCGTACCCTCCTTCAGTAGTCTCATTAATTCCCTCATGGCGTTTGTGACCACGACCTCAGTATCTCCTTCCACAAGAATGTACAGTTTCGGATCGCCACCAGGCTGCACTTCCTTGCCGGCAGGGTAGAAGCTTCCTTTGGTGGTAATAGATGTGCCAGTTGCTTCCAAAATCTTTGCGACGTTAGTCCTATTAGTAACAGCCCACCTGGCCTTTTGTGGAAAGTCATTAATCTCAAGAGTGGCGTGGAATGCTCCTGCATCGGGACCTTTGTTATCAATAGGTACTCCGGAGCGCAATTGGCCTGTCTTATTGAGTCGAGCGTTGATAGCATCAATTGCAGAAGTAACTTTGTCAAGTGGATTCTTGGATCCACCTCCTGAGGACGATGCTGCAGGTTCTGTACGATGCACCGTAATTTTGCCATCAAGATCAATACCTTTGGGCACGCCGATGAGCTGAGCAGGTGCTGCAGACGCCGGCTGCACGGCAGAAGCAGCCTTGAGAACAATGTCTTCATCGGCCTTGTCCTCCTTCTCGTCTTCATCATCTCCATCAGTCTTATGCGTCTTGCGCTCTCGATTTCTGGCTGCTTCACGCTCTGCATCAAGGCGTTCCAGCCCTTTGCCTCCAAATCCAGAACTGTCCTTCGATTTTCCGGACTTAACTTTGTCCCGGAAAGATTTTCTCATCTCGTCAAGTCTTTCAGGTACATGTTGGCCTGATTGCTCAAGGGCTTTGGCTATACCCACAGAGTACTGTTCCTGGTCCTCAGTAACGAAGGTTACAGCGGTTCCTGTGTTTCCCGCTCTCCCTGTGCGACCCGCTCTATGCACGTAATCTTCTAGATGATTTGGAGCATCGAAGTTAACAACTAACTTGAGTTGCTTTACATCAAGACCTCGAGCAGCAACTGAAGTGGCAATCATAATAGGAATAACCCCAGCTTTGAAATCATCGATCGTTGAATCGCGGTCAATCTGGTCCTTACCTCCGTGTATAGACATGCAAGGATAGCCTTTTCGCATAAGATCTTTCAATAGATCATCGGCTTTCTCCTGCCGATCTACAAAAATCAGTGTACGAGCATCTTCATCCTTGTCGTATAGTTCTCCAAGAAGCTCAAGCAAGCGGTGGAATTTCTCCTTTTCTTCACGGACCTCCACAATCTGCGTGATCTCTGGAGCAACAACACTTCTGCCGCCAACAGTTATTTCAACAGGCGACTGTAGAGTTTTCTTTGCTAGTGCATCCATGATTCGAGGCATGGTGGCCGAGAAAAGAATCGTTTGTCTGTTTGGGCGGATATTGGCGAATATCTTCATGACCTGCGGCTCAAAACCCATGTCAAACATACGATCTGCTTCGTCCAAAACAACATATGTGACTCGTCGAAGATTCGTTACTCTTCCAGAGTTTGCTGCTAATAAATCGATCATTCGTCCTGGGGTACAGACAATGATCTCAGCTCCCCGCTTGAGATCAGCGATTTGGTCCTTAATGGGAGCACCACCATATGCACAGACAGCTCTGAGACCCATTGCTTTTAGGAAAGGCTTGCACTCTTTGTGAATTTGCGTCGCAAGTTCTCGGGTTGGTGTCATGATCAAGCCAATAGGACCATCGCTGCCCTCTAATGGCCGCTGATCTCGAATATGACGGAACATGGGCAGCAGGAACGCAATAGTCTTACCAGATCCCGTTTTGGCTACACCAATCACATCTCTGCCTGACATAATTGCTGGGATAGCTTGCATCTGAATAGCTGTTGGCCGCTCGTAACCAAGCTTTCGGATCACTTCGAGAGATTGAACATTTAGACCGCATTGGGACCATTTTTGTACGGGTTTTGGTACGTCCTTCCCCGCCACTTTAATGCCGTCTAGCTCCAGACGTAAATCTGCAAGTTCTGCTTCAGTCATATCGGCTACCTCAGCGGGTTCGGTATAAAAATTTTTGCGGAACGGCTCAAGATCTAACTTAGCATAATTGATAGTCGGAAGCTCCTTCTTCTTCCTGACCTTACTAGCCATTGCAAGAATGTCGTCTGGGTCCGCTTCGATGGCCTTCAGGTCAACATCGTCATCTCCGAACAATGCCTCCGGTTCTTGCTGCTGACTCTTGCTCTGCGTTTTGTTGAACGTGCCACTGATCTTTGAGGGGGTCTTGAATGGATCACCCATTTCGTCCATAAATGCATCCAAAGGATCGATCTCATCATCCTCATCCATAGGTGTAGGATCTGTTTCTGCACTTTTGGTTTCCTTCATTTTGATGTCTCCGTTTGTCTCCGTTTGAACTTCTTCGCCTTCTACTACATCTGTGCCGTGACTGACTTGCTCCTGGAGTCTTTCTTCGCGCTTCTCGGCCGCAGCTCTAGCAGCAGCTGCTGCCTCCTCTTCGGTCCCAGCAGCTTCCATATCTACGTCGTCATCTTCTTCTTCCTCAGCACCGTTAGCGAGCGCAGTATCGTCATCTTCAATGTTTGCCAGAGGTAGGGTTGGTAGCTTTTCTAATTTCTTCCTAGCTTCTTCATCCTCTCCAAAATCGAGAGCTCGCTTGTTGGAAGACTTTTCATTGTCGACTCCAGATTTGGCACCAAGTCCGAATGCACTTAGATTTCCTCTGGCCTTAGGTAACGCAGATACTAAATTATATAAGTTAGTGACATTATCCTGTATGGCAATAGGGGTAATGTAAATACCATTGGATGTGCTGTTGAAAGCTGTTGGCTTCTTGTCAGCTTGTAAACCTTTGACCGAAGAATTTAAGGTAGCGGACGCTTTAGATAAGTCTTTGAGGGGTATATCCTTGCCCAAAAGGTTTACAACATTTGAACTTAATACCGCCTTCTTTGCGATTGCCTTCGGATCGAATTTACCAGCATATGGTGCTGGTGATGCAACAGTCGAGGTTCCGGGAGATGCTGGAGAGCCTAGCGAGGGAGATGCATTGGCCTTTTGATCTATATCATCAAGGAGCTTTCGATTACCTCCTACTGCAAGATTTTTCTCCTTACGTTCCTTGTCCTCGGCCATTTTCTTCTTCCATGCTTCAAGCTTCGCGAGGCGTTCCGCCTTCTTTTCGGCCTCCGTCTGACCAGCCGGTACTGGTAGCTTCGATGGCTTCACACATCTGTTAACTGCACGGTCGTGAAAGTAGGATGGAATCGTACGCACCTCACTCGCTTTCACACTCTCCGGTCGATTTGGAGGCTTCCCACGGTTATCTTCACCTCTGCTACGGGGCCATGAGTCAGTAGAATCCTCGCGGCGCCTTCGAGCCCTGTCATAGGAA
>Ga0182030_10016594_pt1 | contig 14326 bp, 9 predicted proteins | sample 812S3MmetaG_FD_121299 | JGI IMG/M metagenome (GOLD analysis project Ga0182030, IMG submission 121299) | Permafrost microbial communities from Stordalen Mire, Sweden - 812S3M metaG (Illumina Assembly) | ecosystem: Environmental > Terrestrial > Soil > Wetlands > Permafrost | place: Sweden...
CCAGGCGACCGCTGAGTATTTTGGCATCCTGCCTCCGGCCTCTTGGATGCCTCAACTCCCCGCCGCCTTCAGCGGACAGATCACGTGCTAATTGAACCGGACAGATGACATACTAACGACACCTATTCCCGCATTACTCTCTTTTGCCCCGGCGGCGTGCTAGAATTGGCGGCCAGCTTCATTCGGAATGGAGACTTTCAAGCACACTTTTTAAGGAGGATGGTTTTATGTCTAAGCCCACTACATTCGGTGTCATCATTGGCAATCGCGGTTTTTTCCCTGCTGTTTTGGCTCGTGATGGGCGCGAAGAGATCCTGCGCGTCCTGGAAAAAGAAGGGTACGGGAGCGTCTGCTTGACCCCGGAAGATACCAAGTTTGGCGCAGTAGAGACCCTTCAGGAGGCAAGCAAGTGCGCGGACCTCTTCCGGCAACATCGCGAAGAGATTGACGGAGTACTGGTCAGCCTGCCGAACTTCGGCGACGAGCGCGGCGTGGCGAATTCTCTGCGGATGGCGGGCTTGGACGTCCCGGTACTCATCCAGGCGATCCCCGATGAGCCCCACAAAATGCTCATGGGAGGCCGCCGCGACAGCTTCTGCGGCAAGATTTCCGTGTGCAATAACCTGTGGCAGTATGGGATTAAGTACTCGTTGACCTCGCAGCATACCTCCGGTTCCGCATCCCCGACTTTTCTCTCGGACCTGAAAGCGTTTGCCGCCACCTGCCGGATTGTCAAAGGACTGAAGAACCTGCGCGTGGGCGTGCTGGGCGCGCGCCCCACCAACTTCAACACGGTGCGGTTCAGCGAAAAGTTAATGGAACGGCACGGCATCTCCGTCGAGACGCTCGACCTTTCGGAAGTCTTCGGCCGCGTCGGCCGGCTATCCGACGATGACCCGAAAGTTAAAGCCAAGCTGGAAAGTATTCACGGATATGTTTCCACCCAGGGTATTCCTGCAGCGCCGCTGGTGAAAATGGCAAAGTTCGGCGTGGTGGTGGACGCCTGGATGAAAGACAACGCGTTGGCGGGCTCGTCTGTCCAATGCTGGACGGCCATGGAAGAATTCTTCGGAGTTGTCCCCTGCACCTTGATGAGCATGATGTCGAATAGCTTGATGCCCAGCGCCTGTGAAACCGATATGATCGGGATGATCGGCATGTACGTCCTGCAACTCGCCGCCGGGGAACCCAGCGCCATCGTCGATTGGAATAATAACTATGGTGAGGATCCGGACAAGGCTGTCATCTTCCACTGCTCGAACCTGCCCAAACACTTCTTTGAAGACCTCAAGATGGATTTCCAGGAAATCATTGCCGGCTCGGTGGGGAAGGATAATACCTTTGGCACCGTCGTCGGTACCCTGAAGGCGGGCCCGCTCACCTATTGCCGCGTTTCCACCGACGACCTGCACGGCAAACTGCGCGCCTATTGCGGCGAGGGCGAAATCACCTCGGATAAGCTCCAGAGCTTCGGCGGCTACGGGGTGGTGAAGATCGCCGGCTTGCAAGCGCTTCTCCAGTACGTTTGCAAGCACGGCTATGAGCACCACGTGGCCGTGAACCGCAGCCACTTTGGCCGCGCCGTCGCTGACGCGCTAGGCAACTACAAGGGGTGGGAAGTTTATCACCACGGGGCCTAGCCCCAAGGCTGTTCACTTGTGCTGGCAGCGCCAAAACGGAGAATTCTTCTTCCCTCGCCCCCTGCGGGAGAGGGGGGACCGCAAGACGGAGGGGGCCCCACGTTTTGCCGGTAGTGGGGGCGAGGGGGTCAGTAGAAGTAGGAACGCCGTGGGTCAAGTTTGCGTCAGGCGACACGTTCTTGACCCCTCACCCGGATCGCCATCGCTGGAGGAAGCGTCGGTTGCTTCCCTCTCCCCCAGCGGGGGCAAGGGTGGTAAGGCGAAATTAATATCTGCCACCCTCACGGGAACTGCGTGAATGGAAATCCGCTGCAAAATACGTCACTACCGAACTCCCCCGTCGGTTTGCATTCGCAGGTTCCCGATGGTAGCATCTAATGTCTGCTTCAATAACCCATGGAGACTTTCGTATGCAAAGCGCTTATCCGCTTTCCCGTTGCCCTGCCTGCAAAAAGGCATTCCGAATGGAGATTACGCGCTTGGCCAGTCCGCCGCCAAATTTGGGGCAGATCGTCTGTCCACACTGTGGCCTGGAGTTCCAGCGCTTCGACCCCCAGTACCTGAAGGGACCGGCCCGTCATGCTACCGCCCGGTAGCACCTAGAATGCCGGTTCAGTCTTTGTCTCCGAATTTGTTGCCTCTCGCCCGAACAAGGGGGGAGGTGTCTCCGTTTGCGAGGCGCAGCGTGGGGGCATTCGGAACGGGCGTCTTCACAGCCTGCGGAAAAACATATCAGCACTGTTATTCTGAGCGCAGTGAAGAATCTCGCTCTGCGTTGAAAATATAGAAAGTGTGATCCTTCGCTTCAGAGGATGACAGTACGGCCGGGCTTTCCCGCAGCCTGTTCAGCAACGCACCTGGGCCAATGCCGCCAAATGAGTGTAGGCTTGGACTGATCTGCTATTCATCTCGTAACGATCCGCGATACAATTCCTCACATGCGATTCTCAAGCTTCGGCCGCGCCCCATGGCGCATCATCGGAATTCAACTCCTGATCCTCGCGGGGCTCGTGGTCTTTTTCAAGTTTTATCTCCCCCACCGTGGAAGTGATTTGGCCGCGCTCGCGGCCGCCAGCCGCGAGCAGAAGATCAACGCCTTGTTCCAAGACTCGATAACGGAAGATTCGGCGCACGAAATCTCCATCCCGCTGGAGGGAGTGATTGTGAAGCGGCATCCCCAGAGGCTGCGCATAGCGCTTTCCCCCCAGGATGCAGAATCCACACTGGGTGTTCCCGACGCCACCACAACCGATTTTCAAGGTGGCCAGCACTTGACGTGGTTGGGCACCACCCACAAACTTGAAGCCTCCTTCAATGCCGGTCGTCTCTATTGTCTCGCCCTCGAAGACCGCGCCACCGGCCACGGCGTGATGGTCTTTGAATCCCCCTCGTCGTGGCGCCCCTATTAGCAGTCAGCAGTAGGCGGAAAGCAGAAGGCGCCGCCTTGGCGCGGATTTCCCACCAAGCATGGACCCCTTGTGGGGATCGGGGATGGACAGTGTCAAAGGGTTTTTCCGCAGCCTGTTCAGCCCACCCTTCCCAACCCTTGATGAGAAATTCGGGTTAGCTGACCGCTGAAAGCTGAGAGTTGAACGCGGTAAACTGACAACTGCCGACGGCCTCAATCCTTGGCGGTGAGTTGGTAGATTTTGGCTTCGACGAAGAGGTTGAACAATACCGGATCGAGAAGCTGCGACTTCACTTCGTTGCCGATGATGAGCAGGGCGCGATCGACCGGCACCGCTCGCTTGTAAGGCCGATCGCGCGCCGTGAGCGCATCGAAAATATCCGAGATGGTCATCATTTTCGATTGGAAGGGAATGTCTTCCCCCTTCATGTGGTAGGGGTATCCCGAGCCGTCCAGTTTCTCATGATGCGCCCGGGCGATTTCAGGCACACGCCTCAACTCCTTGGTCCAGGGAATCTGGCTCAAGAACCGGAAGCTGTGAATGACGTGCGATTCGATTTGCAGGCGCTCATCGGAGTCGAGACTGCCCTTGGTTATGGAAAGCAGTTCCAACTCCTCTGGGGTAAGCAGGGGCTCGGTGGGGCCGGAGGGATCATCAAAGCTCCAGCCCGCGATCTGCAAGAGTTTTTCCGAACTCTTCTCCGGCAGCACCGTGGGCTCATTGGCCAGAAGGATGTCTTGCAGGAACTCGTCGAGATTCTGAAGTTCGCGGCCTTGGTCGCCATCGATCAACGCGAAGCATTGCTCATATCCTTGATTGCCGTTGCGCAGCACGTGGTCCAATTTCTTCCGGTAGGCCTCCAGCTCCAGGGATTTGCGAATGTACTGGTAGCGCTTCTTAATGAGCTCGAGCTGCGGAGGGTAAAGCTTCTTGGCTTTAACCAGTACCTCTTCCCGCACGCCGACCTTGCCGAAGTCGTGGAGGATCGATGCGTAGCGAAGCTCGCGAATGTCCTCGCGTGTAAAGTGGATGTCTTTGTAAGGGCCGGAGTCCTGGCGGTCCACCGTTTCCGCCAGTGCGACGGTGAGCTTGGCAACCCGCTCCGAGTGGCCGAAGGTGGTGGGATCGCGTGATTCAATGGCTGTCACTGAGGCGCGCACGAAGCCTTCGAACAGTTTCTCGATGTCGCGGTAGAGCAGGTTGTTCTCGAGAGCCACCGCTGCTTGGCTGGCCAGAGAAGACGCTAGGTCCTGGCTCTGTTGCGAGAACGGGCCGACTTCCTCCCCTACAATCTTGGGGGTGGTTAATTTTGCGCCGGGATGCGTTTTGGAATTGATAAGCTGAAGCACCCCTATTACCTCGTCCTTTTGGTTCTTCATGGGAAGAACCAGCATGGACTTGGTGCGGTAGCCGAACTTCTGGTCAAAATCGCGGTTGAGCCGGAAGGGTAGATTGCGAATGCGGTAAGCGTCCTTAATATTGAGGATCTTCCCGGTGGCCGCAGCATAACCGGCAATGCTGCTCGTGTCGATGGGCATGGTGAATTGGCGAAAGGGCACCGAATGGCTGTCACTCTGGGTCAGCTTGAAGACCAGATGCTTGCCGCCCTCGCTTTCTTCCTCCACCAGGTAGAGTGAGCCGGCGTCGGCGGAAGTGATTTCACGACTCTTGCTCAGAATCAACTCCAGCAGCGAATCGGTATTGCGCTCGGTGGAAAGCGCCACGCCAATTTTGTTGAGCGTCTCGAGATCCGATACGGCCCGCCGCAATTCCTGGCGTGTGTGGTGCTGCTCTTCTTGCGCGCGGAGACTCTCAAACGCCTTCTCAACCGTTTTTTCCAGAACCTGGCAGGGCACGTCGCGCGGAAGCACGGCGAAGACGCGTGATTTCAGTTTGGCGGGGGGCCGCGCCTCGCCATCAAGCAGGCAAATTATTCGCCAGGCGTCTGACTTGGGTGCGGATTTTTCCAGGCGGAAGAAGTCGTCTTCGGCCGCGTCGGCCACAAAAACCGCGGGCAACTCCCATACAGGGGGTTTATCCCCGTTACGTGGGATGGAAATGAGGCGGTAGTCCCCGCCCAAGTTGCGCAATCCTACGCCAGCGGCACAAGGGTCGAAGTAATAGAGGTTAGAGGGCATGGACCTTCAAGGTTCCAGATTTCAGAGGGGGTCACCCCCCGCTCCTCGCGGCCAGGCGCTCTCCCCGCCTTTGAGGAATGGCTGGGTCTTCCCAGACGCTTCACCCAATTCTAACACCTTGCGCGGCGAAGATAATAATTTTCGTGATACGACACCCAGAATATCCTTGGCGCTCGTCACAATGACCGGCGCCGGCGCCAAGGGTACCAAAGTACTATGGCCAAGTCTTTGACACGAACGGTATTATCGCCTTTCTGAAAGTCGGGGAACCCTTTGCAATTGTTCTGAATCAAAGTGAGTGTAGGGATTAGCAGAGATAGGGAGATTGCAAAAGTGGCTGGCATAGATTTTCAAAGCATTTTCAGTGTTTGCCTCAACTTAGCACTACTGGCCGGCGCGGCGCTCTATGCCGGCCTAATATTGATGCGATACCTTACAGACGGCCAGCGTCCTCGTCCAGTAGTCGATCCGCGCGACCCGGCACAATCAGCCGAGCGTTTGGCGGTGTGGCTGGGCGTCAAAGCTCTCGCCCTTGCCGTGCGGATGCTGACCCCGATCTTCGAGATGCTCTCCGAAGCATCGGCGGAGGTGGGCGAGTGGTTCCTGAGCAACCGCCGCCATGAAACGCCATGAACTTCGGGAGTCAGGAGCCAGGAGCCAGAAGCCAGAAGCGAAAAGAAATGCAGGGCCTGCTCGCATCTAGCTTCTCTCTCAGGGCTCCTGACTGCTGACTCCTAACTCCTGCCTTCTGACTCCTGTCTCGCTGGTTCCTCCCCTCACGCCTTCGGATGTGTCTTGTCGTACACATCGATGAGTTGCTTGATCGATACCTGCGTGTATTTCTGCGTAGTGGCAAGGCTCTTGTGCCCGAGCATTTCCTGGATGGCGCGCAGGTCAGCGCCCTCGGTGAGCAAGTGGGAAGCGAAGGCGTGCCGCATTGAGTGCGGGCTGACCTTCACATTTGGTCCGAAGGTGCGCACGTATTTCTTCAACAGCCGGTCAACGGAGCGGGTGGTCAGCCGGGCGCCCTTCGTATTGAGGAAGAGCGCCGTCTGTCCCCTCTTTTTGGCCTCCATCAAAACCCTCTCGCGAACGGGCAGGTAGTTGCCCAGCGCTTGGTTGGCCTTCGACCCGAAAGGCACGATGCGTTCCTTGCGGCCCTTACCTCGCACCAGCAACATGCCATCACCAAAGTTCACGCTGCGCAAATCGAGGCCCGCGAGTTCGCTCACCCGTAGACCGGAAGCGTAAAGCAATTCCAGAATGGCGCGGTCGCGGCGCATCATGCGTTCGCCGTGGGGGATGGCCTCGGCCACCCGGTTGAGGAAATTGTTCATCTCCTCTTCCGTCATGATGCGGGGAAGCGTCTTGTCAAGCTTGGGGGTGGAGACCGTCGCAGCGGGATTGGCCGCCAGCACCCCTTCCTTGGCGAGGAACTTAAAGAACGCGCGCACCGCGGCCAGCTTGCGTCCGATGGAAGTCTTCTTCTTTTCCCGCTCGAAAAGTAAGGCCAAGAACCCGCGGATGCGCAGCGCGTCGATGGCCCCCAAGTTCACCTTGGCCGCCGGGTCCCCACCCTGCAAATAATCCTGAAATTGCCGCAGGTCGCTCTGATAGTTGCGAATCGTGTGCGGCGAGGCGTTGCGTTCGTAGCGGAGATAATTGATGTAGCGGTCGAGAAGTTCATCCATAGGGTTATCTTTTGTCCGTGGTCCGTTGTCCGCTGACAGTCGTCAGTCGACAATTGTCAGTTCTCAGTTTACGGCTTTGGCTCTCAGCGTTCAGCCTCTACCCTTCTCCTAAATTCACAAATTTTCTTGCTGCCACCGGCAACGGACGTCGGACCAACATCCGTCAGCGTTGCCCCGAATCCAAAACTCCCTCTGTCGCCACGGACGACGGACCACGAACAACTGACAACGGAACCACCGTCGCTCCTAACCAACTTGCGGAATCTGCCAGCGCTCGCTGACACTGTTTCTCTCGCCGCGCGCGGCGGTCGCGAGCGATGGCGCGCGGCAGACCTTCCATGGGGGGCAGCAGGTCAAAGGAAATGTTGGCGGGCTGGTAATTCCCCGACGTGGCGTGTGTAATGTAGTGCACCAGCGACCCCAGGGCCGTGGTGCGGGGCGGCGGCGTAAAGCTTTCACCCAGCGCGCGTGCCGCCAGGGCCAGACCTGCCAGCAGACCCGTTGCGATGCATTCCACGTAGCCCTCGACACCGGAAAGTTGGCCCGCCACAAAAACCTGCGGCGCGCTGCGAAAGCTCAGGTTGGGACTCAGCAGGCGGGGCGAGTTGATATAGGTGTTGCGGTGGATTTGCCCCAAGCGCAGAAACTCCGCGTTTTCGAGGCCCGGAATCAGCCGCATAATTCGCATCTGCTCCGGGAACTTTAAGTGATTCTGAAAGCCCACCAGGTTGTAACTCGAGAAGCGCAGATTCTCCGCCCGCAATTGCACTACAGCGAATGGCTGCCGCCCGGTCCGCGGATCGACCAGACCCACGGGTTTCATGGGGCCAAAGCGCAGTGTGTCATATCCGCGCCGCCCCAGTTCTTCGATGGGAAGACAGGCCTCAAAGAACTTTACATTTTCGAATTCATGCGCCGGCACGGTCTCCGCGCTCTCGAGCGCCTCGTAGAAGATGCGGTATTCGTCTTCGGTGAACGGGCAATTGAGGTAATCATTCCCGCCTTTGCCGTAGCGTGAAGCGCTGAAAATGCGCTCCATGTTCAGGGTTTCCGCATCCACCACGGGGCTGATGGCATCGTAGAAGGCCAGGTTCTCGGACCCTGTCAATGTTTGGAGTTGCGCGGCCAGAGCGTCGGAGGTGAGCGGCCCGGTCGAGATGAGGGTCAGCCCCTGGTCCGGAATCTCGCACAACTCTTCCCGCCGCAGGGTGATGAGCGCGTGGCCGGCAACCGCCGCCGTGACGCCCTCGGCGAAGCGCTCGCGATCCACCGCCAGCGCTGCTCCTCCGGGCACAGCGCACTCACTCGCTACCCGCAACAGGAGCGAGCCCGCGCGGCGCAGTTCTTCTTTGAGCAGCCACGAGGCTGCCCCGGGGGCATTTGACTTTAGCGAGTTGCTGCAAACCAGCTCAGCCAGCCGGTCGGTCTTGTGCGCAGGCGTCGGGCGTGACGGACGCATCTCGTACAGCGTCACGGCCACGCCGCGCTCGGCAAGTTGCCATGCCGCCTCGCTTCCCGCCAGCCCGCCTCCGGCGATCACCACTGGTGTCATTGCGTCCCCGCTTCGATGACTGTTCCCGCCTGCAAGCGATTATAACAGCCGGGCAAAAGAGTCGCACTTCGGCATTGCAGTCTTTGGCCAACTCTCTCCGTGTCCTCCGTGTCTAAAAAATTTCAACACAGAGGGCACGGAGTTTCTTTGTGGTCTCTGTGTGAAAGCTTTTCTGGTCGCAGAGTTCACAGAGACATTTCCACGCACCTCGCCCCCCTTGTGACACTTCTAGAACTGTCACACGCCCGGTAGCCGATTTCGGTCAAGGCAGGCAGACTGGCCCCTATGCCGGTTGGAATAATGTTGTCGCGCGTTATTGTTAGTTTCTTGCTTCGGTGCTAGCATACGCCGCAATTCTTTCGGAGTCATATCTGTGGAAGGCAGCTTGGTATTTTTCGGCGCATTGATTGGGCTGGGTCTTGTTGGCCTTATCGTCGTTCTTCCGATCATAGCCGTAGTGCGAGCCCGCTTGGCTGCGCGGCTGAGCAAACGGAATGAGGAGAGCTGGCAAAAGCTCACCCAGCGCGTGCACAGTCTTGAAACGCAGCTTCAGGAACTTCAGGGCCGGTTTAAGGCACAGACCGTCATTACGGAGCAGGCGCTTCAGGACCTGCGCACAGCATCGACAGTTCGCGAAGGCCCTGCGCCTGCTGCGGCCGCTCCGCCGGAACCGCCCAAGCCTCCTGTTGAAGCCGTAGGGATGGAAGCGCCTACCCTCGAATCTCCGCGCCCCGCAGTCACCCTTGCGCCTTCTGCGGCCACGCTCACCGCGCCTCCGCCGGCTGAAACTTTCAGACCAACCGTACCGGCACCTTCGATCGCGCCTCCGGCCCTCCTGCCGATCGAGAATCCGCCTGCGCCCGCGGCGGGTCGCCCGGCGCCCCCCCACCCTGTTGCACCACCGCGCTTGGAGATGTTGGGCGCGCAGAAGCCTTCAGCCCACGAGGCCGCCAAGCGTGCGCTGAACATGGAAGAGGTTCTCGGCACCGATTGGCTGAACAAGATTGGCATGAGCATCCTGGTGATTGGGGTCGCGCTCTTTCTGGCTTATGAAATGCGCGAACTGGGCCCAGCCGGAAAGGTGTTCGTGGGCTTCGCCGTCAGTGGCGCCCTTCTGGGCGCCGGCTTTTTCTTTGAGCGGCGGGAGCAGTGGCGGATCCTGGCTCGCGCCGCCATGGGTGGCGGCTGGGCTCTGCTTTATTTCACCACCTATGCAATGAATCACATTAGAGCCGCGCGAATCCTGGACTCGGAATCGTGGGATTTCGTTTTACTGCTGATGGTGGCCGCAGCGATGGTGGCGCACACACTGCGCTACCAATCCCGGGCCGTCACGGGGCTCGCCTTCCTGCTGGCCTTTTCCACCATCAACATCAGCCACGCTCCCCCTACAAGTCTCATCGCGAGCGCCATTCTGGCTGTGGCTCTAGTGGTGATCGTGGGAAAGAGGCGATGGTTTGACCTGGAAGTATTAGCAATCGTGGCCATTTTCTTGAATCACTTTTTCTGGCTGCGCCCCATTATCGAACCCATGGCGGGGCATCATCACCTTTTCCCGGAGTTCATGCCGAGCGCCGCCCTCCTGATCTTTTACTGGCTGGTGTTTCGGGTTTCCTATCTGCTGCGCGGGGGGTTGAGCGAGGCGGAAGAAAAGGTTTCCACCGTCGCCGCGCTGCTCAACACCTTCCTGCTTCTCGGAGTGATGAAATACCAATCCGTGCATCCGGAATGGGCATTCCGCTTTCTCTTGCTGCTCGGCGCGGTGGAATTCGTTCTTGGACAGTTGCCCATTGCGCGACGCCGGCGCGCGTCGTTCGTGGTTCTCACTGTTCTCGGCGCCACCCTGATGGTGGCGGCGATTCCGTTCAAATATTCGGGCGAGACGTTGCCCATCTTGTGGCTGGCGGAAGCGGAAGCGCTTTTTCTGGCCGGTGTTTTCCTTGATGAAATCGTCTTCTGCCGACTGGGGCTGCTGGCAAGCATGCTCGTCGCTTTCCAGTTGAACATCTTCGCCTTGCGGCAGATTGATGACCCCGAGTGGAGGGGATTCCACGCCGCCGAGCGGCTGCGCGGCATCATGGAATTCGCTACCACCACGTTGATTTTCTACGGCGACGCCCATTGGCTGGCGCGCCGCTCCCGGGTTATGGCGGAGTCGCGCTGGGAAAGAGAGACTCTGCGCCTGCTCTCTTACGCCGCCGCCATCACTGCCGTGGTCGGCATCTGGTGGCTCGCGCCGGAGCCGTGGGTGGCCGTCGGTTTCGCGGCCTTGGGGCTAACGCTCATCGTACTGGGTTCGCGGACAAGTATCCGGGAATTTGTCTATCAGGCCCATGGGGCCGCCATTCTGGCTTTTCTTCGCGTCCTGACGGTGAACTTTGAAGAACCGAGTCCCCATCTTTGGGTACGGGTTGCAACGGTGGCGCTGACGGGGGCGACGCTCTACGCCAGCGCGTACTGGTCAGGCCTGAAGCGGGTGATCACCGTCAAGTACGCTTCCTCCTGGCTCACCTGGCCCGCATCATTGCTGGTGGGGATGCTTGCCTGGCACGAATTGAGGCCGGTTAGTGTGGCGCTGGCTTGGACGCTTCTGGGCCTGGTGTTGTTTGAAGTCGGCTACGCCCGCCGCCTGCCGCAATTGCGCTTGCAGGCATACCTGGCGTTTGCGTTCAGCTTCCTGCGTCTTTTCTTTGTGAACTTCAACGCCGCGGGAGTGCCGGGTGAGCTGAGCCCACGGTTTTACACCACCGTGCCGCTGGCGCTCGCATTCTTTTACGTGTACGGCGTGCTGGATGCGTCGGGGAACCTGGAAGTGCCGCAGGGCCGATCCACGGGCACCTTCGCTTCTCTCAGGGCAAGCTCTGCGCTACCACCCATCGCGGCTCTTGACCCCGACCGGCGTTGGAAGGCTGCCGGGATTCTCTGTTCTCTGGGAACCTTTACACTGGCCGGATGGGCGCGTTTTGAATTGGAAGCCGACTGGGTGGTGGCAGCGTGGGCGGCGATGATCTGGGTGCTAGTGGCGATTGCCTGGCGTTACGAAAAGAGGATCTTTCTGCACCAGGGATTGATGCTGAGCGTGGCGGTTCTGCTGCGTGGCGCGCTGCACAATTTCTACGAGCGGAGTTACTTCCCCGCGCCCGCCTGGCAGAGCCGCAGCCTTACCGTGGGTGTAACCGTAACGTTGCTCTTCGCCGCGCTGCCCTTTGCCTTCAAATTGCGGCGCGCGCCGGAGGATGATCCTGTCCAGCGCGGCAGGTGGATGCGCATTTTCAATGCGTTGGGGCGCCGTCCGGATCAGGTATTCTTCTTCCTCCCCTTCTTCTTGCTCACGGTTCTTCTGGCGCTGGAAGTGCCCAAAGGCATGGTGACGGTGGCCTGGGGAGTGGAAGCCGTGGCGATCTTCCTCCTTGCGCTTGCGGTGGGCGAGCGCAGCTATCGCCTCTGCGGCCTGGGGCTGTTATTGCTCTGCGTGGGCAAGATCGTGGTGCTCGACGTTTGGGGGCTGCAACCACGCGACCGCTACCTGACATTTATTGTGCTGGGGGCCGCGCTGCTGGGCGTTTCGTTCCTCTATACGCGTTATCGTGAGGCCATTAGGCACTACCTATGAAACGCTGGATCATCTTCGCCATTGTCGTGACTTTGGGAGTTACCGCGCTGGTATGGTCGGAGCGCCATCCGGTGGACGTACGCGTTACCCCCGCTTCTCTCCTCTATTTTATCGCCGACTCGGAGTGGGAGTTGAGCCGGCTCCCGATGACGGCCACCCGCCTTTCCGATCAGGAAGAAATCGAAATCGGCAACCAGATGGCAGCGACCAATTCCTGGCTCCTCCGCGGGAGCGCCGACCTGACGACGCAACAGAAAGAGCAGATCCAAGTGGTGGGAGACTACGTCAACCGCGTTGGGACCCGCGTGGCGGCAAGGGCTCATCGTAAGCTGCCCTACAAGTTTCACTTCATTCCCAATATGGATTTTGTGAATGCCTTTGCTCTGCCCGGCGGGCATGTGTACATCGGCGCCGGGTTGGTGGCGCTGATGGACAGCGAAGATGAATTGGCGGCGGTGCTCGGCCATGAAGTCGAGCACATAGACCACTACCACTGCGCCGAACGCGTGCAAACCCAAGCGCGCCTCCGGCGGCTTCCCTTGGGGAGTTTGGCGCTGTTTCCTGCGGCGATTTTTGAAGCCGGCTACAGCAAGGACCAGGAGCTCGAAGCCGACCGCGAGGGCACAATCCTGGCGGTGTCAGCAGGGTATTCTCCCCTGGGTGCGGTGCGCATGTTCGAAACCTTCGACCGGCTTTATCAGGAATACGTGCGGCGCGCGCAATCACCGCAGGAAGAGCTTTCGCGCGTGGCGATTCAAACTATCGAGGGTTACTTCCGCTCACACCCGCTGCCCGCCGAGCGCATCGAACAGATTCGCAAGCTCATCAACGATGAACGCTGGGGAGACTTGACCCGCGAACGCGATTTGGAAGTCGCTTACATTTTTTGGACGGAACGCGCGCACCGGGCTTACGAAGCCGGGCGCTATGATGTGGCGGTCAAGCTAGGGCAGCACTCGCTGGAGATGCGGCATGATCAACCCATTGCTCTCATGGTGCTGGGCCAAGCGCAATTCGCGCAGGCGAATTTCGCCGAGGCGGCTGCGGCGTTTCGCCAGGCGCTTGAGCTCACGCCTGCCGATGACGAGTTGACCGGCGATTACGCCGATGCCCTGGCGGCTCGCCACACGCCCGCCGATTCGCTCCAGGGATTTACGGCGTGGGCCGATGCCCATCCTGATCTGAAAGGGCGACTCGAAGTGCGTCTCGAACTCGCCCGGTTGACGTTCGCGGCAAGAGGCGAGGCAGCGGCCGGTCTGGTGCTTTTCCCCGCAGTGTCGCCAAACGCTGCGAGCCTGCCGCCGGGGCTGCGGGGTCGCTATGGTTGGTGGTTCTACGGTTCCGGACAATACGATTCGGCGGTGAACTGGCTTCAGAGTGCGGTGGAGGAGCTCCCCTCGGACCCCATTCTGCAAACCCGCCTCGGTTGGGTGCTGATCGAACAGCGCAATCTGGAAGCCGCAATAGGGCGCTTCGAATCACCCGCCAATGGGTACCACTCTCCCGAGTATGGATCGCCGAATCAGCGCCGACGGCTTTTCCATGAGAAGCGGATGGGCCTGGCGGTGGCAGAATGGCAAGCGCAGCAGTTCGATCGTGCCATGAGCGGGTTCGCCAGCGCAGCCATTGCGCAACCGGAATGGCTTAATCCTCAATGGGTGGGAGCCCTCTACTCTCCAGGAGTCGCCAAGACTATCGAAGAGATGAAAGTAGAGCAGAAGAAGCGCCGGGGCTCCCGCGCGGGGCGGAACGGCGAATAGATCGAAATCCGTGCCGCACTTCCCCATCAAGCAATTCAAGAATATAACCCTTGACGGGCGCTTTTATTCTGGTCCGCGAGGTGTTACAATGGCCCCATCAAGATTTGGTAGACAATTTTCTGGGAACTAGGGCCGGAATAAGTTTGGAACAAAGACCATCCTGCAATGGAGGGATGGAGAGGCCATGACCCGCGATGGGTTCGCGCTCCGCCGGAATCGTTGCAGGTAGGAACGACCGCCTGCTCGCAGGCTGGGGGTGGCTCGACTTTCCATTCCGGCGTTCAAGTTCTTTTCCGGAGGGGACAATGCGGAAGGTTTTTGGGGTGCTTTTTCTCATGCTGACGGTGACGTCAGGAGCGTGGGCGCAGGATAAGAAACTCGTGGCAGTTTTGGATTTTGACTATGGCACGGTGCGTTCGGCGGTACAGGCGTACTTCGGCACCGATCAGGACGTAGGTAAAGGCATTTCTCTCCTGCTGGAACAGAAGCTTGTTCAGGACGGCAAATATCGGGTGATCGACCG
>Ga0182030_10016596_pt1 | contig 14325 bp, 14 predicted proteins | sample 812S3MmetaG_FD_121299 | JGI IMG/M metagenome (GOLD analysis project Ga0182030, IMG submission 121299) | Permafrost microbial communities from Stordalen Mire, Sweden - 812S3M metaG (Illumina Assembly) | ecosystem: Environmental > Terrestrial > Soil > Wetlands > Permafrost | place: Sweden...
CAATCCTGAATGAACGAACCGATCGTGGTGGGAGCGGCTGGAAAGAATGCTTCCCCAATTCGTTCGCAGAAGGCCTGAAAGATCGCCGCGTCCGCCTTCTGGGCCCGGCGCGTATTCTCCGAATACGCCCTCTGGGCCATGCCGTCCCACCTCTGCAGCGCGGCTAGTGCCTCTTCCACGGGCGCGCTCAGCGGCCGCTCCGTGGGCTCTGTCGAAGCTATAACGATCTCAGTCACTGACTGCCTTCAGACGCAGCCGCAGCCACGGCGTCCGCGACATCAATTGCTGAAAGAAATGACACGAATTACGGAAATCGACAATTTTTGCTGGTTTTCTGCCATAGAGCCTGTCGCGTCCCAATGTTCATGTCCCCACTCATAAACCGTGATCGCGATCCCCCTATCCCACTGACAAACAAGGCAAAGATCGATCCAGACCCTCGGAGGCCGCACTGACCCAGCCGCAGGGCAGCGACGCCCCGATGCGCCGCAACGGCGGGATTTGGACAGCAACTTCGATACCACGCGGGAATTGGACACGAACTTTAGCACCGCGGGACACGCACTTTGTACCAGCCCCTCGCGATCCGGGTTGCGGCCGTGGCGGCCGAGCGTATTGTCAGGACGGCCGATCGGTCTGCGGGCGCGTAAATCGCATCCGCAGCCGCGACATCCGCCGCCTTCGTAGGGCGAGGCACCGCACCGCTTCGGGGGTCCTGAAGATGAATCGCAAAGGCAATGCCTCACCGTCACAGCCACCACCGACGTTGGCAATCCCACGCCGAGCGGCGCGAATCCTTGAGTTCGAACCCGGCACCTGGTGGCGGCTGGCGGATCAGCGGGTGACGATCGTGACGCAGCTGACTTGCGAACGACTGCTGATCCGCCATGCCGCGGATGAGCGCACGGAGACGGTACCGGTGTCCTCATTGACTCCCTGGATTGGGGGCGTCGGCAACCCGGGGACACCTGCGGAACGTTCCGCCGGCGTTGAGGCGTACTCCGAAAGCGTCTGGGGCCGCGCGCTGGATGAGCATCGCCTCATCGAGGAATTCCTCGAAAGCGGCGATCTTTCGCGCACCACCCGCAAGCGACTGGCCCAAGCGCTCGGTCTCAGTGATCGGCAGGTCCGCCGCAAGATCAAGCGATTCCTGGAACTGCGCACGCCGGAAGCCTTTCTGCCGCAGCGTGTCGGGCCGCGGCCCGGCTCCACCTACTTGCATCCGGACACCGAACGGCTACTCGCCGAGGAGATCCGCCGTGCGCTCAAAGAAAGTCCTGATGTCGCCGTGGACGACATTTACCCGCTGCTCGTGAAGGCTGCCCATGACTTGGGATTGCGGCCACCGGGCCGCAACACCGTCCATAAGCGCCTGCAAAGAGCGCGACGACAAACGCAGAACCTGCCTGGCGCCATCGGCCGCGAGTTGGCCTATCGCCGCTCCCCCGTGAAGGGCACGCTGGAATGTGAGGGCCCGTTGAGCGTCGTCGACATGGATCACACCGTGTGCGATGTGCATATTCTGGAAGGCCAGTACGGCTTTCCGATTGGGCGGCCGGTTTTGAGCGTGATGATCGACCGACTCACGCGCGTCGTGCTGGGCATTCTGCTAAGCCTGGAGGCCCCGAGCCGCCTGTCGGTCGGCTTGTGCATGCATCATGGGGTCTTCCACAAGCAAGCGTGGTTGACCACGCTCGGGATTCCGGAAGGATGCTGGCCGGGCTTCGGGTTGCCCACCGTATTCTATACGGACAACGCCAGTGACTTCCGGGCGCTCTCCGTGCGACGGGCCATGGAGCTGTATACGATTCAGCAGAAGTTCCGACCCCCGGGGGACCCGGCCGCCGGCGGGATCATTGAGCGCGCCATCGGCACCTTCATGACCAAGGTCAGGCTCCTGCCGGGGACCAGTTACAGCAAATTGCTCGGGCAGAAGCCGCGGCACGCGGATCGACAGGCGCGGCTGACCTTGAACGAACTCGCCCTGTACATGGCACGCCAGGTGAGCGTTTATCACAAGACGACCCATGGCGGCCTGGGGATGCCGCCGCTGAGCGCCTGGGAGAAGGCCTGGACGGTCAACGACAAGCCCTTGTTGCCACGCATCCCCGAATCCGCCGATCAATTTCGTCTTACGTTCCTACCCGGGGAATGGCGCACCATCACCCGAGAGGGCATCGAGCTGTTCGCGCTGCGCTACCAATCCGAGGATCTGTACCCACTGATTCGCCCGCACTATAAGCACATGATTCGCTACGACCCGCGGGATCTGTCCGAAGTGTTCGTCGAGGGCCCGGACCGGCACATCAAGGTGCCCTTGTGCGGCACGCCCATGCCGGCCTTCTCGCTGTGGGAATGGCGGGAGATTCGTGCCCATCGGACCGAGGAGGGTCGCCCGCGCGATCCCGAGCAGATGGCCGCGGAGCTGCGGGCGAATCGGGCGCTGATTGAATCCAAAGCCCATGAGAAGGGTCGCTGGCACGATGCGCGGCGGCTCGCCCGGGAGCAGGAATGGAAGCGTAGCCGGCCTGATCCAGGCGGCCACGATCGGGTGGTGAAATCCTCTCCGATGGACTCCGTGCCCCTGTGCCGCGTCAAGGAGTGATGCCATGTCCCAGCGCTACGCCCATCTGAACGAACAAGCCCGCAAACTCATTGACGCCCCGATTGAGGAGCGCATTCAGTTCATCCAGAAAGATCGGTTCATCCCGTATCAGGCCGTTGCGAACATCCTGGATATGCTGGAGGATTTTGTGAAACGCCCGCCGAGCATTCGCCCACCCTGCTTGGCGCTCGTGGGGGATTCCGGTTGCGGTAAATCCACGCTGATGGAGGAAATGACACATCGTCACACGCACCCTGAGCAGCCCAGTACGCGCAAAGTCATTTATTGCACGCTCGATCCGTTGCCCGAACTGCGCGTGTCTCAGCAAGCCTTGCTCACAGCCCTGGGTGTCCCGCCCACCCTGGCACTACGCCGGCCCCGCATCGATGGGGATGACCTGATCGCCCGCGCGCTTCGGGAATTGGGGACGCGGCTGGTCATCTTCGATGAGACCTTGCACCTGAACAACCTGAATCGGCGCACGCAGGTGCTGCAATGGGATTGGGTCAAGTGGGTCTCCACCGCCAACCGGGTCAGTGTCGTGTGTACCGGAACTCCCGGCTTCGAACAGACCATCCGCCAGGAGGCGCAACTGGAAACGCGCTTTAACATCATGCGCATTCCGCGTTGGTCCGTGGGCGCCACGTTCCAGCAGTTTCTGACTTCCTACGAGCAATCCCTGCCGCTGCGACGCCCCTCAGGCTTAGGCACCCTGCCAATGCAGGAAGCCTTGCTGGAGGAGTCCGGCATCAAGCAGCAGATCCCCGGCATCACGCAGGGCATCAAGCAGGTGCTCGAGCACGCGGCGATCGAGTCGATTCGCCGCGGCAGCGAGCGGATCACCGTGCCGTTGCTGTCCGCGTGGCGCGATGCGTTCGAGCCGCAGATGTGGGCACGGCCGAGCCCGCGAAAATCCCCCGCCGTGCGGCGCGCCACCCGCGCGTAACTTGCACAATGAACGCAGTCCCCAAGCTGCCCTTTGTGCCGCCACCCTTCCTGGAGGAGTCCTTCGGTTCCTGGTTCTATCGCTGCGCGCACGCCTATCACACCACCCGCGGCGAGCTCATGGTGGGACTATTGAGCACCTTGGGCGAGCCACCGGAGACCGGCAGCATTGACTGGGATACGGCACCTCCGGCGCAACTGCTGGCGGCGCTCGCACGACAGACACCTTTGGCGCAGTCTGAACTGGAGCACCTGATCGTTCCTCGCGGGCCAGCCACACTGCCTCGCGCCTATCGGGACGCCTACTGCCCGGAGTGCTTCAAGACGGATCGCCGCAATGGCGTGTTTTACACACGCAGGACGTGGCTGGATGCCTGGACACTGAGCTGCCCGACCCACGGCTGCTTGCTGGGTCGATTCAGCGGCTATGAATATCCCTCCTTCGCCCAACAGGTCACGAGTTTTCCACACGGCCTGGAGGCCGAAGACAGCGGCGAGCGGGCGCTGCGCGAGAAGCCGTTGGTTCGATGCGTCGCCTTGCGGCCAGTGAAGGCGATGGGAGCGACGATGCCGAAGGGGTACTGCTCGGTGGCGAGGCACTGGTATGACCCGGCGATGCTACAAAGTGTGGTCGGTCGGGATCTGCTGATCCTGGCCGGGTCCGACTGGGCGGACGGGGTGTGGTATGAAGTTTTCGGCTACCTTCGGACCTGGCGCGAGCTGTGGCACGATGCAGACAGACAAACGCTGTGTTGGCCGCGGATCCAGCATCCGATTGGCAGCATCGATATGAGGATACCTGCGGCGCACCTGGCCGGGTTGATCTGGAGCTGCCTGCGCGAAAGCGCAGTGGCGCGCCCGTACGCGGATCGGGTCATCGAGGTGGTCGGCCGTCGGCTGAACATGCAGTGGGTGCGACACCCCATTCTGATGGATCGCTGGCCGCGCGAAGAGCGAGAACGGTGGCTGCGCGTGTTCGGTCCGGCCCAGACTCGCGCATGCGTCTGATTATGTTCGATTCCGAACGGCCGCTGTAGCCGCCATGGACCTGTCATTCCTCGATGCGACCGGCCAACTCCCGTCACTGGTGATCCCGGATTTATCCCGGATTGACTATCCGTTAGGTGCCATTCGCGACCCGCTCCGGAGCCCCGACCAGGTTGGCCAACGGTGTGGGCCCGCACCTGCGAGCAATGGTCGAAACTGAACAGATGTGCCTAGACGGTTCGCGAAATGGCCGCTTTGTCCGCCAGATACCCGCCGCTTTTCGACGCGACCGGCCAGGAGCGGACATTTGCTCATGACTCAAAGCTTTCCGCATTCCAGTCACTCGGTACAGACGGCACGGCAACTCGAGCGATGAAACGACCCCCGCCAAGGCCAGCGGCGTGCAACCGCACGCCTATCTCCGGCTGCTGTTCGCGAAGATGCCTATGCCAAGGCGTTCAAGGACTTTCACGGAGACTCTGCTGCGCTGGATCGTCAACTCAGCGGCACAACTGACGCCGTCATGGCTCCTCCAAATCGTGCGCACACTGCCTCTGGCGGTACTACGTGCTCACTAAGGTGGCACGCAACGACTGAATCGGCGCCCGGCGAGATTACTCGCGTACCGAGCTATCCGACGTTGAAGTCTTGGCGTCGGACGTCATTGTCCAATCGCTCAAGCGGATTTCTGGACTAATGATGTGGCGGGTAATGTAGGCCACCGGCGTGTAGCCCGTTAATAGCACCCGCGCCTGATCGATCTGAGACTCGCCCACGGGATATTTGGCGAGTCCGTCAAAATCACGAAATTTTAGCTCGGCGCCAAAACTCTCCAGAACCATGGGATAAGCATGTCCGGGGATCGGCGAATAATCATCGCAGTTGAAACTTTCCGGGTTGCGTTGACCGTTCTTGGGATTTTCCAGGACCGCTGAGATGCAGGCCAGCGCTTCATCGGGCGTGATGCATCCGGCCACAATCTCGTCGCCGTCGTCATCCACCTTCGTTTTGCACCACCAGCTTCCATTCGCCGGCCGCGCGTCACCCCCAATGGCAGGGAGTGTTACCGTCGATTGTTGCCCCAAGAGCACGAACGAGTAGTCAATCTCCATCCGAACATGCTGGTCCTTCAGTTGTGCGTACACCTTCGGCGGGAAAAGGATCACCTGCTTTGCGTACAAATCTTCGAGGGGTTCCTCCCCTTGACGTATCTTCGTGTTGAGTCGAGCGGAAGGTATTGGCCCGTTGCCTGACGTCACCGCACCCGCACCTATCATCCAGGGGTTCTGATAGATGACCTTTCCATCTGTTCCTAAAATGGAGACCTCTGCGCGATCCAATGCGAGGAAGGCATTGCTCGGCAGACCTGCGATGCGCAGCGGTAGGGAAATGGCCCGGAGTCCTAACCGAGATTCAATCTGAGATTCAAATTCGGGGTTCGAGCGTGGACTTAATTCCGGGCCCGAGGGATTGGTGTTTCGTTGCCTCTCTGGGCTAAGGGCCACTGTCACGCTGGCATTCGGCCACAGCCATGCAAGCGATGCGAACACAGGCTTAAATGGAATGTAAAAGGCCATCGAAAAGAGGAGCACCGCGGCCATCATGATGACGCGCGCAGGAATCGTCCGTCGCCAGCCATACTGGACGCAAAAAATGACGGCAGATGTCAAAAGAATAATGACTGCCCATGCGAGCGACACCATAAAAAAAGGGACCCCCGGGCGGGCTGTCAATCCCCCCGGTCCCGAGAGAAAACCAATCGCTGTTGGGATGATGAAAGCCAGGAAGCCGCCAGCAATCACCTGGATGAGGCTGCGTGTCACAGCGGCGAATCCCGCTGCCGGCAGACAGACGAAGCACAGAAGCTTGGCTATTCGTCCAGCGCTGTCGCGGATCGCGTCGGGTACTGCGAACCCCGTCATCAGCGTCGTCGCTATATCGATAACGAACATCGGCGTGAGTATCGCCAGTGCGATGAAGAGAAGCTTCGCGAGCAGAAGGTGATGCCGTCGGATGGGACGGGTCAGCCAGTCCTGACGGTCTCCCGGAATGGCATCCTGATGTATCGCTGCGACGATCGCGACGACCATACCCAGATAGACCAGAATTGGAAGTGCAGATGCCATCCGGCGAAGGTGGCTCGGCTCGCCGAAGTGCCCAAGGATCAGCCATATCCACGTGTTGAGAGCGTAGATGGCGACCGTGATCGCCACCAGCGGCCATGTCAGCTTCCAGTCCTTCTTGAAGATATGCCAGATCATGACGCCCTCCTGTCGCGCGACGCGCGCGCGAGGGCGGTGAAGATCGACACCAGTTCAATCGGTTCGGCAGCGATGTTGCGCACGCCGCTCATCGTCGCCATGACCCGGGCGTTAGCGCCGGCTTCGGTGAATTGGGTTTCGACGAAACTGATGACATTGCCAGCGGTGCGAACGTCCAGCCATTCCGGCGGCGGATTTCCAGGCGTCGTCGCCGGTCGTTCAAGGGTCACGTGAATTTTGCGCACGCGGCTCCTGAGCGCGTCCATGGATTCCTGGAAGGACACTCTGCCTCGGTCTATGAAAGCGACGTGTGTGGCGGTGTGTTCGAGTTCGCCGAGTTCGTGCGACGATATCAGGATGGTGGTTTCGTCGACTTGCCGCAGCAGGCCATCCATAAATTCCCTGCGCACCAGCGGGTCCAAGCCACTGAAGGGCTCATCGAGCACGAGGAGCTTGGGCCGGTAGGCCAGCGCGCAGGCGAGCGCCATCTTGATGCGCATACCATGGGACAAATGACCGATCTTGCGGTCCAGCGGTAGCTCGAACTGGGCGAGCAGCGATCTTTCGAGGTCGCGGTCCCAGGTCGGATAGAAGGGTCTAAGGTACGCGGCATAGTCCCCGACCGAAAGGCGGGGCGGCAATTCCTGATTCTCGGAGACATAGCCGATCTGCGCCAGCTCTGGCGCAGATACTTTGCGGGAGTCCACACCGAGCACGCGTGCGGTTCCACGCGAAGCCCTAATCAAATTCAAGAGAACCTTGATGGTGGTTGACTTGCCGGCGCCGTTCGGGCCGATGAGCGCGAAGGCGCTGCCCTCGGGAACGGTGAGCGACAAGCCCTCAAGAGCGTCAAAGCGGCCGAACCGCTTCCAGATGTTGTCGATCTCGATGATCATTTGTCGGCGACCTCCCGAGTCTTGTCGAGTTTGTTCCACTGGCTGGAAAGGGCCGCCACCACGTCAGTCATCGTCAACCCGAGACGCTTCGCTTCCACCACTAGCTGCTCGAGCTCGTGCTGGAGCAGATGGCGCCGCTCGCTCGCGCGGGCTTCGGGAGGCCTGGCAACAACAGTGCCGATCCCTGGATGGTTCGCGAGCCAGCCCTCGCGGATCAGGTGCTGGATGACTTTGTGCGTGGTACTGGGATGGACGTTGAGGTCAACGGCGAGCGCGCGCACCGACGGAAACTGCTCGCCGACCTGGTATTCACCGCTGACGAACGCTTTCTTCGCCGCGAACACCACTTGGTCGAAGATCGATTCGCCGGGACGCAGGGTCAGCCTTAGTGTCATGCGAGTAGCCTGACACACAATACACCGGAGTCAAGCCGATTTCTTTTGCGGCGCACCAGATTGGATCGAGGCTCAGTCGATCGCGGGAGCCCCTTTTGCGGTCAGTCTACCCGTAAGGACTGTTGCTGTAAGTCGCCCACACTCGGCGGGTGCCGAAGCGCCTGCGGATGTCTGCTTCGGCTTGTTGGAATGTCTGGATTGGAGCGGCCCGTGTGACTCACTTGGGTGCGCAGCAGCCGGCCGCTGCTTCCCAATGGCTTCCGGGCTATCAGTGCGGCGGAAGAGCTGGCCGTGCCTCGAAAAAAGAAGAAGAACGCAATAGCGAGAACTGCCCAGGCCACGACAACCCAGGCCAATATCCGCCAAATAGTTCGCATGATTGCCACCTCCGGCAACATAGGTCCTGTCGAGGCTACTAGCAGGATTCGCTGCCCGAAAGCAGCCGGTTAAATTCGTCAGCTTCGGGTCAGGACCCGCCCGATAGCGGACGCGGGCCCTTCAGCACGGATCAGGAAGGAATCGACGGCGGCGGCGAACAGATCAGCTCAGTCTGTTCAGTTGGAGAGCAAAAAGCGACTAAACGCCGCTTGATTGGCTGGTAGCAAGACACACTAGCCAGCGAACAAGACCGCTACGCTCCGTTTTTATAAAACGGGCGTAGCGGTCTACACACATTACCGCGCCGGCGATCCAGCCCCAGAAGGATCTGAGACTTTGTCGTCCTTAAGCGCGAATCTCACCTGGAAGGTCATCTGTGTGGGCTGGCCGGTGGGATTGCTGTATTCGATAGTATGAGCTGCGGCAGATGCAGCGGCGCCGAATCCCATCTCCCGTGGTTCTTCGGAAATGATTTGCGTATCCGTGGCACGTCCGGCGGAGTCGAGCATAACCGCCAGGACTACCACGCCCTCGATACCCAGCTTCTTTGCATCGGCTGGATAGTAATCGGCAAGGTGAACTAGGCCGCCATAGTTAACAATGCGAGGCTGCGCGTTTGCTTCATTGCCGGAGAGCGCGTCAGCGTGAGCGAGCGCGCTGTTTTTGAGAGGGAGCGCGACAAGTATCACCGCGGGAAGCAGGGCAGCGAATGCCCCAATGCGAACCTTCATGGATGTTCTCCTGGGATTGTTCGACGAGGATATGATGTCGTTGATTCGATCGGAAATATTGGTTGAGGCCATGGATGTTGCGAGCGAAACGTTGTTTTGTGGGCCTCGGCCGAATTCCAGCAGTATTTCTGCGTAGGTGATCCGGTCACCAATCAATGCGATCGCAGCGGCGTCGCTGGTTGATTCGGCGAGTGCAGCCATCCGACGTTGCAGCCACCACGCTGCGGGATTGAACCAGAAAAAGCAGGTATACATGCGCGCCAGCCACAACAGATAACAATCGCACTCCTGAACATGTGCTGCTTCATGGGCAATCACAGCGGCGCGCTTGATGTGATTCCACGCAAAACAGTCTCCAGGCAACAACACCGTGGAGCCGAAGGTGCCAGGAGATCCAATCGTTCCGCTTATGCGGACATCCAGGTTATTGGTCCAAGGCTCGACGAGCCTCTTGGCAGACTTGCGAATCTGCCAAGATCCGGCTAGCCCCGCTATAAAGCGCAGGAGCAGGGCCGTAGTCACGACGCAATACAGGGCCGATGCTGCTTTCGCCCAAGGAAAGCCGTGAGCGCTCGCCGTTGTCGTGGCGAGCTGCAGGATTGTGCCTACCGCTTGGGGTGCATGCAGTGCAGGGGCAAGCGAAAAATCCTGCAGCAATGGCATTGCCGCAGACCCCAACAACACAGCCGTCCACACCGTCTTCTGCGTATGGCTGGTTGCGTTGAGTAAGGATAGCGCGGCATGAGCGACCAGTCCGAGCATCGTTGCCCGTACAGCTGCTTCGACTAATAGAGCAATCATGATGATTAACCCTTTTTCGCCTTCGCGATTTTTTGCGCCAACCGTTGCAACTCGCGTGTATCCAGAATCTTCGCGTCGACCATGCCAGCCAGAACATCTTCGACTGATCCATTACAAAATCGATCGATGATGCCCTTCACGGCTCGGGCCGCGGCAGTAATGCGGCTCTCCACGGCGGTGTAGATGTAAGCTCGATTCTCTGTGGTATGACGCAGATAGCCCTTTTTTTCCAGGCGACTGAGGACCGTGCGGATGGTGGATTCCTTGAGCCGACGATTCAACAGCTTCTGAACGCCGTCGGCGCTTAAGGAGTCCTGCTTCCAGACCAGCTCGAGTACTTCACGTTCCAGATCGCCTAGGCCGGATACGTCATGATCCATATCGCTACCTCTTGTAGTGCTACACAACGTAGCGGTAGGAAACGTAAATGTCAATGTCCTTGTTTTCAAGCGCCGCCAGGCCCGCAGCATCAACGATTCTCGCGTCCAAATACTGGCGCTGAACAGAATTGCGAATAGTGTTCCGCTATAATTCGGCATTCTGCGCGCTTGTCGTGCGGCAGACGCGTTACAGGTCTGGCTCGGACGCGAAAAATGGATCTGGAATATCGAGCGACTACACTGACCGACACTCATATCGAGCACCTTCGTGCCGCGACCGGCAAGGACCAGGCGTTTGCCGCGGACGTGCTGAATGGGCGCGTGAAATTTCGGGAGTGCGTTCACGACGGGCGCATTGTCGGTCACTGCATCGGGAGTGCGGCCACCGGAGAGATCTTGGGGCTCTCGGTCGATCACGGCTACCGACGTCGTGGAATTGCGCGAAAGCTCTTAGCGCTCATTGTGGAGCTCTTGCATGCCGACGGCACTCAAAGAATATGGCTCACGGTGGCCTCGGATGATCCCACCGTACCGGCGTTACAATTCTATCGGGCTGTTGGATGGCGAAAGACGGGCCAAGACCCTGCAACCGGTGATCTGATTCTCGAGCCACCGATCGTCACTGACGGTGACTCTGAACAGAATTGGCAAAACCGTTCAGATTGACGCCAATACGAAACCTGTTCCTGCGGAGATTCGTCCGATTTTCGTCCGTCGCGAGCGACAAACGTAAACAGATCACCCGGAAACTGTTCAAGGCTCTGGAAGGCGCTTGGCAGGCCGGGGTTCCTATGGTGCGCAATGGCGCAGGACGGCTCGGATCATGCTGCGCGAGCTTGTTGCGGCGCCGTAGGGCCTGCGGGAGGAGCCGATTCCGTCGGATCAAGTACCCTGCAGGGCGGTTCATTTTCCTCGGGTACGCGCCAGGCGCGCCATCCCGGAGTCCTTGGCGGCCAGCTCCCGGGTGTAGTAGCGGGGCATCTTGGGGTCATTCCAGCCACCCGCGTGCATGATGCTGGTGAGATCGATGCCGGCGGCCACCATGTCATGGGCCGCGCCGATGCGGGTCGAATGGGCCCCCAACCGCAGGTCCGGCCACGGGTGCCCGTGGGCCGTCATCCATTGGGAGACGCGCTGGATCATCCGCGCCACCTCTTGCGGGTGCAGCGCGCGCTCACCCACGAGCCCCGTGTTCTCGATACGGCGGAAGATCGCACCCGTCGTAATCCGGGCGTATTCGAGCCACGCCTTCAGATGCCCCACCACCTCGGCACTCAAAAACCGCGGCTCCTCCCGATCCACCTTGCTCATGTAGATGAGCGCGATGCCCTCCCCTTGCTGGTCGATCTTCAGGTGCTCGACCTCGAGGGCCACCAGCTCAGCGCGTCGGGCCATCGTGGAATACCCCACGGCCAGCAGCGCCTTGGCGCGCAGATCCCAGGCCAGCGAGCCGGTGTCGAGCGCCGCGAGCGCGGCAGCGATCGGCTTCCACCGCAGTGCCTGCATGGGCTGCGAGGTCGGCCGGCTGCGGGTACGTTCCTTTATTGCGCCTTTCACGTAAGCCGTGCGGGTCGGATCCGGCACGTTCGATAACGTATGGGCGTGGGCGATCGTAGAGAGGTAGCGCTGGAGCGTCGCGACCGAACGCGCAGGCTTCGGGCCCACCGGCAGGCTCATCGTTTCGATGAATGCGGCCACCACGGGTGGGGCCGCCGGCAGCGGCAGGAACGCCCGTTCCTCACAGAACGCTAAAAAGACCTTCCAGTCGGCGCGGCGGGCGCGTTGCGTATTGAGCGGGGCGCTCAAGGCGTAAGGGTTGGCGCGCAGCAGTGGCGATCCGGCCTCAAACAGCGAGGCCACTTCCGCCTGTGTGAACGGCGCATCGCGACCCAGCCATTCGGGCACTGAGTTCGTGACCTCGCGGGAGACAGATTCCATGGGCTTAAGGCTGCCAATAGCACTTCGAGAGCCTCAGCATACCCGAGCTATACGCCATTAGCGCAGATAACCGCCCTTATCACTCATGTAGAAGAGCGTCATATCATGCTGTTTATTACGATAGTGTATTGCTGTAGTATTTAGCATATGAGTGGAAGTCACCTCGGCGACGCGCCCGCCGGTGAACCGGAATACACCGGCAAAGACCTCCTGTATCGCGAGCGCGGTGTGAGCGCTCTGGATGTTCAGCACGCAGCCGACGCCCTGCTGCACAGGGGTCAAAAGCCTTCAGTTGCCGCCGTTCGCGAACACCTGGGGGGCGGTTCACCGAATACCGTGGGGCCGCTGCTGGAGCAGTACTGGCGCGGTCTGGGCAAACGCATACCGGCGGGTCCCGAGGCGCTCGAGCGCGTGCCCGAGAGCTTGGCGCGCATGACTGAGGCGCTGTGGCTACGCAGCCTCGATGAAGCGCGCGAACGCGCGAAGGCCCTGCACCGCATCGCCCCACCCGCCCCGCACTCGATGGCGGCCCTGGACCAGAAGGTCAGCGAGTTGACTGCGGCCCTCGCCGCGTCGCGCGCCGAAACCGGCGAGCGGGAGTCCGAACTCCTTAGCAGCCTGCGGGAGCGGCAAGATCTTAAGGAGCAGGTTCAACGATTGATGGCATTGCTTGCGGCAGAACAGGAACTGCGGGCCCAGGATCGGCACACCGCATCCACCCAGCGTCGCGAACTCGATCAGCGCCGGACGCAGATCCTCGACCTGGCCCGACGCCGGCTCGCCGCGAAGATCAGTCGCAAGGCCGCTACCGCACCCACAGCAGTTGTTTCGCGCAAGAGTGCGAAGGCGCCGAAAAGGAAGACTTCAGCGGCGCGTATGCCTAAGAAGCGAAAGTCGGATCGAGCGCGAATCGTGAAACGGGTGCGCCGTTAAACCAATACAACTGGCTGAAGAGCTTCTCAAACAGCGTCGTTTGGACACGAACTTTGGGTCGTGCGAAGCGGCAGGCAATGGATCTATTATTTGGGAGAGCCAGCGTTGCGCTGGAATAGGATCGGGAACTCAATGAGTTACTGCGTCGCGCGATTCGACTTCGGGCAATTGCGCTGGGACATCAATGGCGATATACGGACATCGACTTCGAGACGCGACACCCGCCGCCGCCGTAAACGCCGCTAAGGGGGAGCAAAGCACCGCCCCAGGGATACGACCGGGGTGGGCAATCCAAAAGTAGGACATATGCGAGTCGTACTGAGGAGATTGGACGATGGATCAGGCGGGCTATCAGCGAGATAGTCAGAGACCGGCAGACCCTGCAAGCGAGCAATTGTTTCTGGCGGACTTAACTGCCGCACCCCACGCTTGTTGGAGTATCACTTGAACCCACTCAGTCGCCTGGCCATCATCGGCAATTCCCTTCCGCGTCGCTGCGGAATCGCTACCTTTACCTCTGATCTACAGCAAGCGCTGGCCAAGTCCCGTTTCGCACCTGAAATCGCCGTTGTTGCCATGAACGATCCCGGTCGCTCCTACGCCTATCCGCGCAGTGTCCGGGTGCGTATAAACCAGGAGACCCTGGCAGACTATGAGCGCGCTGCGGAGTTCCTCAACGCAGGCAACTTCGAAATCGCGTGCTTGCAGCACGAGTTTGGCATCTTCGGCAGCGAGGCGGGCGGCCACGTTTTGGCATTGTTATCTCGCCTGACGATGCCGATCGTTACCACACTCCACACCGTTTTGAGTGAACCGACGCCTACGCAGCGCGAGGTCCTGAGTCGAGTCATCGAAATGTCTGCGTCGGTCATCGTCATGGCGGAGAAAGGGCGCGAACTGCTGCAATCTGAATATCGCGCCGCATCTGGGAAGATTGACGTCATTCCGCATGGCATTCCGGACTACCCGTTTGTTGAACCCGAGCTCACGAAAGCGAAATTAGGGTTTGAGGGTAAGCACGTCGTACTGACGTTCGGCCTTCTTTCACCAAACAAGGGCATTGAGTTCGTGATCG
>Ga0182030_10016597_pt1 | contig 14323 bp, 10 predicted proteins | sample 812S3MmetaG_FD_121299 | JGI IMG/M metagenome (GOLD analysis project Ga0182030, IMG submission 121299) | Permafrost microbial communities from Stordalen Mire, Sweden - 812S3M metaG (Illumina Assembly) | ecosystem: Environmental > Terrestrial > Soil > Wetlands > Permafrost | place: Sweden...
AGTCCTCATCGGCCATTCCGCCATGCCCAGGGAGCGCCTGGACCGCGCGCCCCATCTCAAGGCCATCTTCAATGTGGAGGGCAATTTACTGCCCAATATCGACTATATGGAATGCCACCGTCGGGGCATCTACGTCCTCTGCACCGCGCCCGTCTTTGCCAAACCCGTCGCCGAGTTGTCCCTTGGCGTGGCCCTCTCCTGCGCCCGGCGCATCCACGAGGCCGATGCCGCGGTTCGCAAGGGCGACGAATCCCTTTACGGCCAGGGCGACAATTACGACTCAATCCTGCTCACCGGCCGCACCATGGCCCTCGTCGGATGCGGAAACGTGGGGCGGGCCCTGCTGCCTCTGCTCCGGCCTTTCGGCAGCAGGATCCTTTTGCACGATCCCTGGATTCATCCCAGCGTTCTCGAAGAGATGGGCGGCGTCCCCGCTTCGCTCGATGAATGCTTTAAGGAAGCAGCCGTCGTCTTTCTCCTGGCCGCCACCACCACGGAAAACGAAGGCAGGATCGGCGCGAAATATTTCCGCTCGATGCGCAAGGGCATTATCGTGGTGCTGGCCAGCCGCGCTGGAATTGTGAACTTCGAGGAGTTGCTCGAATGCGCCGCCAGCGGCCATATCCGCGCGGGCATCGACGTCTGGCCCGAGGAGCCCATTCCTGCCGCCGATCCCGGCCGCCGCACCCCCAATACCCTGCTGCAAGCCCACCGCGGGGGGAATATTCCCGAGATATGGCCCCGGATGGCCGAGCTTGTCATCGATGATCTCGAACAGATCCTAAAGGGCCTTCCGCCTCAGCGCTGCCAGCGCGCGCAATGGGAAACCGTCTCCAAGGTCCGCAGCAAGTCGAGTTCCGCCCAGCAGTGATCCCGACGACCCGGTGGATTTCGCCGATTTCGCTTCATCAAACGGCATTTGACTTTTAATCACGGAATTCCACTTTCCAGCGTGCACAACGCCGAGGCTGCAAATCGATGCGCTGCATAATGAAATATAAAACGTCACAACTTCTGCTCGTCTGCGGCGCCATCCTCGCCGTCCGCCCGGCCCTGCACGCCCAGAAGACATTGCCGGCGCCCACGACATCGGGAACTGGTTCGGCGCGTCCTGGCCCCAGTGCGACAGTGCAAACGGTAAACAAAGGCATAACCGATACCCCGTGCTGGGATTGCCACCGCTGGCTCGAACCCCACCGCCTTGAAAAGCTGACCACCGATCTGAGCCTTACCCCGAATCAGCAAACCCAGCTCCAGCCGATCCTGGACAAGGCTCGCGGCCTCGACCACACCGCAAAACAGGATAGCTCCCTGACCCAACAGCAGAAAGCCGCCCGGTTCAAGGATGCCTGGGACACCGCGAACACGCAGATAGCTACCCTTCTAACCCCCGCCCAGCAGGAACAATTTGCCGTGGTAAAGGATCAATACCCCAACCAGCACCCCGGCGACGCCAGTCAGCCCTCTCCGACTCCCGCCGCAACTCCGTAGCAAGGGAACCGCTGATTAGTCCCAGACGAAGTGCTCGAGGCGGAGTTGGTCGACGCGCTTGCGGGCGGCGGTGCTGCGGGGACCGCCGGCACGGGCTACTTTTTCGAGGATCGAGATAGCGCCGGGCCATTGGGAGCGCGCTTCGAGGATGGCGGCGGCATCGTAGCCGGCTTTCTCGAACCAGAAAAAATCGGGCTGTTGCCGGGCGGTAGTGGCGGGGGCGTTGAGGACGTCGTAGAAGGCGGCCAGGGCCTGGTCGACGAGGCCTTGTTTGTTGAGGCAGCGGCCTTTTTTATAAAGGGCCTGTGCGCGCCAGGGGGCGGTAACATCGGGGTCGGCGGCGATCTGGTCGTAGACGGTCATGGCAACGGCGCATGAGTCGGTACCGGAGGCGGCGGGGGCGGGTGATGAGGCGGGGGAAGGCTCGCCTTCGTTGGCTGCGAGGCAATCGGCCTTGCCGCAAAGGGACGCGAGGCGAAGGGCGGTGTCGGGATTTGAGCGGAGTATATCGTCATAGATGATGACGGCGTCCTTGTAATGGCCCTCGCGGACTTCGAGCAGGGCCTGCTCCTGGCGGGCGTAGAGGCGGAGGGGGCCGGCGCCTTTGGCGACCCTGGAGTAGAGGTCGAGGGCGTGAACGATGCCGCCGGCGCTCATGCTGCGGACCGAGGATTGCCCGGCGAGGAGGAGGGCCTGGTCGGCGAGGGGATCGGAGGGGTTTTCCTGGGCCAGGGTCTCGAATTGAGTCTGGGCGTTGGCATAGTCCTCACTGCGAAAGTAGACTTGGCCGAGTTTCATCCGGACCTGGGGACCGAGAGCGGAGGCGGGCCAGTTTTGAAGGAACTGGAGGCCGAGGTGAAGGACATTGTCGTCATGGCGATTGGGGGCGGAATCGGCGATGAAAATCGCGAGGTAATCGGCCTGCTCGCGGGATTGGTTGGAAGGCTCGGAGACGTAGGCGGCCCGGAGGAGGTTGCTGGCAGAGTCCATGTCGCCCTCGGCGTAGACGAGCTCGGCGAGGGCGAGGCGGGCCTCGGCGATGCGGCGGTTATCGGGGAAGTCGCGGATGAAGGACTGGAGGGTGGCGGTGGCGCGAGGGTCGCGGGAGCGAGCCTGGAGGAGGCCCTCCTCAAGGAGGAGGTTGTGGCGTTGATCGGTCTCGGGATAACGCTGGCTGAGAGCGATGTAGTCTTCGAGGAAGCGGTCGTAATTGCCGAGGTGAAGCCAGGCGAGCGCGGAATCGTAGCTGGCCTGGAGCCAGTGCTCGGAGGAGCGCGGGGCGGCGTCGCGGAAGGTCTCGGCGGCAAGGAGATACTCGCCCTGGGCGAAGTAGGCGTCGCCGGTGGCGATCTCGGCGCGGGCGCGGTCGCGGGCGTTGCCACTGACGCGCATGGCGGCCTCGAAGGCGTTAATGGCGGTGGCGGCGGTGGGAGGGCGGTTCGAGTCGAGGTAGAGCTGGCCGAGCTGCATCCAGGACTCGAAGGCGAAGGGGTGACGAGGGTAGCGTTGGACGAACTCGGTGAAGGTGCGGATCGCTTTTTCCTGTCGAGACTGCCGCTGGAGGGAGCATGCGTCATAATAAAGGGCAAGCGCCGCGCGGCGAGGTGGAGCCTGTGCGGCCCAATGCTGGAGTTCGGAATCGGAGGGGTTGTCCTCCGAGGCGTAGATACCATCGAGACGGCGGAACATCTCATCGAGGCAAGGGCTGTCCGGGTATTCCCAGATGAAGTGCTCGATGACGCCATCGGCGACTTCGAGACCGTTGAGGACGATGCGGGCATTCGTAAGGCCGATGGTCGCGCCGGCGTGGAGGGCGGGCGTGAGGCCGCGAGGGTCCTTGAGGAGTTCCTCGAAGTCCTGGAGGGCGGGGGCGGGCTGATCCTCGGCAAGGTAGATGCGGCCCTCGACGTATTTTTGCCAGCGGGTTTCGACGAGGTTGGCGGGCTTTGAGCGGGCGAGGAGCTGGCGGGCGAGGTCGAGCTGGCGGGTTTCGATGGAGAGCTCGGCGAGGCGGAGACGGACAATGGCGGACCGGGAATGCGGCTCGATGGTGGCGAGGGCGGACTCGGCTTCGGGGGTGCGTCCGAGGGCGTGAAGGGCCTCGGCCTGGCCGAGGGTGGCGGCTTCGTGAAGCGTGGGAGGGCCATCGGTGGCGATCTCCTCGTAGAGGGGCTCGGAGTCGTCCCAACGGCCCAGGGCGGAAAGGGCTTCGGCTTTCCAAAAGCGCTCAAGGTCGCTGGAGGGGAACTCCAGGCGGGCGAGGGCGCCGACGGCATCGCCGGAGTCGAGCATGGCGCCGGTGAGATCGGCTTCGGCGCGCTCGCGGAGGGAATCGTCCAGGGCGGCGCTGGAGGTGAGGAAAGCGTGGAGTTTTTGGATTGCGACCTCCGGGAGGCTGGAGGAGATGGCTTGCTCGGCGGTGGCCAGGGTGGGGTCGGGGGGATGGGAGGGGGACTGGGCGTGGAGGGATGGGGTAAGGAGAAGGGTGAGAATAAAGAGGGAAATGGGACCTAGAGGGCCAATAGGTCGCATGGGACTTATGATGGGAGCGCGCGTCATACTGAGAGGTGGCGCTTTAGGTAGCGGCCGGTGTGGCTGGCTTCGATGGTGACGAGCTTTTCCGGGGGGCCTTGGGCGATGATCTGGCCGCCGTAGCGGCCGCCGTCGGGGCCGAGATCGATGACCCAGTCGGCGCATTTGATGACCTCCAGGTTGTGCTCGATGATGATGAGGGTGTTGCCGGAGTCGCGCAATTTCATCAGGACTTCGAGGAGTTTGTGGATATCGGCGAAATGGAGGCCCGTGGTAGGTTCATCAAGGATGTAAACTGTGCGGCCTGTGGCTTTTTTGGCAAGTTCCGCGGCGAGCTTGACGCGCTGGGCCTCGCCGCCGGAGAGGGTGGAGCCGCTCTGGCCGAGGCGGACGTAGCCGAGGCCGACGTGATCGAGGGCGAGGAGGCGGTCGGAAACCGTGGGGATGTTGCGGAAGAAGCGTTCGGCTTCATCGACCGTCATGTCGAGGATATCGGCGATGTTGCGGCCCTTGTAGGTGATCTCGAGGGTCTCGCGGTTGTAGCGGCGGCCGTGGCAGACCTCGCACTCGACGAAGACATCGGCCAGGAAATGCATCTCGATGCGGATCATGCCTTCGCCCTGGCAATGCTCGCAGCGGCCGCCTTTCACATTGAAGGAAAAGCGGCCGGACTCGTAGCCGCGGATGCGGGAGGCGGGGAGATTGGCAAAGAGCTGGCGGATGGGGCCGAAGGCGCCGGTGTAGGTGACGGGATTTGAGCGGGGGGTACGGCCGATGGGGCTCTGGTCGATGACGATGGCCTTGTCGATAAAGTCGAGGCCGTGGATGGCCTTGTAGGCGCCTGGGCGGTCCTTGGCGCGGTAAAAATGGCGGAAGAGGGCGCGGCGGAGGATGTCGTCGACGAGGGTGGACTTGCCGCTGCCGGAGACTCCGGTGACGCAGGTGAAGCAGCCGAGGGGGAACGAGGCGTCGACGCCGGCGAGGTTGTTCTCCGTGGCGCCGGAGACCGTGAGCCATTGGGTGGGGGCGACGCGGCGCTTGGGGACCGGGATGCGGAGCTGACCCGTGAGATATTGGGCGGTGAGGGACGCGGGGTTCGCGAGGACCTGGTCGACGGAACCCTGGGCGATGATCTCGCCGCCGCGGACGCCGGCGCCGGGGCCGAGATCGAGGACGAAATCGGCGGCGCGAATGGTTTCCTCATCATGCTCCACCACGATGACCGAATTGCCCAGGTCGCGCAGGCGGCGGAGGGTGGTGATGAGGCGGTCATTATCGCGCTGGTGGAGGCCGATACTGGGCTCGTCGAGGACGTAGAGGACGCCGGCGAGGCCGGAGCCGATCTGAGTGGCGAGACGGATGCGCTGGGCCTCGCCGCCGGAAAGGGTGCCGCTTTCGCGGTCGAGATTGAGGTAGCCGAGGCCGACCTCCGCGAGGAAACGGAGGCGGGCGAGGATCTCGCGGGCGACCTCGGCGACGATGACCTGCTGCTGGCCGGTGAGGATGAGGTTTTCGATGAAAGCGCGGGCATCGGTAACAGTGAGGGCGCAGAGCTGGCGGATGTTGAGGTCGGCGGGGGGGAGGGGGTTGATGGTTGAGGGTTGACGGTTGATGGAGAGAGGGGTGAGGGCCGCGGTTTCCTGGGGGAGGAGGCCGCGAATGGTGACGGCCAGGATTTCCGGGCGGAGGCGGGCACCGTGGCAGACGGAGCATTCCCGGCGGCTCATGTACTGGCGGAGGCGGTTGCGGGTCAGTTCGCTCTCGGTATCTTCATAAAGGCGCTGCATCTGGGCGACCAAGCCCTCGAAGGGACGCTCGGCGGCGCTGGATTTGGCGCCCTGGCCCCACACGATCTGGACAGGTTCCGAGCCGGTGCCGTGGCAGAGGGCGTCCTTGAAGGCGGCGGGGAGATCGGCGTAGGGGGTATCGAGCGAGGCGTTATAATGGGCGGCCAGAGCGCGGAGGATGCCGGCGTAGAAGTGCTGCATGCGCTTGCTGGTGCGCTGCCATGGGGCGATGGCGCCGTCATTGAGGGACTTTTGCGGATCGGAGATCATGAGGTCGCAGTCGAAGAACGACTCCGTGCCGAGGCCGTGGCAGGCGGGACATGCGCCGAGGTGGCTGTTGAAGGAGAAATGCTTTGGGGTGAGTAGGGGCATCGTGAACTCCGTCTCGGGATTGCAGAAATCCGTGGAGTACTTGAGTTCCTGCCATTTATCCGGGCGATCGGGGGTCTGGCGGAGAACGAGGAGGCGGGAGCCGCCCCACTTGAGAGCGGTGTCTATCGAGTCGGCGAGGCGGGTGCGGACGCCGTCGCGGATGACGAGTCGGTCCACGACGATCTCGATGGAATGGGGCTTGACCTTGTCGAGCTTGACGGGGTCCGTGCCGACCTCGACGATCTGGCCGTCGATGCGGGCCCGGACGAAGCCTTCGCGCTTGATCCGCTCAAAGACGTCGCGGAACTCGCCCGGCTGGGAGCGGACGAACGGGGCGAGGATGATGATCTTCGAGTCCTGGGGATAGGCTTCGATCTGGTCGGCGATCTGCTGGGCGGAGAGCTTGAAAATGGGCTCGCCGGTGGCCGGGTCATGAGGCTGGCCGGTGGAGGAGAAGAGGAGGCGGAGATAATCGTAAATCTCGGTGGTGGTGGAGATCGTCGAGCGGGGGTTGGCGGCGGAGCCGCGCTGCTCGATGGCGATGGCTGGGGAAAGGCCCTCGATGAAATCGACCTCCGGCTTCTGAAGCTGATCCAGGAACTGGCGGGCATATGCGGAGAGGCTCTCGACATATTTGCACTGGCCCTCGGCGTAGAGTGTGTCAAAAGCGAGGGAGGACTTGCCCGAACCGCTGAGGCCGGTGATGACCACCAGTTTCTCGCGGGGGATCTCGACCGTGAGATTCTTAAGGTTGTGCTGGCGAGCGCCAACGATTTTAATGAACTCAGCAGGCATTTTGCTCGATTGTGTGAAACCTGCGAATTAAACAGGGGCGGGGCCGGGAAGCCAGCCCTGAGAACCAGAAACAAGCCCCGAGAATCACAGCAAAGTTAGCCGCCCGGCTGGCACGAATAGCGCTTTAGATACCGAAACACATGGAAAATTCGACCGTTCCGAGCAGCGAGATCCTCGCATTGCATGAGCGTTTTCGCGAGATCAAGCACTCGGTGAACAACACCATAGCCGTTTTTATGGCGTTGTCCGAACTTGCGCAGCGGAATCCTGCTCATTACGAGAAACTTACGCAGGCCGTGCTGAGCCGCTGCCCCGACATCGTGTCGCAAATGCAGGCGTTTCAGCAGGAATTACTCTCCAAGGTAAAGCCCGAACTGGCGACGAAAACACCGCCGCCGATGTCGGGACGGCTGTAGAAGGGGCATCGAATTTGGCATATTAAACGGGAGAGGGTCCCCTGTGCCCTGGAAGAACCCCTGTGGAATCTTGATTTCGAGAGAAGGCGCGGCTGTAAAAAAAGCGACAATTCGAGAGATTTTGGGACCGGGTCCAAACTTTTTTTGCGATGGGAATCGCAATTGCCTAAAATCAGGGGAGGGGGCGCTGGGAGAGGATTTTTGAGGAAAAAGGGAATTTTCTCTGTAAAAGCGCGTCAAACACTATGCGAGACGCGGCACAGAAATGGCTGCGTAAATACACCGTAAATACTTTGAACAAAAGGCATCCGACCCTGTCGAAGAGAACGTAAAGCTTAACGGCATTAACCTTTTTCCCGTCGTCCATCCGAGGCGAGCAAGTGGCGACCGCCAAACGAATTAAATATAGAAAGTACCCAACCTTAACAGGAGCACACCCCAAGTGCAACTCTATGGCCGTTGACGACACAGAATCAGGAATCAAAATCTACCTCCGGGAGATCGGGCAAATCGCGCTCTTGACTCCCGACGAGGAGATCCAGTTGGCTGCCCGCATTAAAAAGGGCGATAAAGAAGCGCGTGCGATGATGATCCGCGCGAACCTGCGGCTCGTGGTGAAGATCGCCCACGATTATAACAACCTGGGGCTGCCGCTGCTCGACCTAATATCCGAGGGGAATATAGGGCTGATGAAGGCCGTGGAACGCTTTGACCCGGCCAAGGGCGGCAAGCTGTCCACGTACGCGGCGTGGTGGATCAAGCAGTCCATCAAGCGAGCACTTGCGAACCAGAGCAAGACCATCCGGCTGCCGGTGCACCTGGTGGATAAGATTTCCAAGATGCGGCGCGTGGCGTTGCAGATGAGCGAGGAGCTGGGCCGCGAACCGACCGACGACGAGTTGGCCGAGGAAGTGGGGATGGCTTCGTCGAAGGTTTCGCAACTGAAGACGGTTTCCATTCGGCCCGCGTCCCTGGATGCGCCGATCAGTGATGACGACACCACCGAGTTCGGGGAGATCGTGGGCGACGAAGAGGCGTTGACGCCGTTCGAGCAGTTGCGCGACCAGAACCTGAGGGACGAGGTGGCGGAGCTGATCTCCGTACTGGACGAGCGGGAGAAGAAGATCATTTTTTCCCGGTTCGGACTCGACGGGGGGAAGCCGAAGACGCTGGAGGAGGTGGGACGGAAGTTCGGCGTGACGCGCGAGCGCATCCGGCAGCTCCAGAACATTGCTCTCATGAAGCTGCGGCGGGCGCTTCAGAAGAAAGAGAAGCCTTCGGACTTTGTCCACAGCGCCAGCTAGGATTATTGAAAGGCTGGAGGCTAATCCAAAACGGGGCGCGTTGCTTGCGGGCGACGCGCCCCGCTGGGTTTTAAGCTGGCGTATCCGGCGAGCGGAATGGCAGGTTTCCGGCCCCCATGGCGATATTTAGCAAGCCCATTCGAGCCCTTCAGCGGGAGTGGGCCGTTTTTTTGGAGACGGTGCGCTCGGCGGGGTTCCGGGAATTGGTTCTTTGGTGTCTGCCTGCAGTCATCCTGGGCGGGATTGCGCGCGCGGCGCTGACTGTCCACTTTCCGTATGGATACTTCCAGGGGGATACGCCGGATTTTCTGGTGACGGCAGAGAGGCTGGTGAGACACCATACCCTTGTCATCCATGGGAAGAAGGCGTTCCTGGCGCCGATCTGCTTTGCCATTCCGTTTCTGCTCCATGTTCCGGCGCTGATCATTATTCCCATTGTCCAGCATCTGGCGGGGCTGGCGGCAACGGTTGTGGCCGGGGGGGTGGTCCGGTGCTGGTTCCGGCTGTGGCGCTGGTTCATTGTCCCGATTACGACCATTTATACGCTGAATCCGGCGCTGCTGTGGTATGAGCATGCGCTGCTGGCGGAATGCCACTACCTCTTTTGCGTGACGGCGCTGGCGCTGGCGGGGACGTTGCTGGTGCGGCGGGCGACGCTGCGGAGATTTGTGTGGCTGATCGTGGTCCTGTTTTTCACGGCTGGTTCACGGCCGGAGGGGAAGCTTTTCCTGGCGTTCGGCCTGGGCGTGGTGGCGCTGAGCTATATGGGCCACTGGAAACTGTGGGCACGGCGGATGGGGGTTATGTTGGTCTGTTCCATCGGGATATGGATGTGCAGCCGGAGTACGCAGGCGGGGCTGCTCCTTTACGCGACCGTGCTGCCGCTGGCGCCGGATGTGTCGGCGGTCGCACCGGGTATCGAACCGTATATGGCGGCGTTGCGGGGGGCGGGGCTTTCCGGGGATGAGACGGTGCGGATCAAGCTCAATACCGTCGAGAAGCATGCCAATGACGACATCAAGCGCTACCTCGACGCCGCCGGAGAAAAGAGCGACGACGCCCATATAAGCGCGCTGGCGGAAAAGCTGGCGATCGAAGCGATCCGGCGGAAGCCGCAGCTTCTTCCGTTGATGGCGGCGAATAAATTTCTGCTGACGTGCCGGCCGAACCCGAGAGGGGATTTCACGGCGACGAGCGGGGGATTTACCGCGTTCTGGATTTACGACAAGCAGATGGAATCGCTTGGGCGGCGGGGATTCATGAAGCCGCTCATGAAGGGGGTTACCGGGCGGGATTTGCAGAGTGATGAGGATACCAAGGCGTTCCTGCACGAGAAATACCAGCCGCTCGACCCGGATTGGTTCGCGCCGCTCCAGGATGCATGGAGCCGGGTGACGCTCGGGCTTCAGTGGCACTCGCACGGCGCGGACAAGCGCTATATCCCGGGCTGGCCGGCGCTTTGGCTGGTGGCCGCGGCGGGGATGGCGGCATCTCTGATTCCACGGGACAGGCTTTGGAGGTTCCATTTGCCGTGGCTGTCGGCGCTGGCGGGAGTGTGGCTGGCGGTCATGCTGACGGGGGTGGTCAACGCGCGCTATCGGTTTGTCTTTGAGCCGATGTGCTTTTTCTACGCTTTCCTGCTGCTCGATTTCCTCTGGAGCGGGATCGCGGCACTGGCTAAGGTCCAACGCGCCGGCGGCTCAGCCGCTCGATTTTACCCTTGAACTCGAACCCATGACCAAGTCGCTTACCATCGGCATCCCCTGTTACAACGAGTCCATCACTGTCGCCAAGGTGATTACCGACTTCCGCGCGGTGTTCCCGGAGGCGAGGATCCTCGTCATCGATAATGCGAGCACGGATAACACGGCGGAGATCGCCCGGGCTCAAGGGGTGGAGGTCGTGAGCGAGCCGCGCAAGGGGAAGGGGTACGCGGTGCAGCGGCTCTTTAGCCTGACGGAGACCGATTACCTCATCATGGTCGATGGTGATGATACCTACCCGGCGGAGGAGGCGCTCAAGCTCATCGATACCGTCGAGCGAGAGGGGGGAGATACGGTGGTGGGCAGGCGCACCAGCAGCGAGCAGGCGGCATTTAAGACCGCGCATACGTGGGCCAACCTGGCGCTGTGCCGGCTTATCGAGACGCTGTTTTCCGCGCGTTGCGGAGATTTATTTTCCGGGTACCGGCTGTTTACGCGGGCGTTCTATCGCAATGTGCCGATGCTGGCGAAGGGGTTCGAGGTGGAGACTGAATTGGCGATCCAGACCATCGACAAGGGATTCGTGCAGCGCGACGTGGATATTTTCTTCCGCAGCAGGCCGGAGGGGTCCTTTTCCAAGCTGAATACCTTCAGCGACGGGTTCCGGGTGATCCGGGTCATCATCACGGTGGTCAAGGACTTCAAGCCGATGCTGTTTTTCACGCAGATCGCGCTCGCGTTCTTCGTTGGGTCCATCCTTGTGGGGGCCTTCCCGATCAGTGATTACCTGCGGTTCCGGTACGTCTATCATGTGCCGCTGGCGATCCTGGCGACGGGGCTGGATATGCTCGCGGCGCTGGCGCTGGTGTGCGGGTTCATTCTCGACACCATCGTGAGGTATGACCGGGAGCAATTCTTTCTGCGGATGCGGGACTTCAAGGATGCGCCGCGGTGAGGGAGGCCGTAGCGCTTTTGCATTGCCTTCCGCGGTGTCCGATGGTGACTTGACCCTCCCTATGAGCCAGCAGCAGCCCAAGACCAATCCGGAGCGGATGGAGAAAATCGTCAGCCTTTGCAAGCGCCGGGGGTTTGTCTTTCAATCGAGTGAAATCTACGGAGGGCTCAATGGGTGCTGGGATTACGGTCCGCTGGGAGTCGAGCTGAAGCGGAATCTCAAGGACTACTGGTGGCGTGTGATGGTGCGGGAGCGGGATGATGTGGTGGGGATGGACGGGTCCATCCTTATGAATCGGGCGGTCTGGAAAGCGAGCGGGCACGAGGAGACGTTTACCGATCCGATGGTCGATTGCCGCAATTGCAAGGCGCGCCATCGGGCGGATCAGCTTCCGGAGAAGGAGGGCGTGCCGTATTGCCCCAACTGCGGGAGCCGGGACCTGACGGAAGCGCGGGCCTTTAACCTGATGTTCGAAACGTACGTGGGCGCGACGCAGGATGAATCGTCGAAGGTGTATCTGAGGCCGGAGACGGCGCAGGCCATTTTTGTCCAGTTTAAGAACGTACTCGAGGTTTCGCGGAAGAAACTTCCGTTCGGGATCGCGCAGGTGGGCAAGGCGTTCCGGAACGAGATCAACCCGCGGAACTTTACCTTCCGGTCGCGGGAGTTCGAGCAGATGGAGCTGGAATATTTTTGCGCGCCGAGCCAGGGGCGGGATTTGCTGGAGTACTGGTTGCAGGAGCGGTTGCGGTTTTACGAGAACATCGGGCTTCCGCGGGAGAAACTGCACGTGCACGAAATCCCGGCCGAGGAGCGGGCGTTTTACTCTCAGGGGACGTACGACATTGAGTTCGAGTTTCCGTTTGGCATCCAGGAGTTGGAAGGGGTGGCCTACCGGACCGACTACGACCTGACGCAGCACATCAAGGCGAGCGGGAAGCCGCTCGATTATTTTGACGAGGAAACCAAGCAGCGCTTCGTGCCACATGTGGTCGAGCCGTCGGCAGGCGTGGATCGGACTGCGCTGGCGCTCATCTGCTCCGCGTATGACGAGGAGACCGTGACCGATGAAAAAGGGAAGAGTGAGACCCGCATCGTGCTCCGGTTCCATCCGCGCATCGCCCCTGTGAAGGTTGGCATTTTCCCGCTGCTCAAGAATAATCCGCAGCTTGTTGCGAAGGCGCGGGAGATTACGGCGCTGCTTCGTCCGCATATGATGACCTTCTATGATGAAGGGGGCGCGATTGGGCGGAGGTATCGTCGGCAGGATGAGGTGGGCACTCCGTTCGGAATCACCGTCGACTTCGAGACCCTGGGCGAGAAAGGGGACGAGTTGAAGGATACCGTTACCCTCCGGCATCGCGACAGCATGAAGCAGGAGCGGGTGGCGATCAAAGATCTGCTGGGGCTGATTTTGCCGCAGGTGGTTTAGTTCGGCCTGTTGACCCAGGGCGCCCCGGCAATAGTTGACCCCACCGTTTCAGCATCATAGGTTGCACTTGTGACGTCCACCGAGATTATCGCAGAGATCGAGTCCCTGCCGCCGGCGGATCAATTGCGGGTGATTCGCTTCGCCTATCGGCTTGATGCCGAACGGCAACTTACCGGAGATGAAATCGCGGCGCTGGCCGAAAAGATGACGGAATGCTCCGATCCGGTGGAAGCCGTGAGAATTCGTGAGGAGATCGTACGGGGCTTCTAAATCTCTTCCTCTCTCTCTTGTTCCTGCCGCTGGTAGCGTACTCGGCGCAGGAGCGGTTTTATCTCGGCACCTATACCGGGCCGGGGAAAGGGGAGGGGATTTATACCGGGCTTCTGGATGAAAGTTCGGGGAAGCTCGGCGCCGTCGTCGTTGCGGCAAAAGCCAATAGCCCGAACTATCTCGCACTCTCGCGGGATGGGTCCCACCTCTACGCGGTAACCACGGACGGCGGCGGTTCGGTCGCAGCTTTCAGCGTTCGGAAGGATGGCGAGCTTGCGCTGCTTAACAGCGTCGCCTCCGGGGGGACGGAATCGTGTTATCTCTCACTCGAACCTTCCGGAAAAAATGTTCTCGTGGCGAATTACAGGAGTGGGAATATCGCCAGTATCCGGATCAACGCTGATGGTAGCCTTGGTGATCGGACTTCGCTGGTTGATTTCCAAGGGTCGGGGCCCGATCCCATTCGACAGAAAAAACCGTTTACCCATTTTATCGCTCCGGACGATGCAGGGCGATTTGTGTACGCTTGCGACCTGGGTACGGATCATGTGTGGGCGTATCGTTTTGACCCTGTTGCCGGAGTTTTTCAGGGGCTCGCGAATATCCAGGGGAAAGTCCCGGCTGGGAGCGGTCCGCGGCATTTTGCGTTTGGTCGGGATGAGGACTTTGCCTATGTAAATGGGGAGATGGGGCGGAACATCACGGTGTTCCGGCACGATAAGGCGACTGGGGGGCTTGCCGCCATCCAAACGCTTCCGCTGGTTCCGGACGCAGGGCCGGAGAAGGGGATTACCACGGCCGAGATCGCGTGTCATCCATCCGGGAAATGGCTCTACGTCTCCAGCCGGGGTGACGATATCATTGCCGTGTTCGCCATTGAGGGTGATGGGAGGCTCGCGTTTGTGCAAGATGCCCCGTGCATGGTCAAGGTGCCGCGCGGGTTTGGCATCGATCCCTCCGGGCGTTGGTTGATCGCCGCCGGGCAGAACGACGGCCAGATAGCGGTGCTCAGCATCGACCAAGGGACCGGCAAGCTTGCGCCGGCGGGCCAGCAGGCGAGGGTTCCGTCGGCTGTCGATGTGTTGTTCGTACCGGCGCGCTGAACGGTTCTTCATCACTTCCGCTAGACTCAAGGCGGCCGGGCCTCTACAGTAAATTTCAGCCTGCGAATTAACGCAGGTGGCCGTTTCCCATTTTCGCCTCGCAAGAACATTATGCCAGACCAGACCAAGTCCCATTTTGAGCGGTTTCTCCGACCGATTCTTG
>Ga0182030_10016598_pt1 | contig 14321 bp, 11 predicted proteins | sample 812S3MmetaG_FD_121299 | JGI IMG/M metagenome (GOLD analysis project Ga0182030, IMG submission 121299) | Permafrost microbial communities from Stordalen Mire, Sweden - 812S3M metaG (Illumina Assembly) | ecosystem: Environmental > Terrestrial > Soil > Wetlands > Permafrost | place: Sweden...
CTCGCCGAAATGTACGTCCTCCGCGACGATTACCCCGCCGCCTGGCGCCACGCCCGCCAAGCCGCCGCCAACGGCGTCCCCCGCGCCGTCGAAATGCTCACCCGAAATCGAGTCACACCAACATAAGAATATTTCCTGGCCACCCAATTCTCCATGTGTGTCAATGACTTCCAGGTAACGTGCTGTCCCGCCCACCCCCGTCCTCCGTACCCCCGCGTGCCATCATGGAATCAGTAGGGGACGCCTTGGCGGACGTCCCCGCCGTCACCGCCGTAGCAGCCACATCACCAGGCTCGCCGCCGCGCTCACTATCAGGCACGTCGTCAACGGAAAGTAAAAGCTCGAATTCTTCCCCTGAATCCGTATGTCCCCCGGCAGCCGCCCCAACGGAATCGGCCCCCGCCCCGCCAGCGTCACCACCACTCCCGCCGCTACCAGCACCAGCCCCAAAATAATCAGCGTTCGTCCAAGAGGCATAATCACAGTATGCGTCTCCTTGCTGCCCTTCTCGCCGTCCTCCCCCTCTGCGCCCAGCCGCCCGGCCACACTCTCGCCCGCGAAATCTTCCAGCAGCTCATCGAAATCAATACTACCGATTCCTCCGGCGATAACACCCGCGCCGCCGAAGCAATGGCCGCCCGCTTCCGCGCCGCCGGCTTTCCGGACACCGATATCCATGTCCTCGCCCCCGTCCCCCGCAAGGGCAACCTCGTCGTCCGCCTCCACGGCGCCGGCCCCGCCCGCCCCATCCTCTTCCTCGGACACCTCGACGTCGTCGAAGCCCGCCGCGCCGATTGGCCCTTCGACCCCTTCGTCTTCCTCCAGCAGGACGGCTACTTCTACGGCCGCGGCACCTCCGACATGAAGGGCGACGACGCCACCCTCGTCGCCGCCTTCCTCCGCATGAAGCGCGAAAACTTCCACCCCACCCGCGATCTCATCCTCGCCCTCACCTCCGATGAGGAAGGCGGCCCCGCCAACGGCGCCGATTGGCTCGTCACCCACCATCGCGACCTCGTCGACGCCCAGTTCTGCGTCAACGCCGATGCCGGCGGCGGCCACATCAAGAACGGCAAGCCCATCTTCATGGCCATGCAGGCCGCCGAAAAGGTCTTCCTCAGTTTCAAACTCGAAGTAACCAATAACGGCGGACACAGCTCCCTGCCCACCAGGGACAACGCCATCTACCACCTCGCCGACGGCCTCTCCCGCCTCGCCAGGTTCGATTTTCCCGTCCACCTCTTCGATGTCACCCGCGCCGCCTTCGAACGCGGCGCCAACATCTACGGCGGCCAACTCGCCGCCGACCTCACCACCATCGTGCAGAACGCCAACGATCCCGCCGCCCTCGCCCGCCTCTCCGCCATCCCCCTCTACAACGCCCAGTTGCGCACCACCTGCGTGGCCACCATGCTCTCCGCCGGCCACGCCGAGAACGCCCTCCCGCAGCTCGCCACCGCCGTCGTCAACTGCCGCATCCTGCCCGTCGATCGGCCCGCCGATATCAAACGCACCCTCGAACAGGTCTTCGCCGATCCCAAAATCACCCTCACCGAAATGAACCAGCCCGTGATCACGCCCTACACCCCCATCGACCCCACCGTGATGGCCGCCGTCACCGCCAGCACCCATAAGCTCTGGCCCGGACTCCCCGTCGTCCCCGCCATGGAAACCGGCGCCACCGATGGCACCCGTATGATCCGCGCCGGCATTCCCACCTACGGCGTCAGCGGCATCTTCACCGACGAAGACGACGTCCGCGCCCACGGCCGCAGCGAGCGCATCCTCGTCAAAAGCTTCGACGACGCCGTCGATTTCATCTACGACCTCATCACCCGCCTCGCCCGGGGACAGACGAGACTGCCATGAATTTCCGGCGCCCTTTGCCGGAAATTCATGGCAGTCCCCGTCTGTCCCCGGTCCTAACTACTGTCCCCTGTCCTAACTCCTACAACCCCGCAATCTCCCCGCAAATGCCCTTCAGCGCCGGATACATTTCTTGATAGACCTTGTGCGCCTTCGCATAGTACGCCGCCTCGCCCGCCTCCGGCGTCACCGCCTCCGTCTCTTTGATCGCCACCCGGCACATCTCCGGCACGCTTGCGTACTGCCCCGCCAGCGCCAGTAGCGCCGCGCCGTAGGCCGACCCTTCCTGCGTCTCTAGCGTCACCACCCGCTTAATGAGAATCCCCGCCAGCAACCCCCGCCAGAACGCGCTCTTCGCTCCCCCGCCCGAGGCGCGCACGTCGCTCACCGTAACCCCCAACTCCTCGATGATGTCCAGACAATCGCGCTGGCTGTACGACACGCCTTCGATTACCGCGCGAATCAGGTCCGCCCGCGTGCTCCGCGCCGTCAGCCCGATCCAGCCGCCGCGGATGGTCGCGTCCAGGTGCGGCGTCCGTTCGCCCATCAGGTAAGGCAGCCAGAACAGCCCCTGCGCGCCCATGGGCGATTGCGCCGCTTCTTCGGTCAGCGCGTCGTACTCCACGCCCGGCGCCAGTTGATTGCGGAACCATTGCAAGCTCAGCCCCGCGCCCTGCGTCACGCCCATCACGTGCCATTTATCGCGCACCGCGTGGCAGAACGTGTGCACGCGCCCCGCCGGATCGTACGCCACCTTCTCCATGTGCGCGAACACCACGCCGCTCGTCCCCAGCGTGCAGGAGACAATCCCCTCTTCCACAATTCCGTTGCCCACCGCGCTCGCCGCCTGATCGCCGCCGCCGCCCACCACCGGCGTCCCGGCCTCTAAACCCGTCAGCGCCGCCACCTCCGCCGTGATCGCGCCCGTCACCTCGCTCGATTCGTAACACCGCGGCAGAATCGCGCGATCCAGGCCGAGCCCGTCCATCATCTCGTAGCTCCACCGCCGCTTCACCACGTCGAACACGCTCGTCCCCGAGGCGTCCGACACCTCGGTGGCGAACTCGCCGGTCAGCCGGAAGCGCACGTAGTCCTTGGGCAGCAGCATCTGCCGCACCCGCTCGAAATTGGCCGGCTCGTTGTCCCGCACCCACAGCAGTTTGGGCAGCGTGAACCCCGTCAGCACCGGATTCGCCGTGTACTTCAGCACGTTCTCGCGCCCGATTTTGGCATTGACGAAATCCACCTGCGCCTGGCTGCGCTGGTCGCACCAGATCAGCGAAGGGCGAATCACCTCGTGCGCCGCATCCAGAATCACCAGGCCGTGCATCTGCCCGGAAAGCCCGATGCCCTTGACCTCCGCGCCGCTCACGCCGGCTTTGGCCAGCACGCCGCGCACCGCCTCCACCACCGCGTCCCACCAGTTCTCCGGACGCTGCTCCGCCCACTGCGGATGCGCCATCGCGATATCTTCATGCAGCGCCGTGTATCCCGCGCGAACACCGCCGCGCTCATCCACCAGAAGCGCGCGCGAGCCTCCGGTGCCAACGTCTATGCCGAGCCACATGTGCTCATGGTAACGCCCCCCTCCCGTCCGCCGGATGATAAAATCGCGTTCGCACTCCAAATGTCCGCCACTATCTCCGTCGCACCGAAATTTCGCCCCATACTCGACCCGGAGTTCCTGCCTGCCTCGCTCTGGAACCGCGCCTACCGTGCCCTGGCGCGCATCGGCGCCGCCGATCCCATGGCCATCGCGCTAGAGCGCAGCGATGGCGGCGTCTCCGTCTTCCGCACCGCCATCCTGCCGCATGAAGACGACAATGTCGCCGTCAACCATCGCTACACCGAGCGCCTGCTGAAATACCTGCTCTGGCAGAAAGGCGGCTGCCGCATCACCATCGCCGGCGAGCCGCGCATCGCCGAATACCTCCGCGCCGTCTATTCGCCCGCCGGCGCGCGCGCCTTCGACTACCGCTTCATGGGCGACCAGGTGTACGGCCGGCCCATGACCATCGAGAGCGTGCCCTACGCTTCCTGCCCCGAGGAACGCGAATCCGCCGCTCCCCTCGGCCGCCACCTCGATGGCTGCCGCATCGGCTTCGACCTCGGCGCCAGCGACCGCAAATGCGCCGCCGTCATCGATGGCAAGGTTGTCTTCAGCGACGAGGTTGCCTGGAGCCCCGCCGTGCAGAGCGACCCCCAGTATCACTACGATGGCGTGCACGATTCCCTGAAGCGCGCCGCCGCCCACTTGCCGCGCGTCGATGCCATCGGCGGCTCTGCCGCGGGCGTCTACGTGGCCAACGAAGTGCGCGTCGGTTCGCTCTACCGCGCCGTCCCCCAGGACGTCTTCGACAAACGCATCCGCCGCCTCTTCTTCGACCTGCAAACCGCCTGGCACGGCGTCCCCTTCGACGTGGTCAACGATGGCGAAGTCACCGCCCTGGCCGGCTCCATGGCGCTCGGCTCCACTTCGCGGGACGCCGGCGCCGTCCTCGGCGTCGCCTTCGGCAGCTCGCTCGCCGCCGGGTACGTCACCCCGCAGGGCAACATCACCACCTGGCTCAACGAGCTCGCCTTCGTCCCCGTGGATTACCGCGCCGGCGCCCCCGTCGACGAGTGGTCCGGCGATCCCGGCGTCGGCGCGCAATACTTCTCCCAACAGGCCGTCGGACGCCTGCTCGCTCCGGCCGGCATCGATCTTCCCAAGGAAATGACGCTCCCCGTCAAGCTCGAACACGTGCAGAAACTCATGGCCGCGGGCGACGAGCGCGCCCGCAGGATTTACCAGACCATCGGCGTCTATTTCGGCTACAACATCGCCACCTACGCCGATTTCTACGAGGTGCGCAACCTCCTCGTGCTCGGCCGCGTGCTCACCGGCGCGGGCGGCGACCTGATCCTTTCCACCGCCACCGAAGTCCTCCAGGCCGAGTTCCCCGAACTCGCCGAGCGCATCCGGTATCACATTCCCGACGAGAAGGAGAAGCGCCACGGCCAGGCCATCGCCGCCGCCAGCCTTCCGTCCATTCCCACTTAGGAGACACACCAATGCAATTCCATAAACCCACCGCGGACTTCTTCGTACCCGACGGCATTGCCCCCGACGCAGCCCTCGCCCGCACCACCCACCTGTGCATTTCCGCGCACCAGGACGATATCGAAATCATGGCCTACCACGGCGTGGCCGAATGCTTCGGCGCCACGGACAAGTGGTTCACAGGCGTGGTGGTGACCAACGGTGCGGGCAGCCCGCGCGCCGGCATCTACGGCCATTACACCGATCAACAGATGCAGCAGGTGCGCGTGCTCGAGCAGCGCAAAGCCGCCTACGTCGGCGAGTACGCCTGCCAGATCCAACTCGCGTTTACCAGCTCCGAAGTCAAGAATCCCAAGGAGACCGTGGTGGTGGAGGACCTGGCGAAAATCCTGGTGGCCGCCGCTCCCGAGGTCGTCTACCTCCACAACCCCGCCGATAAGCACGATACCCACGTCGCCACCACCATGCGCGCCATCGCCACGCTACGCGCCGTGCGCGATCAATTCAAGCCCAAAAAGGTTTACGGCTGCGAAGTCTGGCGCGACCTGGACTGGCTGCTCGACGAAGACAAGCAGGTGCTTCCCGTGAGCGCCCGCTCCAACATCGCCGCGGCACTAGTGGGCGTTTTCGATTCGCAGGTTAGTGGCGGCAAGCGCTACGACCTGGCCACCGCCGGCCGCCGCCTGGCGCACGCCACCTATTACGCCTCCCACGGCACCGACGAGGAAAGCGCGCTGAACTTCGCCATGGATCTGACCCCGCTCATCGAAGACCCGTCGCTCTCTATCGTGGATTACGTGCTCACCCTGGTGGACCGCTTCCGCGCCGACGTGGCAAAACGCGTGAATTCGGTCGTCTAAAACCGGGGACAGACGGGACGTTTTCGGGTTTTCCCGCCGCCTACTTTCCCGCCAGCACGTCGCTGGCTGATGCCTGGGCGATCAACCGATCTGCGTCGTCCCGCAATAGAAATCGTTCGTTCACCGCCTTCTCCGCCGCCGCTCTGACCGCCGCCACATACCCCGCGTGGCTGCCATAACGCTCTTCCAGCGATGGCCGCGGATCGCCGGCCGCCACCCGCTCCGCTTTCGTCTTCGCAAACGGGATATACCCGCCGCTCAGCGTGCATTGCTTCCCCTTGTCGAAGCCGGCCGCCGTCACGTTCCAGCCGAGGTACGACCCGAGCGGCGCCTGCCGCAAGACGGAGGGAACGCCGCCCACGTCGGAACCATCCGCGTCCACCTTCGGCACCAGCGTAGGAATCCACTGCTTCACCACGGGCGGTTCTTTCGCGATGACTCCCGAGAGGTCGGCGTAGCGGAACTCGGGGCCGTAGTCGTGGTCGGCCACCATGTTCACCAGACCCTCGGGCGAGGGCGCGCCGGGGATCGTGGGGAAGTTCATCGCGGCCTTCGTGGCCGGCACCAGTTCCCCGCGATCCAGCCGCGGGTAACGGCTCGGCGGCGGCTCCATCCCCTTCGTCACCCAATCGACAAACGCCACCGTCAGCGCCTTCATGGTCTCGGTTTCCGGATTCGGGTTGGCGGGCAGCATGCAGCCGCTGGGCGGCGCGGGCGCGGTGCTGGTAAAGCCGCCGCGGCCTCCGCCATGCGAGGTCCCGGGGAAGAAATAGCGGCGGACGTTGGCGGGCAGCGGGATATCGGCCTTGGCATCGGTACCCACCAGGTTGGGCGACTCGCGCAGATACCAGAATTCCAGCGCTCCGAAAGTCTCCATGATCTTCGGGCAGGACTTGGTCGCCGTGCAGCGATCGAGCATTCCGGCCGCCGGGCGATGGCGCGCCGCATCGGCATAGTCGCTCCACCAGAGCACGGCTTCGCTGCCGGGTTCATACAGGCCCGCCGCGCCTCCGCCCACCGCGAAACGGAAATTCAGCGCAAGCTGCCGCGCCGCGATATGGGGATTCGCGCCGTCCCACACCATCCGTCCCGCTTCGTCCTGGTTGAAGCCCAGATGGATAAAGGTCCGGATGAAATTGCCCGACTGTGAACTGCCCCGCGAGAGCGCCCATCGGATTTGCTTCGCCAGCGGATTCGCCGCACCCGTATCGTCCCGATCGGCGTAGCGGAGGAACGAATTCAGATCGCGTGTGGCCGCAAAACCGATGCCCAGCACCAGCGGGTCTTTCGCCGTAAACACCAGTTCGTATTCGCATGCCGGATCGAAACCGCCCTGCACGCAGATCTTCGCGGGGTCGGGCGTGCCGGGGAAGCCCGATTTGGTGCAATCGGCGAAGGCCCACGCGCTGCCCGGAATAGGGACGGCCGGCGCGGTGAGCGACGCGCGCCTGGTCAGGGAGGCCTTCGCCGTATCGAGCGTGAGGGGCCGCTGATAGGTCAGTGCCACATAGGGCGCGGTGCCGATGTCGAGCGTGGTGGTGCCCGCCGCCATGTTGATGAACCGCTCGAACACCGGTCCGGTGACCGGCGAGCCGTCCGGATTCCTGGCCACCGGCACCGTGATGGTCTCCAGGCCGGGCCGCGGAGTGACGTCGCCTTGCCAGCCGCTGACCACGCTGACGTGACCCTCCTCGGAAGCGTTCGGCGCGCCGTTACCGCGGTTGGGGACGCTGTAGAACAGCACGCCGCTCGCATGCGACATGTCGATGGGCTTGGCGACTGCGAAGGTCGCGGAGTACTCCACCATCCCGCGGACATTGCGCGGCGCTAACTGGATGTCCGTAATGATGGTGTTGTGCGGGTCTTTCGGGTCCAGTTCACCGTAGAAACGACCGCTCAGGGTCTCGTACCGGCCGGCTTTTCCGAAGACCTGCCCCTGATAAGCCGGCGACTCGCGCCGTTCGATTACCACGCGCGTCACGCGGGCGTGGAGAGCGGCGCCACCGGACAGGGCATAACTGAGTACGGCAGCGGCGAAAGCGTTGCGGCAGATCATGTCTGGTCATTATAATGCGCGCCACCGGCCGCCGATGCCCGCCCTACTGTCCGATAATTTGACAGCGGACGTTTTTCGGACGCACGAACCCCTGTACGAAGGCGCACGCTGCCGCTCCCGACTCCGGCAATCCAGTCACTTGCGCCATTGGCCGCCAACGTGCCAATGGTGTATGCTTCATAGCTACAGGTCTGCAATACCGAAAGGATTTCGCCGATGCAAGGGAACGCCACCACTTCACCGCCCCCCGATGCCGGCAGGCGCACCATCGTCTCCTGGCTTCTCGGCGGGGGAGTCGCCGCCTCGCTGGCGTCGTTTTTCTACCCCGTCGCGCGCTACCTCGACCCGCCCAAGGTAGCCGAAGTTTCCGTCAATGAAGTGGACGCCGGAAAGGTGCAGGATCTCAAACCGAACTCCGGCAAGATCGTCAAATTCGGCAACAAACCAGCCATCCTGATTCGGGTGAACGATACCGAGTGGAAGGCCTTCTCCGCCGTCTGCACGCACCTCAACTGCACCGTGCAGTATCAGGAATCGCGCCGCGAAATCTGGTGCGCCTGCCACAACGGCACCTACGATCTCGAAGGCCGGGTGGTCTCCGGACCGCCCCCCAAGCCGCTGGAAGAGATGGCGGTGAAAATCCGCGGCGACGAAGTCGTCATTTCGAAACGAGTGTAACCGGAGGAACTTTCCCTTGTCTGCCGCGGAAATCAAATCCAAAACTTTCGACTGGTTCGACGAACGGCTCGGCCTGCGTATGGCGCGCGACCTGCTGGACCACAAAGTCGTCCCGCTCCATCCCGGCACCGCCTGGTACTACTTCGGCGGCATCACGCTGTTCCTCTTCGGCGTGCAGATGTTCACCGGGCTCCTCCTTTTGCTCTACTACCGCCCCACCGTCGCCGAGGCCTTCGACAGCGTCCGCTTCATCATGACGCGCGTGGAGTTCGGCTGGCTGATCCGCTCCATCCACAGTTGGAGTGCCAACCTGCTCATCTTTTTCGCCTTCGTGCACATGTTCAGCGTCATGTTCACGCACGCCTACCACCGCCCGCGCGAGTTGACCTGGCTCAGCGGCATCGCGCTGCTGGGCCTCATGCTGTGCTTCGGCTTCAGCGGCTACCTGCTGCCCTGGAATCAGATCTCCTACTTCGCCACCAAGGTGGGCACCGATGTGGCCGGCACCACGCCCTTCATCGGTCCCGTGCTGGCGCGCCTCCTGCGCGGCGGCGAAGATGTGGGAGCGGCCACGCTGACGCGCTTCTTCGCCTTCCACGTGATGATTCTGCCGCTGGTCACCTGCGGACTGATTGGCCTGCACCTGCTGCTGGTGCAGAAGGCCGGCATGAGCACTCCCAAGCACCTGCCGGCGCAAGACCTGAGCCACATGAAGTTTTTCCCCAACTTCTTCCTGCGGGAGTTGATGGTGTGGTACGGCGTGCTGGCGCTATTGGGTTCGCTGGCCGCCATCTTCCCCTGGGAACTTGGTGAAAAAGCCGATCCCTTCGCCTCCGCCCCGGCCGGCATTCGCCCCGAATGGTATTTCCTGGCCCAGTTCTACACCCTGAAGTTGATCCCCAGCCACGTGTGGATCTTCGAAGGCGAACTCCTCGGCCTTCTCGGATTCGGCCTGTTGGCGCTGGTCTGGGTCGCGCTCCCCTTCTGGTCCACCCACAAACCGGATGGCTCCGGCAACGCCCGTCTGGCCACGGGTGTGGGAATCTTCCTGGTCTGTTATCTCGTTGCCTTTACTCTGCTGGGATATTTCAAATGAGACCGCCTGTTATATTTTTCCTTCTGTGGTCCGCCGTGTGGCTGGTACCCGGCATCGCCGCCGCCGCGGATTCCTGCGTGACCTGCCACGCCGCGGTCGATGACGCCGCCAAGGGGCCCGCCGCCCTCATCAAGAACGACATCCACATCGCCCACGGACTGAGTTGTGCCGATTGCCACGGCGGCGACCGCACCAGCGACGATCCCGACGTGGCCATGAACAAGGCCAAGGGCTTCAAGGGCAAGCCGGCGCGCGCCACCATTCCGAAATTCTGCGCCACCTGCCACTCCAGCCCCGATTACATGCGCAAGTACGCCCCCCGGGAACGCGTGGATCAGTTCGAACTCTACCAGACCAGCGTCCACGGAAAGCGCCTGGCCAGTGGCGATGCCAACGTCGCCACCTGCATCGATTGCCACAGCGTGCACGATATCCGCGCCGTCAAGGACAGCGCCGCGCCGGTGCATCCGCTGCACGTCGCCGAGACCTGCTCGCGCTGCCACTCCGACGCCCAGAAGATGGCGCCCTACAAGATCCCCACCAATCAGTTCGAGGAATACAAAACCAGCGTCCACTGGGATGCGCTCACCAAGCGCGGCGATCTTTCCGCGCCCAGTTGCGCCTCCTGCCACGGCAACCATGGCGCCAAGCCTCCGCAGGTGGAATCGGTGTCGGCGGTTTGCGGAAGCTGCCACGTGCTGTTTGAACAACTCTACGAGAAGAGCGTGCACAACGCCGTCTTCTCCGGCGCGGGCGGCGGCGGCGGCTGCATGGTCTGCCATTCCAACCATGCCGTCCACCAACCTTCCACCGCCATGCTGGTTGGGCCTAAGGCGGTCTGTGCCGGATGCCACGATGCGGGCACCGCGCCCGCCGGCACCGCCACGCAGATGGCCGGCTGGCTGGATGGCCTCGATGCGGCGCTGAAGCAGTCCGAAACCCTGCTGGCAAGCGCGGAAAAGAGCGGCATGGAGGTGTCCGAACCTCAGGTGCGCCTCATCGATGGCCGCGAAAACCTGGTCAAGGCGCGCCTCGCCCTCCACTCCATGAAGCCCGCGGAAGTGCAAAAGCCCGTGGATGAGGGCATGGCGATCGCCAAAGCGACCCATAAGGCCGGCGAGGCCGCGCTTCACGAAAGAGACTACCGACGCATGGGGCTGGCCGTTTCCGTGCTGCTCATCGGCATCGTCATTTTAGGGATCCGATTGCTGCTGCGTAGAATGGAGAGCAACACTTGAGCACCACAATCGACTTATGAAGACCAGTTGTGGGGCAGGCAATCCTGCCTGCGGACGCGCTTTCCAGCGCGTCCCGGCGCCGGCTGAAAGCCGGCGGCAGCCAAGATTGGCTGCCCCACATGAGGAGCTATTATGAAAAAAACAACCATCGCAACATTGATTCTGATCGCATCCGCCGGCCTCTCGTGGGCAGGCGCCGCCGAAGGCAAGGAGGTCTACACCGCCAAGTGCGCTCCGTGCCACGGGGCGAATGGAGAAGGCAAGGCCGCCATCGCCAAGATGTATAACGTCACCCTGCCCGCACTGGCATCCAAGGAAGTGCAGGCCAAGACCGACGCCCAATTGCAGGCGGTCATCCTCAAGGGCCAAGGGAAAATGAAGCCGGTCGCCATCACCGAGAAACAGGCGGCGGACGTAATCGCTTTCCTGCGTACGCTAAAGTAGGAAAGTCCGGGCTTCGCCCGGATTGGCAGGCGGAACCGCCTGCCCCACCTTTATGCCTGAGAAACGGTGGTTCTGGGCGACCCTGACGCTCTCCAGCATCACGATCGTGTCGGTGGTGCTGGCGGCTTGGGAACTGGTCGAAAACCGGCTGTTCCGCGATGCCGACTACATCACGCTGCATTACCTCTACATCACGCGCGGTGTGGCTTCCTCGCTTCTGCTGGCCTTCTGGGCGGCCTGGTTCGTGCTCCGGCAGCGCCGGAAAAGCGAGGCGGACCTGCGCCGCTCGCGCGACCTCTACCGCGGGCTGCTGGAAGCCTTCCCGGGCGCGGTCATCCTTTATGATTCCGACTTGCGCGTGCTGGAATGGAACGCTCCGGCCGAGCGCATGTACGGCTACGCGCGCGACGAAATCCTGGGCGCGCGCCTGCCCATCCTCCCCGCGGCGAAGACTGCCGAACTGGAAGACTTCCTGCGCCGCGTGCGGTACGGCGTTGCCGTGCTGGATGTCGAAACCCTGCGCCAGCCCAGAGGCGGCGAGCCCTTCGAGGTGCAACTCAGCCTGCTGCCGTTTCGCGAAGGGCCCGGCCCATTGTGTTTCCTGGAAGTCACCAGCGACATACGCGAGCGGGTGCGCTGGCGGCGCCAGATGATCGAGATCGAAAAGCTGACCAGCATGGGGAAGATGGCCGCCGGCACGGCCCATCACCTGAATTCCCCGCTGGCCGCGCTGCTCATCCGCACCGAGCTGATCCGCCAGCACTCCACCGGGGCCGCCTTCGATGCCGACCTGGCGCGCATCGAGGAGGGCCTCCACTTCTGCCGCCACTTCGTGCAGCGCCTGCTCGATTTCACCCGCGCCATGCCTTTGGATAAGTCGCCGCAGGATATGGCGACGGTCATCGAATCCATCGCCGGCTTCTTCCAGCCGGCCATCCTGGCGCGCCACGCCACGCTGGCGGTGGATGCTTCCGAAGGCCGCGGGCAATTCGTTTTTGCCGACCGCAATCTGCTGGAAACCCTGCTGCTGACGCTGTTGAGCAATGCGCTGGACGCGGTGCCTTCCGGCGGCGAAATCCGCCTGCGTTGCCGCCGCTCGCCGGGCAGCATCGGGTTCACGGTGAGCGACAACGGAAGCGGCATCAGCCCCGCCCACCTGGAACACGTCTTCGAACCCTTCTTCACCACCAAGGAACCGGGCAAAGGCACGGGCCTCGGCCTCGCCATCGCGCGCAATGTGGTGATGGAACACGGGGGCACAATCGCCATCGAAAGCCGGGCCGGTGAGGGAACCACCGCCACGGTGGAGCTGCCGCTGGCGGGTGTCGCGGAAGCCGTGGGGACAGCCGCGCCATGAAAGCCGCCAACGAATCGCGCGGCCCCTCGATCCTGGTGGTGGATGACGACCAGGCCCTCGCCTCCACGCTCAAGGACTTCCTCACCCGCGAGGGCTACGCGGTAGAGGTCGCCCTCTCGGGGGCCGAGGCGCTGGCCGTCCAGGCGTCGAACCCCGGCATCGCGCTGGCCCTGGTGGACCTCGTCATGCCCGTGATGGGCGGCCTCGCGCTCACCGACGAACTGCGCCGCCGCGACCCCGAGCTGACGGTGGTGATTATGACCGGCTACGCCACCATCGAGACCGCTGTGGATGCCATCAAGCGGGGCGCCGAGGACTACGTCACCAAGCCGTTCGATTTCGAAGGCGTGCGCAAGAAACTGGGCCGCCTGATGGAAGTGGTGGAGCTGCGCGAGCGGGTGGCGCAGCTCGAAAAGAACCTGGAGCGCCATCCCTCGTTTGAGAACATCGTCAGCCTCTCGGCCCCGATGGAACGCGTGTTGGAGCGCGCCCGCATGGCCGCCGCCACGGACGCCTCGGTGCTCCTATTGGGCGAAACCGGCACCGGCAAGGAGATGCTGGCGCGCGCCATCCACGCCGCCAGCGGGCGCGCGCGCATGCCGTTCGTCGCCGTCAACTGTGGCGCGCTGCCGCGCGATCTGGTGGAGAGCGAACTCTTCGGCTTCCGCAAGGGGGCCTTCACCGGCGCCTACGCCGACGCGCCCGGCATATTTCTGGCGGCGAACGGCGGCACGGTGTTCCTCGACGAGCTGGGTGAAATGCCCAGGGACGTGCAGGTCAAGCTGCTGCGCGTGCTGCAGGAAAAGGAGCTGCGCCCGGTGGGCGGCACGCGCCCGGTTCCGGTGGACGTGCGCATTGTGGCCGCCACCAACCGCACTCTGGGCGAGCTGCGCTCCACGCTGCTCAGGGAAGATCTCTACTTCCGCATTGCCACCATCGTGGTGGAGGTGCCGCCGCTACGCACCCGGCCGGAGGACGTCCTGGTGCTCTCGCGGCATTTCGCCGCGCGTCTTTCGCGGCGCTACGGGCGCGAGATTTCGCTGGGGCGTGCCGCTATCGAACTTCTCCTGGCCTACGGATTCCCGGGGAATGTACGCGAGCTGGAAAACCTCATGGAGAGCGTCGCCGCGGTCAGTGCGGACAATCCGCAGACCATCACCGATAAGGACCTCAAACCCATGCTGGTGGGCGGGGCGGCGCCGGCGTCGGCGGAACCCAACCTCGGCGGCTCGTTCTCCATGGAACAGATGGAGCGGCTCACCATCCAGCAGGCGCTGCGCGTTGCCGGCGGCAATCGCACCAAGGCGGCGGGGCTGCTCGGCATCTCTCGCGACACGCTCTACCGCAAGCTGCGCCAATATCAGATTTAGGTGTCCGACAATCGGACATTGTAACGTTTTGCGACGGGGCGGGAAGCGGATTCAACGAGAGAGACGCAGAGATCGCAGAGGAAGCGCAGAGAAAAGCAAACGGGGAAGAATGGCGTTCGGCGTGCATGCTTCCTCCTCATGGCCGCGATCGGTAAACGCACTCAGTTCGTGCTCTGGATCGTTGCGGCATGCGCCGCAACCGCTCTGCTGGTAGTGACTGTCATCGGCGGACGTTCGTCCAACGCTCCGCAACATGCCACCTACCTGACGGGTTCGCCCGAAAAAGGATCCGCGCTCTTCTACGGGAAGAAGC
>Ga0182030_10016599_pt1 | contig 14320 bp, 15 predicted proteins | sample 812S3MmetaG_FD_121299 | JGI IMG/M metagenome (GOLD analysis project Ga0182030, IMG submission 121299) | Permafrost microbial communities from Stordalen Mire, Sweden - 812S3M metaG (Illumina Assembly) | ecosystem: Environmental > Terrestrial > Soil > Wetlands > Permafrost | place: Sweden...
AAGCGACGGCCGATGATGAACGCCTGCGCCAGGCCCTCGGGCCGCGGCTGCTCGGCATAACTCAGCGACAGCCCCCATTGACTACCATCGCCGAGCAGGCGCTGAAACGCCGGCAAGTCGATCGGCGTCGAGATCAGCAGAATCTCGCGGATGCCAGCCAGCATCAGCGCCGACAGCGGGTAATACACCATCGGCTTGTCATACACCGGCAGCAGCTGTTTGCTCACCGCATAAGTGGCCGGATGCAGCCGCGTGCCGGCGCCGCCCGCGAGGATGATGCCCTTGCGCATGAACTCCCTAGAGTGACAGCGTCACAACGAACGCTACTTATGCCGACAGGTTCAAATCTGGCACGCCCTTATCGCATGTCGACCGAAGTTCCTACCGCCGAAGAGTCAGGCTAGACTGCGGGAACGGTGGTCTGGCCGATCCCGAATGTTGACAATCAGTTGCTGCACTGTTGCGTGATTTCGCCCGGAATTATCGGCATACCTGCCCGATAGTCCGCGCATAATCGGTTTTATTCATGAGCGCTTTCTCGATTACAACGTCGACGGCGCGGCCGGTCGCGAGGTTCGTGAAGCTCATTCGGCCCTCGCGCTCAAAGCTGACTTGATCGTCGCTTCCCTGCAGCACGTCGCCGTCGTTGACCATCTCGCCGCCTAACCATTCGGCCAGAGCATACTCTTCGTGATACGCGATAAAAAAATGGCTACCGCACCCGCGCGCATGAATGACTGAGCCATCGACGAGCGGACCGCCAAGCCGTGGCGGATGCTGTGCCTCAATGGGCGCTGCGAGAGCGACGGGCAGCACGAGAGGGGACAACATGGTTGCCATCCATATGAAACGGTTCATAGCGACGACTCGGTTCCGCTTCCGGCCTGCTGCCACCAGACCCCCGTCATTGGCTGATCTTGGCCGGACGTCGCCGCACTAACTGCTCGACATCCGTGTCATGCGTTATGCGGTGCATTCTTGCCGGCCGGTGCCGACGATGCTCAACCGTGTCTGTGACGGACGGCTGCGTGCCGAGTGTCAGCAGCTCACTATTCTGCGCATTTTGCTGGATATGCTCGCGGCGGCGGTGCGATAGCATAATTCGGCGCTGTGCCTCCATGGCACGCGGGTCTTGCGCATTGCCCGTGGCTGCCGTTGCGCTCGTCTGGGCGAGAATCGTGGCGCTGGGGAAAATAGTAGGTGCAGCTAGCGCCAGCAGCATGCTGCACACAAGACGACGACCGCTTAATCTATCCGCATTCATCATCTTACATATATCAGATGTTTACAGCGCTATCATAACAATGCTAGAAAGGTATCATGCGCCGCAACGCGAGAGTAAAACAAGGTAGGGATTGATGGGCCGAGCCGGGATGATCTGCCTCTCCACCGTGTTTGGTCTGGTTGCGCTGGGCATGGCGGGCTGCAAGACGTCGCCGGCGGCGGCCAAGGCGCCAGTTGACGTCGTGCCCGGTACTGCAGCTGGGACCGATACGAGTTATCGACTTCAGGTCGGCGACGCCGTCGGCGTGCATTTTTTTTCCTTTCCCGATCTTGAAGATACGGCAACCATCGGGCCCGACGGTCACATCGCGCTACGCTTGATCAGCGATTTTCCGATCGCCGGCATGACGCTCAACGAAGCGTCGAAGGAGATCAACGAGCGCTACGGGAAGGCCCTTCGCCACCCGGGCGTCAGCATAACGATCCGAAGCTATGCGTTGCAGCAGATCTATGTCGACGGTGAGGTGAACAGTCCCGGAATCATCCGCAGCGCCGTCCCGCTGACCGCCTCCGGCGCCATCGCTCAGGCCGGCGGAATCAAGCTTGCCACCGCGCATTCGCACGGCGCGCTTTTACTGCGGCGCAGGCCCGACGGCGCCATTGTCTATTACCAGCTCCGTTTCCACGGCGATCTGCCGGGTGGAGAGGGGGACCCCATATTGAGGAACAACGATCTCATATACGTGCCGCGGACCGTGATCGCCGCGGTAGCGGATTTCGTGCAAGCCAACCTCACACGGATTATACCAATCAACGCGACGTATAGCGTTTACCATGCCTACTAAAAGGCGTTGATATCGTGGATATCGCATTGGGTCGTCGTGAAGTCATCAGCATTCTCTTCAAGCACTGGAAGCTGCTGAGCGGCCTTTTTGTGGTCGTCTTCGCCGTCTTCTACGGCGGCTCCTATATTATTACCCCAAAATATAAGGCCGAGGCGCGAATTCTGGTGCAAAGCGGTCGCGAATTTGAAGTCGCCACCGAAAAGGGGAACAACCCGCCATCCGGCGTCCCCTTCATTTCCAAACAGGAGATTGTCAATTCGGAAGTCGAGATCCTTGGTAATCGTGATCTCGTGGAAAGTGTTATCCAGGCGGTCGGTCTCAAGCGCATCTATCCTAAGATCGCGGGCGACGGCGATCCCGAATCGACCCGCATGAACGACGCGATCAAGACGTTCACGAGGAGTTTCAAGGTTGGAGCCGTCACGATGTCCAATATCATCACCTTGCAATATTGGCACCCCGACCGCGACATCGCCATCGAGGCATTGCAAGAGCTCGCCCACGTTTACCAGCAAAAACATGTCGAGATCTTCGGCAACAAGCGCTCGGACCTCCTCGAGAAGCAGACGAGCGACTATGAGAGACAGCTCGAGCAGGTGACTCAAAAGATCACAGATTTGAAGAACTCGCAGCACCTCAGCGACATCGTCTATGAGCGCGAGCAGCTTATCCAGGACCGCTCGGATGTCGAGGCGAAACTGCGCGATCTCAAGGCGCAGTCGATTGAAGCGCACCGCACGCTCGACTATTACCGGGACCAGCTCAGATCGATGCCCGAGCTCGTGCTCACGAACCAGAATTCCGCTGATGCGATCGAGACGGCGAAATCCCGGCTGCTCGATTTAAACACGCAACTGCTCCAGCTCAAGCAGCGTTATGCCGACGGCAACCCGGAGGCCGTCGGGCCGATAGACGATCTGGAGAACCAGATCGTCCAGATCAAGGCATTCATCAACGATCCCACGGTGAATCAGCAAAAGGCGTTTGGCCGCAACCTGACCTATGACGACGGGCGGCTCAAGCTTCAGAACGCGGAGGCGGCTGTCCCCGCCGTCGATCAGAAGATCGCCCTTCAGACCGCGGAGGACAGCAAGATCCTCATGCGGCTCCAGGCCTTGGACGACGGCGAGGCCAGTCTCGAGGTGTTGAACCGCGAGCAGGGCACGCTGCGGGAACTTGTACATGACTATCGCGACCGCTACGAGGAAGCACGGGGCACCCAAGACCTCGACAAGCAGAATGTGATCAGTGTCAGCGTCATCCAAGCACCCGAGTCCGACAATCAGCCGGACAAGCCCAGCCACCGGCTTTTCGCCCTGATCGGCATCGCGGCCGGGCTCTTATCGATGGGAATGGCGATTCTCTATTTTCTCGTCTATCGAGAGTCGATTATCACGATCGAAAGCCTGGCGCGGACACTCAATCTCCGAGTCCTCGGCGCGGTTCCCGACATCACATAATCGCGCCCAAAGAATCGAATGCCATACGGCCCTGAATTTATTGGAGACCCGCAAACAGCGGTTCGTCGCCCACTTTTTGGCTTTAGAGCGGTCGAATCGTCGCGTTTTATCGTGTAAATCCATATGAGCGAAACCTATTACGGTCGCTTCTATGGCTTTGATTCGCCGCCCTTCCACATTACGCCCGATCCGTCACTGCTCTTCGCAACCGAGACGCATCAGCAGGCATTGGGCGCAATCGAGTACGGAATCGCGGCGGCAAAGGGCTTCATCGTCATCACCGGTGAGGTCGGGGTCGGCAAGACGACCGTGCTCAGGGTCTGTCTCGACAGGCTCGAACCGAGCACGAATAAGATAATCTATCTCTTCAACCCCGCACTCACCATCGCCGAGCTCTACGCAACCATTCTCGAAGGGCTTGACGTCTCCCTTCAGGCGGACCACAACCCCGCCGATACCCTGCGTAGGTTGCAGCAGGCGCTGCTCGCGACGCATGAGGCCGGTACCGAGGTCGTCCTCGCCGTCGACGAGGCACAGAACATGCCGGAACAGACGCTCGAAAGTCTGCGCATCCTGTCGAATCTCGAGACCGCCAAATCGAAGCTGCTACAGATCATCCTCGTCGGCCAGCCAGAACTCGAGGCCGCACTGGCGAAACATAGCCTGCGCCAATTAGCGCAGCGCGTGGCAGTGCGTGCGCGCATCAAGCCGCTGACTTTGCGGCAAAGCTGTCGCTACATTCGGCATCGGAGCCAATGCGCTGGGCGGATCGGGAATCCGCCGCTCTTCACCGGACCCGCATTATGGTATCTCGCGGTCACCGCGCGCGGCATTCCGCGCACCATCAACATCTGTTGCGACAATGCCCTCATTAACGGCTATGGCCACAGCGCCCAGCGCATTTCGCTGAAGATCGCGCGCGAATCGTGCCGCGCACTACAGCTCAGCTCACCAGCCCGACCTCTCGCCGTGGTCGCCGCTGCGGCCGTGGTGTTCGCTGGCGCCGTTGTCTACGGTGGTGCATTCCTCCAGCGTTTCCTGGCTGCGCCTGCTCGCGCCAAGGTTCTGGAATTCGCTTGGCTCCATCGCCCTCCCTCTTACAAGGCCGATGTCGCGAAAGCTTCCGCGCCTCCCACCGCCGTTACCGCCGTTCTGCCGCGCGCAGCGCCCACCACCGAGCCTGTTCGCACCCCTCTGGCACCTGTTATGGAAGCCGCGAACGCTTCCGCACCGGTCCTGCCAGCCGCAGTTCGCGCCGCTGCTGAGGCCTCGGCCGAAGACGCGGCTGCACCGCTACCCGACGCCACACTCGCGGCCGCCATCGCCGCGCGCATACCCGCGATCGTTCCCGCCCCCGCGCCTGCGCAGACAGCCGCCGATCCTGCCGCCGTAGGACCGAACAATCGCCCGGACCCGCAACCCGTCTGGAAATGGTTCGTCCGTAAGGGCGATACGGTCTACAAGGCATGTAGCGTGACCTACGGTTTGTGCGACGAGCAAGCCTTGCATGCGGTATTCGCGTACAACCCACAAATCAAGTCAAACGGCATGATCCGGCAAGGAGAGGTCATCATCATGCCGCAGCGCGGCGGCCCCGTACGGTCGAACTGAGAATGAAGGTGCCATCGGTATGAGTAAGATTTACGAAGCCCTGCGGCGGCACGACAACAAGTCGGCGAACTCTGCAGCGCCGACAGACCAGCCAAACCTGTCGCGCGGTCCGCTCATCCGCGCACTCGAATCGATCTATCCCATCGTTTACCGTCTGGCGAGAGATGCGGGGCACGGGCTGGTGCTGCATTTCGTGGCCGCATCGCCTGGCGAAGGGGCTTCGACCCTCAGCAGCGAGTTTGCCCTCATCGCGGCTCGCCTCGCTGACTCGCGCGTGCTCCTCGTCGATGCCGACAGGACCCAGCTCACAACGGCAGCAACTTTCGGCTGCCCCACCGAGCTCGGCATTTGCGACCAGTTCCAGGCGGGGAGCCCGCTCGAGGAAAGGATGGTGACGGGCCCCGGCAACCCACGGCTCCAGATCGGCGTGCTGTGCGGGCAGCGCTCGCCCCCCTTGTCGCGAAAGGCAATGCCCTCGCTCTATGAGCAGTTCCGTGCCAAGTACGATTTGACAATCGTCGATTGCCCAGCGGTATTCAGCGATCGCTATTTCGAGCTTTCTCCGGAAGCCGCGGACGGTGTGGTACTCGTTGTCCAGGCCGAACGCAATCGGCCGGAGATCATTCGGCAGGCGCAGTCTCTCATCGAAAACGCCGGCGGTAAGCTCATTGGTGCGATTCTGAACCGACGCCATACCTATATCCCGGATTTCATCTACCGCTTGCTTTGAGCGACCGTGATTCCGCCACCAGTTATATTCCGGCCGGTCCGGCAGACATCACCAAGCCGGTCCACCCGATGCGATCCCCGCCAATCCGACAACGAGGACACCGGCGATGCTTATTTCGGAACTCAATCACGCGGCTTCGGTATCCGCTGTCTACGCTTCAACTAGTGCGTCGCCGCACTCGCATGCAAGACTCGCTTCCGGACGATGGTTAGCCTTTACCGAGAGGGGGTCGAACCCTCTGGACTCCGATGAAAGGTTTCCATCTGCTACATCAGATCCCCTCCTTTCCTAAGTTTATCCTGGCGCGACCGAATGTAGATTTTTAGAATGTGCTGCCGAGGCCGAATGGAGCGGAGCCCATTTGCTCCACAGATGCACGGTATGCTCGAAGCTCAGCTGGCGCGGATGTATCTGGGCCTGAAGCGCGCCTTGCGCCATAAGCAGGCCGATCAAGTTTTAAGCCAGCGGGTGTAGCCACAGCTCCTTATGGATCATCGGCGGCGTCTGCTGGCAGCGGAGGACTTCTATGCCAAGCGTGGTTTTAATGTTCCGCAGGCCCAGCTGTCGGGTAAGGGAGCGGCGCAGTGCCTCGGCTGACGCCCGGTCCGTTTCCAGCCCCTCTCCATAGGAACGGCTCGTGAGGTGTTCCTTCAAGCTCGCTCAGTGGATTTCGTCGAAAGGGTTATGAGTCGTCTCGGGCATGACGGCCACTTTCACGACAACTTTCCGAGACCCGCTAACGGCTGGAGTTTCCAGTCCCAGTACAGTCCGAGAACATCGTAGAGATACTCGCTACTCCATCGCCGCCAGCCGATGCTGCGCTTATGCCGCCGCTTGCCCCGGGTCAGTAGAGTACGGATTTTCATCTCCACATAGTCACGGACTTCGCTGGACGCGCGGCTTGAGTTACCCACGCGGAAGTAGTTCACCCAAGCGGCAATCGCCGCGTTGATCTGTTCAACCAGTGCCGCAGCGGTCAACGCACCGCCATGGGCAATGATTTCGCGGATCTTCGCCTTGATCGCCTTGCGGGCCTTCTTCTTTGGGGTCATGTGGACGTAGTAACCGTCTTTCTCCCGTTTGTGCACGCGACGCAGATCAAGCCCCAGGAACCCAAAGGCTTCGTCCCCCGGGCGCGTTGTGCTGCACGCATCGGCCTCGTAAACGGCAGGGCGACAGAATTTTGATCGGTGCCGGAACGCCACACTTTGGGTTTTTCGTGGAACTCAACGCTTGGATGGCCACACGGTTCCGGGTGCTGTGGGACGAGGCCCGATACCCGAACACAATCAGTTCAACGTGGCCGAGATTCTCGGTAAGCGTGATCCGGAGTGATCAGGAGGCCGTCTGGCGCACTATCTAAGAGCGGCTAACCTGCCCTATGCATGAAGCGGGCGATTTCGACGGTGACGGCGCCAAGTATCAAGACATACTGTCGTGTGCTATCGTCATTCATGGACAAAACCTTTTGAGTGCCGAATAGTCTTGTAGCAATACATTACTAGCACGGTAGCGGCTTTTGTTTTTCAGCATTTCCAATGCTTTCAACGAAACATCGAGGCTAGATTGCAGACAAACCGCTAAGCGTTGGAACACGAGCTCATAACAGCCTACACAACAAGGACTTCGGAGCATGCTCGGCCAGAATGCACTGCTTATGGAAATTGCTCGTTGCCCACGATGCCTTTCATTACTCGAATGGCTCGAAGCGCCAAAGCCACGATGTTCCAATCAAGAATGTGCAATGCATTTGACGGGTTTTTCGACCGTCGACAACCAGCCGGTGCTTATCGATTTCGAACACAGCATTTTCGACCCAAGCGCTTATCTACAGGACCACGGGTCTGTGTTGCCGCGCGACAACACTGGGCGGTCGATCGGCACGCGAGTGCGACGTTTTGTCAAGGGCAACAACCTGGTGGCGGATGATAACAGTCGGCTTTTTTTGAATCAGGTGAAGGGTCTCGCGGCGCGACCCAGAGTGCTGGTTATTGGCGGCGGCGCGATCGGTTCAGGCGCTGAAGGTCTATATTGTGATCCTGATATCGATATCATCGGCACCGATGTCTACGCTTCACCCTTCACTTGCGCAATCGTCGATGGGCACAATCTCCCATTTTGTTCGCTAGCCTTCGAGGGCGTATGGATTCAAGCCGTGCTAGAGCACGTATTGGAACCGCACATAGTAGCGGCGCAAATATTTCGCGTGTTGAAGCCGGGCGGATTGGTGTATTCGGAAATTCCGTTCATGCAGCAAGTTCACGAGGGCGCCTACGACTTCATGCGATTCACATTGAGCGGTCATCGTTGGCTATTCAAGCAATTCGAACAGATAGCGGCCGGCCCCGTCGGAGGCGCAGGCACGTCCTCCGTCTGGTCGTTTATCTATTTATGCCGAGCATTGGGAGCAAGTAACAAAGTGGCGACGCTGCTGTCTCTACCAGTATTTTGGTTGCGATTCTTGGACCAATTGACCAAACCTCGGCCGAATTTGGACGGCGCGTCAGGAACTTACTTCCTTGGCGCGAAATCCGAACGGACGCTTACGCCACGGGAAATGGTTCACTATTACGAAGAACAGGCCAAAGCCTAATGATAATCGTTACGGTGATCGGAACGATGAAATAGTGGAGCCCGCCGCAGTCACCCGCGGAGCACGCCAACCGAATGAGACGGCCAATATTAGTTGACCCAAGCTCTGATTGGTTTCTTACGCTCGTGCAGATATTCGGCGTAGTCGTGTGCCCGCGCGAAGCGTTGCGTGTCAGCTCCTTGCCAGTTCCGCATATCGGGCGTTCGGCGAAACTTGTTCGAGCAGCTATTCGCCCATTATTGATTTTGGCGAAGCAGCCAGCGCATAAGCCGCCACAAGAATGGATTGCGTCGAACCAACCCTTGGACCAAGTTGCTCCGCTTCAGCGGCATTACAAGAATTGATAATTTGCTCTTTCTGAACGGCTTTTCAAGATCAATTCTTTCCTCGCCCGCCGCTACTGCACTCGGCGCACTCATAGGGGCCTTCTCGAACACCACGACAGAGCTGAAGAATGTAATAGCCTTTATCCACTTGGTTGCTTCGTTGACGACAAGCGCGGGATCGTTGGCCACCCATGCATTCAGTTGGTCGCATAACTTCTTCGCATATTCGATGAACGTCCCGGAACGACGTAGACCACCCCCAAATCTCCATTGATATGAAGTAGAACAATCCTCGCATATATATATACCGTCTTCCGCCAACGCGTTGTAGAAGAGTACGTCAAATGTCTTGATCTGATGCGTAGGGACGTGGCTTCCATCATCCACAATAATATCGACCTTTCCCACTTGAGCGATCACGGTTTTCAAGAAGTTCTCATCAGATTGATCACCAATGAAGATCCTTACGTTTCTCTCTTCAAATTTCTTGCATTCTTGCAGAATATCTAACCCAACGATCTTTGCGTCGCCTTCAAAATAGGCATCCCACATCAGGAGAGACCCACCATGTTGAACGCCAATTTCTAGTATGGTCGGCGCGCGCCCCTTAAATCTTTCAAGATACCGATCGTAGATTTCAAAGTAGTTTGAGTGCTTGTGGATATATCTTCCCCGAGTGGCAGAATGAAAGTGCATTTCAGTTCCGATGCGGGGGTGACTTTCTATCATATTGGCGGTGCCTCAAAAGTAGTTGAAGGCGGCGGTGATGATCGACAGCGGCTGACAACCGGCATGTTCAGCGTCGGCGAGAACGCTTGAAATCGACCGTTTCGAATGACGCGGTGCGGTTATAGGTATGAAGCCCGTAATAGCTGGATCCCGGCGTGCAAGCCTGCCGCGCGATCAGCCGTTCGGCGAAACCTGTTTCTGTCAATTCCATGACCTCGCACCAGGTCAGCGCCGAGCCATAGCCATTCGAACAATCCTGCGTTGGCCTCAACAGGCGACCGTCCGCCTCGATCAACGCTCCGGCCGGGCGCGACGCAGCGACATCGTATTTCACTGGATTCATGGGGTGGGGATGCCACGGTCCCTCTAACGCGTCCGCCCAAAGAACGGATACGGTGTCCCAACTTGAACTCCCATGCTCGACCACCGTGGCGAACATCCACCACCGTCCGTGCCGCCGGTGCAAGGTTACATCGGCGGCATCAATATTCGGCACTAGCACCGAACGAAGTCGCCAGGCACCGGGAAACACTGTCGCTTCGTACAGTTCGATAGAGCGGTTGCCGCAGGTTTCCGGGACCATCAGAATCCGGCCTTCGTACGCGAAAATGAATGGGTAGGACAAGTGATAGGGCCGCACCAACGCCACCGCCGGCTCCGACGGTCCGTTCGGCCCCAGCATCACATACGAAATATGCGCCCTACCGGTGGTGTAATCGTAATCCTCGAAAAACAGGAATGTAGCGCCGTCCTGCTCAAACAAGAACGGATCGGCGTAGTAGCGCGACGGCGGCGACGACAGAAGAAGGAATGTTTTCGGGGACAAATCCAGATTTTCCGGAAAACGCGCCGGTTCCGTTCGGCGGCGATAACCGATACACCAATCGTTGCGGCGAATGAAGCGCTTGGCGAATTGCCGACCGGCTTTGGGCAGATAGCCATGAAGGGCCTGTTTCCACATGTCGCCGCCGGACAGCGGCGCGGGACGTTGCGCGATCCCAGCCGGCAAGGAGGGCAAGGGCCTGCCGTAGAGAAGGTGTGCCACAGATTCCACCAGCAAAGCCACCAGGCGCCTGAAGATGGCGTCGAGGGCACGTGTTGTCATCTGCCGGTCAGGTATGGCAATAAGGGCGGCATGAAGCATTTTCGATCCTTGCCCCGTCGTCAGCGTGACGCCAAGTTGCAGCGGCTGCCGGCTCCATAGCGCACTGACAATCGATGCCTCGAGCCCACGCCCGTTCAGCACGGGGTTAAGGACAGGCACGTCGGCTGCCGCTGTGGAATCCAGTTGCCCGGCCACATCGACAATAAGCGCCGGGCGCGGCGACAGCGATGCAAGCGCGACCGTCGTCACATCGATCATGCGACCAAAATCCCCGTAGGAGTTGACCATAAGGCGTTCGAGGCGTTCAGGCGCCGTCATCGTATGGGGCCGCTCCACGCCGCCCGCTGTTACGAGATGCGCTGCGACGCCTAGCCGGTCCCGCAGCGCCCCGGCAAGAACCGGGATCCACGCTCGCGCGCGCCTGGCCGAGGGCACAATGATCGCCACGGTTTGCGCAGACGCCGGCCGACCCAGTGGGTTCAGCTCAGAATGCATCAAGTCGCCCCAAACAATTTTCAGCTGTTACGATAATGGATGTTACCGGGCCGAAGGCGGCTGCATGCACAACAATGCGTCAACGCGCCGTATCAACAACTTCCCATGTCCCCGTCGCCACACGTCGTAGCCTGCCAGCAGCTCCTCGAGCGCGGCCTCGCTGATTCTCACGGTCTCCACCATCACCTCGCGCGGGACGAGGAAGCGAGCGCGCCCTTCCAGCCACTTGCCCCACAGGCACAACCCGTTGCGCTGCCAGAAACGATTTTGACTTGGTCACGTCGGTTATTGGTAAAGACATACAGCACCGGCTCGCAGATATTCCTCTTCAGTCCCTGCTCGACCAGCAGCACCTCGGTGGCCGCCTGTTTTCTCATGTCAACCGGCGTGACGCAGACGGAGATGGCCACGTCCGCATCCCGTCCTGGCTGCTCCAGCGAACAGATCACTCGCGGCAGCCGCCGCTCATCGCTGAACTCCAGTTCCGCACGCCGACCGTTGACCACTCCAACTGCAGCGAATGGGCTGTAGTGCTCCTCATTTTGCCGCATCGGCCACAATCTCACGCGCCGTAAAGTCCGGGTCACTCCGATACCCGTCATTACTCAGCAGTCACGAATATAGGCTACAGAAGGCGCTTGGAAACATGAGCGAACCAAAGTCGGATCGTCGCGAACCGTGGCGAGCTCTGAGTCAATACGACCGCGCAGGTTCTCGCCCTTTTGCAGCGGCCGCCGAGCTGTGCCGGCCTTCTTGACATGGCTACAGACCAGCTCATCCGGATTCAGATCCGGTGCGTAGCCAGGCAAGAAGTGCAGGCTCAATTTCCCCTTCGTCGAAACCACGTAGTCGCGCACGATGCTGCGTTTGTGCGCCGGCAGACCATCCAGAATCAGCCACACCGGCCTTTTGCGACGATGCATCAACTGGCGCAGCAGTTCGATGAACAGCTCACCATTCAGGCCCCCGGCATAAGTACAAAACCAGAATTCCCCGCGTGCACCAACGGCCGAGGCGGCCGATACCGACTGGCGTTGTCCGGCACGATGCACGATCGGCGTCTGACCACGCAACCCCCGGGTCTTGCCGTGCACGGTGTCGGCCCGAAATCCCGATTCGTGCCATAACAGGATCTGCGCTCCATCGCGTTTGGCCTGGCGGGCCAGTGCCAGATAGGTTTCGCCCTGCCAGTGAGCGATCGCATCCGGATCGCGCTGATAGGCACGCTGCAGCGGCTTCTGCGGCGTCAATTCCAGTTTCGCCAGCAGCGCACCGACCGCCGTGACTCCAAGCTCAATGCCAAACTTCTGTTCGATCAAGACAGCCACGATCGCGCGCGTCCACAACCCGAAGTCCAGTCCGTATTGGCGCGGATCGCGCCCATTGATCCAGCGAAATACTTGCCGCTCCTGGGCCGGGGTCAAGCTGCGGGGACGACCAGTGCCACGGGTGGAACTCAATGCCTTCAGCCCGCCCCCGCGCCCGGCTGCCAATTTCATCCACTTGTAGATTGTCGTGCGGCAGAAACCGTACGAGGCGATGACCGTGGCCGGCTCTTCGCCTTCGCGCACACGTTTCATCGCCATCAGCCGGATTTGTTCCAGCTTCGCGTGATCGAGCGTGCGTCCGTCAAGTTTCATACCGGATTCTACCATGACTCACTTCAATCCAATCCGGCTTTGTAGCCTATATTGTCGCCTGATGAGTAACATCGAATTCATGACGATGCGCATTGACCGACGGCCGCTCACCCGAGACCCATTATTCCTCCAAATGCCGCAGTCAAAATGCCCGCTTGGCTTCCAGCTCTTCCTTCCTCAACTGGACCATTGCCGAGCCTGGACGGCGACGCGCCAAGAGTCCAAGTCCACCTAACACGCTCAGCATCAGCCAGCGGCGGCGGCCCTGGGGCGGCGGGGCGACGCCGGCGATGACCAATAGCTAGAGGCTATCCGCGATTCCACGGGAATCGAGTCGATAGATGCGGTATCGATTGGCGTTGGGTTGACCGTGGTCGTAATGCGGCCAAAGTACATCGTCTTCGCCACGTAGCCAATCCGACGGAAAAGCCTCTCCACTTCTCAACAGTGCGTCTATGTACCAAGGATTCGCAAACATAAGTACAAGTTGCCTTGGAGTTTTATTAAGAGATTCCCGGATATTCGCAATCACGCGCCGAAGCGTCTCCCCACGGAACGGGTTATAGAAGTGAAGAATCGTGGCGTCGTCGGGGACCGCAAAGGCGGTAGCGTCGCACGTCAGAATATCTACGCTCTTGCAGCGAAATCGGCCCTTAGCGTTGCCCAGGTTTTCCCGCGCCTTTGCCGCAAGCTGGGGCGACAATTCGATTCCGACGACTCGCCGCAGCCGCAAAGTGGCGGCGACGGTGACGATTCGGCCCTTGCCTGCCCCGTAATCAATGAAGACATCCTCGTCGCTCCGCCCTATCGGGATGCGACGCATCGCCGCCATGAAGCCTTGGTATGGTGTCGGCCGGTACTCGACGGCATCTGCGTTTACTATGCCGAGAGTTTCCAGTCCAACTGTTCCACCAGTATCAATTCCAAAGTATCGCTCGTGCCACATCTCGGAAAACCCGAGCAGCACGTAGTGAAAGAAGCGGCGAGCGCCATAGGAGCGCAGGAAAGCAACCGCGTTTCTGGCCCGTTGAGCAATTGTCATCGCCCCCCCATGCTGGTTATCGTACAGCATGGCCGCTTTCACACAACCCGGGCCATCGCACCCACCCCTCTCTATAAAAGTTGATAGAATCGATCTTTATGCTGCAACTCTAGCAGGCTGTTGAAAAACGCCACGAATGCTGCACAGTACGAACAACTGGGTTGATTGCAGGGCTGGCGCAATGCGTGGAGTGGATATCGAGCAGAGCGGGATGTTCAGCTACGTGTCGCTGGAGAGCCGGGTGCCCCGTGAGCATCCGCTGCGGCGAGTGCGGGCACTGCTGGACGAGGCGCTCGAGTCGATGCACCGGGATTTCGAACGCGTCTATGCCAGTGGTGGCCGCAGCTCGATCGCCCCGGAGCGGCTGGTGCGGGCTTTGGTGCTGCAGGTGCTCTACTCGATCCGAAGCGAGCGGCTGCTGGTCGAGCAGCTTGACTACAACCTTCTGTTTCGCTGGTTTGTGGGGCTCTCGGTCGATGAGTCGGTGTGGGATCACTCGAGCTTTACCAAGAATCGCAAT
>Ga0182030_10016601_pt1 | contig 14318 bp, 11 predicted proteins | sample 812S3MmetaG_FD_121299 | JGI IMG/M metagenome (GOLD analysis project Ga0182030, IMG submission 121299) | Permafrost microbial communities from Stordalen Mire, Sweden - 812S3M metaG (Illumina Assembly) | ecosystem: Environmental > Terrestrial > Soil > Wetlands > Permafrost | place: Sweden...
GTGCCCCATTCCCTCGCATCACGGCTGAGCGCCGTCTCGCCGAGCATCACGCTGGCGATGAACGCGCGCGCGATGGAGCTGAAAGCGCGCGGTGTCGACGTCTTCGCGTTCGGCGTCGGCGAACCGGATTTCGAGCCGCCGCAGGCCGTGCTCGACGCGGCGAAGAAGGCGATGGACGCCGGCGCGTCGAAGTACACCGCCGTCACGGGCATCCCGGCGCTGAAGGAGGCCATCTGCGACGCGACGGAGAAGGCGCGCGGCTGGCGCCCCGAGCCGAAGAACGTGTGCGTCAGCGTCGGGGCGAAGCACGTGCTCTTCAACCTCGCCCTCGCCCTCTACGAGCCGGGCGACGAGGTCGTCATCCCGAAGCCGTACTGGGTCACGTACCCCGAGCAGGTGCGCATGATGGGCGCGACCCCGGTGCTCGTCGACACGCGCGAGGACGAGGGATGGAAGCTCTCGCCGGATCGGCTCGCGCGCGCGCTGTCGCCACGGACGAAGGCCGTGATCCTCTGCACGCCGTCGAACCCGACCGGCGCGGCGTACACGGAGGACGAGACGCGCGCGCTGTGCGACGTCTTGCGGCCCCACGACTGCTGGCTCATCGTCGACGAGATCTACGCGGAGCTCGTCTACGAGGGCTTCCGCTTCGTGTCGGCGGCGAAGGTCGCGCCGGATCTCCGCGACCGCATGGTCATCGTCGACGGCGTGTCGAAGACGTACGCGATGACGGGCTGGCGCATCGGCTGGGCCCTCGCGCCCGCGTCGCTCGTGAAGGCGCTCGACGTCGTACAGGGCCAGAGCACGACCAACGCAGCCGCTGTGGCGCAGCACGCCGCGACGGCCGCCATGCGTCTTCCCATCGCCGACTTCGCCCCGACGCGCGCGATGTTCGAGAAGCGCCGCAACGCGATGGTCGCGGGGCTCGAGTCGATCCCCGGCGTCCGGTGCAGGAAGCCCGAGGGAGCGTTCTACGCCTTCGCGGACGTGCGCGGCCTCTACGGCCTCGAGTGGGGGAGCAAGACCATCGAGACGGACGAGGACGTCGCGTTCTGGCTCCTCGACAAGGCGCACGTCGCGGCGGTGCCGGGGGGCGGGTTCGGCGCGCCGGGGTACGTTCGATTCAGCTACGCGACGAGCGAAGAGCGCATCGCGGCGGGGATTGCGGCGATGAGGCGCGTCGTGGACGAGGCGTGGCAGGTGGACAGGACGGGGACGACGAAGGTCACGTAAGAAAAAGGCGGCGCCGGCTCCGCCGTTGCCGACGCCGGCGAAGCCGACCGCGACCTGACATCACCGCTTCTCCTTCTCCAGCCTCTCCGTATCCCCCACCATTCGCTCGAAATCCGCGGCCTCCTCCGTCGGGTAATACCCGCGGATCGCGCCGGCGCGGTCCGTCAGCACGAACCAATCCCCGTGCGTCACGTCGTAGTCGTTCGCGCCGGTGTAGACCTTCGCCGCGGACATCTTGAACCCCAGCACCACGGCGCGGCTCACGTCGTCGACCGGGCCCGTCACGAACGTCCACCGCGCCGGATCCGCGCCGGCCTTCGCGGCGTACGCGGCGAGGACGGGCGGCGTGTCGTTCTCCGGGTCCACCGAGAAGGACACGAGGCGCGCATCGCTCCCATCCCGCTTCAACCGCGCCTGAAGCTCGCCCATCCGCGCCGTCAACCTCGGGCACGACGACGGGCAGCGCGTGAAGACGAAGTCCACGACGCTGACGTGGCCCGCCATCGCGCCATTGCCGTACGGCGCCCCGTGCTGGTCGACCAGATGAAACGCCGGCACCGCGCCGAGGACCGGGAGCGGCGGCTGCGGGCGCATCGCGCGCGCGACGAGGGCCAGCGTCAGCGCGAGCACCAGGGCGAGCCCCAGGCCGCCGAGGAACACGACCGGACGGCGCATGACTCAGGTGCGGTCGAGCAGGAGCGCGACGAGCAGAATGCAGAGATACGGGATCGAGTACGCGAAGACGCGCTTGGCCCAGCGGGCGCAATCGAACCGCGCCCCGCCCCGGAGCCCGCGAAAAGCGAGCGCGAGGGCCCCGATGCCGAGCACCGTGGCGACCGTGAAGTACGCCTTCCCCGCGAGCCCGAGCGGTACGAAGAGGAGCGACGCGCCGACCAGGAGCACCGTCCACACCGCGATGGTGCGCCGCGCCCCGTGCTCGCCGCGCTGGACGCTCACCACCATCAGCCCCGCCCGCGCGTAGTCCTCGGCCCGGAAGATGGTGATGGCCGCGAAGTGCGGCACTTGCCAGAGAAAGAGCAGGGCGAAGAGCAGCAGCCCACCCTGCCCCAGCGACCCGGTCGCCGTCGTCCACCCCATGAGAGGCGGCATGGCCCCGGGGATGGCTCCGACGAGCAGCGCGAAGTGCGTGTGCGGCTTGAGCGGCGTGTAGACGGTGACGTAACTGACCAGCGCGAGGAGGCCGAGGAGCCCGGTCGTGACGTTCACGAGGAACAGCATCGGCGTCGCGACGGCGGCGAGGGCGAGACCGAAGACGAGGGCCACGTCGGGCGACATGCGTCCCGCGGGGAGAGGGCGGTTCCGCGTGCGGGCCATGCGCGAATCGACGTCGCGCTCCCACCACATGTTGAGCGCGTTCGCCGAGCCGACGATGAGCGCCGTTCCCACGAGCGAGAGGAGGAGGGTGCGCGTGGCCACGTGCGCGGGGGCGAGGCATGCGCCGGCGGCTCCCGTGACGAGGACGATGGACGTGATGCGCGGCTTGGTGAGCGCGGCGAGATCGCGGACCAGGGAGGCCCCACGGGAGTGCGGTCGGGCTTCGGACCGCGCTTCGACGAAGATCTCCGTGTTGGCCACGCTCGCAAACCTCAGGCTCGGGGGAGTGCCCGGTGTAGGGCGCGGGCCGGGCCTTGGCAAGCGCGTAGTAGTCGACGCGCGATGGCCGCAGGGCTAGGACCGCGCCCCCATGCGTCTCCAGGCCGGGTTCTCGGTGGTCCTCGCGGCCTGCGCGGCGTGTCACGCGGCGGGCAGCGGCGGGGGTCCTGGGCCGGCCGCCAGCGCGACCGTGGCCCCCCCCGCGACGCCCAGCGCCGCCGCGACGCCTGCGTCGAGCTCGTCCTACCGGGTCCACGCCGTTCCCGATGGCCGCGCGGTCGAGGTGCACCTCGTCTACGCCGGCAAGCCTCACGCGGCCTGGCCCATCCCAGCAACCTTCGCCTCCCACTGCGGCGGCGCGGCGCAGGTGGCCGATCCTTCGCTCGAGGTCGACGCCAAGGGGGGCGTCACGGGCGCCGTGGCCTGGCTCGACGACGTCCACGAGGGCGAGCCGCTCCCCTCCGGCGACGTGGTGGTGGACCAGAAGGGCTGCGCGTTCACGCCGCACGTGCTCGCGATGCCGGCGGGCGGCAAGCTCCACGTCACCAACGGCGATCCGGCCAACCATGCGCTGCGGTTCGAGATCGTCGGAGGCTCGGACGACGAGTCGGTCGTGAAGATGCTGCCCCCGGGCGGCAACGACGTCGTCGCGACGAGCCCCGCGTGGGCCGGCCACGTCGCGCACATCACGTGCCCCATCCACGCGTGGATGTTCGGCTGGGCGCATCTCTTCGATCACCCGTACTTCGCCGTCACGCGCGGCGGCGTCGCGCGCATCGAGAAGGTCCCCCCGGGGACGTGGCACCTCTCGGTGTGGCACGAGGCGCTCGACGCGAAGCCCGGCGACACCGGCGTCGCGCAAGGGACGCCGACGCGCGCCCGCTTCGACGTCACCCTCGCCGACAAGGACGTCGTGAAGACGCTCACCCTCCGGGAGGACGGGACGATTCGCTGACGTCGTCGTCCGCGAGGCGGCGCTTGCGGTCGTCGATGAGCGTGCGCCACATGGCCCGCTCGTCGGAGCAGGCGAGGGCGGCCCACTGCGCGGCGGCCACGGCGCAGAGCGCGCGCAGCGGAGCGTCGAAGGCCCCGCGAGAGACGAGGGCGAGCGCGATGGTGGCGACGAGGGCGACGACCTGTTTCGGCTGCGCGGCGGAGACGAGGGCGAGAAGGAGCGACGCCGGCACGAGGAAGGTGGCGACGCCGTCGAGGCCGTAGGGAGGCGGAACGCCGGGGGCATCGGCGAGGGCGGTGTGGAGCATCGCCTGCCAGGGGGTGGCGTCGGCGTGGACGCCGCGGGCGACGCCCCACGTGAGGACGAAGGCACCGAGCAGGGCGAGGGTGGAGCCGATCTGCCCCGTGAGCTTGCTGCGGGTGCCGAGCCAGGTGACGGCGACGAGCTGGCCGACGGCCTCGAAGAGGACCCCGGCGGTGGCCAGGGCGCGGCTGATGCCATAGAGGTGCACGCTGGCGCGCTCGCTCGCGGCCTGGGCGAGCTCCCACGCGGCGAGGCGCGTGATGGCGGCGAAGGCGAGCGCGAAGAGGACGCCCGCGACGGCCCGCGTGTGCGGCGCGCGCGCGGAGGCGTACGCCCCGGCGATGACGGCGACGATGGCGCCGGCGACGACGAGGACGGCGAGCCCGGGGGGCAGTCGTTCGCGCAGGCCCGGCGAGGACATGGCGACGACGGCGGCGCCCGCGCCGATGAGCGCGACGCGGGGGACGACGCCGATGCCGCGGGCGCGGACGAGCTCCGTCGCGCCCCAGAGGACCAGCGCCACCAGGAGCCCAACCAGGAAGTACGCGAGCGCCGCCGAAGCGCGATCTGCCGCCACCACGACGGATTCGCTCGCGTTCCCCCGCACCCCCGGCGCAACCAGGACGCCGGTGATGCCTGCCGCGACGGCGGTGAAGGCCGCGACGCGGAGGAGCCACGCCGCCGCGAGCCCGGGGGAGGACGGAGCCGTACGCGACCGAGGGACACGCTCGTCTTCGGGCGGGGCGTCGTCCCGCGTCGTTTCCGCCGTGCTCATCTTCGGGACGCGGAGCTTAGCCGATCATGTCCCGCTTCGCGCCAGCACCGGCGCCGTCTCCGGCGGCAGCATCCGCGGAAGCAGGCCCTCGCGCGCGTCGTTCGGGTTGCCCGCGGGGGCGCCGCGCTCGTGGGTCGGGCTCGTGGGTCCCGGCTGCGTCGGAGGCAGCACCGGGTCCTCGGGCTTGGGGGCGCCGTTGTTCAGGATGAAGGGCCGCGCGCCCATCGTGGAGCACGCGAAGACCTCGTCGCGATGAAACTCCCACTGCAGGTACACGTTGCCGTCGCCCGACACGATGGCGGTCGGCGCGGGTCCGAACGGCTGCGCGCGGTCGACCGCGTCGAGGGCCGCGATGTCGAACGCCGTGATGCCGCTCGTCTTCACGATCCCCATCTTCTTCAGGTGCCCTTCCTTCGTCAGCACGATCTCGAGCCGCGTGAGAAGGTGCTTGTCGTTCATCGGATGGTTGGCGGGCAGCCCGTCGAGCGACCCGAGGAACGAGTCGGCGAAGATGGGATGGATGCGGTTGTGCATCCCGTTGAGGTACGAGGCGAAGGGAACGCCTGCGGTGTTGAGCGCGGTCTGATTGCCGGGCTTGACGCTGGAGACGTAGTTCTCGATGGCGCTCCGCCACCGCTCGAAGTTCGACGCGACCCACGATCCGCGGTGCTCGCTCTTTCGCCGCTCGCCGTCCGCCTCGCGAAGCTTCCGGAGATTGTCCTGCCCGACGATGCTGGCAATCTGCCCCTGCGCGAGGTTCGTGTTGATCGACCCCGGCGTCGCGCGCGCGCCGAGGCCCGGCAGCGAGAAGAGCTTCCCCCCCGGCACCGTCGGGTTCGCGGCGCCCGCGCTCGGCGCCGGCGTCGCCCCCGGAGCGCCGCCGGGACGCGAGGGATTGAAGGTCCACGCCCCGTTGGGCGCCGTCTGGACGTCGGGCGACGCGGGCGTCTCGCCTCCGGGCGTGGGCTGAGGCTGCGCCTGGCCGGGGGCCTGCGGGCTCGCGGCAGGATTCTTGTCGGCGCCGGGCACGGGCTGAGGCTGCGCGTTGGGCGGCGTCACGGCGGCGGTCGCGGCGGGCGCCGGCTTGGGGATCTTCGGCTCGTGGACGACGTCGAAGTCCGTTCCCTTCTCGCCGGGGGCGCGGTTCTTCTCGCCCTTGTGCTCGTCGCTCTCGGCGATGTGCGTCTTCTCCGAGTCGCCCGGCTGCTTCTCGCTGCCGGGGTGGTTGCCACCGGGCGTCGGGACCGCGTCGTCGCGGTCGTGCGAGGTCTGCGTCGCCACCGTCTCCTTCTCGACCTTGTTCGCGTCGTCCGCGATGAAGTGCGCGCTCGGGTTGTCCTCCTGGTTGGGCTTCGCGTGCTGGCGCACCGCGATACGCCGGTCCTTCAGGGGGTCCTCGGGCAGGACGATGGGCTTCTTCTCTTCTTCCTTCTGGATGACGATGAGCTTCTTCTCTTCCGCCTTCTTCGCCTCGGGCTTCGGCGGCGTCTTCTCCGGCGGCTTCACCGTCGGCGTCGGCTTCGGCTGGTCCTCCGGCTTGGGCGGCGGCGGCGGAGGGGGCGGCGGCGGCGGCGCCTCGTCCTTCGTCTCGTCGCTCGGCTCGCCCATCGACACTTCGAACGTCTGCCCGTCCTGCTTGGCGAGGTTGCTCGCCTCGCGCGACAGCTTCCACAGCTCCGACCGGTCGTCCTCGACCTTGCCGACCACGAGGCCGCCCGTGCCGAAGAGGAAATGCGCGCAGATCGCCGCGCAGATCCACAAGGCGAGCGGGATGGTGGCGTCGCGAGAGCGCATCTCTTCCAATCGCCGGAGCCGTAGCCTGCCCCGGACCTCTTCAGGTCTTCAAGTTACGTACCGAAAGGCGCGGCGTCGAGCCACCGAGCACACAACGGCGAACGTACCACGCGTGGTCTCCCCGATCCGACCTCTGCCGCAGAATCATTGGAGATTGTGCCGACACGTCCCCTCGAGGGCTTCGCAGTCTGGATCGATGCGGATCCGCGAGGCGAAAAGGCTGCAGCCAAGCGGCCTCAAATCGGGGTGTCGAGCGGGGACATCGGTGCGTTCACCCGTGAATGGGCGTGTGGCCCCGAGCGTGCAGACGGAGGCAGACACGATGTCGATGTCGCCGCAGACCCCGCTCGTCCGGGGCGCCGGGCTGGGTGCCCGTGGCGCAGCCGCGGATGCGCCTCACCGACCGCGTCCTCTCGCTCGTGGCGGCGGACTACCTGCTCCGCAGCGAGGACTACGAGACGGCGCTCTTCACGTGCTCGGCCTGCGGGCTCACGGCGTTCGACGCGGCGCGGGCGCAGCTCGGCGTCTGCCGCGCCCACGCGACGCACCTGCAGAGCGACATCCGCGAGCTCGGAGCCTCCTCGAACCTGGAGCCGGAACCCCTCGCGAACGTGGGGTGACCGCACGGCGCGGGGCCCGCCGGCGCGATACGTGCGCTGGGCTGCTGGCGTTTGAGCAATTGCCGGCCCCCGCATCGCATGTTACCTGCCCCCGAAGACATGTCTTTCGTCGAAGCCCGCAATCTCCCCGGGCACGTCGGCATCATCATGGACGGCAACGGACGCTGGGCGCAGCTTCGTGGCCAGCCCCGCGCCGCAGGTCACCGGGAGGGGGCCGCCGCCGTCCGCCGCGTCGTTCGCGCGGCCCGGCGCCTCGGGCTCCGCGCGCTCACCCTCTACGCCTTCAGCGAGCAGAACTGGTCGCGCCCGGAGGAAGAGGTGGACGCGCTGATGATGCTGCTCCGCGACTTCCTCCTCAACGAGCGCGACGAGCTCCTCGACAACGGCATCCGCCTCAACGCCGTCGGCAACCTGGGGCGCCTCCCCGCGCTCGTCCGCGCCGTGCTCGATCCGCTCCGGCGCGACACCGAGTCGAACGGGCAGATGACGCTCACCCTCGCGCTGTCCTACGGCGGTCGCGAAGAGATCGCCCATGCCGCGCGCGAGCTCGCCAGGGCCGTCGCCGCCGGCCGCATCCGCCCCGACGACGTGACCCCCGACGCCCTCCGCGCCGAGATGCCCAGCCTCCGCGTCGGCGATCCGGACCTCGTCATCCGCACGGGCGGCGAGCGCCGCATCTCGAACTTCCTCCTCTACGGCCTGGCCTACGCCGAGCTCTACTTCGCCGACGTGCTGTGGCCCGACTTCTCGGAGACCGACCTCTACGCCGCGGTCGGCTGCTTCCAGGGTCGCGAGCGTCGCTTCGGGCTGACGACGGAGCAGCTGGCGCCCATCACGCGCATCGCGATCTGAGCGCTCGCGACCATGGCGGCGGCCTCGAATCTGGTCATGCGTTTCGCGACGGCCGCCGTGGGCGTGCCGATCATCCTGTCGCTCATCTACATCGGCCCGCCGTGGGGCTTTTACCTGCTCGTCCTCGGGGCTGCCCTCGTCGGCGCGTGGGAGCTCTTCTCGATGACCCACCCGGGCGACCGCGTGTCGCAGGCGATGGGCGTGCTGGTGACGGGCGTCGCGTCGGGCGTCGTCTACCTGTGGGGGGGCGACGCGCGCGTACTGCTCACGGTCCTCGTCGTCGTGCCGCTCTTCGGGCCGCTCTTCACGCTCGTGCGACTCGGCTCCATCGACACCGCGGCGCTGCGGGCGTGCGCCCTCGGCTTCGGCCCGCTCTTCATCGGGATCCCCCTGACACTGCTGGGGCTCATGCGCGTGAACCTGGGCGCGGCGGGCTCGGGCTCGGTCCTCCTCGCGCTGGGGCTGTCGTGGTTTGCCGACACGGGGGCGTACTTCGCCGGCCGCTTCCTCGGTAAGCACAAGCTCTACGAGGCCGTCTCGCCGAAGAAGACCGTCGAGGGGGCCCTCGGGGGGCTCGCCGCCAGCGTGGCCTGGGCGCTCCTCGGCTGCTTCTGGTTTCTCCGGACCCTACCCATCGCCCACGCCATCCCGCTGGCCCTCGTCGCCGGCGTCCTGGGTCAGTCCGGTGACCTGGCCGAGTCGCTCCTGAAACGCTCCACCGGCGTGAAAGACTCCGGCGCCATCGTCCCCGGCCACGGCGGCATCCTCGACCGCGTGGACGCGCTGCTCGTGACGTCCACCATCGTCTATCTCTACGGCGTCTGGGTCCGCTAGGCCGCGAGGGTTTTCGCGCCTGACGCTTCGCGTCGCAACGGAGAGCTTGCACTCGGGCCCACGAAGCGACAAAACCCCGCCCCAATGGCGATGCCCATCCCCGCTCCCCCGCCCTCCAGGTCGAACGTTTCCGGCAAGGAATACGACTTCTACAAGGTCGTTCAGGACTACCTCGAGCGCGCCGCCAAGGTCGCGAAGATCGAGTCGTACGTCGAGACCATCCTCAGCCAGCCCAAGAACGAGATCATCGTCAACTTCCCCGTCCGCATGGACAGCGGCGAGGTGCGGCTCTTCAAGGGCTACCGCGTGCAGCACAACAACCTCCTCGGCCCGTTCAAGGGGGGGATGCGCTTTCACCCGCAGGTCTCGCTCGACGACGTGAAGGCGCTCGCGGCGATGATGACGTGGAAGTCGTCGCTCATGCGCCTCCCCTTCGGCGGCGGCAAGGGCGGCATCAAGTTCGACCCGCACTCGGTCTCGAAGGCGGAGCTCCAGCGCGTCACGCGCCGCTTCACGCACGCCCTCGGCGAGAACATCGGCCCCGAGTACGACATCCCCGCGCCCGACGTCGGCACGAACAGCCAGACGATGGCGTGGATGATGGACACGTACTCGAACATGGTCGGGTCCGCGCAGAAGCAGATGGTCAAGGGCGTGGTCACCGGCAAGCCCGTCGCCAGCGGCGGCACGCTGGGACGCACCAAGGCCACCGGTCAGGGCCTCGTCTTCTGCATCCTCGAGTGGGCCAAGGAGCGCGCCTTCTCGCTCGAAGGCTCGACCATGGCCGTGCAGGGCTTCGGCAATGTGGGCTCGCACACCGCCGTCATCCTGTCGAAGCTCGGCGTGTCGACGGTCTCCGTCGGCGACCACACCGGGTACATGTACAACCCCGAGGGGTTCAACGCGCACAAGCTCCAGGACTACTGCGAGGCGCACGGCAGCATCGCCGGCTACCCCGGCGGCAAGCCCATCACACGCGACGAGTTCTTCGGCACGAAGGCCGACATCTTCGCCCCCTGCGCGCTGGAGAATCAGATCGGCGAGGCCGAGGCGAAGGCGCTCGACGTGAGGCTCGTGGCCGAAGGCGCCAACGGCCCGTGCAACCCGGCCGGCGAGAAGATCCTCCTCGACCGCGGCATCGACATCCTGCCGGACGTGCTCGCCAACTCGGGCGGTGTGACCGTCAGCTACTACGAGTGGGTGCAGAACAAGCGCAGCGAGATGTGGACCGAGGAAGAGGTCGACGCGCGGCTCGAGGTGGCGATGAAACGCGCCTACCGCGAGGTGAGCGACGTCGCCCGGCAGAAGAAGTGCGACATGCGCGTGGCCGCGTACTCGGTGGCGCTCCAGCGCATCGAGGCGGTCTACAAGGAACGCGAGATCTTCCCCTGATCGGGGAGCTCGGGGCGCGTCAGTCCCTAGTCGCAGCAGATGGTGTCGGCGCCGGTCAGCATCACGGTGCCGGTGGGGGGGGGCGTCGGCGCCGGGCCGCAGGCCACCGAGCCGTTCACGGGCGTCGATGAGAACTTGTTGCTCTGGAACGTCGGACCCGGGCTGGGATCGCCGGTCCCGTCGCACTGGTCGTTCGTCTGGAGCGAGATCCCGACGGCGCCGCTGCAGTCGTTGCTGCTGAAGAATGCCCAGATCCCTGCGCTGCACGTCGCCGTCGGGGTACCGCACATGCAGGCGCCGCAACCGCGCGTGTCCATGACGGTGCCCACGCTGTGCGGAGTCGCGTAGCCCGCGGGGCACCCCATGTTTGCGCCGCCGTGGTGGACGCACGACGTGAAGCCCGTCGGGACGAGCCCGCACACCTGCGGAGCCGTGCACCCGGAGCCGAAGGTCTTCTCGCCGCTGCAGACCTCCCCCTGCGTCGCTCCCGTCGGCGTGGGGGTCACGGTCGCCGTCGCCGTGCACGTGCCGCCGGCGGCCGGAGGCTGCGCGGCCAGCACGAACGAGTCCACCGCGAGTGCGGTCTTGTTGCAGTTGCCGCCGCTGGCGGGGTAGTTCATCACGCCGCCGGCGTTGCACTGGTTGTTCGGGCCGTGCGTCGCCGAGATGTTTCCCGTCTCGCACGACGGGCTCGCGCCCGGAGTGCACGCGCATCCGCACACGTCCGGCGGGGCCGGCATCGTCGGGTCGACGTCGACGTTCTTGTCCATCAGCGTCGCCGGGCAACCCGCCTGCGACGTCGCGTCGAACGCGACGTTGTCCCACCCGTTCGGCGCCGGGGTGACGCACGCGTAGCCCTGTGTCGTGCACGCGGGGTCCGCGCAGTCGGTCAGCCCGTTGCAGTCGTCGTCGATGCCGTTCGTGCAGCTCTCCGGGCCCGTCGCGACGCAGCCGTCCACCGGCCCCGTCTCCGATACGACGACGTCGCCCGTCGTCCCCGTGTCATTGCTCGACCCCTCCGGCGCGACCCCCGTGTCGCCACCGCTGCTCGCCTCCTGCGACGCATCGGCGCTCCTCACGTCGGCGGTCGCGTCGCCCCCGCCGGCCCCGCCGTCGCCAGCCGTCGTCTCCAGGCCATTGACGGCGAGCCCGCACGCAGCAAGCAAGCTCGCTGCGAGGCACGCAACGGCGAACCGAGCGGCGCCCACGTCTACAGGATGAAGGGCCTCCCCCGCCTTGTCGAGCTTCCCGAGTCTCTACAGCGCGCCGCCCCACGAGACGCCGTACACCGGCGTCTCCCCGCTCCGCGTCACGCTCGACCCGATGACCCCCGCCGACGGCATCCCCGGGAGGCTCAGCCCCGTCGTCGACGGGCGGCCCTGGCGGTCCACGTTGCGCGTCAGCCACCACGCCAGGCCGCCGCCCACGATGCTCCCGCCGAGCGTCGCCGACAGCCAGCCCCGGGTCTTGCTCTGGCTCGTGTTGGGGTTCTGGAAGATGAGCGGGTCCTGGAAGATGAGGGGGCTCGCCGCCGCCGCGCCGACGAGCGCCCCGCCGCCCACGCCGAGGTCGATGAGCAGCACCCGCGAGGGCGACAGCGTCACCTGCGTGGCCAGGAACCCCGCGCCGATGAGGCCCACCGCCGACCCGTAGCCCATGCCGGAGTAGGGCGTCGTCGTCGTCGCGCCGCGCGCGATCCAGTCGACCGTCCCGCCGAGCAGGAGACCCAGGGCGCCGCCGGAGTGCGTGAGCGTCGCGTCGCCGTCGTCCATCGACGTGCGCGTCAGGGCGACCGTCGCCAGCCCGAGCCCGATGAAGCCGCCGCCGACGCCCCACGAGTACCGGTCCGTCAGCGGCTGCACGTCCTTGCCCGCCGCGATGAGGAAGCCCGACGTCGCCGCCCACCCCGCGCCCGCGGACAGGTACCACGCGTCGCCCGTCGTCACGTCCCACTCGTCGGCCACGAGGAGCGCGGCGCCGACGCCGATGCCCGTCCCCACGGCGAGCAGCGGATAGAGCACGCGCGGGTCGCTCGTCCCGCTGGCGGCGTTCTCGAGCGAGAACGCCGTGAAGACGCCGAAGAAGCCCCCGTTGACCGCGAGCACCGCGCGCCCCTGCGACCGGAGCGGGGCCATCACCCCCTGCGTCGTCCCGCGCCCTGCCTCGCGCTTCTCCTGCTCCAGGGCCGCGGCCGACGCGGCCTCCGGCGTCAGCAGATCGCGCAGCATGACGAGCCCCCGCACGCCGACCGATTCGGCCGGCACCGTCTCCACGCGGACGCGGAGCTCCCTCCCGCGAGGCGCCACCGCCACCACGCGCACGAGGAACGCCCCGCCCCCCGCGCTCTCCACGCGCGGGCTGATGACCCACGTCCCCGCCTCCCCCTCGGCCCGCGCGCTCCCGGCCGGCGCTCCCGCCGCGCGCTCGATGAGGTCCTCGTCGCGCGTGTGCCCCTGCGCCGGGCCGGGGTCGGCCACGAAGAGCGTGAAGCCGAGGTCCTGCACGGCGTCGCGCAGCGTCGCGTCGAGCTCCTGTGCGCGCTCGTAGAGCGGCTTCTCCGACGGCAAGGGCCGGTGGAGCGCGGTCGTCGAGGGCGCGTCGCCGGCGGGCGTCATCGTCGGCCAGACGACGACGGGGGGCTTGGGCCCGACGTCCGCGCGCGAGGCCCTCGCCACGACGAGCACTGCGAGGACGACGGCCGCCACGACCAACGCCAGTCTTCCGCGCGTCATGACGGGGCTCTCGTCGACCTTCGGGAGTGCGATCCACACGCCCTAGAACATGACGACGCCCATCGCATAAAGGTCGACGATCATGGTGTCGTCGACCGAGAAGCGGTGGCCGGGGAGATCGATGAGGTCGCGGTGGTCGGGGTTGGGCACGCCCTGCACGAGGCCGTTCTGCACACACGGTCCGGCGGCGGCGGGGTTCGTGTTGCCGTTCGGCGTGCACACGTCGGACGCCGTGATGAGGTGCGATTGCGCGTAGGTGAAGCCGGCTCCCAGCGTGAACTTGATGTACGGGCCGGTCTGCCACGTGGCCGACGACGAGAGCGTGAAGCTGCCGTACGCCGCCTGCTCGGTCACGCCGCTGAAGAAGATGTTCTCGGCGTTCGGGTCGACGACGCTCTTGCCGCCGGCCCCCGCGGTGTAGGACGACGGGTTCGGGGTGCGTAGCGACGTCGCCTGCGAGGCGCCGAGCGCGTCGAAGAGCTCGGAGTAGTCGCGGCCCGGCGAGTGGTACGTCCCCTTGAACCGGAAGTCGGCCGTGAGGCGCTGGAACTGCTCGCGCGCCTCGTACGGGATCGCCTCGAGCCCGAGCACGAAGCTCCCCTGCAGGGGCGGCGTGCGCTCGAGGTCCTCCTCCGGGTTCCACTTGCCGAAGTCGCTGCCCCCGGTGGGGAAGTCGGCCTGCACCCAGAAGCCGCTGTACGGCTCGACGTACCCGAAGCGCCGCGACCACACGGTCTTCGCGATGAGCGAGTCGAACCCCTTGCTGATGCCGGGGTCGCGGTTGGTGATGTTCGGGTTGGATGGGTCGGGGCAGAAGTTGCTGCCGTTGACCACCTGGCAGGCGTGGAGCGGCGTGCCTATGGCGACGCGCCCCTCGATGCCGACGACCCACGTCGGCTTCGTGGCGTCGCGCTGCTGGTTGAAGATCGCCCAGTCGAGGCCGAAGTTGATGGTGTCGATGCCGCTGCGCGTGGGGCTGCTGGAGGGCACCTTGAAGAGCTGTCCGCCCGCGGGATCGGCCAGGATCTGCGACGCGACGGCCGACGAGCCGTTGAGGTCCCCCAGGCTCTGCGACCAGGCCAGGATGACGGGCATGCGGATGACGAGCGCGAAGTCGTGGTAGATGCCGACGTCCACGCCCAGGTTGAGGACCGACATCGACGACGAATAGGACGCGATGTTCTCGGTCGCCGGGATGAACCCCGCCTGCGCCA
>Ga0182030_10016602_pt1 | contig 14318 bp, 11 predicted proteins | sample 812S3MmetaG_FD_121299 | JGI IMG/M metagenome (GOLD analysis project Ga0182030, IMG submission 121299) | Permafrost microbial communities from Stordalen Mire, Sweden - 812S3M metaG (Illumina Assembly) | ecosystem: Environmental > Terrestrial > Soil > Wetlands > Permafrost | place: Sweden...
CACTCGAGCGACTAGCCTCGCCGACCGGCGGGCGGTGGGAGGGCCCGTGGAATGGGCGCCGCGGGTGGGATCAGTCGGCCCAGCCGCTCGTGTCGATGCCGAGCTCGCGGGCGACGGCGTGCGTATGCTCACCGAGGCGCGGAGCGGCCCTATCGAGGCGAAGCTGCGAGGTTGAGAACTTTAGCGGAGACCTGAGACCGAATAGTTTACCGCCGGCGATATCAGGGCGGTCGAAGTCGACCCGCATGCCGCGCGCCCGGACTTGCGGATCGGCGAATACGTCCGCGATGGTGTTGATCGGGCCCGCGGGCACCCCCACGCCGGCAAGCTTTGCCAGAAGCTCATCGCGTTTCCATGCGATCAGCTCCTCGCGCAGCAGCGCGATCAGAGCGTCGCGGTTTCGAACCCTCAATTCATTGGTGGCATACCGGCTGTCCATGCCGATGTCAGGGCGCTCGAGCAGGGAACATAGCTTGCCGAACTGCGCATCGCTGCCGACCGCCAGCATCACATGCCCGTCGCTCGTCGGAAAGGTCTGGTACGGGACGATGTTCGGATGCGCATTGCCGGCGCGGTGCGGTGCCTTGCCGGACACGAAGTAGTTCAAAGCCTGGTTGGCGAGCACGCCGACCATCACGTCGAAAAGCGCCATGTCGATCTGCTGTCCCTCCCCGGTCCGCTCCCGTGCGGCGAGGGCCGCTTGGATCGCGACCACGCCGTACACGCCGGTCAGGATGTCTGCGAGGGCCACGCCGATCTTCTGCGGTTCGCCGTCCGGATCGCCGGTGATGTCCATCATGCCGCTCATTGCCTGAATCATTGCGTCGTATCCCGCGCGCGCGGCGTAGGGGCCGTCCTGGCCGAAGCCGGTCACGGAGCAATAGACCAGCCGCGGATTGCGCGCCTTGAGCGAGGCATAGTCGAGTCCGAACTTGGCGAGTGTTCCGGTCTTGAAATTCTCGATCACGATATCCGACCGAGCGACGAGCCGCCCGACGAAATCGAGGTCCCGCGCCCTCCGAAAATCGGCGATCACCGACCGCTTAACGCGATTGCAGCAATGAAAATATGCGGCATCTTCTTGAGTGCCGTCGATTCTCTGCACGAATGGCGGACCCCAACGGCGCGTCTCGTCACCCTCGGGCGCCTCCACCTTGACGACATCGGCGCCGAGATCGGCAAGCGTCTGCCCGATCCACGGTCCCGCCAGGATGCGTGCGAGTTCCACCACCCGAACGCCGGCGAGGGGGGAGGTTGCGCGATCGGTCATGCGAGTGTCCGCCTGGTCCGAAGTCCGGCCATCACCGATTGGCATTGAAGAATGGGATCGGGGCGCCTGGAAAGATCGAATAGCGAACCGTCAGCCCAATCACGAATAGCAATATGAAGCCTCCCGCGGCTGCGGCAGCCCGCAAATTTTGCTGCGCTCGAGTGGTCGATTGGTCCGCGTTCATGCCGCCCTTCGTGCTGTGATTCGTCGTCGCATCGTCCGATGCATCCGCTTTTTCGGCGGCACACACTTTCAAGCAGAAGCCGGACGAATTCTACCGGCAAAGGGCGCCTGAATGGCGAGTGCGTCCCCTCTGCGAAGGCGAGTGGGTCCCACCCACGAAGGGCCCAGTCAAGGCGGGCAGGGTCGCGTCCCGCTCGCAGCGCCCGGAGCGGCAGCTTATTTTTAACTGAGGGCGGCCGCCGGTACCAAACGGATTCGGGTAATTTCTGCGGGAACGCCGAATCGATTCGGTGGACCCCAATAGCCCGTTCCGCGGCTCACATAGACCCATAGATTTTTCACGCGATGCAATCCGGCCGTAAACGGCTGAAAGAAGCGCACAAATAAATTCCAGGGCCAAAACTGGCCGCCGTGCGTATGGCCGGAGATCTGTACGTCATAGCCGGCACTGGCTGCGGCTTGCGCGGTGCCCGGCTGGTGGGCGAGCAATATTTTTGCACCGGCGTCGAGCGGAGCGCCTTCCATGGCAGCGGCCGGATCGCTGCGCTGCGCGGGGTCGTAGTGATGGGCCGCAAAGTCATCGACGCCCGCCACCACCAGCGAGGCGCCGTCGTGATGCAGGACGACGTGCTGATTCTTGAGGACGGTCAGGCCCAATCGGCGGATTTCCCGGGTCCACGCGGCCTCGCCGGAATAATACTCGTGGTTCCCCGTCACGAAGTACGCGCCGTGACGCGCCGATAGTTTCGACAAGGGCGCCGTATGCGCAGCAAGCTGCTGCACCGATCCGTCCACCAGATCTCCGGTCACCGCGATGAGGTCGGCGCGCAGTCCGTTCACGCGGCCAACCAGCCGCTCGACAAAATCACGGCGAATCGTCGGGCCGACGTGCACGTCGCTGATCTGGGTGATGGAAAATCCATGCAGGGCCTGCGGCAGCCGCGCGATCGGGATGTCGACATGCACGATGCGTGGGCGGCGCGCAATCACGAATCCCACCGCGCTGACCGCAACGCTCGTGAGCAACGTGCCGAGCGCTGAAGGTCCGAGCAGCGTCTGATATCGCGCTCCGCTCACCGCGAGGCGGGCGCCGATCAGGAGCACGTCGCGCAATAGCGTGGTCACGAACAATGTGGAGAAAAAGCCCAGTGCGATGAGTGCGATCCACCCAAGAGCGCCGCCTCGGCGGATCGATCGCGGCACGAGTAGTCCGGCGCCCAAGAGCAGCGCGGCCGCAGCGGCCGTGCCCGCTGTGCCGAGCGAAAGCGCTGGCAATAGTCGGCAACCGACGTAGGCCAGCAAAGCGAGAATGATCCAGAGGGGGCGAAACAGACGGCGACGCGGCGGCATTGCCTGCTGTGATGGGGGTGAACATTACCTATTCAAGAGATCACCGCCGCTGCCGGCGCCCAGAGGTTTGCGCAGCGCTTCCATGCCCTTGAATTCCACGAACTGTGTGGTCGTGGCCCACAAATAATCCCCATACAGGAACGGCTCGAACGCGCCGGGAGGGTCCAGCGGGAGCGGGCGGATTTCGGCATCCGCACGGGCCTCGTAGAAAAACGGGATTGACAGCCTTTCTCGTCCCGTGCCGGCGACGCGGTGTTCGGTTGCCTTGAGGCGCCCTGCGCTCCAGCGTTCCAGCACCTTGCCGAAGTTGACGGCGAGCGTGTCCTCCATGGGCATCACGTCGACCCACTCCCCGTTGCGATGGCGCGCCTGCAAGCCGGGCACCCCATCCTGCGCGAGCAGGGTGAGAAACCCCGAATCCACGTGCGGAGCACCGGACACGCAATATCGGCGTTCCTGGTGCACGACCCACACGCCCGGCTCCAGCATCGCCGCCTCGTCCATATCCGTACGCGGCGGGTAGCGAAGCAATCGCAAAGTCGACAGGCCGCGCTCGAAGGCATCGTCGAAGAAGCGCTCCTGCAAGGTGAGGCTTCGCGCGATCGAGCGCATGAGCGCCTGACTGATGCGCAGCATGCCGAGATAGTATTGCGCCGCCGCTTCTCTCCATCCCGGCAACGCCACCTCCGAAGGCATGGGTGTCGCTTCGCGCAAGGGATCACCGTCGCAGATCACCGAGGGGCCGTACACCACGTCAGGTCCGAGGTCGATGCCTTCCTTGCTGGTGAGGTAGCCCCGCTGCGTGGGGAACCAGCCGCGGTATACGTTTTGGTGCGAGGGGTCGAATTTTTGCCGCCATAGGCGTCGGATCTCGTCTTCCTGCAGGTTGAACAAGCGAAGCAGTCCCGAGCGCGCGGCGCGATCCACGGGAAGACCTGCGGGAAAGCGACTCGCCACGAAGAAACCGACGCCCGCGGCGGCCTCCATGATGGCATCGTCGGCAAAGTCACGTGCCGCTGATGCCTCGCCGAACAAGGGCGCGACGTCGATCGCGGGAATCGCAGGAGGCAAGCAAGCGGACTTTGGGTGGGTCACGTGCATCGTCAGTTTGCCTCCGCGGCGCGCATTATTCGGCCCGAGTGGCCGTATACTCGCACGTTTTGCAACTGGCGAAGCCATGGGCCCCTACGTCGACTCCATCACTCCCGATGAGGCCATGCCGGCCTCGACCAGTGTCGTGGTCATCGGCGGTGGCATCATCGGCACCTCGGCGGCGCTTGCGCTCGCAGCGCGCGGTATTCCGGTAGTGCTCTGCGAGAAGGCGCACATTGCTTGCGAGCAGTCGAGCCGCAACTGGGGCTGGTGCCGCCAGACCGGCCGCGATGAGCGCGAAATGCCCTTGATCGTCGAGAGTCTCAAGCTGTGGCGGGACATGGACCGGTTGACCGATAGTGCGACGGGCTTTCGCGAATGCGGGGTCGTGTACGTGGGCGAATCGGACGACGAGGAGCGCTCGTTTGACTCCTGGCTCGAGATGGCGCGCCCTTACGCGACCGGCGCCCGAATCATCCGCGGTGAGGATCTCGGCGCGTTGATGCCGGGCGCCGCGAGCAGCTTTCGCTGCGGACTGCACGTGCCTTCCGATGGGTGCGCGGAGCCTCAGAAAGCCGCGCCCGCGATCGCGCGCGCAGCGCAGCGCATGGGCGCGGTCATCCTCACCCACTGTGCGGTTCGCGGATTCGAGCGGGCGACGGGCAGAATCAGCGCGGTCGTCACGGAACGGGGATCCATCGCCTGCGACACGGTCATACTCGCAGCGGGGGCTTGGACGAGTCTGTTTTGCGCAAGCCTCGGCGTGCGACTCCCGCAGCTGAAAGTGCTGTCTTCGGCGTTGCGCACGGCGCCGCTCGCCGGCGGCCCCGATGCTTGTACGTACTTGAACGAGGTCGGTTATCGCAGGCGCCTGGACGGCGGCTACACCATTGCCCGCGGCTCAGGCCTCGTGATCCCCGTGGTGCCGGATTCGTTGCGGTATTTGCGCGAATTCTGGGCATCCGTACGCAACGAGGGCGCTGCGATCAAGCCTTGCTTGAATGCGCAGAGCTGGCGCGAGTTACGCGCGCCGCGGCGCTGGGCGCTCGACCGGCCGAGCCCGTTCGAGACGACGCGCATATTGGACCCGGCGCCCGATAAGACAATGAATCGCGAGGCGTTGGAAGCCATGGTGCGACTCTACCCCCGATTTCGCGACGTGCCGGTGATCCAAGAATGGGCCGGATACATCGATGCGACGCCGGACGTGATTCCCTACATCAGCCCTGCGGGTACGGTTCCCGGGCTCACTGTCGCCGCCGGCTTCTCCGGGCATGGCTTTGGCATCGGGCCCGGGGCAGGACGCCTCGCCGCGGACCTCGCCACCGGGCAGACTCCGTCGGTCGACCCAACGCCGTTCCGACTTTCGCGATTCAGCGACGGATCGCCCGTTGTTCTAGGCCCTGAAATCTAGCCGATCCGCGGGCCCCTGAGGGCCCGCGGCCTGTCAGGGCTTGCGAAACTTCAGCACGAAATTGTCCGCTTCGCCGATGGCCATGTACTTGGCGCGGTCCTTGTCGCCCTGCGAGAGCGTCGGCGGCAGTGTCCAAACGCCGTCGGGCCAGTTCTTCGTATCCTTGGGATTGGCGTTGATCTCCGACTTGGCGACCAGCACGAATCCCGCCTTTTTGGCGAGCGCAATGGTGTAGTCCTCGCGCACGTAGCCGTCTGCGGCCTTCGGATCCTGCGGCTTGTCGGATCGGCCGCGGTGTTCCTCGATGCCGAGAATGCCCCCCGACTTGAGCGCCGCAAAGCACGCGGCCAACGCCTGGTCGGCGTAGCCGCCGTCCATCCAATTGTGCAGATTACGAAAGGTCAGCACGAGGTCGGCCGAGCCGGACGGGGCGATGTCGTAGTGTCCGGCGTCGAGCGTGGTTTCGTGAATCGTGCCGAGCCGATCCTTCTCAGCGGCCATGCGCGATCGCCAATGGCTGACTGATTTGGCGCCCTCCTCGGTGGCCGTGGACTCGAGCGCCACGTAATAGGTGCCGCTCTTGGCGAGATAGGGACCCAGGATCTCGGTCCAATAACCGCCGCCGGGCCAAAGCTCCACCACGGTCATGCCGGGCTTGATGCCGAAAAAGCTCAGCTCCTGCGCCGGATGTCGTACCGGGTCGCGTGCGACGAAGTTGGCGGATCGTGCCGGATCGGCGATGACGGCCTGCAATGCGGAGTCTGGCGCCGCAGCGGCGGACGCGCATGCACCGAGGCCCAGGATGGCGGCCGCAAATACAATCGATCGGAGTTTGGGGTCATGCATGAAACGATATCCTTCTGGTGTTGCTCATCCGGCTGGGAATCGCAGCGCTACTGTACCAGTGTTCCACAGGAGCTCAACCGCGAGGCAGGTCCATGCCAAAGGCGTGCAGAATGAAGGCGTAGATGTCAACCGCCTGGTCGATGAGCTTCGCCGTGGGGATCCCCTGGCCGTGTCCGGCGCGCGTCTCCACGCGCAGCAGAATGGGATTGCCCTGGGGATCCGAGTGCTGCATGGCGGCGGCAAATTTGAAGCTGTGCGCCGGAAACACACGATCGTCGTGGTCGCCCGTCATGATCAGCGTTGCCGGATAGTTCACGCCGCTCTTGACGTTGTGATAGGGAGAGTAGGCGTACAAAGCATCGAATTCCGCGGAATTGTCGACCGAGCCATAATCGGATTCCCAAGCCTTGCCGACGGTGAACTCGCGAAAACGCAGCATGTCCATCACGCCGACCTGCGGGACGGCGACGGCCGCGATGTCGGGGCGCTGCTCTTCGACCGCGCCGACCAGCAGACCGCCGTTCGATCTTCCCGAAAGGGCGAGCCGTGCTGAATTGGTCCAGTGGGATTTGCTCAAGTATTCCGCGGCGCCGATGAAGTCGTCGAACACATTCTGCTTGCGAGTCTTCATTCCGGCCTCGTGCCAGGTCCGTCCATACTCACCGCCGCCGCGCAGGTTGGCCACGGCGTAGACTCCACCGAGCTGCAACCACGCGGCGATCATCGGCGAGAAACCCGGGGTCACCGGCATGTTGAAACCGCCATAGCCATACAAGATCGTCGGGTTGTTGCCGGAGAGCGGCGTTGCATTGCGCGCCGTGATGAACAGAGGGATCCGTGTTCCATCCTTGCTCGAATAAAACACCTGACGCGTCTGGAATTCGGTAGACACGAAATCCTGCAGGTGCGGCATATGCCAGAGCGCGGCGTGGCCGCTCTTGAGATCCAAAGAGTAGACCGAAGGAGGCGTGGCGAAGCTCGAATACGTGTAGTAAACACGAGTGTCGGCGCGATGGCCGGCGAACCCGGCCGCCGTGCCGAGACCGGGCAATTCGACGCCGCCGAGCAGCCGGCCCTGCGGCGTATAGCGATCCACGGCGCTGTGGGCATCCTGCAATCGGTGCACGATGAGCTCGCCGCCCGCGAGTGTCGCGGCATCGAGCGTGGCATCGCCCTCGGCGACGATTTGACGCCAGTGGACAGGGTCGGGATGTCGCAGGTCCACGGCGACGATTCGATAATGCGCGGCAGAGTCATCGGTACGTATGAGGAACGAGCTACCCACATTGCCGATTACATCGTAGGTCGCCGCCGGGTTCGGAATGATTGGAACGACGGGTGCGTCCGGCCTGGTCAAGTCCTGAACCGCAACGGCATTGCGCTCATCCGTTCCGAGGGAGGACCGAATGATGAGATAGCGGCCATCGTCGGAGACCGCAGCCTCGATGAACCAGTCCGGGTTCTCGCTGCGCGCATAGACGAGGGTGTCGTCCGATTGCGCGGTGCCCAATCGATGGAAGAAAAGCTTCTGATATGCATTGGCCGATTTGAGCTGCGTGCCAGGCTGCGGCGCATCATAGGCCGTGTAATAAAAGCCTGAGCCGTCCTTACGCCAGCTTGCGCTGCCAAACTTAGACCACTGCAGGCTGTCAGGGAGGTCTTTGCCGGTGACCACGTCGCGCACATGCCAAACCTGCCAGTCGGACCCCGCATCTGAGAGTGAGTACGCGAACCGACGTCCGTCGGCGCTCATCGCGGTTTCGCGCAGAGCCACGGTTCCATCCTGCGAAAGCTTGTTGGGATCGATCAAAACGCGCCCGGGGGCGCCCGTGTCGGGCGTGACGAATACCACCGCTTGGTTTTGCAGCCCGTCGTTGTGCGTGTAAAGCCAAGTCCGGCCGTAGCGCTCGGGGGCCGACCACCGCTCGAAATTCCATATCCGCCGGAGCCGCTCGGCGAGTTGGGCGCGACCCGCAATGGCATCGAGAAAACCGCGGCTCAGCCGGTCTTCGGCCAAGACCCACGCGCGCGCATCGCTCGAATCAATATCCTCGAGCCAGCGGTACGGATCAGCGACTTCTCTGCCCTGATAGACATCGACGTGTGAGCCGCGGGACGCCGCCGGGTAGCCGAGGGGCGGCAATGCACTCGCCGAGGCGGGGTCCACGCCGATCAGGAGGAGCGCCCCGATGGACACCAGGTGACCGAACAAGTTGAGAAGGTCTTGCCTTCGATGACGCCGCATCGGCATTTGGGTCGTGCAGTGCCGATTACGGCCGGTTCTGGTGTCCGGCGGCAGGCTCGGCGGCCGCGTTCTTGCGCACCTCGAAGGGTACCGTCAATACCGATCCGTCGGAGAACCGAAGAGCGATCGCGACCTGTCCGACCATGTCGGACGACGCCGGCTGCATGAGCATCAGGTGATAGCCGGTCGACTCGAAGTTGAGCGTCTGATGCGGTTCGAGGGCGACATCCTTGACCGGCATCATGTCTTGCATGTCGCCATGGGTGAGGGTGCGGTGGATCGAAATGTCCCGATATGAGCGGCTCGAGGCTGCGATCAGATGAAGCGTCTTGTCACCCGTATTGGTGAGCGTGAGATACCCCGCCGCCGGCAGCCCTGCCGGCAGCCAGCGGATCCAGGCTGTGAGCACTTGGATCGTCGGCGTTGCCGCGGCGGGCGATTCAGCGATCGTTTGCTCCGGAAGAGCCGAAAAGGCGACGATCGCGCATAGGAGGGCTATCGTCCCCCAGGTACCGCATGCGCGTGACCGAGACCGCTGTTTCATGGTCGAACCTTGCCAGAACCCGACACGCGCCTCAAGTGCGGCGGATGAGCGCTAATCGTCGAGGGCCTTATGCGGGTCGCCGAGCCTGTTGCGGCTTGGTTCATCGAGCCGAGTGGTGTCGAAGCATGCGCGGATCTGCTGCATCTCGATGTAGCTCGCCGTCCACGTCTTGTCGCAGCACGGTGCGTGCAGCCGTACGGGGCGGTCGTTGAGAAGGGCGCCGACGACATCGAGCCGACGGTACTCCGCGGTCACTTCGGTGCGGCAGATCGGGCAGCTTACGGAGAAGCGGACGAGGTCATCGTGGGACACGCGTCAAGTTTGCATGGGTGAAGATCTCGATCGCGATGCCGCCGATCGAGAAGTGAGCCGGAAGCAAAGCGCTCCGGCGCCGAGGACGATGCCGCAAAAGCCGAAAAGTTTGAGCTCGAAGAGCCCTAGGTGCTGCACCTGGCGTGTCGGCACGAACGCGGTGGCGGTGGCGAGCAGCGTCACGCACATTCCGGCGATGCCGGATACGGCGAGGGTCGTGCGGCTGAAAAAGAGGTCGAAGTCGCGGCGGCCAAAGACGAGCGCGAGAAGCGAGGCATACATGTACAGATACTGAAGGAGGCTTAAGATGACTGACAAGTCGAGAATCGTCATGAACGCCTCGTTGAGGCCGGCACCCGCAAAGCTCACCGAGAGCGCGATTGCGCACAGGCCGCCACAAAGCAGCAGGGCGATGTGCGGCGAGGCATGGCGCGGGTGCAGCCGGGCAAACACGCGGGGTAGGTGACCTTCGAGAGCCGCGACGTACGGAATGCGCGCCGGTGCGGCCAGCCAGGCCGCCGCCGCGCCCGCGACCGACAAGGCGAGAAGTCCCGCAATCGCCGGACTGAGGGAGCTCGCGCCGAGGCGCCGTGCGAACCCGTCCACCGCCTCCAGCACACCCTGCACCGGATTCATGCCTTCCGGAGGGACCGCGAGCAGCATCGAGATCGTCAGCAGGATGTCGAGGCTGCCGACCAGGCACGCACCAATCAGCAGGGCGCGTGGGAGCGTGCGGCGCGGGTCGTGAATCTCGTCGCCGACGTTCGAGGCAATCTCGAGACCGAGCAGCGAGAAGCATACGAGACTGAATATCGAGATCAGATGCCAGTCGAATCCGGCGGGCCGCCAGACAAGCCTCGAGACAAACAGGCCCTCACGCATGCCCAACCAGGAAGCGAGCCCGATGAGGATGAGGCCGACCGACAGCGTGCCGAGGGCGGCCGCGTTCACGAACAGCTTTTCGGCCGCCAGCCCCCGGACGTTGAGCCAGATGAGGAGCGCCAAGAGGCCGAAGGAGCCAATCTCGATGGCCGCGCCGTGGCTGGCGAGCGTGTTGCCCGAGGCTCCGAACATGAAAGCTGCAAGTCCCACAGAGGAGACCACGAGCGTCGGAACGTAAACGATGTTCGCCATCCAGTAGCACCATCCCGAGAGGAAACCGTGCATCTCGCCCAGCAGCCTGCTCGGCCATACGTAGACGGCGCCTTCTCCCGGGTAGTGATGGGACAGCTCGATGACCGTGATGGCTTCGGGGACGAAAAAGAAGGCGATGGCGAGCGGCCAGAACCAGAGCACCATCGGCCCGTTCTGCACGAGCGGCGCCATGGTATTCAAGCTGACCAGTCCGGCGACGATCATCAGTACGACATCGAGTCGTCCCAGCGTGCGCCGAAGGTGCGGAGCCTGACCTGCCGCGCGGCTCAAACCGATACGCTCGATTCTTCGAGAGTCGCCTCGACGAACTCAGCCGATATCTGCCGCCCGGACGGGACACGTCCCGGCTTGATCCAGCGCAAATTGACTCCCTGTTGAGCCGCCCGTGCGAAATCGACGCAGTGGAACCCGTCCGGCTAGGTTAGCTGATCTGCACGCAGCCAGAACGAATGGTTCTGAATGTAATTAGTTTGGGTTCAGTATCATTTCAAAGCAATGACTTGCCACTATTCATTGAATGAATGAATTTTCATTGAAGGATTGACGGCGTCGCTGGGCCTTGCGCTACTTCCAGCCCTGATTTTCATTGGTGAAGTTCACCAGTAGCGAGTTCGTCGTGAAGTATCCGAGACCGATCACTGCAGCATTCGTACTCGCGGCGGAATTGACATTGATCGCGGAGACGTCGGTCGATGAGGTCTGCGTGTAGACGAAGCCGCTCGGTGTGGTTACCTGGATGTCATCACCGGAGGGAATGACCGTCGGAAACACCGTGCCGGCTGGCACGTTGAGCACCGTGTACGGCGTGCCAGTGTCGAATATAGCCGTTGTTACATACGAGCCGCCCGGCGCAGTGGCCGCGGATATCGTAGTGTCCGAAATCCGTTCCTGGCAGACCGCGAATCCAGAGATGCTCGCGGGACCCGTATAAGTCGCTGGCGGGCATTGGAGTTGTGCCAGGCTGAATCCCGCCGTAAGTGGCGGCGTGATTCCAACCGTCAATGCGGCCTGCGGCGTGCAACTGCCGGTGGTCGCGATGTCGCAATTTTGAAGCACTACGGGATCGACGATGAAGCCGCCGTCAACTCCCGTTCCGTATGTCAAGTATTTTAGAACGCTGACGACCCAGCAGCTTCCGTTCACGCCGGCTGCGCAGGCGGGCAGCGACGCAGCGCCCCCAGACACGCTGACCAGATTCGGCGCGTCGTTAATTCCGAACCAGCCGTCCTGCACGCTCTCGGTCACCGGCTGGTTGCTGGCCGTGGACACGACCTTGTAGTAGAAAAGGATGGGCATGGTCTGCGACGTGAGCGTCCCGTTCGCAACGCCGAAGGTGATCTGCGCATATCCAATGTTACCGATCTGCGTATGTCCGCTCGAACCCCCGTACGCACGGCTCGCCTGTTGATTCGTCACGGTGATGCCGTTGTAGGAGAGTGACGTCTGCCCGGACGCAAACTCAAAGCCGGACATACTCACCATCGAGCTCGGAAAGACGGCCAGCGCGTTCAAAGTGAGTCCGGCCGACCCGGTGTCGAGGGCGAGCGGAAGTTGAACAGCCTGCGACCCAACTGTGGAAACGGTGATGAAGATTCGGGCCGGATTTTGCGTCGACTGGGCGACCGGGTACACGCCTAGTTGCACGGGGGCTTTGACGACTGACGGCGTCGGCAATGACGACGGTGGGCCGTTACCCGTGCCAGACCCACCCCCACCGCAGCCGGAGATTACGATGCCGGTCAGGGCGAGTAGCCCCGAACGCCCAGAGGCACGAACGCGCGGGGCGCTCTCGCTCCCCCGGCTGGTAAGGGCATCAAGTGCGACCTCTGGCATCCCGATTGACCTCAAGAAGCGCCACGTGTGTTCACGAGATTATGTTTACCTCGTGGCGCCCAATGACCTACCGCTTAATTATGGAGCATCTTTAGGACGCCCGACAGCGCACTCCCGCGGGTGCCTGCAACGGGTCTTCTCTATGCGCCGCCCGGTCAGTCCATGATAGCGACAGGGCAGTCGAAGATCACGCGATATAACAACCTCGTCGACACGATGCTTGGCGATCCATTGACGTCTTTTCAAGCGCTGGAGCGCAATGACCCGCTGGCGCTGCAATTCAACGGAAAACCCAACTCTGGGCCGCCTCGAGATCCATTATTCTGGGCGGCCGTCCAGAGAAAAGGAGCCGAGATAAAGCAGCTAGTAGAGCAGAACCGCGAGCTCTATGAGCGATATCGATGCGAGACTTATGAATGAGCTTTCTGGATTCGCGGCGATCAGTCCGGCTACATTTTCCGCGCAGCGCGTGCAATACCATAAATGGGTATCCGAAAATACGAATTTGCTGAAGCCTCAGACGATTTGTAATCCGATAGGCAAAATACTAGTCAGCATAGGTACTCCAGCCTACGAAAACTATCCGCTGAGACCGTATGACGCAGCCGCACTGCAGCGCTTGGTTCGGCTGAGTTTGGAGATTCGGCGGCAACAGATTGCTACCGAAGGCATACCCGACTTCATGAAGCAGCATCCAGAATGGTCGACGCATCCGGCGGACGGCACACCGTTCAGCTGGAATCCCGCTACCAATGAACTTGCTATTCACACGGTCGCTACGCAAGCATCGGCTCGGCGGTTTTCAGTTCAGGTGTGGCACCGGCCTCCCGGTTAGTCCGACTGTCCGTGATGGTGAGGGCTTACTGACCGATTCCTGCAATTCTGTAACCAGGCATCCGCGAGGACTGCTCTCGGGTCGACGGCGGTTCCCGGCCACGAGGGGCAGACGCGGCCGTCACCCGTCACTCGCGACCCCGGAATGACAACCCGTTTCCCGTCATTCGTGACGCGCGGTAAACTTCCATACATCACCCGTGGACATCCGGGATAAAGACGGATCAGAACATCAACTGACTGGCTTGCCGAATTCACTATGGATAGCTTCAGAGGGGCTGTGTTCGCTGCTTTGCTTGCGTTCGTCCCACCGGGTACGTACGCGGATGGTCTCGATGGCACCCAACGTTACATCGAAGTACGCGGCGCGAAGCTTTACACGCAAATTTATGGCCAAGGACCGCCCATTGTGTTTTTGCATGGCGGCATGGCCTTTTTTGACAACAGCTTTGTGAAACAACGGGATTATTTTGCAACCTATCGCACTGTGATCGGCATCGATCAAAGGGGATATGGGCACAGTCCCGACGGCCCTTGGTCACTTTCATACCAGATGATGGCGGACGACACGGCGGCCATCATCGAAAAAATCGGCCTCGGTCCCGTTGACGTCGTAGGACACAGTGATGGCGCCAATCTCGCTCTAATTCTCGCGCGAGATCACCCGCAACTAGTTCGTCATTTGGTAATTTCGGGCGCGAATATTCGCGTGGATCTCTCTTTGGACGAAAAGCAACGCGCTCAATGGTCACCTCAACAATTAGCCGAACATCTTCGCGCGGTCGCCGCTAGGCTGCCGCCCTGGTTTTTGCCAGACTACACGAAGGTCAGTCCCGACGGGCCTGGTCACTGGATGACCTTGTTGGCGAAGACCTACGACATGTGGCTTCAACCCAAGGTCATTGAACCGGCGGATCTCAGGAAGATCTCAATTCCGGTACTCGTCATGGCTGGTGACCACGATTTCTCCTCCGTTGAGGAGAATGCCGAGATATTTCGAGATCTGCCGAACGGGCAGCTCATCATTGTGCCGGCGAGCAATCACGGAACTTTCAACAAACGACCGGAGCTGGTCAATCTCGCGATTCGCGAGTTTCTGGAACAACCTGATCACGGCGGCGCCGGCCTGTAGTCGGTGATGCGGAAATAAAAGGTTTTGGCTTTCCACTTTTTTCATCCTTGATCAAGGCCGAGCGGTTCACCTCAATCTCCGCGTCGCGCTCCATTACCCATGTCTCCG
>Ga0182030_10016603_pt1 | contig 14317 bp, 10 predicted proteins | sample 812S3MmetaG_FD_121299 | JGI IMG/M metagenome (GOLD analysis project Ga0182030, IMG submission 121299) | Permafrost microbial communities from Stordalen Mire, Sweden - 812S3M metaG (Illumina Assembly) | ecosystem: Environmental > Terrestrial > Soil > Wetlands > Permafrost | place: Sweden...
CGATGCGAAACATCCTTGAACGCCTTGTAAATTTTATCTTCGCCCGGCTTGGCGCATTTCTGCGTCCAGAAGCAGGTCACGGCGGCGGAAGTAATCGTGATGCCGCGTTCCTTTTCCTGTTCCATCCAGTCGGTCACGGTATTGCCGTCATCCACGTCGCCGATCTTGTGGATCAAACCGGTGTAAAACAGAATACGCTCGGTGGTCGTCGTCTTGCCAGCATCAATATGCGCGGCGATGCCGATGTTGCGCGTGCGCTCCAGCGTGTATTCACGGTTGGGCGAATTCGGTGATTTGGCTGCTTCGGTGGCTGCTTGCATAAAAATTCTCCAATGGACGCATGACATCGGAAAATCCACACGAACTTCCGCCATTGCGAACAAAAGGAATGAAAAATATACGCGAAAAAAAGCGCCGGGCAATAAATTTTTGCAACGATTTTCATTGTGCCCGCAGCCGGCCACCCGGCGCCGTCAACGCCGAAAGGCCGCGGCTTGGAGCCGTCTTGCCTTGCCCGCGAATTTGTGGTTTTTGGCGGCATGAGACAACTTTGCCTTTGCCTCGGATTATGGCTGCTCTGGCCGGCGACCGGATTCGCCCGCGAGTTCCGGGTCTATTTCGGCACCTACACCGGCACGAGCAGCCAGGGCATTTACGTTTCCCGCTTGGATGCCGACACCGGCAAACTGGCCGCACCGGAACTGGCGGCGGAAATAAAAAACCCCAGTTTCCTCGCCGTGTCGCCCGACGAACACTTCCTCTACGCCGGCACGGATGCGAAGGATGCCACGGGCAAAGCCACCGGCGCGGTCTGCGCCTTCGCGCTCGACCACAAAACCGGCTGGCTCACGCCGCTGAACCAGAAAAATTCCGGCGGCAACGGTTCGCCCTGCCATCTCGCCGTGGACGCAACCGGTCGCTGCCTGTTCGTCGCCAACTACGGCACCGGCAGCCTCGCCGCGCTGTCAGTCTTGGCGGACGGCCAGCTCGGCGACGCGGCGACGATGATCCAACATTCCGGCAACGGACCGAATCCCGCGCGGCAGGCCGGGCCGCACGCACATTCCGTTTATCCTTCGCCGGACAACCGCTTCGTCCTGAACTGCGATCTCGGCCTCGACAAAATTTTTGCGTATCGCCTCGACGCGGCGACAGCCCAGCTCGCGCCCGCGGATCCGCCATTCGCCACCGTCGCGCCCGGAGCCGGCCCGCGGCACCTGACTTTTTCACGCGACGGCAAATACGTTTACGTCGTCAACGAAATGGCCAGCAGCATCACCGTGTTTCGCTACGCCGCCAAAACGGCCGCGATGAGAAAAGTGCAAACCATTTCCACGCTGCCGGCGGATTTTTCGGGCAACAACACGGCGGCGGAAATCGCGCTGCACCCGAACGGAAAATTTCTCTACGCCTCGAATCGCGGCCATGACAGCATCGCCGTCTTTGCGGTGGATGCCAAAAGCGGCCAACTCACTTTCATCGAACACCAGTCCACGCGCGGCCACCTGCCCCGCTGCTTTGCCATTGATCCGACCGGCCGCTGGCTGCTCGTGGAAAACCAGGCGTCGGATTCTGTCGTTGTCTTCGCGGTAGATTCCGTCACCGGCAAACTGCAACCGACCGGTCAAACCCTCACCATCGGCGCGCCGGTCTGCGTGGTATTCGTGGCGGCGAAATAGTTTTGCCTTGGTGGCGCAAGCGGCCTCGCGAACCGATTTAAAAAATGGTGGCCGTGCCAGCATCGCAAGCACCACCGGCTGGGTTGACAGCGCTTGCGCCGCTGACTTACGCTGACGCGTCGAATGAACCTGACCGAACTCCTTGAAACCTCCGCGCGCCGTTGGCCGCACAAAACCGCGTTTGTCGAGGCGACCGCAGAAATTTCCTACGCGGCGCTGGTGGAAAGAATTGATTCCTTCGCGGAAAAATTAAAACCGCTCGGCCTGCCATCCGGTTCGCGCGTCGGCCTGTGTTTCCCCAATTCCATCAATTACGTCGCGCTCACCTACGCGCTTTGGAAAACCAACGTAATCGTCGTGCCCGTGCCGACGGAATGTCCGCCGGAGGAGCTTGAGGAAATCGCCGCGACAATGGAACTCGCCGCCATTCTGAGCCAGAAACCGCTCGCGCCGGAAATTTTCGTTTCGAAATTCCCACTGGCCATTCCGCCCAACAACCACAGCCTTAATATCGCTTTTATCCGATTCACCTCCGGCACGACCAACGCGCGCAAAGGCGTCGTCCTCAGCCACGAAACCATCCGTGACCGCGTCCTCGCCGCGAATCAGGCTTTTCAGATCACCGATGCCGACACCGTAATCTGGTGCCTGCCAATGGCACATCATTTTCTTATCACCATTGTTTTATATCTCAACGCCGGCGCGACCGTCGTGCTCGCGCGGCACGTCACCGCCAAGCCGTTTCTCGAAGCCGTCAACCGCTGGCGCGGCACCGTTCTCTACGCCGCCCCGTTTCACTTTTCGCTGCTGGCCCGCGATAATTCCGGCGCGCAAATTGAAACCGTCCGCCTCGCCGTTTCCACGACATGCGCGCTGCCGCAGGATGTTTCGGAAACATTTTTTAAACGCTTCGGCAGACCGCTCGTGCCCGCGCTCGGCATCATCGAACTCGGCTTGGTCGCGCTGAATGCAGCTGATCCGCGCCAGCGTTGGAATTCCGTCGGCAAGCCGCTCGCTGATTTCCGCGTCAAAATTCTTGCGCCCGACGAAAACGGCGTCGGTGAAATCGCCGTGGCCGGGCCGGGCATCTGCGACGCCTACGCCGCGCCGTGGCAATCGCGCGAACACATTTTGCGCGACGGCTGGTTCATCACCGGCGATCTCGGCCGGCTGGATGCCGACGGTTTTTTATTTTTAATCTCGCGCAAAACCGCCGTCATCAATCTCGCCGGTCGCAAAGTTTTTCCGGAGGAAATCGAAGCCGTGCTGGACCGCCATCCCGCCGTCCGCGAATCGCGCGTGTTTGGCCGCGTGCATCCGCACCTCGGCGAAGTCGTCGAGGCCGAGATCGTTTTGTCCACCGATAATGCCAGCATCGAAAACCTCAACCATTTTTGCCGCGAACATTTGGCTTCGTTCAAAATCACGACGCGTTTTCATGTTGTTCCGGCATTGCCGCGCACGCCGGCAACTGGCAAAATCCGCCGCGTTGCCGCCGCTGCCTGACATGATTCCACCAACCGAAATCGAAGCCGAACTGCTCGCTTTTTTGCGACGCGATATTTTCTCACCCGAAACCAAACTGGACGGCGACACCGATTTGGTCGCGGCAGGCTTCGACTCCATGTCGCTGGTGAAAACATTGCTCCACGTCGAAACGAAATACGGCCAGTGGATTCCCGAAAGCGAAATCACCAACGAAGCGCTCGCCAGCGTCCGCGCCCTTGCCGCGACCGTCGCCCGCGTCTTGAATGAAAAATAGCGCGCCGCTCAACGGTTCCGACCAGCTGATGCGCGGCTTCGATTTCGAGCTGCGCCGCCGTGGCTTCGCCGGCAACCAATGCCAGATCATTCTTGAACTGTTCGGAACAATTTCGCTGGAAGTTTTACAAAGCCGCCTCACCGCGCTGCAAAAAGAATTTCCGATGCTCAATGCGCGCATCGGCGGACTGTTCAAGCCGCGCTGGAACATTCCGTCGGACGCCAAGAATGAAATTTCGGTTCGCAGCCATCGCAACAAACCCGGTTTGCAGCAAAAGTTGTTCAACGAACCGCTCCGCGTCCGGCGCGGCGAACTGATGCGGTTTGATCTGGTTGAACGCGCCGACGGCAAAATGGATTTCGTGTTCACTTGGGCGCACATGCTCATGGACGCGACCGCCGCCGAACATTTTCTCACCGCTGTCAGCGATGAGAACATCGTTCTGCCCACCGCCAATCCGCAGCCGCCCGGCGCACCGGCGAAGTGGCCGGAGCGGTTGGAGCTGATGAAAAAATCCGTCGCGCAGCTCGACAAGTTTTGCGAAAATCAGCCGCGCTCGCTGGGCGTGCGCCAGCCGGACGCCCCGCGCGAACTGCAATATCACGTTGAGAAATTCTCCACGGAGGAAACCAAAACGATCCGGTCAAACAGCGCGCGGTTGTGCGGCATCCTCGGCGACGCGCAGTTCCATGCGGTCGTGGCGGCGTTGGAATTGCACCGGCTCCACCAAAAACTTGGCAGTGCCACGAAGAGTTACATTTTGCCGATGCCCGTCGGCCTGCGCCCCAAAGGCCGCCTGGAGCCGCTGTTCAGCAACCAGATTGACATGCTGATGCTCCAGTTTTTGCCGGAGCAACTCGACGCGGTGGAGAAAACCGTCGCCGCGCTGAAGACGCAAACGTCGCAGGCGCTGCGCGAAAACTCCATCGGCTACGGCCGCAAACTTTCCGAGCTGTTCAGCTTTCTGCCGCTGCCGGTTTACATGAAAGTTTTGAAGCACGGATTGAAAGGCGAAATTTGCTCGCTCTTTTTCGGCGACACCGCCGCCGTGAATCCCAAGCTGGAGATCTTTCTGGGCGTGGCGGTCGAAAATTTCACGCACGTCGCCGCCGTCACGCCCGCACCCGGCCTCGGCGTGGTTTATTATTACTTTCGCAGCGAACTCCGCGTCACCATCGTCCACGCCAAAACCGTTTTAAGCGATGCGGAAGCGGCGGAGTTTTCAGCGGCCATTCGCCAACGACTGTTGAAACCGTGAGCCAGCATTTTGACATCGCCGTCATCGGCAGCGGCGCGGCGGGCATCGCCGCCGCCGTTTCCGCCGCGCGAGCGGGTCGCAGCACCTTGTTGCTCGATAAGAATCCGGCCGCCGGCGGCACCGGCGGGTTCAGCGGCCTGACGACACTGTGCGGGCTTTACGATGACGCGGGGAAATTTCTCAACGACGGCTTCGCGCGCGAATTTGCGGAAGCCGTGGCTGAAGCGCCGCCGCTGAAATCCGGCCGGCTTTGGGTGCTGCCGTATCGCCCGGAAAAATTTCGCGCGGTGGCGGAAAACTTTTTTCGTTCGCCGCCCGGCTTGCAGACGGCTTGGAATGCGCCTTTAATCAATGTGCTGGTTGAAAATGACCGAATCGTGTCGCTCAATGGTTTCAAGGTCGGCGCGGTGATTGATTGCAGCGGCAGCGCGGAAGTTGCGCAAGCGATCGGCGCGGAATGTCTGGCCACGGATGAAACGACCCAGGCCTCGGCGGTGGTTTTTGAACTGCGCGGCGTAACGCGCGAAATCAATTCGCCGGCGGATGCCGCGCGCGTTTTGCTGCCAGTGATCCGCGCGGGGTTTCAGCCGCTCAATTTTCATTTCAACCTCGAACCCGGCGGCATCACGGCCAAATTTTCCGGCCCGCCGGAACAGGTGCCGGCACTGATCGAATTTTTTCGCGCCAACGTGCGCGGCTTTGAAAACTGCGTTTCGCCACAGACGACCTTTTCAAAATCGCGGCGCGCGGGCCGCATGATTGTGGGCAAATATATTTTGACCGGGGCCGACGTGCTGAGTGCGAAAAAGTTTCCCGATGCTGTCGCGCGCGGCGCGTGGCCGGTGGAACAATGGAATGTGGACGGCAAGGCCCGGGTGCGTTGGCTTGAAACCGGCGCTTATTACGAAATTCCCGCCGGCGCGCTGCGCGCCGCCAAAATCAAAAATCTGTTCATGGCCGGCAAAACCATCAGCGCGGATGTGGAGGCGATCGCCAGCGCGCGGGTCATGGGCGGCTGTCTGGCCACCGGCGCGGCGGCTGGAATTCTGGCGGCCGATTCTTTAAACTCAAAGCCATGACGCCCGCGTTGAAACAATTCTGGCCGGAGACTTTTCGCCATGCGAAAAAGTTTTCGCCGTTTTATCGCGAACTATTTCGCGGCGTGACCGGCGTGCCGCGCCTCGAAGCGTTGCCGACGGTGGACAAGATGACTTTGTCTGAGCGCAACTTGGATTTTCTCTGCGTGCCGCGTCGGCGCATCGCCGAAATCGTCACGACCAGCGGCACGACGGGCAAACCGCTGTTGTGGATGCTGACGGAAGCGGACGTGGAGCGGCTGGCGCTGAACGAGAAAATTTCCTTTGCGTGCGCCGGCGTGACGGCACGCGACACGGTGCTGGTCGCGGTTTCGCTCGACCGCTGCTTCATCGCCGGACTCGCCTATTGGCAAGGTCTGCGCGAACTCGGCTGCACGGTTATCCGCGTCGGCGCGTCGTCCTCGCTGCTGGTGCTGGAGATGATCGAGCGCATCCGACCGACGGCGATCGTTGCCGTGCCGTCCTTTTTGCGTGGCATCGCCGAGAAGGCGCGGGAAACCAAATTTGATCTGAAAAACTGCCCCGTCAAAAAAGCGGTGTGCATCGGCGAACCGATCCGCGACGCCAAGTTCCAATTGAACGCCTCCGGCCGCGCGATTGAAAAAGTGTGGGGCGCGAAAGTTTTTTCCACTTATGGCGTGACGGAGCTGGCCAATTCACTTTGCGAATGCGAGGCCGGTCGCGGCGGGCATCTGCACGACGAACAATTGCATCTCGAAATTCTGGATGACGCCGGCAACCAGCTGCCGGACGGCGAAGTGGGTGAAGTCGTGGCGACGACGTTTGGCGTGGAAGCCATGCCGCTCCTCCGCTATCGCACGGGCGACTGCGCGGCGCTGTTTCGCGCGCCTTGCAAATGCGGCCGCACCACGCCGCGGCTCGGCCCGATTCTCGGCCGCAAACATCAAAAGCTGAAATTCAAGGGCACGTCGCTGTTTCCCTCGACGCTGCAGGCCGTGCTGGAGGAAGCCAAGGGCGTGGATTCGTTCGTCGTGGTGGCCCGCGCGGAAAACGAGCTTTCCGATGCGATTGAAATTCTATTTAATGGCAGCGCCTCGGCCGCCGATTTGCGCGAGGCGATCCAGGCGCGGGCAAAAATTTCACCAACGGTCCGGCACACGGCGCGGGCAAAAATCGAGGCCTTGCAATTGCCGCCGCAGGCGCGCAAACGAAGCACCTTCGTGGATTTGCGATGAAGATTTGCGTCATCATCCCCTGCTTTGATCATCCCACGACCGTCGCCGCCGTGGCGCAGGCGGGGCAGCAGCTTTTTCCCGTGCTGGTCGTGGACGACGGCTCGACGCAGCCACTACCAGAATTGCCGGGCTGCACCGTGCTTCGCCTGGAGAAAAATTTGGGCAAAGGCGCGGCGCTGCAAGCGGGTTTCCATCGCGCGCTGGAGCTTGGTTTTACCCACGCGATCACGATGGACGCCGACGGTCAGCATTTCACTGAAGACTTGCCGAAATTTCTCGAAGCCGCCACGGCGCAGCCCGAAGCCTTCGTTGTCGGCGTGCGCGATCTGGTGGCGGCGGGTTGTCCCAAACATCGCCAGCGTTCCAACGCCGTCTCCAGTTTTTGGTTTCGCGTCGAGACGGGCGTGCGGCTGCGCGACACGCAGTGCGGCTTTCGTTGTTACCCGCTCGCGCTCGTGACCAAACTGAAAATCAAATCGGGCCGTTACGCCTTTGAACTGGAATTCATGGTGCGCGCGTCGTGGATCGGCACGCCCATCGTGGCCGTGCCGGTGAAATGCACCTACGCGGACGGCATCCGCAACTCGCATTTCCGGCCGGTGAAAGACCTCGCGCACATCACGTTCATGAACATCGGGCTGGTGCTGCAATCGTGGCTGGTGCCGCGCACGCTGCGCGTGGCGTGGTCATGCGGCAAAAAAATTTCCCCGCGCACCACCCTTCACGAATTTTTCACCGAGCACGCGCATGATCCGCTGAAACTGTCGCTGGCCGTCGGTCTCGGATTGTTTTTTGGCATCGTGCCGATCTGGGGCGTGCAAATGGCCGTGGCGGCGACCGTCGCGCATTGGCTGCGTTTGAACAAAGCCATCACTCTGCTCGCGAGCAACATTTCCATTCCGCCGGTCGCGCCATTCATCATCGGTGCCGCATTCATCCTCGGCCATTGGATGTTCACCGGCGAAGTGCTCAAGCTCGCGCCGCCGCCGATGCACGGGGCCAACGCATTTATTTACATCGGGCAATGGCTGGTCGGCAGCGTGGTGCTGGCCGTCATCGTGGGCGCGCTTGGCACCGTCACCACTTACGCCGTGGCGCGGCTGGTGAAGCGCAAATGAATTCCTATACGCGACTTTATCTGTGGCTCGTGGCGCACCGGCGCGCGGTGCTGCTGACGGCGGTTTTGGTCGCCGCGCTGTGCGTCGCCATTTCTGCGCGGATTGATCTGGAGGAGGACATTCTCGGCATCCTGCCGCAGCACGATTCGATCGTGGATGATTACAAATATACCATCCACAAGTTCCACCAGATTGACCGCGTTTATATTGACGTCGGCATCACGAACGCCGATCCCGACGCGCTGGCGAATGCGGCGGATCAATTTTACGCAAGCCTGTCCACCAACACCGCGTTCGCGCACATCACCTACCGCATCGAAATGGGCGGCCAGCACGCCATCGTCAATTTTCTCACTGGCGCGCTGCCCAATCTTTTCACCGAGGCCGACGCGCTTGCGCTCGATCAAAAACTGGAAACCAATTCCGTTCGCACGTTTCTAACCGCGAGCCGCCGCAAGCTCGCTGGACCGGAAGGCATGGTTTTCAAAGATGTGATTGCCGCCGATCCCATCGGCATGAGCGCGCTGGTCGTCGCCAAAGTCGTCCCGCTGCAAACCGGCTTTGGCGATGCGCACGTGGACGACGGCCGGCTGACGAGCAGCGACGGTCATCACGTGCTGATGATGGCCGAGCCGAAATTTCCCTCGGCCGATTCCAAGCAAAGCGCCAAGCTCGTCGCCGAAATGTTGCGCGCGGCGGGCGAGGTTGAGAAAAATTTCCCCGGCGTCCACGTCGCCATCACCGGCGGACACCGGATGTCGCTCGACAACGCCACGCTCATCCGCCGCGATGCGATGCACTGCATGTTCCTCGCCATCTCGGCGATGTTCATTTTATGTTTCACCGCGTATCGCCGGCGCTGGCTTGCGGTAGTGACGTTTTTGCCATCGCTGTTCGGCACGCTGATGGCCGGCGCAGTGCTGGCCATCGTGGACGAACATCTTTCCGCCATCGCCATCGGCTTCGCGAGCATGGCCATCGGCATCACGGTGGATTACGGCATTTATGTCGTCTATCACTTGGACAATGCCGCGCGCGACCGCGAAACCGCCGGCAAGATCGTCGGCCGGCTGGTGCTGCCGACGTTCATCGGCGCGCTGACCATCATCGCCGCGTTTCTCGTGCTGGCGACGTCGCCGATGCGCGGCTACCAGCAGCTCGGCCTTTTCGGCGCGGTCGGCGTGCTGATGTCCGCCGCTTTCGCGTTGCTGGTTTTGCCGCTGCTGATTCCGCTGCCGAAAAACGATGGCGAACTGCCGCAACTCCGCTTCACCAACTGGATGGAAACTTTTCACGCATGGCAAAAACGGAAACGCCCGCTGCTGTTGCTCGGCGTGCTGGCGCTGACCGTCGCCGCCATTTTCGGCGTGAAGCAACTTCGGTTTGAAGGCGACATTTCCAAACTCAACGGCATCACCGATTCCACGCGCGCCGATGACAAATTAATCAGTCAAACCTGGGGCGATGCGCTGGGCATGACGCTGGTGGTGGCGCGCGGAAAAACCGCTGACGACGCGCTCGCCCAAAATGACCGTGCGGCGGAAATTCTCGCGCGCCAAAAAAACGTCACCGGCGTTTATTCGCTCGCCGCCGTGTGTCCTTCGATGGCCACGCAGGAAACCAACATCCAGCGCTGGCAGCAATTTTGGACGCCCGCGCGCCAGCAACAATTGCATCAGACGTTGCAGCAAGTCGGCGGCGAACTCGGCTTTCGCCCGGAAGCGTTCGCCCCGTTTTGGAAGTGCGTCCAAGAAAAACCGGCGCTGATCACGCTGGACCAATTTCGCGGCACGCCGCTGGAGCAGGCTTTGAACGAACGCGTGTCCGTCGGGACCAACGACACCGCTATCAGCACGCTCATCAAGCTGGGCGACCGTTCGGCGGCCGGCGCACTGCGCGACGCGCTGCCGGGATTCATCCTCATTGACCAGAAAAATTTCGCCGACCACATCGCCGCACTCGCCAAAAGCGGCATGGGCCATTTCGCATTTTGGACCGTCGTATTCGTCGGCGCGATCGCCTATTTCGCGCTCGGCTCGGTCGAACTCGTCATCGCCACGATGTTGCCCATCGGCTTCGGACTGCTGTGGACATTGGGTTTCATGGGCCTGCTCGGCCTGCCGATCAACGTGATGAATTGCGTCTTCGTCATTTTCGTCATCGGCATGGGCGAGGATTACAGCGTGTTTCTCGCGACCAGCAAACTGGACGAATGGCGCGGGCATCCGCCGCGCATCCACGCCACCAGCGCGTCGGTGATGATCTCCGCCGCCACCACCATTTTCGGTTTCGCCGTGCTGGTGTTCGCCAAGCATCCCGTTTTGTTTTCGATGGGCACCACGGTGTTGCTCGGCATGGTCAGCGCGTTCATCGCCACGCTGGTCATCACGCCGGCGTGCATGGATCTGTTGCTGTTCCGCAAGCAGCCGACGGGTGCGCCGCGCTGGTGGCATCTGCTGGGAACGGTCTGGGGCGGCCTGTATTTGCTGGTAAGCCAGACCCTCGTCTTTGGCATGTTGCGACCGGTGATGAAAAAGGTTTCGCCCGCGAACGCCGACCGGCACCTCAGGAAATTATCCCAGTTGGCCATGAGCGGTTTGGTCAAATCGTTCCCGTTCGGCAAAGTGGAGTATCAAAATTTCACCGCCGACACCTTTGCGCGCCCGGCCATCGTCATCAGCAACCATCAATCCGCCGTGGACGTGCTGGCCGCGTTCATCATCTCCAGCGACATTTGCATGACGGTGAAAAAACGCGTCTATGAAACGCCGATCCTCGGAATCGCCTGCCAATGTCTCGGCCACGTGGTGATCGAACCCAACAAACCCGCCGCGACCCTGGAACGCTGCCGCCAGCGGCTGAACGAGGGCCGCTCCCTCCACTTTTTCCCGGAAGGCACGCGCTCGGTCGACGGCTTTGTGCAGAAATTTCACCGCGGCGCGTTTGAACTGGCAGTGGAATTGCGGCAGGATATTTTGCCGGTCGTTTTGTGCGACACCAACACCGCCATGCCGCGCGACGCCTGGTGGTTCGAGCCGTATCACGCCGTCGTGCGCGCCCTGCCCCGCGTCACGCCGCAGAATTTTGATTACACGCTCGGCAGCGCTGCCCTGATGCAACACTGCGAAAAAATCATCCGTGACGCCCTGCAGCAACAGCTCGATGAACTCAACACGCCGCGCGTGCTGCGCCGCAAAGTCGAGCGGCTCTACCGCTACCAGGGCATTTACGCCGAACAGCTCGCGCACTGGAAAATGAAGCTGGACCCGATTTTCAAATCGCTCGACCGCGTGGTGCCGCGCAGCGGAGTCATCCTCGACCTCGGCTGCGGTTACGGTTTTGCGACGCACTGGCTCGCGCAATGCACCGACGCCCGCACGTTTCTCGGCGTGGATTACGACGAGGACAAGCTCCGCACCGCCCAGCGCACGGCCCAGCAACATCCGCGCATCCGGTTTGAATTCCAGAATATCCTCGAATGGGAATATCCGGCCTGCGACACCGTTTTGCTGCTCGACGTGCTGCACTATTGGACGCCGGACAAACAGCAGCGCATTTTGGAAAAGGCGCGGCGCGCGTTGCGGCCCGGCGGCAGGCTGATTTTGCGCGACGGGGCCAAGGCCGACGACGGCGCGCATCAGCGCGTTCACCGCTGGGAAGTTTTTGCAACCAAACTCGGTCTCAACCGGACCCGCGAAGGCCTGCATTTCCAGACCCTCGCGGAACTGGAGACGGCGCTGAAACTCGCCGGTTTCAACGGCCTGGAAATCATTCGGGAAGCAGGCCGCGGCTCAAACGTGCTGCTGGTGGCGTCGGTCGCAGCGCGCTGATTTTGGCGCGGACAAACTCCGTGAATTCTTCGCGCGGCAAAGCCAAATACTGTTCCGCCGGTATCGGCTCACCAAAGTGGACTTCAATTTTTTTCAGGCCGCCCACCGGATGAAACTTTTCCGCTTTCGTGGAAACAAACTGCATGTTTTCGATAAAAATCGGCACCAGCGTCGCGCGGGCTTCCTGCGCGACATAATAAATTCCCGGCCGGCATTCCGCCACGTCCACGCCATTGCCGCGCGTGCCTTCGGGAAAAACCACAAGGTTGAAGCGTTTGATTTCGCCGGCATATTTTTGCAATTCGCGGATGCGGCCCGGATTTAATTTTCCCCGTTCCAGCAGAAAACCGATCGGCGAGCTCAATGCGTTCCGGATCCAGGAATCGCGCCAGACGCTTTTGTCGCCGAGCACCAGAATCGGATAATTGCCGGAGCGCCACAGCAGCGCACCGAGCAAAATGGTGTCGAGCAGGCTGACGTGATTGGAGACGAACAAATATCGCTGTAGCGGTTTTAATTTATCCAGGCCGTGCGTGCGCCGCAAATACGGCAGCGCCAGCAACAGATTGGCGAAAAATCCCAGCAGCGCCTGAAGGCAGATCAGTTTTCGCGAAACCCGGGATTGGTCCGTCGGTGCCATGATTCAAAAAGGGCGTAATGCTATTTCGCGCTTTGGGCCTGCCGCAACCACTCTTCCAATTCTTTTTTTTCTTTGAGAAACGCCGGCTGTTCCTTCAGCGCCGTGGCAAAGGCCGTCGCCGCCTCGTCGCGCCGGCCCAAGGCGAGCAGCGCCCGGCCTTCCAACGCCGCATTCTGATAAAAACCGGGATTCAGCGCTTCGGCTTTTTTGGCGAAATCCAACCCCGCCTGCGCGTCCTGGTTTTTCAAGGCGCGCCGACCCTCGACCAACAGCTTTTGCGACTGCCGCGCGCGGTCGTATTCGCCGGACGCGATGGTTTCGTCGGCGGGAATGGTCAGCTCCGGCAGCTCGTGCGAAAAGTCATTTACGTCAAATGCGACGAACTTGCCCAACTGGTTCGGCGGCGACGCGGCCCAGAAAATTCCCGCCGTCAAATCCATCACCGTCGCGTGCGTGGCGATGAAGGCGTTCAGCGAACCGCGATGGCCGTCGCCCGCAAAAATGCCGCCGGGCAGTTTCCGGTCGCGCAGGAAATCCACAGTCTGCGTGGCGGAAATGCCGCCGTGAAATTGCCGGAGCAATTCCTGCAGCCGCGCCTCGCGCGAAACCGAAGTGGCCTCGGCCATGTAATTGGTGTTGCGCGCGGTGGCCTTCAAGCCGGCGCTTTCAAAATGGTTCGGGCAGACAATCGAATCGCCGGCCGGCTCGCGCACGTTCATCACCGCCGGGGTTTTTTCCACCACCACAAATTTTCCGTCCGCGCGGCTGCCGACCAGCCAGATGGTCGAGACAAACACTTTCGCGTCGCGCATGATTTTGAGCGACTCGTCGAGATTATGCGCGTGCTGCAAAATATCCCGCGCGACCATCGCCACTGGCGTGCCGATTTCACTGGGCAACGCAGACGGAGCGCCGTTAACCGTCACGGAAACACCGGCGCGGTTCATGCCCGACACCACGCCCGCCATGCCGGCCCACGACACAGAAATAAACGGAATGCCGCCGTCCGGCTCGCACATTTCCACCACGCGGTCGCGGCTGAAAACTTCGGCGGCCTCCCAGTCAAAATTCCGGCCGGTGATGAGATGCCGGTTTTCCGTCGCGTCGCCCCACGCGCCAAACGCCGTGCAGCCGGCGCGGGTGATCAGCGGATTATCAATCATCATGTAGGAAACATCGTGCGCGGCGTGATAATTGAGCAGCCGGTTGTAAAAATTTCCCTCCTCGGGATGAATGTCGGGACAGCCGAGGGTGGTGCCGTAAATTTCCAACCGGTAATCCGCCGGCACAAAATCGCTCAGGTGGCGGTTGCGGTAGATGACGTAATTTTTCAGCAGCTCCATCAGCCAATGCTGCGGCACGTAGCCGTGGATCATCTGCATGAATTCGGTTTCCAGCGTGTGCATTTTCTCCTGCATCAGCGTGCCGTCGGCAAAACCGATTTCCAGCGGCGAGCCTTTCAGATAAACCACGCGCAGCCCTTCGCGCTCGCCGGTCCACGATTTACCGAGCCACGTTTTTCCATCGCGCGTTTCCGGCTTCAGTTGCAAAACGGAAACGTCCGCCGGCATCGGCGGCGGCTTGGCGATGCTGGCGCGGACAATCAACACCGCCGCCAGCCAGCCGAGCAGCGCGAATAAAATCGCGCCCACCAGCAGCCGCAAAAACCATTTTTTAATTTGCTTCAACACAGTTTTAATAAGGCTTCACCGGCCGGCTGGCCGCCGCAGGAAAAAA
>Ga0182030_10016604_pt1 | contig 14317 bp, 10 predicted proteins | sample 812S3MmetaG_FD_121299 | JGI IMG/M metagenome (GOLD analysis project Ga0182030, IMG submission 121299) | Permafrost microbial communities from Stordalen Mire, Sweden - 812S3M metaG (Illumina Assembly) | ecosystem: Environmental > Terrestrial > Soil > Wetlands > Permafrost | place: Sweden...
AAACCTGAACAGAATTCTCTTGACATCATTGACCGAAGTGGATTAGCGTCTGGGCCATTGAAATTCATTGATGAAATCAGTTCATCTGTGAATTCACGAAACAAACCTGTCTGCATTCCAGCAGTATTCTCGGAGGACTTTGATGTCGAAGCATTTACTAACTTCATCCAGATGGCTTGCGCTCGCTGCACTGCTTTGCCTTTGGCTCCCCTGCCAGGCGCAGTTCAGCAGTAACGTACAAGGAACGGTGGTCGATCCGACCGGAGCGGTAATTCCCAACGTCGCCGTCACGCTTCACAGCACCGGCACTGGCGTTGATTTGAAAGAGACGACAAATCCGACTGGATTTTACCGTTTCAACGCAGTGCCGCCGGGCGACTACACGGTGGTAGCCTCGCAAACGGGATTCAAGACCGCATCGACCTCGGTTACGTTGACGCCAGACGAGACACGCGGCGTGGACGTCACCCTGGTTCCTGCCGGCGCAGGTACTGTGAACGTAACAGTGACCACCGAGGCAGAGGCGCTCAACACGGAAGAAACGCGCGTGCAGGCAACGATCGCAGCACAGGAAGTCAGCCAACTGCCCCTGCCCAATCGGGATGTGCAACTGTTGCTGGCGCTCACCCCAGGAGTAGTAGGCTTTCAGAATGAAACACCTGCGATGGGCTATGGATCTACTCTTTTTGCGGCGAACTTCCAGCCCAATTACGTGGCCAACGGAGAGGGCGTCCACAGCAACCTGTTCCTCATCGACGACTTGCCGGTCAGCGACGACATTAACCAGGGCGCGGCCATGATCCTCCCGAATTCCGACATGATTGCCCAGGTGGCTCTTCAATCGCAAACCTACTCGGTCGAGAATGGCACGTCTTCCTCGCTGCAGACCTCGTTCAGCACCAAATCCGGCGGCAATTCCTTTCACGGCGCGGCCGACTACAGCTATGCGGGAAAAAACCTCGGCGCGGCTACCCAGCCCACTCACGCTGCCGGCATGCCGGTCGTTGTGGTTTCGCCGGAGTTCCACCAGGACCTCGAACTCGGGTCACTGGGCGGACCCCTCATCAAGGACAAGACATTCTTCTTCGGTTCCATCGAGAAGCAGAATGCCGGAATCGGCGCAGCAAGCACCACCAACCCCTATTTCACGCCCTCATTTGCCCAGTGGGCTGCTGGGGCTTTTCCCAACTCCGGCGCTGCCGAGGGACTGAATTTTGCCCCTCCGACACGCGATCAGGGCGGCACAACCAAGACCGCCGGACAATACGGAATGCCGTGCGGAAGTACGCAGATCGTTCCTGCCACTGTCGGCACTGCTTCGCCCCTCGCTTACAACATTCCCTGCAACCAATCGGTCTACACGGTCGGCGCCATTTTCAACCAGTCTCAGCCCTTTAACGGCACCCAATGGAACGTTCGCCTGGACCAGAGCCTTCGCAACGGCAACGACCGCATTTACGTAATGTATGAGCGGATCGACCAGACACTAGGCGATCTGGCCGAACGGCCCAAGCTCGACTCCGATTCCCCCAGCCAGAACAAGTACCTCTCGGCCAACTACATTCATCTCTTCTCTCCGCGGCTTCTGAATGAGGCTCACTTCGGAAACCTTCGGGCAATCGAGGGCAACATCCTGGGCGATCCCCGGGCAGCTTCGATTCCGTATCTGCCCATCCTGCTCGACACGGCCGCTGGCTACCAGTTCACTTTCCCATTTGGCATCACGCCTTTCGCCTCACAGACCAACAAGGAACACACGTATGCGTTGCGTGACACGGTGAGCTACTCGCTGCACAATCATTCGATTCGGGGTGGTTACCAGTTCTACCGCGGGGATTATTTCCAGGACTCCAGCGGGATCTTCAGCCGCGCCTTCGTTCCCTTCTACTTCACTGACAACATGTCATGGGTCAGCAATACAGCGCAGGCGGGCTACAACCTCTACACCATCGGCGGAACTGGCAAATACACACCCCAGTATTATGGTGCCACGGCGATCTATAGCGGGCTGTGGGTAGAGGACTCGTGGAAGTTGCGTTCGAACCTGACAGTGACCGCGGGCATTCGCTACGACGACTTCGGCAATCCAACCAAGTACGGGTCCACTGCGCAGCCGTTCGTCCCCTTGTTCCCTGGGTCCGGCTCAGCATTCCAGCAGCAGGCCTGGACTACCACTACACACGTTGCGTCCACCGCCTTCACCCAGTCCCAGAACTGGAATTTCATGCCGCGCGCGGGTTTCGCATATACGCCGCTCAAAGACCGGACCCTCCTCCTTCGCGGCGGAATCGGCCTATATGAAAACGTAATGACGCCATATCAGATCGCTAACAACCTGCCCACACAGCCACCCAACCGCATCAGCTTGTATGAAACCAGCGTCGTGCCCTACGGCGACTTCACAACCACCAGCGCACCGTACGGATACACTTACTCCTATCCGACCTATGGCACAGACCCTTCCGGCAACATTTACTCCAACCCGCAACAAACGGCCGTGTTCTCAGCCAACCTCAACGGCTTTGTCCCTACGGTCAAGGCTGAAAAGTATCTCAACTACTCATTCGGCCTGGAGCAACAGTTTGTGCATAACATGGTTTTCGGGCTCACCTACTCCGGCAGCGACGGATTCAATCTGATTTACGGCTCGACTGGCGCGGGCGGGGGCGGCAATAACGACTACAACCTGTTGCCCAACTCGCCCAAGACGCGGCCTTCGCAGGAGTGGGGCCAACTCAATTACGGGCGCAACGGGCTGTCAAGCAACTGGAATGCAATGATTGTGACTTTGAAACAGACCTACAAGGGCCTCACCTATCAGGCAAACTATAACTGGGAGAAGGCCCTCCAGGATGCACCCACAACCAGCGACTCGAACAGCACCGGCACGGGCAACACCTACAGCATATGGAAGGGCATCTACGATCCAAAGTCCTACCGTGGCGTTTCCGCGTTCGACGTGAGAAACTCCTTCTCTTTCGGTGGTGTTTACGGGATACCGAAGTTTGTTGATAACAAGTTGGTCAACCAGACGGTAGGTGGGTGGAGAGTCGGCGGAATCGTTATTGCTCAAACCGGAACGCCCTTCACTGTTGCTCATGAAGGTGTCGATTACCAATACGACGGCTGCGCCAACTTCAATGGGAACAGTGGCTGCGCTGGATTCCCGACCTACAGCGGGTCGAAGCGCAGCGGCTTCTCGCGCGCCGAGGTACTTGCCGGCGCATTTACAGTGAAGCAGTTCACCGATCCCGCGGGCGCGGGATCGGAACCAGTGAATCAGCAACAAGGTGTCAATGGCTTCCGCAACCTGGGGTTTGCTTCTGTCAACGCGAGTCTCTCCAAGGGATTTGCGCTCCCGATTCCCAAGGTAGCCGAGAGTGCGAAATTCTTCTTCCGCGCCGAGGCTGTGAACCTGTTGAACCGCACCAACTGGCAGCCAATGGCCAACGATGTCACCGACGGCAACTTCGGCACGGTGACCGGCGCCAACCAGAAGCGCTACCTTCAACTCGGCGGACGCTTCGAGTTCTAGGCCGCTTCGTTCAATCGTCAACCCGAGCGGGGCGTGAGCTGAGTCTCTCGCCCCGTTCATGCGCTACGGCATTTTCGTAAATACTCCAGGTGGAATGTATAGTTTCTTCATAACACTCTGAAGCAGAACAGAATATTGTTCGGCGCCCCGGTCGCGGGCCATGCCAGGAAGGGACTCGAAACAGCGATGGTATCCAAGCTCAAGCCGGAGAAGTCGTATCTGGTTCCCGCTGTCTCCAAGCTCTTCGATATTCTTGAGCTATTCGGACGCGAGAAGCACTCGCTTTCCCTCGACCAGATCTACCAGAAGGTCAAAGCGCCCAAGACCACCATCTACCGAATCCTGAAAACGTGCGTACACCGGGGATACGTTGCCCAGGGCTCCGATGGCTTGTATCGCCTGACGAGCCAGCCTAAGAAGATTTGCTTTGGCTTCGCTGCTCAGTCTTCGGATATGCCCTTCTCTGAGATAGTAACCAGCAGCCTGAAACTGGCCGCTACTCGTAACGGCGTTGAACTCCTGGTGCTCGACAACCACTATGACCCGCAGATTGCAGTGCGAAATGCCGAGCGACTCGTGCACGAAAACGTCGACCTGGTCATCGAGTTTCAAATCGAGTACGGCGTCGCCGCCCTGATCTCTGACAAGATGGCAGCGGCCGGCATCCCTCTGGTCGCTGTGGACATGCCTCATCCTCACGCCACTTACTTCGGAGCAGATAACTACCGGATCGGCTATGCCGCGGGAGAAGCGCTCGCCCGCTATGCATTCAAGCATTGGAAATCACAAGTGAGTTGGGTGCTCGGCCTGGATATGGAACAGGCCGGCGAATTCGTTCAGAATCGCACCACTGGAGCGTTCAACGGAATTCACACATTGTTTCCCGATTTGGCGATCGAATCTTTTGTCCGTATGGATAGCCGTGGCCTTCGCGACAAGGGTTACAAGCTCGTTCTGGAGTTTCTCGCGCGCCATCCAAAAGACCGGGGGATCCTGATAGCGGCGCATAACGATACTGTGGCCCTCGGCGTGCTGGAAGCAGTTCGTGAGCTTCAACGGGAGCAGACTGTGGCCATTGCCGGCCAGGACTGCATTGCAGAAGCGATTGAGGAGATAAGAAAACCGGGAAGCCCACTGATCGCGTCCGTCGATCACTTCGCCGAGAGTTACGGCGAACGGCTTATCGCATTGGGGCTGAATATTCTTCGCGGGCAGGCTGTGCCTCCTTACAACTTTACTGAATACAAGGTGGTCACACACGCGTCTCTCAAAGCGAGCGACGCGCAGGAAAATCGCGCAACGGATGGAGACAGGAAGAAGAAGAAGGCCTGACCCTTCATGACGCAGATTCATGGCAGGATCATGCGGGGCTTTCAGGTGGATAGAAGCACATGAAGCGAAGAGAGCTCCTTCAAGCGATCGTTGCCGGGGCTGCAACAAGCATGGTGCCGGCTTCCGCTTCACCGGTACCAACTCCCGCTTCAACAGAAAAGGGCCTGCAACATCCATTCCCCGGCACGCCCTCTCGAACTCCGCGCGTACTCGATGGCTTTTCTCGCGACGCCCTTCACGTCAAACTGCTTTCCGATGCCAGGGCATTCGTTGCAGACCAGCGCAACAAGGCAAAATGGAGATTTGGCCCGGTCGTCTTCCAGGAGGAAGGCCCTGTTGACGAAGGCGCGGTCTGGCTGCGAACGGATCGATCCATCTGTGAGCAATATCCAGGCGGATTCTCAGGCATTCCCGAAGGCAACGGATTTCGTTTCTGGGTGCTCGATACCGAAGGTCAAGGCTCAACCCTCACGCAAGTTCCAACTGAAGACGATGCACCCCACGCCCTTCAACGTCTACAGTCGCGTACTCAGTTTGCTCCACGGTCTCCATCTTCAGAGCAACAGCCTTTCCGTTCAAAAGCAAGCTCGTCACTCGGGTCCCTGCCGGCAACGGCACGCGGAGAGTCGCCTTGTCCGCACAGCTCGTGCAATCGAGAGTAATAGTGTTGCCCTCTTGACGATAGCGGTAAAGCACGTAGCCGCGCGAAGCAGGATAGCGCACGCTCACCTGAGCCTCTTTGGTGCCCGCAACAAGCCATCGTGGCGAAATCCGCGCCGAACGAAAGCCTCCACCCGTGTCTTCAATCCCGGCAAGCCCTTCCAGCAGCGCCGCCGTTACGCAACCCGCTCCCCAGTTATTCGGCATTCCCGTCGAGATATCGGTCCATGGAGGCAGAAATGGGAGCATGTTAGAAAGAGTTATACCGATCACAAACCATCTAGACCCGGTTTCCATGCTCTCCAGTTCCAAGGATGCAATCGTGGCGTCTCTCGTATGGGGTACAAAGCTCGTAATCCAGACACCCACATTATCAATAAGCCCGCTCTTGCCCCGCCAGGCAACCTGCATCCGCTCCTGTGCAAGAGCACCGTACCGGTTGTTGAATTCAAGATCCTCTGGAGCCCAGAAAGAGCCTACGTTGAAGCCGCGCTCAATGTATTCAATCTGTTTGCCTTCGTCCTCGTAATGAATCGTCAATTTGCCCAAAGTTGCGCCACTGCCTGAGCCCGCGTGCAAAAGATAAAAGCTCCGGCAAGCTTTATGCACCGGAACCAGCGTCCTCGCCGCGTACTTCGGCGACGCGGAAACACCAATGCAAACGCGGTGACCATTCTCCTTCGCAGATGCAATTCGGAAAGGCACGCCGCGAAAGATCTGCTCTCCACTCGGGAAGTCGATAAGGTAGTTGTTTGGCTCGTCTACCCATCCAGGTACGCCATCGGCGCCTTTGCCGGTGTCGCAGTTGGCCTGTGCACTCAAATCGAGCGGAACAAAACTCGTGGGTGGGCGCTCAGGCTCCTTGCCGCGCAGAATACCAGGCAAAAAGTCGCGATGTTGTTTCGTGATCTCGTGCACCCTTCGCAGAATGTCCACGCCATATTCTTCGTATCCATGCTGGAAGCAGCCGCGCGACAACTCGCCCGCCGTGCATGCCAGCACGCCACCATTCACGTAGTCCCAGATGCCTTGCTCCGACCCGAAGCCCTTCGCAAATGGCGGGAAGATCGAGTAAAACTCGCCAGGAGAAGTCGCGGGCATTTCTTTCTTAATCCCTGCATAAGTCTTGATGATTGAGCCAGCCTGTTGCGGCGCGATACCGCGGTTCAATGAATAGGCGTTCGAAAGCGAGACCTGGCTGTTCATATCGACGCCCAGGTCGGGCCGGAACTCCGGGTCCTCTGCAACCCAGTGCGTGTAAAAGCGCCCGTTCCACGAGATGCGATTCAGCCGCTCTTCCAACTCATCGGCAAGCTTGCGCATTTCACCGGCATCCTGCCCTCGCTCCGCGCGATCCAGCATCTCTGCAAGATAACGGCACCCCGCAATCAATCCCGTGTTGTCGCCGAAAAAAACTCCAAAGTGCGTCTTCTCGAGATCGATGACCATGATATCCCCGCCGACCAATGCGGCTTCGCTATCGCAAAGGAAGTCCCACGTATCGATCGTGAGTCCTCGCTTGATGAGGCCGAACTTCTTTGACCAGCGATAGGGGTCGCTGGTGCTGTAATGCACGGCCTTCAATGCGCGGTCCAGATGCTGCCGCATCCATGCATCGTCCCCGGTCGTCTTCCACACCAGGTAAAGCGCTTCAAGAAAATACATTTCGACATGGTTCTCAACCGGCGCGCGACGCAAACCCAGATACCCGCCGTCAGCCGAGCGTGAAAAATCGCCGTACTTGAAGCGCCGATCCCAATCGCTCTCCGGCGGAGTTCTGTCGATATGGTTTTCCCAGATCATGCCGTCTTCGCGTTGGGTCACAGAGAATATTTCAAAACTCTGGCGAACCTCCGGCCAAAAATAGCGCATGCCTTTCAGCGTGTTTGTATTGTCGAGAAGCCAGTCAACCCAGTAGGTATACACGCGGCCATTGTGGCGCCGCGCACCTACCGGACCATCCGAAGCCATGGTCCAATACAACGTTTCCAGCAGATGTTGATACTCGCCGCTCGGCTCGTGAATCTCGGTATGTGCCTCCACCTGAAAACTGGCGCGACCAATCAGCTTACGGTCGGCATCCAGAAGCAGCACTGTATGCGTGCCCAGTGCGCCGCCGGGCTGAAACAGTGCCGGCAGCTTCACGTCCTGGTCGAAATAGGTAACACCTTCTCCATCCAGCAGGAGCAGCCGGCCCTGGCCAGTGCCGAGCAACGTAACCTCATCAAGCGGGCGATACACAGCCTGCGCTGGCGATAACATCAGCAATACTTCGTGAGTGGGCTGCGCCTGCGACTTCGCAGCGTAACCAGCACCCAACAGGCCCACAGGCAGCATCTCAAGAAACTCTCGTCGAGATCGCATCAGAGCATTTCTCCTTGAATCCGGCGGCGCGCGAGCCGCACCGCAACCTCACTTGAGATCGAACACGCTGGCAAGCTTGTGATCGCGCGATGAACTCCCAACCCAAACGGTACGACTTCCCGCCGGCGTCACCCACTGACTCTGCGCAGTCGACCAGTATTGAAGCTGCCGCAGCGGAAGATGAATCATAACAAGTTGAGACTGGTGTGGCTCCAGGTGAATGCGCTCAAATCCCGCCAGATTGTTATCGGCAAACTGCACACCCGCCGCTGTGGGCGACACATCGGTCCGGCCTGGCGTGAATCGTACAAACCGCGCACTGGCTCGAATTGACTTCGCCCATATGCGAAGTGTTCAAAACAACGCAACATTGAAGCGGCGCCAAGCCGGTCATGAAGATCGCTTTCTGAGTGCGGGTTTTTCTAATTGATCTTTCGCAGCCAGAGATTGCGAAACGACACCTTGCTGGGAACTCCTTCAATCTGCAAGCCGAAAAGCCCGGAGACGTTGTTAGAGGAGGCCGGATCGTCGTCTACCAGTACGGCCATCAACTGGCCGTTGAGGATATGCAGAATCACGCCGCCGCGCGCGATGATTGTGTACTGGTTCCATGCGCCATCATTGACGTAGGCTCCCAGTTTGCCGCGATCGCCGATGAGCCCCAACAGTTGCGTCCCTTTGCCCGCGAGCGAATGGACCACTTGGCCGCGCCACGCGATAATGCCCAACCCCGTGTTCTGGGAGTAGAGCTGGCCGCTATAGTCTTTTGCCTGCTCATTGACCGGAAACCAGAAATCGGCCTGCGGGCCGATCATCGACCAGCGCGGGTCGCGGCCCTCGTTCGCCTTCCCGGCCGCGTGGCCGGGCTGCGTGCCGACGCTACTGCGGTACTGGATGCCGCTGCCTCCGCCCTTTTCGACCTTGATTTCGAGCTTCAGATCGAAGTCCCTTGCCGTGATGCCGCGATAGATGAGAAAGGTGTTGGGAAAGGCATTGGGGGCAAACATCTCTTTTGTTGTTTCGCCCACAATCGCTCCGTCTTCGACGCGCCACAGGCCGGGTTGGCCTTCCCAATCGGCGAGGGTCCTGCCGTCAAAGATTGAGGTGTAGTCCTGGTGGTTGGCGAAGTCCATCGCCTGCTGGCTGCCAGGTTGCGTTTGCGCTGCAGCCAACGCCGCGGAATTCAGCACCATGGCCAAAAAAGCCGCTGACACGGCACTGGAGGCGCGTCGGTTTGGAACCTGTTCGCTCATGCGAAGTCCTCTCGTTTGACGGTCCCCGCGGACACACGCGGCTCAACAGAAGGGGACAAGAGCTTTTCCCAGGTCCGTGGTCCCTGCAGGGCATGCGAATTTGAGTTGAGAATTGTATACAGAGATTGTCCAGAGCTTTCCGCCGTTCAGAATGCCATGTGCGATCTCGACGTTCTCCTTCAGTTCGTCCTTTCTTCTGTGGAACATGCCCGCGTAAACACCGTCATTGGGCTTGATACTTTCAATCGCGGTGTGAAAGGCCTGCGTCACCCTTTTGTCGCCGACGCGTCAAGCAGCCAGAATCTTGAAGGCGAAGCAGGTCTTCGCGGTTTGCCGCATCGCCTTGTATATCCGCGCTGGGTCGCTCTGAATGTATATCTCGTGCGGCATTTCCAGCAACCGACCTATGAGCACCGGCCTCCGCTCCTGCTCCACCAGCGTGCGATTGTAGATGCAGCTAGACCGCGTCTTTATTCTTCTTCCACTTGTCGAACCGCTTCAAGAGCGGGCCTTGAATGTGAGACCGACTGGCTCGGCTTCGACCGCCGCTTCGATCTGCTCAACCCTTTTATTTTCTTTTGACTTCCCTGCGCAGGGCCATCGGGTCAACCCCGTTCGCCAACAACTGCTTTGCCTGGGCATGGTAGCTTCGCGCATTGGCCAGGGGCACCACGGGATACTTCCCGAACGCCATCAGTCGCCGCTTCCCCCAAAAGCGGTAGGCCCAGCGCCAGAGCTTCCCACCGGTTGGCATGATTTGCAGGTACAGTCCGCCATGATTAAAGACTGAATACGGTTTAAGGCCGGGTTGAGCCTAAGGAGCTTGGGGGCATTTGAGCAAAGTTGGAGAGCATTCCCCAACCGTAAACTATTGATTTTACTTTATTAATAGCGACAATAAGACGCGAGATGCGACAAGGCATTGTCGAGAAAAATCGAGGTTGTTTCAGGATTTTTGGCTGCCCCCAGGGATTCGAACAACCAATGTTCATGCGGGTGTTTGCATCAGGGCGGAAGAAATGCCACCAAATTTGCCCCCACATATGATTAAGGGACACTAGGCGGCTACTGCAGGGTGCGAAAGTGACTCGACGTGCTTCTGTAGCTCCGAGAGACGGAACTTGTACAGGCACTTCCCTGTTGACCCGATCGGGAATGCGATGGTCGGCAGCTCTCCCCGCTTCGCCATCCGCTTGATGGTGATGGGCGCGAACCCGAGGTAAGGGCTTGCAGCGTTGGCGTCGATGAGAGGCTCAGGCATGGGTGGGTGTTCTTTGAAGTTGTGGCTCATGATGGGGATAAATACCCACGGCGAGCCGAACTTCCCCCCAATTCACTAAAACAATAAAAAGCCACCCAAGCTGTGGGTTTACGCATAAGGCGAAAGTTCGACCCCATAAGATGAAAGTGGAGTGTCAACGTGCTGCTGCGGGGGGAGAAGTGAGGGATCGTGGAAAGGGTTCGGGATTCCTGGACGGTTCGGGGTCGAGTCCCCCTCTCTCCGCCAGACCTTCCCGTATCTTCCTCATTCCATTTGTAATCTATAGAAAATAGGCAACTTGGGCGATCTCCGTGTTGTCCGCATTTTCCGTCGAATTCGGCCTCTGGGACGCTTTTTGCATGACAACGGCCGGGATGCATGACAACGGAAAAACCCTCGCTAGAGGACAAAAGCCTGCCGATGCAGAGAGCAGATGAAAAGGATCAGGCGGGCGCGTCGAGCTTCCTGAGGAACAGCTTGTACCGCCGTCTCAGTGCCTCTGACGAAGGCCGGAGGCCAGCCCGGCACCCAAGCTGCAATCCGGCAAAATCGCCATACTCAGGTCTGAGGCTGGGGTGCAACTCCACTTGCAGGCGATCCGGCTCAATCCCGAGCAGGTCCAGGTCAAACAGCGTGTGAATATCAGATCGAAGTAGTAGGCCGTTTTCAGGGTGGTTGACTGCCTTGACCGCAATCCGATCCCCGTCAGCTAGCTTCTTACGGGCATATCCGTTCAGGTCTATGAACTCGACCTGGCCGGTGATGCCAAGTTGCTCCGCGGCGTCGAGAATGTCGTGAAGGATCTCGTTGATAAGAATGCCGTCGGCGACCGACACGGTGAAGCCAGCATCGTCGAGACGAGGCTCGGAGTTGTGCATCTTTCCAGGATTCGGGATCAGCGGCCCTCACATTGAACAAGTACTCAGCCGCGAACCAAAACTCGTCTTCGGTGGTACCATTTTGGCCCAAGCCGAACTCCAAATAGTTGTTCAGAGCGTCCTGGATCGTGGAGAGCCAGAGAAGCCGCTCAGGCTGGACGTTCGAGGCCACGTCCAGAAGTTTGCCGCCCACCTCGGATGGGCCGGACAAGTCGAGTTTGTCCAACCGGTCGTGACCGCCAAAAGCATTGGCTGACATCCCGCCGCGGATCAGTTGACGTTTCTCGGGCCCCTTCATGCGGCCTTCCGTTCTGGGAAGACCACTTCCCGATCACGCAGCCATGCTGCGGTTGTTGCGGGGTCGAGGCGGATTGAGCCTGCCACCCGATAATGAGGAATTCCGCCCCGCTTCGCGAGGTCATAAATTGCCGTCTTGCCCAAGCCCAGCAAGTCTGCCAGCTCCGGCGCAGTAAGCGCGCTGGTTCTCCGCTCGATCCTGGTAGCCAAATCGCAGCCAGGCTCAAGCACACTAATGCTCTTGATCTTTCCCATTTTTGCCCTGAGTTGTTGATGTAGCCGCTTCTCCCGGCTCCTGGGTGCCTTCTTCCCGGCTTGCCGGGTGCCTTTGCAACTCGTTTTGGGCAGGGCCTTGGGTTCCCTGAGAACGGGGGCTTAGGTGCCGCCGTCGTCTGCGGCCGGATTGCTATCCGGAAGATTCGCGCAAATCAGATATGGACCCTTCGCAGTGGATGCTCGGAATTCGTATCTTCGCCTTTTATACGCCAAGCCTGATTTCATTGCAAGCGTTAAATGGCGCGCCGGAGATGCAGTTCCGGTTCGGGACCAATCGTCTTGTTCTTTTCCGGGCATTGGTTCCTCGAATAGAGTGCATGATACATAAATGTGCCACTAAATAACTTAATATGATATTTATGTGCCATTCGAGCATTGACATGCAAACAGTTTCAATGCAGTATTGGAATATAAATATTCCATTAAGACGTTTAATGGAAACATTGATAATATCGGTGATACGATGGCGAAACCCGTAAATCGCACCTTTTCGCGCCAGAACCTCGAAGCCCTCGAACTGCTGGCCAAGATGATTCGCGTAGGCAGGATCGACCGCAAGATGAGCGCACAGGAGATGGCCAACCGCGCGGGTATATCTCGACCACTCTTGCGCCGGATTGAGAGCGCAGATCCGAGTTGCGCAATCGGATCCGTATTTGAGGTTGCTGCTATCGCGGGAGTTCCCCTTTTTGGGGGCGAGCCGGATCGGATCGAGACACAACGTGCGGCGTTAACGGAAAAACTCAGCCTCCTACCGCAAAGAACTCGCAAACCGAGGAGGGTAATCCACGATGACTTCTAAGGACGACTACAAAGAGGCATTCGTCTGGATCTGGCTCCCCGGTGAGACGAAACCCGTGGTCGCTGGCGTCCTGCAGAGCGCGGGACAGCGGCTGTTGTTCAACTATGGCCGGAGCTATCTGGCTCGCAAAAACGCAATTTCCATTTACGAGCCTGAACTTCCTCTTCGGCAAGGCGATATTCAGCTCGCAAACGATCTCTCGATGCCGGGATCGATTCGGGATGCATCTCCTGATGCCTGGGGTCGGCGCGTCCTGATCAATCGCAAGCTCGGTGTCAGGGGTCAAAAGGCTGCAAGTTTTGATCTGGGAGAGCTGACCTACCTGCTCGAATCCGGGTCGGACAGGGCAGGCGCTTTGGACTTTCAAATCTCGCCCTCCAGATATGTGCCGCGAGCGATGGAGCAGGCCTCCCTGGACGACTTGCTGCGTTCAGCGGAGCAGGTTGAGAAAGGAGTTCCTCTTTCTCCAGAGTTGGACAAGGCTCTTCAGCATGGCACATCGCTGGGAGGAGCAAGACCCAAGGCTCTCCTCACATCCGATGACAAGAAGTTCATCGCCAAGTTCTCCATGAGCACCGACATCTATAACGTCGTGAAATCCGAGTATGTCGCGATGCGGCTCGCAAGTTTGGCGGGGCTCAATGTCTCGTCTGTGCGAATGGAAACGGCGCTCGGCAAGGATGTGTTGCTGGTCGAACGCTTTGACCGAGAACGTCTGAAAGGCGGATGGGGTAGAAAGGCGTTCGTCTCGGCCCTCACCATGTTCGAACTCGACGAGATGATGGCCAGGCACGCCAGCTACGAGCTCTTGGCCGAGATTATCAGGCTCCGCTTTCAAAATCCTCAGGGCGACCTTCGCGAACTATTCGGGAGGATGACCTTTAACATTCTGTGCGGGAACACCGACGATCATGCACGCAACCATGCTGCTTTCTGGGACGGAAAGCATCTGCGTCTCACGCCTGCTTACGATGTGTGTCCACAGTCTCGACAGGGCGAAGAAGCCGGCCAGGGGATGCGGATTGTTGGCACTAACAACAGAAGCCAGCTAGCTCTGTGTCTCGAAGCGGCTCCGCAGTTTCTTCTTTCAGACCAGAAGGCGAGAAACATCATCCTGCAGCAAGTGAAGACCATCCGAACACACTGGGATGGCATCTGCGATGAGGCAAAATTGTCAGCGGCGGATCGTGCGCTCCTGTACGGGCGACAGTTTCTCAATCCATTTGCATTCTACGAAGCCCCTCAAGAAATCAGATCAGCCGGTCAACTCTGACAGTCCTGAAATGCTTCTCGCTGCTTCGATGAAGAATTCAAAATCAGTCGCATGCAGAACTATCGGCCGTGTGCGCTCACGGCCGATCTTCACTCTGGTACCACTTACCAGACAACAGCGTTCAATTTGCCTTGCGCTTCCTTGGCGCTTGCGGGCCGCAGATACCTCATCGTCGACGCGATGTCCTTGTGACCGGCATAAGCCTGGACGGTCCGAAGGTCGATTCCGTTGCGGAGCAACGTGGTGATGTAGGACCGACGGAATTTGTGAAGCGTAAACGATTCGCACTCGCGCCGCTTCGACTTGCAACCCTCGCACCTGCCGCAGTTCATTTTGGCGCGCCGTGCCAGTGTCTTCAACGCAAACAGCAGCTTCGTATTCGGGTT
>Ga0182030_10016605_pt1 | contig 14317 bp, 12 predicted proteins | sample 812S3MmetaG_FD_121299 | JGI IMG/M metagenome (GOLD analysis project Ga0182030, IMG submission 121299) | Permafrost microbial communities from Stordalen Mire, Sweden - 812S3M metaG (Illumina Assembly) | ecosystem: Environmental > Terrestrial > Soil > Wetlands > Permafrost | place: Sweden...
ACCGGCGACACCGTTGAGGTGGATGGCGAGTACCTGTGCATTCTTGGCCGCAAGAGTGAAGTCATCAACGTCGGTGGAGAGAAGGTCTACCCGGTCGAAGTTGAGAATGTGCTCCTCGACATGCCGAATGTGAAGGATGTGACCGTGAGCGCGATGTCGAATCCCATAACCGGCCAGGTCGTGATGGCGCGCTTCAACCTCTTCGAAGCCGAAGAACTCCCGGCGTTCCGCCGGCGTATGCGCGAGTTTTGTGCGCCGCGCATGGCAGCCTACAAGGTCCCTGCCAAAGTGGAAATCGCAAACGACGCGCAATACAGCGAGCGTTTCAAGAAGGTGCGCAAGGCCCATCAGCACGAGCTGGAAGCTGAGTCCTGCGAGGGTTCGAAATGATTTACAAGACCCTTGCCACATCGGACCACTGGTTCCCGCGCATGTTGCGTTCGGTCCGGCGAGGGGTACAGAACTTCAGCTTGCCAGCTCCTCGAGTGCTGACGGTCCCGCTCGTCGGTATTATTCTGGCGGTTCGTTCGGTGTACTACTTCGTGGCGAGAGTATTCGTGTGCGAGCCGTTCTTCAAGTCATACTGCACGAGGTATGGCCGGAACCTGCATACCGGCGTGTTCCTGCATTGGATACAGGGTCGCGGTGAGTTGATCATTGGAGACGACGTGACCATCGATGGAAAGTGCAGCTTTCATTTCGGGGCGCGCCATGCGGCCCGCCCAAAGCTCACGATTGGCTCCAATACAACGATCGGCCACGGAACCATCTTCGCGGTCAACAAGCAGATTTCGATTGGGCAAGGATGCTTGATTGCAGGCTGCGTCTGCATTCTTGACGCTCCAGGCCACCCCATAGATCCTGTGGCGCGCCAAGCGGGAGCGCCGGTTGCGGACGACGAAGTCAGGCCGGTGGTGATTGAGGACAACGTCTGGCTGGGATATGAGTCGGTGATCATGCCCGGCGTCACGATTGGGAAAAATAGTGTGGTGGCATTCGGTTCGGTGGTGACCAGCGACGTTCCGCCCAACACTCTGGCGCTGGGCAATCCTGCCAGGAAGTTTCCGCTGCCGCAGAAGGTGGCAGCAACGGATCTACGCGATCCCGGGTAGCCCTTGGCCGCTTGCTCACTACTCGGCTTGCGTGGCTTCATTGCGCCGCTCAAGGGTGGTGCTTCTATTCTCCCTTTGAACGCTACGGGGAATAAGACGCGCCGGGTTTCCTGCCACCATGGCTCCCACAGGCACATCGCGGAAGACAACCGACCCAAGCGCGACGGTGACCCTATCTCCTAAATCAGCCATAACGATCGCACCAGCTCCCAGCCAACACTCCTGGCCAATCCTTATGCGATAAAAGCTTCGGCCCACGTCCGTCAAATGCCCGTGTTCGTCCCGCAAATGCTGGCGCGAGCCACTGATGATTTGAACGCCGGTAGCCAGTATGGTCCCGTCGCCCAAGGACACCTGACCGAGCACACAGTAGGCGCCTATGCCCACGCGGTCGCCCATCGAGGATTGAGGGTTAGCGAAGAAGGAACCGAGCGATATATGGCAGTCCTCGCCAACTTTTTCCAGGGTGAGTTGGTAGTACGCGACCCGCAGGTAGCTACCAAGGATGCCGGAGAAGCCGGCAAAATGGTGTGCAAAAAACGTATAGGCCTCTCGCCAGCGTCCGAAGCCGGTGATCAGAGCAGCCGGAAATACTACTGCCCGAAACACGAGAGAAGCCAGCGATTTTGCCGCTTTGCGCAATGGCGCACTCCCCGGTGAAGCCGATTCCAGCCCAACGCTTATTGTAGACGCGCGCCCAGCCATCGTGGGCTAGAGAAGTGCGGCTTCCGGAGCCAGGATCAATCCATCGATCGTTCTGCGGAAGGATCGGATAAAGGACGGACCGGATTAGCGAACGCGCTGGAATCTCGCCGGTCCGCAGCACTCCTGGCGGAGCGCTGGAGAGCACTCGTTACTTGACGGGCGGTAAAATCAGCACCGAAGGCAAAGCGCAAAACTGGTCCGAAGGTATTCGCGGCAGCGACACCAACGAAGAAAAGCCCGGGCACGGAGGACTCAAAGCCCGCCGAAACTACGGGAGCATGCTCCACCGTACGCAGTTGCGAGCAAATCTCAGGACTCAGGAAGGTCAAGCGGCGCAGGTCAACGCGATAGCCGGTAGCGGCGATCACATGATCGGTCAGGTGCTCCACGTCCGAGCCATCTGGCCCGGTTAGCAACAGACGGACTTGACCGTTAAGAACTTCGGCGCGCTGAACCGAATATCCCAGCATCATCGGCACCCGGCCAACGATCCGCTCCTTGACCGTCCAGCCAGCAGCGGGGCCGAACGTGGTTTGCACAAGTCGCAAGCGGAGAGCTTGCGGCAAGTGGCGGAAGGCCGAAGGGAAGTCGGCGAAGAAACGGGATTGCAATCCGGGGCCGAGTCCGGAGGCTGGGCGCCGAATCCGCTCCCAAAGGGAACGCCCGGCCGCTGGTGGTCCCGTGTGAAAGCGAAATGAGGAGCAGCGCGCGACGATGGTGACGTGGGCGCCGCTCTCCGACAGGGCGGCAGCCAGATCGGCTGCCGATGCCCCCCCACCGAGGACCGTCACATTCCTTCCACGGAACTCTTCGACTGAGCTGTGTGCCGAACTGTGCGAGAGGAATTGCGCCGGCAAGCCGGCCAGGTCCGGAGGCACATACGAAAAGTGGCTGATGCCCACGGCAAGCACCACATTGCGTGCATGCGCGACTTCGCCATTCTGGAGCTTGAGAGAGAAGCCACCCGGAATCCTGTCGATTGCCGTCACCTGCTTCTGTTCAAGTTCCGGCACAAATCGTTTCTGGAACGCAAGTCCGTAGGCAGTGAAGGTGTCCAGCCGAACCGGGATTCTCGTATCGTGATAAGGGATTTGCTGCTCGGCGCAAAAGTGCCGCAGGGTGAAGGAACCCTCCGGGTCCGAGAGGTTCGAAGCAAAGCCGTCTGACTTCAGTAGCATTCCCGTGGGCATCTGCTCGCGCCAGGATTGCATGGGAGAGCCGAAGATCCGAAAACTCACTCCCGCGGCCCGCAGATGGGCGGCAATCGACAACCCGTAGGGTCCGGCACCGACAATGGCGACTTCCGAAAGCTCGTTCACAGGATTCCCTGAAAGGACTACTATTAGACGGCTACTCGCTTTGCGATCTTACTACAACGCAGTAATATACACGCCCGAATAGACCGATCGATGAAGCCCAAAGTTCTTCTGGCCACTACCACCAACTGGTTGTCGACTGCCCGGCTGGCCACATCTCTTGCCAATGCTGGCTTCACCGTGGAGGCGGTGTGCCCCGCACGTAATCCGATCGCCAAAACCAGGCTGGCCCCACGGACCTATGTTTACCGCGGTCTTGCCGGCCCGTCATCGTTTCAGCGAGCGCTGAATGCGGCCCGCCCTGATTTGGTCATTCCTTGCGATACCCTCGCCACCGCCCATCTCTTTGGTTTGTATGACAACCCGCTATGCTCGGGGCAGGATGCACGGGCGATCCAGGAGCTGTTAGAGCGTTCGCTGGGGGACCATGCTAGCTATCCCATTCTTGCCGCCAGAAGCAGATTCATCGCCCTGGCCCGGGAGGAAGGGATAGCGGCACCGGAAATGGTCGCTATTGCTACGGACGGCGAACTCAGCGCGTGGTCTGCCGATCATGAGTTCCCGGCGGTGCTCAAGACAAATGGCTCGTCGGGTGGGGGCGGAGTGCAATTCGTGAGTTCTCCGGCGGAGGCCGGCCAGGTCTTCCGCTTACTAAGCGCCCCGCCGTTAGCATCCCGGGCGCTGAGCAGGGCGATTTTCGACCGCGATTTTACTTTGGTTCTGCCCTGTCTGCTGCGCAAAAGGCCGGTGGTCAATGTGCAGGGGTTTATCGGCGGACGGGACGCTACCATCCAGGTTGCCTGCTGGCAGGGCAAGGTGATTGCCGGCATCACTGCCGAAGTGCTGCAGGTGTGGGAACCCAAGGGCCCCTCGACGGTGCTGCGGCTCATTGACAATCGCGAGATGACGGAAGCTGCAGAAAAGATCGTGCGACGCCTCGGGCTCTCCGGGCTTTATGGCTTCGATTTCATCCTCGAGGAGGGTACGGGTAAGGCCTACGTCATCGAGATCAATCCGCGGGCCACGCAAATCTGCCATCTGCGGCTCGGAGCCGGCCACGACATGCCCGCATCGTTGTACGCGTCGGCCACCGGAGAACCGCTGGGCAAGGTTACGAGTGTCACCGACCGCGAGGTGATCGCCTTGTTTCCCCAGGCATGGGTGCAGAATCCGGCCAGTGAATATCTCCAGTCCGGGTATCATGACGTCCCCTGGGACGAGCCTGAACTCGTGCGGGCTTGCATGGAGGTGAGAAAGAACCGATGGCACTCTTATGCCAATTGGGTCAGGTTTTGGTCCAAGCTTGGACTGTACCGTTCCTGATTGCGAAATCAGCCTCGAACGGCTTCAGATTGTCTTGCGCGCGAAGCTGAGTTTGCCCTTGGTCACAACGGTGTCGTCGACTGTGACCGTTCCCTCTACCAGGGCCATCTCCGGCATCATCTTCACGATAGAGGTTTCCAGAATCATGGTCTGACCAGGAAACACGGGAGCCAGGAACCTCATCTCGTGGACGGCGGCGAGAACCAGGAACTCGCGCTCGTCAAGCGCGGCTGGCGTAGTAAGGCTGAAAAGAATCGAAGCAGCTTGTCCGATCGCTTCGATGATGAGTGTTCCCGGCATGACCGCGCGGTCCGGGAAATGGCCCAGAAATTGAATCTCATTTCCCGTGACATTCTTCACCGCTTTGATTCTCTTGCCGAGTTCCACCTCAAGCACTCGATCCACCATGATCAGCGGGAATCTTTGCTTCAGGCAGGCTCGAACTTCTTCAAAGGTCAGGCTTGTCATATGGTCACCGCCGCTTAAGTCCGCATGCAGGCTGTCAACGCCGGCGCAAGATCATTGCCGTTGCCCGGGGTAGAAAACGAGCGCCGACGGGCGGGGCGCTCGCATCGCTCACCAGCCGGGTAACGCGAAGCCCTGCATCCTCCGCCATTTTCAGCGGTTCGCTTTCCTGGTTGAATTCATAGACGTGGTCCCGCTGCGCCGATTCAATTGCTGTGCTGAAGAAAACTATTCCGTCCTCGGCGAGAAGATGGGAGATGGCCCGAAATAGAGGCCGTGGATCTTCCAGATGCTCGGCGAGCATGGCAGCGATAATTCCCTGGTACTGTCCGCGAGAACCTTCTTGCTCGATATCAAGCGCGTTCTTGACCCTGAAGGTAACACGGCCGGCATGTCCCGAGGCCTTGAGAATCCGATTCGCAACCGCAACCGCGGGCGGGCTGATATCGATCCCTTCGACACTGATATCCGGACGCTCCTCCGCAGCCATCAATCCCATAACGCCGTGGCCGGCGGCAATCTCCACAACTTTGGCGTTGGGCGCGAGCGCTTTAACAAAGCCGTCGCGGTACAGCGCAAGGTGATGGATCATCGAAGGCCAGAACGGATAGATGAGTATGGCCGCCCACATGTACGGCACCATGTACCCTTCATCTTCGTAGACCTCTGAAGTGATCTCGGGCAACGCCTCGGGAGTATATTTGCCGGCCTGCTCGTAGACTTGCTGCGCCTTGGCAACACCCATACAGTACCTGGCGTATCCGCGAGCGGCGTCCTCGAAGATTTGCTCCCCGTAGGCGGCATGTGCCCAACGGGCAAGAGGGTCCAGCAGCCACGAGGCAAGCTCCTGGTTCGACGCAACCGTGACGCGCGCGGCCGGGGCAAGAAACTTCGCCTTACGATCCATCGCGCCCAGGAATGCATTGCCATCCACCATCGTTTTACTCCTCCATTGTGCTCCCTGGCGTGAGGCGCACGTGTCGAACCATACGAACCATTATCCGGATCAGGTCAACCCCATCCCAGGGCGGGGTGAAGACGTGCATACGCCCCAGTGGAACGATTCGGTCCACACCTCGGAAGGCCGCCACCGACGCCAGTGTAGCTTCCATCTCGGCGCTGACCATGGCGAGCCCCAAAGTCTGCACATTGCCGTCGAGCTTCCCAACCGCTTCGAGTAGGCTTCTCACTTCCAGAACCGTCAGGGTCTTGCCCCCGGTTGGCCGGGGGATTTCCTGGATTTCCGATCCCTGACCCAGGAGAATCGTCCATTCCGGACCGGCGGGGAACGTGGCGCTGTTCGCGACGTCGTCCAGCAACCAGGAGGCCCGGGCCTGGCAGATGGCTGACGTCAAGGAAGCCTGGATGGTCTCCCGGGGATGAACCCGGTTCTCCGCTTCGAAGGCTAATTTGAGAGCTTGCACGAACTCGTCGGCAGGATGGCCTTTGCTCGTTTCGAGAAAGAGAACTTGCGGCGAGGAACACGCCTGCTGATCGAACTGCCAAACGTCGCGCGCGATGCGACGGCAGAACACGTCCCGGACTGCTGGATGAACACACCAGGAAGCAGCGTCGATGGCGGCGACTGAAATTCTCGGCCCGAAGACGGCCAGCCGTGCCCAGTGCGGAAAGGGCAACGCCCGAATTTCCGTTACGGCTTCCTCGCCACCCCAGATCATCGCCCCATCCACCGCTTGCGCCATGGCCCGATGAAGATCGAGACGCTCGTGATCGAAGACCAGCAGGCGAATTCGCCTGGTCACAAGATGATCGCTGTCGCTTTGAACCAGCTTGTCGATTAGTTGCCGGGTCTGATCCTGGAGTCCTCGGGGAATGCGCACCAGGCACCTGTTGCCTCCGAGCAGGGCACAAGTCATGGAGAGCAGCGGTTGAATCTCGATGTTGCCGGCAGGCCAGTGGGCGACTACGCCGACCGGATAGGGCTTGAGCCGGGCCCGCCCATCCTCCATCCATTTGTCGTCCAGCGCGCCCTGTCCCAACTCTCTGGTGATGATGGGCTCCAGCGTATTGCGTCGCAACCAAAGACGCAGGAAAGCAATGCCCGGGATAGCAGCCATCTCGGGTGTGCCCAAGGCCGCCGCCCAAGCCTCGAACACGTCGAGGGTCGCGTTGGGAGTGATCGAACCGACCTGACGAAGCTCCGCCGCCGCGGCCGAGATGTCTTCGGGAGTGTCGACATTGCGGATCAGGTCATTCATCGAGCGCGTCGCAATTAGAGCCGCTTCATGATTGTTGGTGTCCAGATTCGGAAATCATCCCGATTGTCCCCAGCCATGACTCTACCAACTGCGGCCATCCCGTTATCGGCAACATCGTATGCCGCAGTCCGAATGCGTGCCCGCCCTGCGCATACAGATGCATCTCCACCGGGACTCCGGCGTTCTTCAGCGCAATGTAGTAAGCCAGCGAGTCGTTTACATTGTCCACGTGGTCATCCTCTGCCTGCAGCAAGAACGTAGGCGGAGTCTGACGGGTGACATGAATATCAGGATTCAACCCCAAATCCTTGTCGGCAGTCGCCGGAGAATGAATCACAAACTTCTTGCTGCCTTTCTTTGCATCCCACTCCGCCGCAGACAGCGACAGATGGCCCGGATAAACAGCCACCGCAAAATCGGGGCGGCAGCTCTCCTTGTCGGCGGCATCGACAGGCGGATACAAGCGCCTGGCGAAATGCGTGCTCATCGCTGCTACCAGATGACCGCCCGACGAAAACCCAAGCACACCAATCTTGTGCGGATCAATATGCCATTCCGCAGCGTGAAAGCGCACCAGCCCCACCGTCCTCTGCGCATCTTCCAACGCCATCGGTGATTCCGGATACGGCCCTGATTTCGGATACGGCGCGGGCTTCGGATACCCCGGCTCACCCGGCACGCGGTACTTCAACAGCACACACGTGATCCCCTTGGGCGTCAGCCAATCACAGACTTCGGTGCCTTCAAGATCGATGGCCAGATCCAGGTAGCCCCCGCCCGGGAAGACAACGACGGCAGCGCCCGTGTTCTTTCCTTGTGGCGAATAGACCGTCATCGTAGGCCGCGATACGCCGCTCACCCCCACCGCCGGCCTGCCGGCAACCAGGAACTCCTTCCCTGTCGTCTTAGCGACCTCTGGCCCCGCGACAGGTTGCGGATCAGGCACAGCTCCCGGCCATATCGGCACTTGCGTATGACCCGGGGATGGTTGCCAGGCAGCCTGCTGCGCGCTGAGACCGCCAAACGCAAACACAACACAGAGAGCAAAAAACAAAGGCTTCGTCACAATCCTCACAGCGAAACAGGTGTCGTCGTGCTTCCACACAACCGGCGAGGACAGCCGATCAACTCCAAAAGTCCGCCGTCCTGCATGTGGAGTCCCACAGGCCACCTTCAGAATGCCACCATTTCCAGCCCTCCAGACTTCTTATGAGACTGGTTCTAGTGTGCCGGCTCCCGGCCGCGGCTGATGTTGCCGCAGCCTCGCAGCTCGGACTTGGGCACCCGGCCGACGAAACGAAAACAGGTGCCGCGCCTGCCGCAGCGGCATCCGTCATGGCTCACGATCTCAGCCATGTCCTCGGTGAGAAGCAGATGACCGGGAAAGCTGGTCGGCAACACGCTGCACACCTGAATCATCCCCTGCTTGCCTTCTGCCACCGGCTCCAGGGTCAAGGGGTCGCGCACGATCACATCCGCGAAGGCGGGAACATGCTTGTTGCCTTCCGCACAATCGGGATAAATCACTCCGACATTCTCTACCATGCCGTAGAAGTCGATGACCCGGTCCGGAGAGCAGCCGAACACTTGCGCCAATCCGTCGTTGAACGACTTCTTGTCCACGGCTTGGTCCTGCAACAGCTTCCAGCCGCCACTGTGCAGGATGTGAACGTTGGGCATCCCGAGGCTGATCGAGTTCGCCATCAGCGGCTTTACCAGGTACTGCCAAAGAATGTATGTGAAACCGTACACCAGGACCGGAGAGTCACGGTGAGCTTTGGCAAATTCCAACAGCCTGTCCGGCTCCAGCCTGAGACCTCCAGTACCGACCGGCCTCATGCAATAGGTTACGCCCGACGCAAACGGCATCAGGCCTTGAATGGCGGCGCCTCTGGCGCCCATTTCCGGGCCTTGCGCAACCGAGCCGGGAACATCGACGACCAGATAAGGCCTGCGGTGCGCGCCCAGAAAATCCTGGGCGATGGCTGCTACAGCCTTGCCCATGCGCCGGGCTGTCGCGGAGTCAAGGGCAATTCTGCTCGGTATCTGCCCCGTGGTGGAACTCGATGTCAGGGTCTTCTTGATCTCGCGCGGTTCCACCAAGGCGAAGGCGGGATTAGCCTTCAAAAGGGAAACGGGCAAGTACGGGAGGTCCGCGACTCGTGTCGCAGCGCGCGGCTCGATGGGCCAATGACGAACATAATTCTGGTATCTGGGATTGCGGTTCCAGGCATCGTCCAACTGGTCCTTCAACAACGCAAGGAATGCCGGCTCTCTGTCCTGCGGAGCAAGACTATACGGCGGGACCGCCATCAGCTCGTCGATCCTGGCTTCCAGTGCGCTCATGACGCGCGGTTGCCTTCCCGCTCCAGGGCCTCGCGAGACACCTTGCCGCTGGATGTTTTCGGTAGTTCGGAGACAATCCGGATCGAGTCGCATGTCCAGTGGACCGGCAGGCTGCGGCGCACACGCTCGGCAACGCTGTCGGCGGTTTTGTCGGGCACGATGTACAAGACCAGAGCCTCGCCCGCTTCCGGATGCGCAACCGCAGAGGCGGTGCATTCGTAGACGCCGGGCACGGCCGCTACCCGGGCTTCGACCTCGGCAAAGTTTACCCGCACTCCCCGCACTTTGAGAAACGCGCTCTTGCGCCCTTCGATCCAAATGTAGCCGTCCTCGTCCAGACGGCCGACGTCGCCCGTGTGCAGCCATCCGTCCTTGAAGACGCGACTGCTGACTTCCGGCTCGTTGAGGTACCCCAAGGTAACGGACGGACCGCGGACGACGATCTCCCCGCTCTGGCCGACGGGGACGGGCTTTCCCTCCGTGTCCAGAACTTGAACGGTCATGTTGTCCAGTTTCTGGCCAACGCTGCCCAATTTCTGATCGAGGCTCTCAGGGTCGAGGCAGGAGATTCTGCTGGTCGCTTCGGTTTGACCGTACATCACATAAAACTTCGCTGCCGGGAAAATCGAGCGCATCTCCTGCACATATTGCGGAGCCAGCGGCCCTCCCGCCTGCAAGAATCGTCGCAAACCGGGCAGCGCTATGGAACGGATATTCGAGCGCCGCAGGAGAATGTTATAGACCGTGGGGACGCCCGCAAAGGTTGTGCATTCGCAGCGGTTGACGGCATGAAGCACCTTGTCGGGAAACATGAAGCGGCGGTCGAACACCACTCCGCCGCCCTGATAGAGATGAGTGTGCAGGACGCTGGCCCCGAAGCAGTAGCTCACGGGCAGGATGAGCATGGCGCGTTCGTCGTCTTCCAGGTGCTGGCTGCGGATGATCGCTCCCGTGTTGGCGATGAGGTTCCCGTGACTCACCATAACAAAACGCGGCGCGTCGGAGGAGCCGGAAGTAGCCACCAGGGCCGCAAGATCGTTCTCCGCTCGGGGCACGGGCGGGATTGTATCCGCGCGCATCTCCGAGGGGTGACCGTGGATGAAGATAAACTCTGATCCCTCTCCACATTTCCAATCAAGAGTGCACGGTTTCTCCGTCCACAGAGCTTTTGCCCCGACGCGATTCAGCAGGAGGTTCCCTGCCAAGGGCAGCTTGCTCTCTTCCACCGGGACGGGCACCAGACCTGCGTACATTGCGCCCAGGTAGGCGATGCTGCTGGCGGGAGACAGGACACAACCAATGACGACGGGATCGCCGGGCTGCAACCCGGCAGAAAGCAGGCGTGCGCCGAAGCTACTGATGAGGCGAGGAAGATCTGACGGAAGGACGGTTTCGCCTGTCGCCGCGTCGATAAGATACGAGAGCTTACCCAGGCGGGCTACTACTCGAGCGGCAAAATTGGTTGATGGAGGGGTTTCGCTCTCATTCATGCCGCCAACTTTGCTTGTATGACCCGCACAATATCGCGTACGGTTTCCATCTCCATAACGTCATCGACATCGAGGTTCACGCCGAGGGCCTGTTCCAGGTTGCTGACCAGGAAAAGATGTCCGGCCGAATCCCAGCCAGGTACGTCGTCGGGGCCAGTCTCAAAGGAGACCGACTTCGGGTCGACCCCAAAGGCATCATGGAAAGCGGCTTGCACCTTGGACAGAATATCTTGCACTCGTTATGTGTCCTCGAATCGTGACACTACGGGGAATTTCCCCTCGCCCGACAGCCTGCGGAAGCAGTCTGTCTCGAGCCACGCCATCGGTTGTCAGCCTCACGAAATCAATAACTTAGGAGGTTAGGTTGCACAACTTTGACTGCTACGCTGAAATTACCGATCAGTATAGTGGTAACCCCTGCGGTCTGCAACGCAAACTTCCCGGTTCTAGTCGCGCTTCTAACCCACGATGGCTGAGCCCCCGTCCACAATCAGCGTCTGCCCCACGATTCCGGACGCCGCCTCTGAACAAAGAAACTGGGCTGCCGACGCTACTTCCTCCGCGGTCACCAGCCGGCCGATTGGAGTTCGGCGAACAGCCGTCGCAAGCCGCTCTTCGCGGTCCGGTATCGCGTCCCAGGCATCGGTTTCCACGCTGCCCGGCGCCAGAATGTTCACTCGAATGCCTCGCGGCGCCAACTCCACCGCGAGATGACGTGCCAGCGCTTCTAGTGCGCCCTTCGATGCACCTACGAGCGTGTAACTGGGTAACGCTCGCGTCCCCCCTATCGAACTCACCGCGACAATGCTGGATCGATTTGAAAACTGATCGCTCAAGGCCTGTACCAATTCGAAAAATGCGCGCACATTCAGCGCGAAGGTCCAGTCAAAATGACGGGTCGTAAGATCGGCGAGGGGACGATGCACGCCGGTCGCGGCGCAATGAACCAATCCGGAGAGAGGTTCTCCGGTATCGCGAATGGCCTTTACGATTTGCGCCAGGCCCTCCGCGGAAGTCAGGTCGGCGCGGCATAACTCGATCGGCAGACCCTCCTGCTCAGCCACAGCCTTCAATGCCTCAGCAGCTTTCTGGTTGCGGAGATAGTTAGCGGTCACCGATGCGCCTGCCCTGGCGAAGCGCAGCGAAATGGCGCGGCCAATGCCTCGCGTGCCGCCTGTGACCAGCACCCTTCCCGACAGAGCATGTCCGCGGTCGTCCATAGCTTGAAGCGATGCGCTTCCACTACAATCTCGACCTGAGCCGCAAGCCTCAGAAAAATTACGGCGCGAAGTAGCCGGAGATGTCGAGAATCAGTTGCGTCAGCGCATAGGCATAGGCGTCGATGGAACCATTGTTGGTCGGAACGATCGCCATGTTGGAGGTGATGAAGCCGTCGTAAGCATTCAGCGTCGAGACGACCGGTTGCTGCTCGCCGTCCGGCCACAGCGTCAGGTACGGCATCGAACCCGGCGGCACCACGGTCGCATTGAAGACGTATGCTTGCGCGCTGCTGGGAGGAGCGCAGACGCTGCCGACCACATTCACCGTTTTCTCGCCGCTGAAGGGCGGACCGTTGTTCTGGCGCGTGTCCAGCACGCGACACGGCGCCACCGGATACATCGACAATCCGCCCGTTCCCGGCGTGGCAAAGTAGCCGTCAATGTCGATTAAGAGATCGGTGGTGTTATAGGCATAGACTTCGACGTCTCCGTTCGTGCCTGCGGGCACAATCGCGGCATTGGCCACAACCGTCGCGGTCGGATTGTTCAGGGTCGAGACGACGGGTTGCGACTCGCCGGTTGGCCAGACCGTCAGATAGCCCAGCGGCTGACCCGACGGATTGGGCACGACCGTAAAGTTGAGCGAATACGCCAGCGGATTGAGACCTGCCGGAATGCAACTGCTCGTCAGCAGCGGGAAGCTGCGCGGCGTTTTCGCGGCCAGGCGCGGTCCTCCGAGGCTGCCATCGGTGCCGCGCGTGTCCACCAGGCGGCACGGCGTCAGCGGATAGAACTGATAGGTTTGCTGAGTGGCCGGAGCGAAGTAGCCATCGATGTCCAGGATGACGTCGGTGGTATCGGTAACGTACACGCTGACCGCGCCGCCTACGCCTGCCGGTACGATGGCGGCGTTAGCCTTGATGCGGCCATCCGGGGAGTTCAGCGTGGATACCACGGGCTGCTGTTGCGGCGTGGGCCAGATGGTCAAATACCCCAGCGTCGTATGTGGAACCACCGTGACATTCAGGGAATACGCGGCGGCGCTGGCGGGAATATTGCAATTGGTATTTTGCGGGATGGGGAAGCTGCGATAAGTGCCGCCCTGAATGGGTGGGCCGCCAAACTCCCCGTCCTGGCCGCGGGTGTCCACTAAACGGCAGGGCGTAACGTTGACCAGTTGCAGTTTGGTATTTGCCCCGATGACGGATACGGTTCCGTCGTTGGAATTGGGAACATAGACCGTGTTGGTTGTTGCGTTGGCCGCAACTCCGCTGGGTCCATCTCCAACCGCAATCGGCAAAGCGGAATTGGTTGCCCCGTTGATCGCGCTGATGGTCCCGGCGCTCTTGCAGTTAACATCGTTGCCGCAGAAATTCGTCACATAAATCTGGTTGGTCGTCGTGTCGATATTAACGACCAACGGGCTGAACCCGACGCCGACGGCGGTGGTGTTGTTGGTGGCGCCGTTGATCACCGTGACCGTGCCCGGACTGAGGCACGAGCCGTCCTTGCCGCACTCGTTGGCGACGTAAATCTGGTTGGTGACGGCGTCGACCGCAATGCCCTCGGGAGAAACGCCGACCGGGACCGTCGCGGTCGTATTGGTGATGCCGTTGATCACAGTGACCGTGCCTGGGCTCTTACAGGTGACGTCGTTACCGCAGTTATTCGAGACATAGATCATATTGGTGGTCGCGTCGAGATCGAGATTGTAGGGCGCGAACCCGACCGGAACCGCCACCGTAGTGTTATTGTTGCCGTTAATCACCGTCGTGGTGCCAACGCTGCTGCAGGTTATGTCGTTGCCACAGCGGTTGGCGACATAGATCTTGTTGGTCGTGGAGTTCACCGCTATATCCTCGGGAAAATCTCCCACGTTGATCGTCGCGGTGCTGTTATTGTTGTTCGCGTTAATGACGGTCACGGTCCCGGGGCTCTGGCAAGTGGGGTCGTTGCCGCAGTAATTGGCCACGTAAATCATGTTGGTCGCCGCGTCCGCGGCCAAAGCAATGGGCGTGTATCCCACCGTAACCGTCGCGGTACTGTTGTTCGATCCGTTGATCACCGTGACCGTGCCGGAGCTTTGGCAGGTGGGGTCGTTACCGCAACTGTTCGTCACGT
>Ga0182030_10016608_pt1 | contig 14315 bp, 16 predicted proteins | sample 812S3MmetaG_FD_121299 | JGI IMG/M metagenome (GOLD analysis project Ga0182030, IMG submission 121299) | Permafrost microbial communities from Stordalen Mire, Sweden - 812S3M metaG (Illumina Assembly) | ecosystem: Environmental > Terrestrial > Soil > Wetlands > Permafrost | place: Sweden...
CGCAGATCGGCCACGAGGTGACCGCCGATGAATCCGCCTGCGCCGCAGACGACGATTTTCTTTTGGGTGCTCATTTTCTCAGGCGAGGGTATTTATCCGACCCTTTTAAGCAATCAAATTGTGGTGCCGCGCTCAACAGGAGCACAGGAGCATTCGCGGTACTTGGCCAGGATAGGAATGAGTTGGAGCGCCTTCCAATAACGCGGGATAAATTTTCGGGGCGCGTGAAGACAACGAAAGAGCCAGCCCAGCATCCAGGTGTCGGCCCACGCCGGGATGTTGGCCTGCAGGCCGCTAAGGAATGCGACGGCTGCGCCGACGCAAATAATGGAAGGGCGATAGGAGAGTTTTTCTTTGAGATAAAAGCCCAGGCGTTCCTGGACTCCACCGCCGAGATTGATAATAATATAACGAGGTTTGTGGGTCTCAACCCAACTCAGCATTGAAGCATCGGAAATGGCGCCTTTCGGATAAATGGGGGCGACAAAGCATTCTTCCGGAGTGACAGGACAGTCATTTTGGTTGAGCCATGCGAGATTGACTTCCATTTCGTGTTTTGAAGGCATGACCCAAAGAGAGCTTCCCGTTTTGTGGAGTTCAGTGCCGGCCAGCAGGCCGCGAAGGAACTTCAGCCCGGAAATGCGACGCAGGTTTTGTCGGGTAAGAAATCTCCAGAGCAGCACCATGAAAGCGCTGTCGGTGATGGCAAAATCACTTTTTTCGACTGATTCGCGATAGGCTGAATCGGTTGGCAAATCAGCCAATGCGGGTGCGGCCGGAACGACAATAAAACGGCCTTCAGCGCACAATTCCAAGAGCTCGGACATGCCGCCGACAAAAAAATTAATGCCCAGGATGCGTTGGTATTTTTGCGTCATGTTTAGCTTATCATTCGTCATAGTTGACCCAATAACCGGCCCGCAAGGAAGGAGTTTCTTCCAAGGGTATGTCGCAAAACCTTAAGATTTAATCTCTGATTATTTCGTTTTTATCAAGGTGAACGAAGGTGCATTCCAGTTGTTTGTCCAAATTATCGCAGGCGAGGCATCCCATATAATCTGCCGGGACAGGTAAAGCGAGCAGGCGCCATGCCCGTGCGGCGGATTCATCCCGGGTATCTTTGACGGCGCAGGCATCTTCCGGGCCAAAGGGGACGGAAATTTGCCGGAGTCCTTCCGTGATGCCTTCGCCGCAGGCCTTGAGGTAGGCTTCCTTGCGAGTCCAGGCCCGAAAGAAAGCTGCCGGCGCTTCATGGCCTGGAAGAGCCTGGAAAGCTCGAAGATCTTCTTCAGAAAAAATTCGTTTTGCCAGATCGGGAAAATCCCAATGGGGTTGGACATATTCCAAGTCAATTCCAACACAGGCGTTGGACGTCAGGGCGATGGCAACCAGGTCGTGTGTGTGTGAAATACTGAATTGAATCGTCTTGTCTTGCGGAAGAATGGGACGACCACGATCGGTGTAGGCGAGTTCAATCGCCTCGGGCGTTCGCTGCAAATAACGGCCGAGACATTTCCGCAGCAGGCCCCGACCCAGGACAAAGCGCGCGCGATCTTCGGGAAACCGGAATCGCGCCGCTCGCTCGCGATCTCGAACATCCAAACAGGGTTCCAAAAAAATCAGCGAGTCCTGCGCCTTTGAAACATGCGCGATCCATACGATCACATGCCCGGCAAGTTGTTCGCGGCGGTGCGGCTTCATTCACTCCAGAAAATAATCGTGGAAACGGGTAGGTACAGATAAAACGCGGGAATAGGGGTTGCATCCCTTTTCGCCTCCTTTACCCTAGCGGGCAAATAGGTGTTTTTTACATGAGCGACAAAGTTCCGGTCAGCATCCTCATCCCGATTCGGAACGAAGCGGCTAACCTGCCGCGCTGCTTCAAGTCCATTGCCTGGGCCGATGAAATTTATGTGGTCGATTCCAAGAGCACCGATGGTTCGATTCAAATTGCCCGGGAGCATGGCGCGAAGGTCGTCCAATTCGATTTTAATGGCACCTGGCCCAAGAAAAAGAACTGGGCGCTGGAGAATTTGCCGTTCAAACATCCGTGGGTTTTTATTCTTGATGCGGATGAGGAATTGACGCCGGACGCGGAGGAAGAATTGCGCGGCATCGTTTCACAGGCCGAGCCGAAAATCGTGGGATACTGGATCAACCGGCGTTTTCATTTTATGGGGAAATGGCTGAAGCACGCCTACTATCCCAACTGGAATCTTCGCCTGTTTCTTCATCGGATGGGGCGATATGAGCAATTGACCTCGATTGAGACGGCCAGCGGCGACAATGAGGTGCATGAGCATGTCGTGGTCAACGGCCCCGTCGGGTATCTCAAAACGGAAATGAATCACTACGCGTTTCCAGACATCGGGGTTTTTGTTGAAAAACACAATCGCTATTCCAATTGGGAAGCCCGGGTGGCTTTGGATCATTACCTGCATCGGAGTGATTCCCGGATACAAAGCAAACAGGTCGGGTGGCTGCGCAGGCTCAAGGCGTTGTCACATAAGCTGCCTTTCCGGCCTACTTTAAGATTTCTCTACGTTTATATCTATCAAAAGGGATTTCTTGATGGAGCCGAGGGCTACTATTTCGCTCGGTTGCATGGAATTTATGAATTCCTCTGTGTGGCCAAAACCGTAGAGTTACGGAAGGCTGCAGGCGCGAAGGGCTCCCCTGAAAAAAGTTAGTGGAAATGACGACTCATCTCGTCTGCGTCCGCTTTTGGCGGTAAGCGCGGGGAGAGACTTTGCGCATCTTGAGGAATTGCCGGTTGAAGTTGGAGAGGTTGCCAAACCCCGAGTCGTAGCAGACTTCCGCCACCGTCTGTTCCGTCTCCAGCAACATGCGGGAAGCGTGTCCGATGCGGACTTCGTTGAGAAAGGCCCGAAAAGTCCTGTTCGTCGCGCGCCTAAAAAAACGGCTGAAGGAAGGGGCGCTCATGCGGGCGGTCCGTGCCGCTTCGCTTTGGGTGACCCCGTCCTTGAATTTCCTGGAAACCAGCTCGCAGACCCGGTTGATGCGTTCGCCTTGGTAGAGCGCCAGGGAAGGGGAATAGGTGGAACTGGCCAGAACACGGAATTCTTTCGACCTGGCGAGTATTTCGAGAATGTTGAGGAACGCCGTCAGACGTGCGAAACCGTCGAGGCTTTTCAACTGAACCATGAGCGGCGCAACCTTGTCCCGCGTCCGGCCATGAAACGAGAGGCCCGCGCGGGACCGCTCGAACAAATGGCGGATGCCCTTCAACTCGCCGAGTTGAAAGAAATTCGATCCCAGGCAAGTGGGAAGGAACTGCAGGACGAACGAATGCGCCCGCCCGGAAAACTTCGTGTCGTTGATATACATGTGGGGCAGTTCGGGGCCCATTAACACCAGGTCGCCCGGGGCAAAGCGGCCAATATGGTCGCCCACGTAGCGATGCCCGGAACTGCCTGCGATCAGGGTCAGTTCGATTTCCGGATGATGATGAAAAGGACAATCGAAGCGGAGGCTTTGGTATTCAAAGAGGGCGAATGAGCGGTTCTGGTCATGCGAAATCTTTTCAAGGATTGCCTTCACTCAGCTATTTTAACGGTATATTCAAAAAAATGTAAATATCAGGTTAAATAAGTATCGGTTTTTGTCATAAATCACGTTGATTGCGGCAATCAAAATCCATAAGTTTTCATCCCATGACCACAGCCGCTTCTCCCGCTCTCGATATCGATTCTGAATACAAAATCTCTCCCGAACAAATCGCGCGCTTTCAAAAAGACGGCTACATCAAGCTCAAGAACGTTCTAAGTTCGGACGTGCTCGACTACTACGGGAAAGAGATCACCCGTCACGTCCTTGAAAAGAGCAAGGATTATCAGCCGCTGGAAACGCGCAACACCTACGGCAAGGCCTTCCTCCAGATCATGAACATCTGGCGGCAGAATGAAATCGTCAAAGAATTCGTCTTTGGCAAACGCCTGGCGCGCATCGCCACCGACCTGCTTCAGGCCCGGGGCGTCCGGGTCTATCACGACCAGGCTCTCTATAAGGAGGCCAGCGGCGGTTATACGCCGTGGCATGTTGATCAGTTCTACTGGCCGCTGACAACGGAGAAGACCGTTACGGCGTGGATCCCTCTGCATGCGGTCCCCTTGGAAAATGGCCCGCTCTCGTTTTCCGTCGGCAGCCAGCGCATCAAGATCGGCCGCGACCTCGAAATCAGCGATGAGAGCGAAAAGAAGATCGATGCCCAACTCAAGCTCTCGAATCTTCCCATCGACGAAACGCCCTTCGATCTCGGGGAGGTCAGCTTTCATCTTGGCTTCACTTTTCATCGCGCCGGCCCGAACAAATCATCTCGCGCCCGCGAGGTGATGACCATTATCTACATGGACAAAGACATGCGGCTGGCCGAACCCAAAAATCAAAATCAGATCAACGATTGGAACAATTGGTGTCCCGGGGCGAAGATCGGTGAGATCATCAACTCACCCCTCAATCCCATTCTCTATTCCCGCGACTAAGGTGTGGGCGCCTGCAGGCAGGATGCGGAGTTGAGCTTGCCCGCCAACGCGACACGGGCCAAAATCGACCCATGTTCCGACCCCATTTTTTTGTAACACTGGCCGGTCTCACTCTTTGCCTGCTCACGGGCTGCGCCACCACTTCCCAGACCTTTTACGCCGGCGAAACGGAGCTTGGGCTCGCCTCATGGTACGGCTCCGAGCACCAGGGCGGCCCGACCGCGGATGGTGAAAGATTTGACATGCGTCAGTTGACCGCCGCACATCGTCATCTTCCTTTCGGTACCATTGTGCGCGTGACGAATCGTGCGAACGGATTGAGCGTGGAAGTGCGCATCAACGATCGTGGTCCTTTTGACGACGAGGACCGGATCATCGACCTCTCGTCGGCCGCCGCCGATATCCTCCAAATGAAAAAAACGGGCATCGTTCCCGTGGAGATTGAGGTGGTCCGGCTCGGTTCGGGTGGTCGAGTCAGTCAAGGATAGTTTGTCATGAGCAATATCCCAAAGACGGCCAATCCGGATGAGCTTTTTGACGTGGTTGATCTCGACGACCGGGTCATCGGGCGGTCGCCACGGCGCGAAGTCCATGCCCGCAAGCTGCTGCACCGCGCGGTGCATGTGCTGATTCACGACCCGAACGGCCACCTGTTCCTGCAACGGCGCAGCTTAAGCAAGGACACTTTCCCTGGCTGTTGGGATTCCTCGTGCAGCGGGCATGTCGATGCGGGCGAGGATTACGTCACAGCGGCGCGGCGCGAGCTGGGCGAGGAGTTGGGCTGGGATGACATACGGTTGCCTCTGCGATCTTTGTTGAAGCTCAACGCTTCGCCGGAAACCGGCTACGAGTTCATCCAGATTTACGTGCTTGGCCCTCTTTCCGGCCCGTTTGACTTGAACCCGGAGGAAATCACCGAGGGCCGCTGGGTCGTCCCGGACGAACTTGATATCCTGATCAATGAATACCCGGACCATGTGGCCGGTGCCTTGCGTCTGCTCTGGTCGCAGCATCGCGCGGAGATTTTGGCGGAAATCAATTTTAGACAGGATTAACAAGATTTACGGGATTAGGGGAAGGATTTTGACAGGAGGAACGTGAAGGACCTGAAACAGGATGTTTTAGGGGCAGAGTTTTCCTTCATCTACTTCATGTCTTTCTTGTCTAAAGTCTGCCTGTCTTCCAATCGTGTCTAAAAAATTCGGTTAAAACAGGCTCTCGCCAATACGCGCGGCCTCTTCCATACTCACGCCCCATGGAACCAAGATTCGAGGTCCTCCCGCCCGGGCCGCCGCAGCCCAAAAAATCCTTTCTCCAGAAAATAGGGACCTGGATCGTGGCTGGAGTCATTGCCGTTGTTAAATTCAAGTTCCTGATCTTCGGCGCACTCAAGACCAGCCTGTCGATGCTTCTCATGATCTGGGTTTACTCCTGGATGTTCGGGTGGCTGTTTGCGATCGGTTTTGTGGTTCTTCTTTTGGTCCATGAAATGGGCCACGTCGTTGCCGCGAAGTTGCTTGGAATACCGGTGAGCGCACCACTTTTTATCCCGTTTCTCGGGGCTGCAATTGTTATGAAGGAAAATCCGCGCGATGCGTGGACGGAAGCGCTTATGGCTTACGGCGGACCGCTCGCAGGTTGCGTTGGTTCGTGGATTTGCTGGGCCATTGCGTTGCACTTGCAGGAGAACTGGGTGATGGCCGTCGCTTCCGTCAGTTTCCTGTTGAATCTCTTCAATATGATTCCGGTGCCACCGCTTGATGGAGGCCGGATTTGCGCCGCCGTCTCACCCTGGTTCTGGATCATCGGACTTTTATTGCTGGGTGCGGCGGTCGTCTATTTTCATTCCCTGGGTTCAATCGTCATCGTTATACTCGTGCTTTACTGGGCGTATCCGCGGATAAAACAAACACTCTTCGGACAATCAACGGAGGAAATGCAGGGCTATTACAACACCCATATTTCCAACCGGCTCAGCATGGCGCTGATGTACCTCGGCTTGATTGCGGCGCTTCTTCTCGGCTATTGGGACGCAAGCAGCCACTTGAGCTATCTGATGGATAACTCCTAAAGCGCATCGAGCGCGGCCTGCGCGGCATGGGTCTCGGCTTCCTTCTTGCTCGCGCCCTGGCCGCGTCCGAGTTCGCGACCCTGCCACTCGACGACGACTTCGTAAACGCGCGCATGGGCCGGGCCGGTTTCCGAGAGGCAGCGGTAGACGGGCGGGTGCTCACCTTCGGCCTGAAGTTTTTCCTGGAGACTTCCCTTGGGATTGGCCTCCTCCGCATCGCCTTCATGGCTGATCGCCGCGAGGGAGGGCTCGATCAGGCGCAGGATGATGGCGCGCGCGCCGTCCCAACCAGCCTCCGAGTAGATCGCGCCGATGACCGCCTCCATCGCGTCGGCCAGGATGGAACCGCGCTGCCGGCCCAGGCCGTTTTCCTCGCCGCGTCCGAGAATGAGATGCTCTCCGAGGCCCAACTCCTGGGCCAGCGCCTGAAGGTGATGCCGGTTGACCAAACGCGCGCGCAGGACGGTCAGCCGACCCTCGGGCAACTCTGGAAAACGGCGGTAAAGCTCGGCGGTCACCGCAAGCTGAAGCACCGCATCGCCCAGGAATTCGAGACGCTGGTTGTCCGGCAGCCGCTGACGCCTTTCATGGCCGAAAGAAGCATGGGTCAGCGCCTGGCGAAGCAGGTCGCCATCGGCAAAGGAATGGCCGAGGCGCTGTTGAAACTCTTCGAGACTGGAAGCCATTCCCGATTAAAGCATTTTTTTCCTTGTTTCCAACCTTTACCGCCCTCCGCGGGAGCTTTCGACGTGACCTGTGCCAACTTTTGGACAGCCTCTAATGGGCTTGTGTTTTTAGCCGTAGCCTGACACCTTCCGAAGCTCCATAAGCCCATGAAACCGCTTCCACCCTTTAGCCGAAATCTCCCTTTTCACGCTTGGCACGACGTTGATCCCGGCGCGCCCTCGGCCTTCACCGCGGTGGTGGAAATTCCGCTGGGGAGCTCCAATAAGTATGAACTCGACAAGGTCTCCGGTTTGCTGAAGCTCGACCGGGTCCTCCATTCCGCCGTTTTCTATCCGGCCAATTACGGGTTTATCCCGCAGACGCTGGCGGACGACGGGGATCCGCTCGACGTGCTGATCCTGAGCTCCGATCCGGTCTACCCGATGACGCTGCTTTCAGCGCGGCCCATCGGGCTGATGACCATGGTGGACCAGGACGAACTCGATTATAAAATCATCGCGGTCGGGATAACCGACCCGGAGTACAACACCTACCACGACGTGCATGAATTGCCGAGGCATCGACTGGCCGTGATCCGGCGCTTTTTCGAGGATTACAAGACCTTGGAAAACAAGCGCGTCGTCGTCGACGACATTCTGCCTGCATTGGACGCGGTGCCCATCATTGAGAAAGCGCTGGCCGTCTACCGCGAGTGGGTCGCCACCGGGAAGAAATAGCCGAGTGGCTTTTCTTGGTTCGGGAAATGATGTCTTTCTCTTTTACTCAAGCGACCTGCAGCGATATTGGGACGGCGTGACGCCGACGAGTTGCTTAAATTTACGATTGAAGTAGGAGAGATCGTTAAACCCGCAATCGAGCGCGATGCCCAATACTTTTTCACCTCTGCCTCGAAGGCTCATCATTGCAGCCTGAATACGGCGTTCGATCAGATAGTCGAACAGTCGCTTGCCGGTGTAAGCCTTGAACGCGCGGCAAAGGTAAGTCCGGCTCAACCGGCTCCTTGTTGCGAGAGATTTCAGCGTATGCGGTTCTGCATAGTGCTGGTCTAGAAAGTCTCGCAATTCCTTGAGTGAACGATGGGCTTGGGATGCCGGCTCGCCGACTGCAAAACCTTTTTGCATCGCATGCCGGCAACACTGAATGAGGAAAAGCTTGAACAACATCAACGCAAATTCCTCATAACCGGTCTCGCGCGTATCCAGTTCACGTTGGATCGAAAACAACAAATCCGCCAGTGGGCGAGGATCGTCGAATTCAAGGCGCACAATGCGATTCAGCCGATGCTGAAATTTTGGATGCAGAGGCAGAAGCAAAGGCAGGACTGATTGGAGTTCGCGTGGCAACGTTGGCAATGGATGATTTTGCAAGTCAAGATAGACATTGATGACATCCATGCCCCGTCCATCCGTGAGGATGTCATGCTGTTGTCCGTAATGCGTGACGGCCAGAGATGCGCCGGTTTCCTCGAAGGCCTCCGTTCCGATGATGTGCCTGCCCCGGCCGCGGACGACGAAGCTCAGGAGAACCACGTCAAGCGAATGCATCCTGACCTTCCGGTTGACGTAGCCTGGAAAATACTCCACTGCCAGGCCGAGTGTTCTCAGCGAAGAGAGGTGCCGTTTTCTTAAGACAGTAAACATTGTCATAATCGTTGGATAATATAGTCCATGCAGTGCGTTCAATTCATGTTAATATTGCTCAATCCATGAAAGCAACATTCTCTTCGGAACAGATCACATCGTATCAGCAAAACGGCTTCATTTATCATCCCGGATTCTTATCCGCGGAAGAAGTTGCCGAGTTAAAGGAGGCGGTGCTGACGAGCATTGCCACCATGGGCAAAAAAAAGATCGCGGGCGGAGGAGCCGACATGCAGGAGGGCGACAGTTACTACGACAAAGTTTTCACCCAGCGACTCAATCTTTGGCGTATCAACGATACGGTCAAAAAGTTCATGCTGAATTCCGACCTGGGCCGGATGCTCTGCCAACTGGCCGGTGTGGAAGGTTTCCGCGTATGGCACGATCAGGCCCTCATCAAGGAGCCATATGGCAATCCGACCGCTTGGCACCTTGATAATCCTTACTGGTCGTTTTACTCGAAGAACGCGATTTCGATCTGGATCGCGCTCGAAGATGCAACGCCGGAAAATGGCTGTATGTATTTTGTGCCTGGCACGCACAAGCTCGCGACATTTGAAAACTCCGGCATCGGCAAGGACCTGGGAGAGCTGTTTAAGGTTTATCCGAAGATGGGGGAGATCGATCCGGTATGCGTGCCGATGAAAGCCGGCGATTGTAGTTTCCACAACGGCTTGACCGCTCACGGCGCGGGGGCGAACATGACGCGCCGGCGTCGTATCGCCATGACCTGTGCTTATATGCCCGTGGGCAGCACGTTCAACGGCCAGCAAAACATTTTGTCGACGGCCTACTTCAAGTCGCTGCAAAAAGGCGATGTGCTGGCCAACGACGATTGGAATCCGGTGGTCTGAGCGGCTTCTCCCCATGACAACACGCGAACGTTTTCAAGCCATCATGAATTTTCAGCCGTATGACCGGCTGCCCTTGGTGGAATGGGCCATGTGGTGGGACAAGACCATCACGCGCTGGCATTCGGAAAAATTGCCGGAAGCCATCACGGACCGTTACGAACTTTGCCGGCATTTCGGGTTGGATTTGTATTGGCAGGATTGGATCGGTGCGCAGCTTCCGACGTGCCCGCGTCCGGCGTCGCACGGTGCACCGCTCATTCATTCGATGTCCGATTACGAGAAGATTCGTCCGCATCTTTTTCCCGATGTGGAAGCACAGGAGCAATCCAACCGCTGGAAACTCTGGGCGGAATGGGCAAAACGGCAACAGCAAAGTGAAGCCGTACTATGGTTCACGCTCGAGGGATTCTTCTGGTTTCCTCGGGTGTTGCTGGGGATCGAGCCGCATCTCTACGCTTTTTATGACGAGCCTGATTTGCTGCATCGGATCAACACCGATCTTGCTGCGTGGCACATGCGTGTCATTGAAAAAATTGCTTCGATCTGCGCGCCCGATTTCATGACCTTCGCCGAAGACCTGAGTTACAATAAGGGGCCGATGATCTCGAAGGACCAGTTCGACGAATTCCTGAAGCCCTATTACGCGCAGGTGATTCCGGTGCTGAAAAAGCACGGAATCATTCCCATCGTTGATTCCGACGGTGACATCACCGTGCCTGCCGGTTGGTTCGAAGAAGCGGGCCTTGAAGGGATTCTGCCCCTGGAAAGGCAGGCGGGTGTGGATATCGTCAAGGTGCGCGCGGAACATCCCCGCATGCGGTTCATCGGACACTTCGACAAGATGACCATGAACCAGGGCGAGACGGCGATGCGCGCGGAGTTCGAACGCCTGCTGCCGACGGCCGCAAAAGGTGGATTCCTCATCAGTTGTGATCATCAGACGCCACCCGGCGTTTCCTACCAGCAGTACCAACTCTACCTCTCACTCTTCCGCGAATACGCCAGTCAGGCAGGACAACTATCGAAATACCAGGCGCGAGCGTAGAGGTATTTGGACCAATCTGCGCGAAGCGGAGGTTACTGACTTAACAACCCGAAAAGCCTGGCCTCTCGATCCGCCTGCACTTGGTGCGGGATGAAGTTGTTGGCCGCGTGAAAATTCCGCGCGGCCTACTGCGCGAGGCGGGCCATCTTCAGGACGCGGTGCACGCGGTGCAGTGGCTTAATGCCGGAGAAGACGACCTCTTCCATGCTGTTCGGCTTGCGCTTGGAAACCAGCTTGACCGTGCCAATCTTGACCGAGTCGCGCCACTTCGACTTGCGCGGTGGCGTCGGGTTCATGCCGAGCTTGCGCAACAGATAATTCATCTGGTGGACCCTTGCGTCCTCGTTGGAGGAGTGCAGGCACAAGCCGAAGGAAAGAGAAACCGAGACTTCCGGGCCGTTTTGAACCCAGTGCGGTGCGTTTACCGGGTGGTGCGCGCCTTCGCCCGGCGCGAGGTCGTAGGCGATGCCGGGCACGGACTTGTTTTCCTCGATGGTACACTGCTGCATGTACCAGCCCTCCCGGTCCTCCTGCTTCAGGACGCGCGGATCGTTCTCATCGAAGAGATAAACCGTCTTTCGTCCGTCAATCTGCAGCAGGAAATTCCAAGTGTGGTCCATGTGATAGGGAGTGACCTTGCCGGGGGATGAAATGAAGAGAGTGACGAACGTCTTCATCACCTCGGATTTGATGTCCCGATTCATCAGTCTGGAGAGATCGGCGTAGAAGGTTTCGCAAATGTCCCGGAAATCCTCGTTGATTTCATCGACTCGCGTCAGGCGCAACCACGCGCCTGCGGTATCGAGAGACTGCAGGGCAGCGAGCACTTTACTGGCGCCCTCCTTGTCGGTGTACCCGGCCTTGTCGCCCATGCTGCAAAAAACCTGGTTGAATCGCTTTTCGTCCAGCAGTCGCTGGGTCAATTTCTCGACGTTGGGGATGCTCAGCGCTGGAAAATGACCCAGGCTGTGTTTGAACTTGAAGGATTTGTGGTCGAGCATCCGGGAACGCTGATCGGACGTGACGTCAGTCACGACATCGGAAACTCGCCCTTTGAGTTCCCCTAGGTTCGACGGTTCCTGCATCGTGTTCATTTTACCCATTTTGAACCCCATTAATTAGTTGTCAATCGTTGTCGATATTTTTTCCTGATAGCGGCGATATATTCAAATTCTCTTACTGCACGATTCAGGCTTGAAGTGAGAGAGTAGTCGCTCGATTTTTCTCGAGGTTGGAAGCTCAATCCGACTAGCGTGTTAATGGGTATTGGCATTTGCTTTTATCCCTGAGCATGGGATGATTCCTGCGCGAAGCGGAGCTCCCAATGGCCACCACCATTAAATCCATCAGCAAAAGCCTTGCTTTAAGCATTCCGTTCACAAGGGAGAAGTATCTCCAAAGGGAATTTTTGAGAAGCGCTCCCTCTTGCAAAGGCATCTACGAATCTTTTACGCAGGCCATGGCGGATTTACCCGGCGAAAAATTGTCCGGCTTCAATCATAAGGCCATTCCTGAATATTATAAATCGCGAGCGCACATTGACGATTTGAATCCCGGCGATTACCCGATTCTTTTTTGGTTGTCGCGTCTTTTGCCCAATGCCCAACTTATTTTTGAATTGGGGGGCAGTATCGGATTGGGTTACTACTCTTACCGCAAATATTTGCCGTTTCCTCCGCAACTTCGCTGGATCATTTGCGAAGTGCCTGAGGCGGTTCGAGCGGGAGAGGAAATCGCCCGGGAAAAAAATGAGACTCAACTGGCTTTTACCGATCAACGGCAGATTGACGGTGACCCCGATATTTACGCCACCTTTGGAGCGCTTCACTACATCGAGGAACCTTTCGCCGAGATAATCGGGAGCCTTCGCGCCAGGCCTCAGCATCTTCTGGTCAATCGCGTGCCGTTATCTGAGGGCCCCGCCTTTATCACTCTGCAAAATAACGGCTCGTGGTTTTCTCCCTACAAGGTGGATAATCTGTCCGATTTCATTGGGAGCATCAAAAATCTCGGTTACGAGCTGATGGATCAATGGGAGATGGACCGCGGCGTCAGTTTTCTTTTTGGTCCGGGGAACACCGTCCCAAGGTATCACGGGATGTATTTCCGCTTGAAGTGACGCGCCTTCGACGGGGAAGCCTGGTCGCGTGACGGGAAATTTTCAGGCGCGCGCGAAATAGAAGCCGTAATAGTGCGGAACGTATCGATCGGGACGCAGGATGATATCGCAAAAACGGTCAAGTTTCCACTGCTCTACGAGCTTGTACCCGAGCGTCTCGATGCCGGAAACGAATTGGTCGACGTTGCCGACCCTGTAGGGAACGACGGAGTAGTCCGTGTGCTGGAGGGTGAAAAAAGTGGTGTCTTCCGTGAGCGGGATGCGGTTGATCAGTACATGTTTCGGTTTGTCTTTTAATTTCGCCAGGATGTCGGCGAACGGACTTTCAAAAAATTGCAGGGCGCCGCAGGTGAGATAGACATCGGAGTTGTTCGCGTCCTCTTGATGATCTGTAAAGAAGAGTTGGGTCTCACCCCGCTTGAGGGCGATCTTTCTTCCAAGGTCGTTAACGAAGGGGACGTCGCAGACCGTCCAGCGCAGGGCCGGAGGGTAAGCAAGCCGGGGCCGGTACCGGTAGAAGCAGAATCCGATACAGCCTCCGAGGTCGAACAGGGCTTTAACCTCCGGCATCAAGCCTGAGAGAATCCGGACCACCGGTTCGTCCTCGGCGCGCATGGTTTCATCGAAATTTTCCGAAAGGGTGGGGTCATCGAATCCCTGGGCAATTCGACGGGGAATGTGGGCTTTTGCCTCGACTTGGGACGAAAAAACGCCCCAAAAGCGGTAGCGGTTATGGTTGGGCCCAAGAAAGATCCACTTGGCGATCCAAAACCGGACGCCAGGTATTCGGGCGATGGTATCACGAATAAGGGTCTTCATCAGGCCGCAAGCTCCAGCGTTTGTAATGCCAGCAGCCACTTTGAAATAGCAATTCTCTTCATAAAAATCATGAATAAATGAACCCGGCAAAATTGCCCCACTCGCAGCTAGGTTCATGTGAACTTTGAGTGCGCGATTTAGTGGCAGGGCATGTTTACCTCAAAACGATTCGTTTCATCAACCTTATCGTGGCAACAGTAGGATGCTTTAGTCGAGGGCCCTAGGTATATTTACTATACATATTTCGTAAAATTGCTCCAAAAACCTATCATTAGTTTATAGAATTAAACTTTTTTGCTACATTTTGTTTGGCTTTGGCTTGATAATGGCTTTGCATTCTCTCATTAGGAGATAATATCAAGCACCGCACATAGAAAGAGAATCATGACAACTCATGGGCCCTTAGCTGCCCCAAAAGATTTATCGTCGATTTGCTTTAACGGCGATCCTAGCGGTTCCCTATTAACCGCCCGGTTTGAAGCCCATGTCTATCTTCAGCCCGGGGCGATGGCTTTGACGATGGAGGGGACGAGTCTCAGCTACGGGAGCCTCAACGGGCGGGCCAATCAAATCGCGGC
>Ga0182030_10016610_pt1 | contig 14314 bp, 12 predicted proteins | sample 812S3MmetaG_FD_121299 | JGI IMG/M metagenome (GOLD analysis project Ga0182030, IMG submission 121299) | Permafrost microbial communities from Stordalen Mire, Sweden - 812S3M metaG (Illumina Assembly) | ecosystem: Environmental > Terrestrial > Soil > Wetlands > Permafrost | place: Sweden...
CAATTTTTCACCTGGATCGGAATGTTTTCGATGTGGGTTTATTTTTCGCCCGCCGTCGCCAAAAATATTTTCCACGCCGCGCCCGGCTCGCCGGAAATGGAAGCGTCCGGCGCGTGGTCTGGCTTTTGTTTCGCCGCCTACAACGCCGTCTGCTTTATCTTTTCCTTTGTGCTGCTGTGGGGAACAAAATATACCGGCCCCAAGCTGATGCATGTTATTTGTCTCGCGGTCGGCGCAGCGGGCCTGGCGTCGGTTCCGCTGATGGCAGACAAACACCAGTTGTTGATTTCCATGACGGCCGTCGGCATCGCGTGGGCCAGCATCCTCTCCATGCCTTACGCCATGCTGGCTCCTTCGCTGCCCAAGGACAAAGTCGGCGTGATGATGGGGATGTTCAACCTCTTCATCGTCCTGCCGCAGATCGTCGCTTCCAGCCTGCTGGGCTTCGCCTTGAAAAATTTACTGCACAACGAACCCGTGAACGTGCTTGTGCTCGGCGGCGCCAGCATGGGCCTCGCCGCGCTGCTGACATTGCTGGTAGTGACTTTCAAAAAAACCGGTGCCGAACCGCTGCCGGTCGGCGGCGGCGGTGGACACTAACAGAATTCATCCGCTGGCCTTTTTGTGATCGGCGGATTAAATTTATTCGCGCCGGACAATCTGGCATTTTTATTGGGTCACGCTCAAGGTATTGAACCGTTTTGCAGACCATGAAACTTATTTTTCGGCTCCGTTTTCACACGCACGTCGGCCAGTCGCTTTTTCTCACCGGCAATCACGAGCTGCTCGGCGGCGGCCACGCTGAACGGGCGGTTCCATTGCAGTATCTCAACCCGGAATGCTGGCAGGCGACACTGCCGTTTCCCGACGATGCCGTTTCCGAAATCGCGATTGTTTACAATTACGTTTTACGCGAGGCCGACGGTTCGTCCGTCCAGGATTGGGGCAATGACCGCGCCATCAATCCCGCTTCGTTCAAGCAAGGTGAAGTTTTAATCATTGATTCGTGGAACCCGGCCGGCGCGGCGGAAAACGCCTTTTATACCGAGCCGTTTCAGAATGTTTTGCTCCAGCCCAATCACACCGAAGTCCGCATTCTGCCCACGCCGGGCGCAAGCCATGCCTTCAAGGTCAAGGCGCCGCTCCTGCCGAAAGGTCAGACGCTTTGCCTCATGGGCGGTTGCGCGCCGCTCGGAAACTGGAGCACCAGCGCGCCGCTCTTGTTGAACCGGATTGCCGGCGAAGATTTTTTGTCTGCGCAAGTTGACCTGGGCCGCGAGGCGTTTCCGATCCAATACAAATACGGCGTTTATGACGTCGAGCACGCGAAATTCATCCGCTTTGAGGACGGCGACAACCGGATTTTGCATGACGCCGTCGCGCCGAAAAAAAACACCATCGTCAACGACGGTTTCGTCCGGCTGCCCGCCGACACTTGGAAAGGTGCGGGCGTGGCGATTCCGGTTTTCAGTCTGCGCAGCGAAAACAGTTTTGGTGTCGGCGAATTCACCGACTTGAAACCGTTCGCCGACTGGGCGAAGCGCGCGGGCTTGAAGCTCATTCAAATTTTGCCGATCAACGACACTATCGCCACGCACACCTGGGCGGACTCGTATCCTTACGCGGCGATTTCCGCCTTCGCGCTGCATCCGCTTTACTTAAATCTAAACCAGCTCGTCGCAGGCAAAAAAAAGAGCCTGCCGAAAACTTTGGAGGCCGAACGGAAACGCCTCAACGCGCTCGACGCCGTGGATTACGAGGCGGTGCTGTCGGCCAAGTTGAAATTTGTCCGCCAGGTTTTTCCAAAACTAAACAAGAAGGCTTTTGCCACCGCTGAATACCGGGAATTTTTCAGGCAGAACCAGCACTGGCTCGCGCCTTACGCAGCGTTCTGTGCCCTGCGCGACAAGTTTGGCTCAGCCGACTTTAATCAGTGGCCGGCGCACCGTGTTTATCGCGCCAGCGAAATCGCCGCGCTCGTTAAAAAAGATTCCGCCTTCCATGACGAGATCGAACTGAATTATTTCATCCAGTTTCATCTGCACCTCCAACTTCAGGACGCTGCGAGATACATTCACGCGCAGGGCTTGATTTTGAAAGGCGACATCGCCATCGGCGTCTATCGGCACGGCGCGGATGTCTGGCAGCAGCCGGAACTTTACCACACGGATTTGCAGGCGGGCGCGCCGCCGGACGCCTTCTCGGCCAAGGGCCAGAACTGGGGCTTCCCGACCTACAACTGGCCGCGCATGAAGCAGGACGGCTTTGCCTGGTGGAAACAGCGTTTCGCGCAGATGAGTGGCTACTTCGACGCGTTCCGCATTGACCACATTCTCGGCTTCTTCCGCATCTGGAGCAGCCCGGCGCACGCGGTCGAGGGCATCCTCGGCTATTTCGTGCCGGCGATTCCGGTGAAGCTGGCGGAATTCAGCCAACGCGGAATCCATTTTAATCACGATCGTTTCGTCAAGCCGTTCATCACGGAAAAAGTCCTAGCGGAGATTTTTGGCACGGACGCAAAACGGGTGAAGCGCGAATTTCTTATGCCGCCGGCCGGTGAAAATTATTTCCTAAAACTGGAATTCGCCACGCAGCAACAGGTGGAAAACCACTTTGCGAAACTGAAGGCTGGCGCGCAAAATCAGAAGCTCAAGGAAGGCTTGTTTGACCTGATCAGCAACGTGATTTTGTTTGAGGCGGAGAAATCCGGCGGCCACGAATTCCATTTCCGGTTTGCGATGATGGATACGTTGTCCTTCAAAAATCTCGACGCGGTTACGCAAGCGAAGCTCAAGGAACTTTATGTGGATTATTTTTTCCGGCGGCAGGACGATTTCTGGATGCAGGAGGCGCTGCAAAAGCTGCCGGCGCTCAAACGCGTCACCAACATGCTCATCTGCGGCGAGGATCTTGGCATGGTGCCCGTATGCGTGCCGGTGCTGATGAAGCAGCTCGGCCTGTTGAGCCTGGAAATCCAGCGGATGCCCAAGGCAATGGGCTTGTCGTTTTCACGTCCGGCAGGCGCGCCTTACTTGAGCGTGGTCACGCCGGGCACGCACGACATGAGCACCCTCCGCGGCTGGTGGGAGGAGGACCGGGAATTTACGCAGAAGTTTTATCATTCGGAATTGCAAGGGCAGGGGGACGCGCCGCGACAGTGCGACCCCGGCATCAATCAGGCCATCGTCCGCCAGCACCTCGCCTCACCGGCCATGTGGAGCATTTTTCAATTGCAGGATTTGTTGGGCATGGACGGGGAATTGCGCCGGAAAGACGTGGACGCCGAGCGCATCAACGTGCCGGCCAACCCGAAACATTACTGGCGCTACCGGATGCACCTGACGCTGGAAACATTGCAGCAGGCGGAAGAGTTCAACGATGCGTTGTGCCAGGCCATCCGCGCCAACGGAAGATAATTTTCCTTCAAACCACCGGCTGGATCGGCTGTTGCGAACAAGCAGACTTTGCGGTGCTTCAGACCGTGCGAAACTTTAAACTCCGATCTGCTTCTGGATCGCGCCGCAGATTTTTTGGGACCACGCTTCCAGTGCTTTCGCGTCGCGACCTTCCACCAGTAGGCGCACTTTCGGTTCCGTGCCGGAATAACGCAGCAGCAGCCGGCCGCCTTGCGCGGACAATTCCTTTTCCGCATCGGCCACTAGTTGGTTCACGCCGTCAAGCTGCTCGAACGGTTTTTTCTCGCGCACCTTCACGTTAGTCACGAGCTGCGGAAAGCGCGACCAGCATTGCGCCAGCTTGGAGAGCGGCGTTTGTTTCGTTTTGAGAATCCGCAGAATTTGCAGCGCGGCCACCAGTCCGTCGCCGGTCGTGCCGAAATCACGGAAAATCAGATGCCCGCTCTGCTCGCCGCCGAAGTTGAAACCTTCGCGCAGCATTTCATCAATCACGTTCTTGTCGCCGACGGCGGTGCGGAGCATGGTGCCGCCGGCCTGCTTGATGGCGGCTTCCAGTCCGGCATTGCTCATCACGGTGGCGACCAAGGTTTTTTTGGCCAGCGAATTTTCCGCCAGCATTTCCAGCGCGGCGATGGCCATGATGTCGTCGCCGTCAATCAGATTGCCCTTTTCGTCGCACAGCAAAACGCGGTCGGCGTCGCCGTCGTGCGCGATGCCGATCTGTGCGCCATGTTCCACGACTTTCCGGCACATCGTTTCCGGGTGCATGGAGCCGCAGTTTTCATTGATGTTTTTGCCGTCGGGGGAATTTCCGTAAACGATGACTTCCGCGCCCAGTTCGCGCAGCACGCATGGCGACGCTTTGTAAGCCGCGCCGTGGCCGCAGTCCAAAACAATCTTCACGCCTTCCAGCGTCAGGCCTTTCGGAAAACTGGATTTGGCAAATTCGATGTAACGGCCCAGCGCGTCGTCAATGCGCACCGCCTTGCCGATTTGATCGGAACTCGAACGGACTTTTTCAATCTCGCCGGTGAACACCAGATTTTCGATTTCGCCTTCGATCTTGTCGTCCAGCTTGTAACCGTCGGCGCGGAAAAATTTGATGCCGTTGTCGGTGTAAGGATTGTGCGAGGCGGTGATGACGATGCCGGCGTCCGCGCGCAAACTCCGCGTGACGTAGGCCACGCCCGGCGTTGGCAGCGGCCCGATGAAGAGCACGTCCACGCCCATCGAGAGAATGCCGGACGAAATCGCGTTTTCCAGCATGTAGCCGGAAAGCCGCGTGTCCTTGCCGATGACGATCTTGTGCTTGCCTCGTCCGCGCGCCTCACGCTCGAGATTTTTGAAAACGTGCGCGGCGGCGCGGCCGAGTTTCAAGGCGGTTTCCGCCGTGACGGGTTCGATGTTGGCCGTGCCGCGCACGCCGTCGGTGCCGAAGATTTTTGCAGGAGTGGTCATGGGTATTTTGCCGGTGACGGCGGGATGATGATGCCGACTTTTGGCGGTTCAATGCTGACGAGCGTGATGCCCGACGGCACCGAAACGTCCACGCGCCGTTTCAAATCACCGGCGGATTTGATGTCGGTCAGGTCCACGGTGGCGCGGATCAGTTTCGCCTGCAACACCGCGATGGCGTCGGGCGAGCCGCGGACGGTGACGGAAACTGTGTTGGGCGCGACGCGATAAAGATGCACGTCCGACGCCGCCGCGACGATCAGGACCGGCAGATTGTCGTAGGTCAATGAGCTGGCACCGCCGAGTGTCGCCGGTTCGGGCGACTCCAGCAGAATCCGGTGAACCGTCAGCCAAATGCCCGCCGCCAGCAGCAGCGAAAAAATCTTCCAGCCGAAGTCTTTGAAAAACAGGTCACGCATGGTTTGAACTAAAAATTAGAAATTAAAAATGCAAAATGCGCCCCGCCTGTGCCGCCGGCTTTTTTAATTTTGAATTTTGAATTTTTCATTTCTTGGCCGCCGGGCGCGGCTCGTGTTTGGTGATGACCGCCGGGCCGTCGGTGCGGTGGCGTTCGCCCAGTTGCGCGCGCAGCCATTTGACGAAGCCGTGCGATTTGGCCGGGCGCAAAATCACCGAGGTCAGGAACGCGCGCAGCTCCTCCGCCGTTACGCCGCGCACGAGCTGGCCCTTGTAGGCGTAGGAAACCATGCCGGTCTCCTCGGACACCACGACGATGACCGCGTCGGTCTCCTCGCTCAAGCCGATGGCCGCGCGATGCCGCGTGCCGAGCGACTTGTTCAAATCCTGCCGCTGTGTCAGCGGGAAAATGCACGCGGCGTAGGCGATGCGGTCGCCTTTCAAAATCACGCCGCCGTCGTGGATCGCATTGTTCGGAAAGAAAATGGTTTCGAGCATTTCCGGCGTCGCATCGCAATCCACCGGCAGGCTGGATTCGACCGCCTCCTGCAACAGGATGGACTGCTCGATGGCGATGAGCGCGCCGATTTTCACCTCCGCGAGCCGCTCGACGGTCTGGATGACGACCTCGATGGCCTCGCGTTGTTCGCTCGTGCTGGCGAAGAGCGGCAGGTTGCCGAGTTCGCCGAGCATCCGGCGGAGTTCCGGCTGGAAAATCACCAGCGCGCCGACCGCGATGAACACCGACGCGCTGCCGAGCATCCAGCGCAGCACCTTCAAATCCAGCACTGTCGTCACCAGCGCCAGCGTCAATAGCACGACGACAAAGCCGATGACCACCGGCCAGCCACGCGTGCCGCGCACAAAGCGGAAGGCGTAATAAATCAACACCGCCAAGATGAAGATCTCCAGCAGGTGCCGCCAGCCGTTGACGATGAAAAGCCAAATTTTATCTGCTTCAGCCATTATGATTTTTCTTCCGGGACAATAGCGCTTCCGTCATGCGCACCGCCTGCACGGTTTCCGTCACGTCGTGCGTGCGGATGATCTGCACGCCGGATGCCACCGCCAGAGTCGCGCAGGCAAGCGACGCGGGCAAGCGTTCATTCACTTCCGCGCCCAGTAATTTTCCGATGAATGACTTGCGGGAAACGCCCAGCAGCAGTGGCCGCTGCAACTTTGTAAAACTCCGCAGGTTCGCGAGCAACTCCAAATTATGCTCCGGCGTCTTGCCGAAACCGATGCCCACGTCCAGCACCACCTGTTCAGGCGCGATGCCGGCGCGGTTCAGCAGGTTGGCCAGTTGCTCCTGGAAAAATTCGCTGATCTCGCGAACCACATCCGCATAAACCGGATTTTCCTGCATCGTCCCCGGCCCGCCCTGCGCGTGCATGCAGATGTAGCCGGCCTGAAAATCTGCAATCGTTTTCCACAGCGCCGCGTGATCGCGATTTGCCGAAACATCGTTGACGATGCTCGCGCCCGCCGCGAGCGCGGCGCGCGCGACCGCCGGCTTGGTCGTGTCAATCGAAACTGGAATTTTGACCCGCGCCACAAGTTTTTCGATGACCGGCACCACGCGGCGCAACTCCTCGGCCTCGCCGACCGGTTCGGCACCGGGCCGCGTGGACTCGCCGCCGATGTCGAGAATTTCCGCGCCGTCAGCCACGAGTTTCAAGCCGTGTTCAACGGCGGCGTCGGCGTCCAAAAATTTACCGCCGTCGGAAAACGAATCGGGCGTGACATTGACCACGCCCATGACCAGCGCCGGTCGCGGGAAAACAAATTCAAATTGTCGGGCGCGGAAAATCATTGGCTGAATTTACGAGCTGCGTTTTCCGCTGCCACAGATTGAAGGCCGCGTAAATCGTATATCGTAAATCGCAAATTTCTTCAAACTTTCTGTCTGAAATAGGCAATTGTTTTCTCCATGCCTTCCGCGAGTGGCACCTTGGGTTCCCATTTCAGGATTTTTTTGGCCTTGGTGATGTCCGGCTTGCGCTGCTTGGGATCGTCCTGCGGCAGCGGCTTGTGGACGATTTTGCTCCTGGATTTGGTCGCGCGGATGATGGCGTCGGCGAATTGCAACATCGTCATCTCGGTTGGGTTGCCGATGTTCACCGGCAGATCGTAGTCGCTCATCATCAGCCGGTAGATGCCTTCAATCAAATCGGAGACGTAACAAAAACTGCGTGTCTGCGTCCCCTGGCCGAAGACCGTGATGGGTTTGTTCGTGAGCGCCTGACTGATGAACGCCGGCACCACGCGCCCGTCGTTCAAGCGCATGCGCGGGCCGTAGGTGTTGAAGATGCGCACAATGCGCGTCTCGACTTTGTGTTCGCGGTGATAAGCCATCGTCAGCGCCTCGGCGAAACGCTTGGCCTCGTCGTAACAGCCGCGCGGGCCGATGGTGCTGACGTTGCCCCAGTATTCCTCCGGCTGCGGATGGATGAGCGGGTCGCCGTAAATTTCCGAGGTGGAGGCGACGAGGAAACGGGCGTTTTTATTTTTGGCGAGGCCGAGCGCCTTGTGCGTGCCGAGCGAGCCGACCTTCATGGTCTGGATCGGAATCTGCAAATAATCAATCGGGCTGGCAGGCGACGCGAAATGCCAGACGTAATCCACCGGCACGTCGAGGAAAATAAATTCGGTGACGTCCTGCTGGATGAATTTGAAATTCGGGTTGCCACCAAGGTGCGAGATGTTGTCCACCGAGCCGGTGACAAAATTGTCGAGGCCGATGACCTTGTGGCCGCGCGCCAGCAGCAGGTCGGTCAGGTGCGAGCCAAGAAAACCGGCGGCGCCGGTGACGACGGAAATGGGCTGTTTCTTTTTCAAAGTATTAAATGGTTAAATTGTCGAGTCTCGAAGGTTATTGAAACCATCGGACGATTCAACGATTAAACGACGGGGCGCAAGCCGGTTGATGCCTGTTCCTGCGTGGTCAGGCGAGCGATGCCAAAATTTTCTCCGCCGCCGCGCGCGGGCTTTCCGCCGCGTAAATCGGCCGGCCGATCACCAGCCAGCTTGCGCCGGCCTGCATCGCCTCGCGCGGCGAGAGCGTGCGCTTCTGGTCGTCGGCTTTTTCCGCGCCGGTGCGGATGCCGGGCGTGATGAGCTGGATGTGCGCCGGCAGAACTTTCCGCAGCGCCACGATTTCCAGCGGCGAGCAAACCAATCCGCGCAGACCGGATTTCACCGCAAGCTGTGCCAGCCGCAAAACCTGCTTTTCCGTGTCCGGTTCGCAGCCAATTTCCGCGAGTGTTTCGTTGTTGGAACTCGTCAGCACGGTCACGCCGAGCACGAGCGGCGCGGTCACGCCGAGCGATTTCGCCGTGTCCTGCGCGGATTTTTCCGCTGCGCGCATCATCTCGCCGCCGCCGCTGGTATGGATGGTGGTCATCTGCACGTCGAGCTTCACGGCGGAGGCGACGGCCTTGGCGACGGTGTTCGGGATGTCGTGGAATTTCAAATCCAGAAACACGCTCGCGCCGGTCGCGCGCACGCGGCGCACGATGTCCGGCCCGGCGGCGACAAACAGTTCCTTGCCAATCTTGAACGCGCCGACGGCGGGCGCGACTTGTTCCGCCAGCTTCAAGGCTTGTTCGGCCGACGGCACATCCAGCGCGACGATGATGGGATTTCGCATGGGATGAATATCAAAGCTCTGGCGTCAGAACGAAAGCCAAAAAATTTACCCTTGACCGGTGACATCTGGCGTGAGGCAATGCCGTCATGATATTTGCCAAAGGCAAATTTGTGTTGCTCGGCGTTCTTCTGGTTTCGCTGGCGGTGAATCCAGGTTCAACCCGCGGTTCCACGATTCGCGATGACGTGCCGGACAGCAGCTATACGGATCTTGCGGCCAGCCTGGCCTACGCGGCGGTCGGGACATTTGTCGGCAATGGCGGCATAACCGGTTGCGGCACGCTGATTGCGCCGGACTGGGTGCTGACGGCCGCCCATCTGGTGAACATTGCCAGCTCGGGGACTTTCACCGTTGGCGGAACTTCCTATTCCTCCGACGCACTCATTACGGATCCCGGATGGACGGGCAATGTTTTTGGCGGCAATGATTTTGGTCTGGTGCATCTCAGCACGCCCGTCACCAGCGTCACGCCGGTGATGCTTTATTCCGGCTCGGCGGAATTCGGGCAAGTCGCCACCTGGGTCGGCTATGGTTTTACGGGAACCGGATTGACGGGCTACCAAACGTCGCTTGGCAACCAGAAGCGCGCGTTTCAAAACGTCATTGACGGCAACTTCCAAAATCCGGCCGGGTTGCTCGGCAGTGATTTTGACAATCCGAATTCGACCGCGAATAATGTCTGGGGCGACGCCACGCCGCTGCCGCTCGAAGGCTGCGTGGCACCGGGCGACAGCGGTGGCGGCGTGTTCATTACGATTGACTCGCAAGACTATCTGGCGGGCGTAATTTCTTTTGAAGCCATCAAGGGTGGCGGCACGGCAACTTCCGTCTATGGAAACTTGAGCGGGGCCGGACGCGTCTCAACCGCCCTGCCGTGGATCAGCAGCGTGGTTCCCGAGCCGTCAACAAACGCACTGCTGGCCGTGGCGGGACTGGCCATGCTTTTTGGCTGTCGTCGGCCTCGCCTCGCGGTTTTCAACCGACGTTTCCCGGCGGCGGAATTTTTTCGAGCAATTCATAATCCACCAACGCGTAAAGCAGCTTGCCGTCCTGCCGCCGTTTCAGACTGCCATCGGGATTGAACCGCAGGATGACGTGCGCGGGCTTCATGTCCAGCACGCGGAAACCCATTTCAGCCAGTTCGCCGGTGACAAACAGCGTCGTCTCCTTCAGAAAAGTTTCGCGGGCCTCGCCTTCGAGCCGGCGCTGGTCGGCGACCTGTTGCGCATCGTGGCCTTCGATCCAGCCGTATATCAGGATGTATTGCCGCCGGATGTCCAGCGTCGCCTGCGGATAACGCGCTAGCTTCTGTGCGATCTTGGATTCCAGCCGACCGCTCTGCCAGAGCTGGAGCAGGTCCGGTGGCTCAAAAATCGCGAGCGGCTTCTTGGTCGGCATCCGGCGACGGTCCAGGCCGCGCCGCGCCGCGCGCAGTTGAGCGAGCACGGCGATTTCCTCAAATGGGCTGTTGAAATCTGCGTTGATGTATTTTTCCAGCGTCAGCGTGTCCACCGGCAGCTCCTCGCCGACGCGGTTGTAGCGCACGACGATTTCGAGGCTCTGGCCTTCGACCGGCTTGGTGATGGTTCGGTAAATCGTGCTGGTTCCGCGCAGCTTTTGCCGGTGGGCGACGAACCAGTCCGGCTCGCGCCAGTTTTCGGGCAGCAGTTGCCGCGCGAACGGCCGGCCAAACTCCGTGAGATACAGGTCGCCGCCGTTGGGCGTCTGCCGGTGGAAATATTTCACGCCCAAAATTTCGCATGGCTTGAAGTCTGGCGTAATGCTGCTCATAAATCTTTCTGCTGAAGTCTGGCGGGCGAACCGGGTTGCGCCAGCCTAAAATTCTTCCTTCCGCCGCCGCTTTTGCTAGGCTGTCCGCATGAAGATTGTCCGCCACACCGACAAAGATTTTTCCGCCCGGCTCCGCGAAGTCGCCGCTGATTCCAGTTTGTTCGACGCCGAGATTGAAGCGCGCACCAAGGCGATTTTGCACGAGGTTTTCGTGCGCGGCGACGACGCGGTGCTGGAGTTCACGGAAAAATTTGACGGCGCGAAACTCACCGCCGACCAGCTCGCCGTGACGCAGGCGGAACTGATGGCCGCGTCGCTCAAGGCGGATGAATCGTTGCGCGCGGCGGTGGCGGAAGCGGAAGGAAACATCGCCAGCTTCGCCAAAAAATCCAAACGCAAAGCTTGGTTGGGTAAAAATTCCCACGGCGCGAGCGTCGGCGAGAAGTTTGATCCATTCACGCGCGTCGGTGTTTACATTCCCGGCGGCACCGCGCCGCTCGTCTCCACGGCGCTGATGACCATCACGCTCGCGAAAGTCGCCGGTTGCAAGGAAATCGTCGTGACCACGCCGTGCGGCAAGGACGGTGCCATCAATCCGGCAATTCTCTTCGCCGCGCGGGCGGCCGGCGCGACGGAAATTTACCGGGTCGGCGGCGCGCAGGCGATTGCGGCGCTGGCTTACGGCACCAAGACGATTCGCCGCGTGCAGAAAATTTTCGGCCCCGGCAACGCCTACGTCAGCATGGCCAAACGGCTGCTCGTCGGGCGCGTGGCGATTGACCTCTTGGCCGGGCCGAGCGATTTGCTGGTGCTGGCCGACGACACCGCGAATCCGAAATTTGCCGCCGCCGACATGCTCGCGCAGGCCGAACACGGCTCCGGCCACGAGCGCGTCTGGCTCGTCACGACTTCCGCAAAAATTCTCACGGCGGTTGAAAAAGAAATTTCCAAGCAGTTGCCCAAGCTGCCGCGCCGCGATTTGATCCAGCGCGTGCTGGATCGAAATGTCTGGCTGATTCAAGTGGCCGGCATCGCCGACGCCGTGGCGCTGGCGAACCAGATTGCGCCGGAGCATTGCGAAGTCATCACCCGCGATGCGCGCAAGGTAAGCGGCGGCATCATCACGGCGGGCGCGATTTTTCTGGGCAACTGGTCGCCGACGGTGCTGGGCGATTATGTCGCCGGGCCGAGTCATGTGCTGCCGACCGACGGCGCGGGCGCGAGTTTTGCCGGCCTGACGGTGGATCAATTCCAGCGCCGCACGAGCGTGGTGGAATACAATCGCGCGTCGCTGAAGCAGGCGCTGAAGGCGGTGAAAAAATTCGCGGAACTCGAAGGCCTCGGCGCGCATGGGAAAAGTGCGGAAGTGCGGGTGAAATAACCCTCGAATAAAAAATTTTCAAATTTGCGGCGCTCTGCCGAGACGCCGCTAAACTACATATCAACCCAATTTGTAGCGCCGCATCGCCGGTTCCACTTCCTGCGCCCAGGCGTCAATGCCGCCGTGCAGACAGCGCACGTTCGATAAACCGTGCCCCATGAAATACGCCGCCGCATCAAGGCCGTTTTTGCCCGCGTGATCAATCACGACCATCGGATTCGTGTTTGAGCCGCTGGCCATGAGTTCACGCATCACGTCCTGCGAGAGCAGAACCGAACCGGCGATGTTTACCGCCTCGAATTCCTCGCGCGAACGCACGTCCACCAGCTTCACCGATTTGTCATTTTGCAAAAGCTCGGCGAGTTCCTTGGGCGAGATCAAGACCTTCGCGTCCTGCTCGTGGCTGGACTGGATGTGCGCCAGCACCTCGGCTGTGTCCAGATTGCCGTTGCGCGCGCAGACCTCCGCCAGTGTCTCCGTCGGCTGAAATCCGCAACTGCTGCACCCGCCGATGTGATACCGGCGGAACAACGCCCGCTGCGCACCGGGAAAATTTTCCAGCACGACGCTCATCGGGGATTGCGGACTAACTTTTTCGGTAGCAGTCATTGCCCAAAAAATTTCTGGATTTCCTTCACCACTTCCACGAACCGGTCCACTTCGGCCTGGGTGTTGTAAAAATAAAAACTCGCGCGGGCGGTGGATTCCACGCCGAGCTTGTGCATGAGCGGTTGCGTGCAATGATGCCCGCCGCGCAACGCCACGCCCGCCTGATCCGCCAGCGTCACCACGTCGTGCGCGTGGACGTCCTTGAGCAGAAAACTCACCAGCCCGGCGCGGTTTTGTTTCGGGCCGAAGAGCCGGATGTTTTTCAGCTCGGCCAGTTTTTCGTAAGCGTAGTTCGCCAGTTCCTGATCGTGCCGCCAGATGTTTTCGCGACCGATGGCGTCGAGATAATCCATCGCGGCGTGCAAACCGATCGGGCCGGAAATGTCCGGCGTGCCGGCCTCGAACCGGTGCGGCGCGTGCTTGAATTCCGTCTTGTCGTAGCCGACGCTCAAAATCATTTCGCCGCCGCCCTGATACGGCGGCATGGCGTCGAGCAGTTCCTGCCGTCCCCACAGCACGCCAATGCCGGTCGGTCCGCAAATCTTGTGGCCGGAGAACGCAAAAAAATCGCAGCCGATGGCCTGCACGTCCACCGGCAGATGCCCGGCGCTTTGCGCGCCGTCCACGAGCGTGATGATGCCGAGCTTGCGGGCGCGGGCGCAAAGTTCCACGACCGGATTCACGGTGCCCATGGAGTTTGAAATGTGAACCATCGAGAAAATCTTTACCTGCTTCGTGAGCAGGGAATCGAGCTTGGACAAATCGAGTAAGCCTTCGTCGCCGGTGACGGGAATGTAAGAAATTTTCGCGCCGGTCTTTTGCGCGAGCATTTGCCACGGCACGAGGTTGCTGTGATGTTCCATTTCCGTGAGCAGAATCACGTCGCCGGACTTGAGGTTTTTCGCACCCCACGTCGCCGCGACGAGATTGATGCCTTCCGTCGTGCCGCGCGTCCAAATGATTTCGTCCGCGCTTTTGGCGTTGATGAATTTGGCGGCGCGGGCGCGGGCGGCTTCAAACGCATTTGTGGCGCGGTTGCTTAACTCGTGGATGCCGCGATGGACGTTGGCGTTGTCGTGCTCGTAATAATGCATTAGCGCATCAATCACCGCGCGCGGCTTCTGCGACGTGGCGGCGTTGTCGAAATAAACCAGCGGCTTGCCGTGGACTTTCTGATTCAGGATCGAAAAATCCTTCCGCAGCGCTGACCAATCAACGGTAATATTCATGGGATATTTTTTGCCACAGATGAAACACAGATGGACACGGATAAAAACCGAACCAAAAATTCCCGATGGATTTGCCCCATCTGTGTTTCATCTGTGACAATCTGTGGCTCAAAGAAGGCCAAGTTGCAGTTTCGCCGCCTCGGTCATCATGCCCTGGTTCCACGGCGGGTCCCAGACTAGCTCGACGTTCGCCTCGTCAATCGGTTCCAGCGAGACGAGCTTGTTTTGCACATCCTGGGCGAGCACCGGGCCCATGCCGCAACCGGGCGCGGTCAAAGTCATTTTCACGTCGGCCTTGTAGTTGTCCGCGCCGATGGGCGTGAGGTGGCAGTCGTAAATCAATCCGAGGTCCACGATGTTGACAGGA
>Ga0182030_10016611_pt1 | contig 14313 bp, 13 predicted proteins | sample 812S3MmetaG_FD_121299 | JGI IMG/M metagenome (GOLD analysis project Ga0182030, IMG submission 121299) | Permafrost microbial communities from Stordalen Mire, Sweden - 812S3M metaG (Illumina Assembly) | ecosystem: Environmental > Terrestrial > Soil > Wetlands > Permafrost | place: Sweden...
CGACGGGGATCGATTCCGACGCGTCGTCGAACCGCGGCGCGTGCGAAAAGCCGAAGACCAGCACCGCCAGCAGCGCCAGACGCATCGCGCCGGAGACGATGAGGCCCGCCCTTTGCGTCTCCTCGTCCAAGGCCGGCCTTCACTTACCCTGGGGATCGGTGACCAGCGCGACCTTCTTGTAGCCCGCAGTGGTGACCTCGCCCATGAGCTCGGCGACGCGGCCGTAAGGCACCGTCTTGGAGGCGCGCAGGTAGATGCGCGTGTCCGTCCCGTCCTTGGCCGCCGCGTTCAGGCGTTCGATCACGTCGGCGTCGGCGACCGGCTGGTCCATGACGAAGATCTGCCCCTTCTCGTCGATGGCGATGCCGACCGGTTTCTGATCCACGTTGAGCGCCCCGGCCGCCGCCTTGGGCAGATCGACGGTGACGCCATTCGTCAGCAGCGGCGCCGCGACCATGAAGATGATGAGCAGCACCAGCATCACGTCGATGAACGGCGTCATGTTGATGTCGGCCATCGCGCCGTAGCGCGGCACGCCGCGCCGGCCCCGGCTCGATTTGCGCCCGCCTCCGACCGAACCGCCCATCGCTCAGGCCGCCCGTTCGCCGGGCAGATGCTGATCGATCTGCCGCGACAGGATGGAGGAGAACTCGTCGGCGAAGCTTTCGAGCCGCGCCTGCGCGCGAGCGACGTCGCCCTGCAGCTTGTTGTAGGCGATGAGCGCAGGGATAGCCGCGAACAGGCCGATGGCGGTGGCGAGCAGCGCCTCGGCGATGCCCGGCGCGACGACCGCGAGCGAGGTGTTCTTCGAGGCGGCGATGGAGCGGAACGAGGTCATGATGCCCCAGACCGTGCCGAACAGACCGACGAACGGCCCCGCCGAGGCGACCGTGGCGAGAAACAGCAGATTCGATTCGAGCCGCTCGACCTCGCGCGCGATGGAGACGTCGAGCACCTTGTCGATACGCGCATGCAGGCCGCGGAACGAGGACTGTGCGTTCTGAAACGAACGTTTCCATTCCCGCATCGCCGCCACGAACAAAGCCGACGCGCCGGCGACCGGCTTCTGCAACAGCGAGGCGTAAAGCTCTTCGAGGCTCTGACCGGACCAGAAGGTCTGCTCGAACTGGTCCATCTCGCGACGAAAACGTCGGAACAGGATGGTCTTGTCTACGATGATGACCCAGCTCCAGAACGACGAGGCGAGCAGGCCCAGCATCACGATCTTGACCACGATATGCGCGGTCCAGAACATCTGGATCAGCGTCGTGTCGGCTGCGGAGTCGGGCATGGGCTGAACGGGCCTCGTCAAGCACGAAAAGGACGGCGAATTCCAGGGTGGCCGGCGTGCGATGCCCCGGAAATCGGCCGAAACTGAGGCCCGCCTGCGCGGCGAAACGTCAGTTCCAGTCCACCGTGACGAGTTAAGCCTCGGATAACGTTTAGACGACGTTAACGTTGAACGATTTCCGCCGCCCGCTCATAGCCTTTGCACATGGGAGAATTGCAGAGGTTTATCGGTTTGTTAACCATAGCGCGACTAAATCAGCTTCATCAACTCCTGGTTGCACAACCCATCGGCGACAGAGAGTTCGAAAACCGAGTGCCTGCGTGAACCGAGCCATGTCGAGGCGAGATTAAAACGGCGGGGATGAGATGTATATTATCGTGGACGACCGGAATATAGTGACGGGGGGTTACGCCTCGAGTTTCGACCGCGAGGGCGTCACCACAACCGGAATCGATCCTATCGAGTTCGGCGAGTGGCTGGAGAAGGCGAGCGACGGCGACGTCGAGGCCGTCGAAGCGTTCCTTATCGGCGACTGCCAGGGGCGCGAGCATTTCCCCAAGCTGATCCGCGAGCGATCCAAGGCGCCGGTGCTCTGCCTGCGCGACCGGCCCTCGCTCGACGACACGCTCGGCCTGTTCGCCGCCGGCGTCGACGACGTCGTGCGCAAGCCCGTGCATGTGCGTGAGATCCTCGCCCGCGTCGGCGCCATCGCGCGCCGCAACATCGCCGAGAACCGCGACGTGACCATCGGCGATCTCACCGTCTACTTCGACGGTCGCGAGGTCGAAGTGCGCGGCGAATCGCTGCCGCTGCCGCGCCGCGAGCGCCGCATCCTCGAGTGTCTGGTGCGCAACCGCGGCCGGCGGCTGTCGAAGTCGCAGATCTTCAACGCGGTCTACGGCATCTTCGACGAGGACGTCGACGAGAACGTGGTCGAGAGCCACATCTCCAAGCTGCGCAAGAAGCTGAAGCACCGCCTTGGCTACGATCCCATCGACTCGAAGCGGTTTCTCGGTTACTGCCTCAGGCGTCCCGGCGGCGAGGAATGAGCTGGCCGGATTCTGGGCCAATGCACCGGGGCGCGCGAGCGCCCCTTTTTTAATTGGCGCTGTCGTCATGGCCGGGCTTGTTCCCATGAGCGCTGACTCAGAGCCATGTAGTCGTCGGCCTCGTCATGCCCGCGCTCGTCGCGGGCGTCCACGTCGTGACGAAATAGGCGGGTTCAGAACAAACAACTAAACTTTCTTCAGTGCGCGGAGGGTCGGCGCGACGTAGATGCCCGGGCTTGTTCCGGCCATGACGGAAGACGAAAATTGCCGACAATGCGGATTGGGCGATGTCATCGCAGCCTTCTCCGCGCGGATGACGAGGCGCAGCTCACGCTGCCGCGCATCCGCTTCAACGCGGCCCGCTCAAGCGATACACGCCGCTTTCCCGGCGCTTGCGATAGCTGAGCCGCCCTCGCGAGGGCTCCGGCGAAATCGGTGCTCGCCAGAAATAGGTCCCGGGAAAGCTCGCTCCTCCACCGCGCACGCAAAAAAGAGCTGCGCAAGCCTGGCTGGCTTGCGCAGCGCCCCTCAGAGCCGCGCGCCTTGCGACGGCGCGGCTCACGCCCCACTCACGGGAACAGCTTGAGGATCAGCTGCGCGTTCTGATTGGCGATCGACAGCGACTGAATGCCGAGCTGCTGCTGGGTCTGCAGCGCCTGCAAGCGGGTCGAAGCCGTGTTCATGTCGGCGTCGACGAGCGCGCTGATGCCGTTGGCGTAGTCGGTCGTGACCGCCGAGTTGAAGTTGGAAGCGGAGGTCATGCGGTCCTGCGTGGCGCCGATCGAGGCGGCATAGTTCGTGACCGCGCCGAGCGCCTGATTGACGGCGCTGAGCATGTCGGCGGCGTTCGCCGCAGAGACCGCCGTGCCGCCCGTGCCGAGGCTCGTCAGATCGTAGGTGCCCTGACTTGCAGTCGTTCCGGTCTGAACAAGCAGGCCGGTCTGATTGGCGGTGCCGGTCGCGGCGGTCAGCGTGCGGCTGACCTTGAGGCTCGCAATCTGCGCCGCTGAGGTCGGAGCGGTGGTTATCGCGGCGCCGTTCGCGTCGTACGCCGCGTAGGTCGTCGTAGTCATATTGCCGCTGTTGTCGAACGAATAGACCGACAACGTGCCGGGGGCGGAGCCGGAAGCGCCGCTGTTGAGGCCGTTGTCCACCAGCTGCGTTCCGCCCTGTTGGACGGTCGTGGGCGCGCCGCTGGTAGCCGTACCGGTGATGTTGAAGAACGAGGCGATCTGCGTAGCGCTGGTAATCGTGTTCAGCGACTGCGGCGAGCTCGCGCTCGTGCCCAAGGTCGTCGTGCCGCTGACATAGGCGCCGGACGCCAGCAGCGACTGGCTAGTGAAACCGATCTGAGTCACCGTGCCCGACGCGGAATCATACCCGGACACGAAATTGCTCGCCACTGGCGCGGTCGCGGTGGTGCTGTTGTTGCTGGTGTTGAGCAGGTTGGTGCCGTTGAACGAGGCGCCGTTGACCGCGTCGGTGAGCTGCGACGACAGCGAGGAGAGCGTGGTGTTGATGTTGGTAAGATTGGCGCCGGGGTTGTTGGCCTGGGTCAGCGCGGTCTGGATTGCCGTGATCGTGGTGATGACGGAATTGATCGCGGAATTGGCGGTGTCGAAGATCGCCTGGCTCTGGGCGAGCGCGGTGTTGGCCGCCGTGGAAATGCCGCTGTCGGCGCTGAGCTGCTGGCCAATCGACCAGTAGGCGGCGTTGTCGGAGGCGTTCGCGACCGCGAGGCCAGAGGAAACCTGATTCTGCGTCGTCGACAGCGCCTGCTGCGTCATAGACAGCGCCTGCAGCGCCGACAGCGCGGCGGAGTTGTTGAGAATTGAATTCACGAGGGATGCTCCCGTCCGATTGATCACAAACTTGGCGTGACATTTCGGATTTACACCGAGACGGCGAAGCGGCCTTATGCCCTAGGCCCCGATAGCGGGAGCCTATTCGCCGTGTAGTCCTTCGGTGGCCGCGGGATTTTGCGACGCCCCTTAAGGTTGAGGCCAACACTGGCCAATCCCGCTTAATTTTAGGTTACCTCCGGCGCTCCAACTCGCGTTTTTCTCAGCGCTGACGCCGCGCATCGCACAACGCCCGCACAAGCTTGGCGCGTGAAGACCAGGGGTGACCGGATGTTCGGGCGGGTGAAGCGATGAACGCTCTGGCGCAAGCCAAGCGAATTTGGGCCAATCTGATGGCCCTGGGCGTTAAGCGACTGGCCGCTCTCGGTCTCGTCGGCGCGCTCGTGTTCGCACTGACGGGCTTCGCCGGCTGGTATCTCAGCCGGCCGACCCAGGAGACGCTCTATTCCGGCCTCGACCGCGACGACGTCGTCGGCATCGGCGCCGCGCTGACCGAAGCGGGCCTGCCGTTCGACGTCAGCGCCGATGGAACCGCCGTACTGACGCCGGTCGGCCAGACCGCACAAGCGCGCATGATTCTCGCGCAGAAGGGCCTGCCGCACAGCGGCAACGTCGGCGACGAGCTTTACGATAAGCTCGGCTCGCTCGGCCTGACCTCGTTCATGCAGGAGGTGACGCGGGTGCGCGCTCTAGAGGGCGAACTCGCGCGCACGATCCAGATGATGCGCGGCGTCAAGGCGGCGCGCGTGCATGTCGTGCTTGGCGACGAGGGCTCGTTCCGGCGCGAGCGGCAGCCTCCGTCGGCTTCCGTCATCGTGCGCGGCGACGGCCTCGATTCGCACACGGCCGGTCTGGCGATCCGCAAGCTTATCGCCTCGGCGGTGCCCGGCATGAAGCCGGAGGCGGTGACCGTGCTCGACGTCAACGGCCAACTGCTCGCCAGCGGCTCCGATTCGCTGGAGAACGCGCCCGACAATCTCCTGGCGCTGCAGATGAGCGTGTCGCGCGACGTGCGCGAATCGATCACCCGCACGCTGTCGCCCTATCTCAATCCGCGCAATTTCCAGGTCAGCGTCGCCGCCAAGCTCAACGCCGACAAGATGCAGACGAGCGAGACTGTCTACGATCCCGACAAGCGCGCCGAGCGCAGCGTGCGCGTGACCAAGGAGAAGGCGAACTCGCAGAACAGCGCCGGGGCGTCGCCCGCGGGCGTGCAGGCCAACCTGCCCAAGCCGCCGACCTCCAGCGGCGACAACAAGCAGTCGAGCGATCAGTCGGACAAGAAAGAGGAGCTGACCAACTACGAGGTCTCCTCCAAACAGACCACCGTCACCAGCCAGGGCTTCACGATCAAGGGGCTTTCGGTCGCGCTGCTGGTCAACCGCGCCGGGCTCGCCGCGACGCTGGGCGACAAGCCGGACGCCGCCGCGCTCGACAAGGCGGTCAAGGACATCGAGGCGCTCGCCGGAGAGGCGGCCGGGCTCGACAAGGCGCGCGGCGACACGATCAAGGTGGCTGTCGTCGATTTCGCCGACGCCTCGAAGGACATGGAGCCGATCGCCGGGCCGTCGATCATGGAGATGCTCGGCCGTCAGATCGGCGTGATCCTCAGCGCCATCGCCATTCTCGCGGTCGGCGCGCTGCTGATCCTGTTCGCCGTCAAGCCGCTGACCCAGGCGCTGCTGGCGGCTCCGGCCGCGGCGGCCTCCGAGGCGGAGCCGGCGGCGCTGGAGCCGCCCCCGTTCGAGATGCGCAACGCCTTCGGCGACGACATCCCCGACATGGCTGCGATGAACGCGCTCGACGACAACCTGCTGCTGCGATCGAGCGAGCGCGACGCGCTGATCGATTCGCTGCGCGAGCGGCGCGACAACGGCGCCAAGCAGATGCTGCAGAAGCTCGTCGACTTCGACGAGGAGCACGCGGCCCGCATTCTTAAACAATGGATCAACAACGGGGCCGGCGCATGAAAGCGACTCCCATAGCGGAATTCCTGGCGCGCAAGGCGGGCGAACCCGGCCCGCGCGCGGCGGCGCAACAGAGCGCGTTCAACCCGCGAAAGATCAGCCCCGTGAACGACGACGACGAGCCCGAATTCCGCCGCTCCGGGCTCGTCGCGGCGCTCGCCAAGCGCTCGCCGGAATCACAGCCGCTGGTGCGGCCAATGGACGCCGCCGCCTTCGCGCCCCGTCGCGAGACGCCGCCGCCGCCGCAGCGGCAGCCCCCGCCGCCGCCGGAGCCGGCGGTCAACATCGAGGAACAATTGTCTGAAGCCTACCACCGCGGCGTGCAGCAAGGACTGGACGCCGGCAAGGAGGAGGCGGCCACGGCGCGGGCGATGGAGCGCGCCGAATTGCAGAAACGCGCGGTCATCGAGAAACTCGACTTCCAGATGAACGAATATGCGCGACTGTCGGACTCCATCGCCAGCGGATTTGTAGAGATGGAGCGGCGCGTCGCACAAGCCGCAGCGCAACTCCTCAAGCCGCTGCTCGTCGAGGCCGTGTCGCGGCAGATCGTCGACGAACTCGCCGAGAACGTCACGCGGCTGACGCGCTCGGGAGGAATCGGACTGCTCAAGGTGCGCGGGCCCGAACGGCTGCTGTCGGTCCTGAAGCCGAAGATCCAGGAACTGGCGGTCGACGTCGAATATGTCGAGGACAGCGGCGTCGAGATCACCGTCGCCGCGCAATCCACCGAGATACGCTCCGAACTGGGGTCGTGGATGCGGCTAATCGACGACATCATTGAGAACGGATGAATCGATGGCCGACGATCACCACCACGGCGACATCATCATCGTCAAGAAGAAGAGCGGCGGCGGGCACGGCCATCACGGCGGCGCCTGGAAGATCGCGTTCGCCGACTTCATGACGGCGATGATGGCGTTCTTCCTGGTGCTGTGGATCATCAACGCCACCGACAAGTCGACCAAGACGGTCATCGCGCGCTACTTCAATCCCGTTAAGCTCGAAAATCCGGCCAAGGCGAAGAAGGGCGTGCACGGCGCGACGTCTTCGCCGACGGAGGGCAAGGAGGAGAAATCCGATAAAGCCGTGACGCCGTCGCCGAACGACAAGCCGGGCGGCGGCGCTCCGGTGAAGGGGCAAGAAAAGTCCGACCCGAAAGAGGCGCCGAAGTCTCAGACGGCCAAGGCCGAGGCCAAGATGCAGGCCGCGGAGGCCGAGCTGTTCACCGCGCCTTACGAGACGCTCGAACGCATCGCCGGCGGTCCCGGCCAGGCCGCCCCCGGCGCGTCGCCGGACAAGGGCGACGCCGATCCGCAGCGCCTCGCCGGCGCACTGAGCATCGAATCGTTCCGCGATCCGTTCAAGCCGATCGGTCCCGGTGCGCCCGACGACCCCGTCGCCTTCGACGCCGACGCGCGCAACAAGATGTCGCAGGACACGGAGCCGCAAAAGGCGGGCGAGGACGCGCACCCGCGCGAGAAGCCGGCGCCCAACGCGCCTTCGACTCCAGGCCCGCACGAAAAGGCGGCCGGCGAGACGGCCAAGTCCGCCGCTGCGCTTGGCGGAGACGACGCCAAGGCGGGAGACGAGAGCAAACTGGAAAAAGAGATCAAGGAGAAGGTCGAAGCCGCGCTCAACCAGGGCAAGGGACCGGAGATCGAGGTCAGGCAAACCAAGGACGGGCTGCTTATCAGTCTGACCGACAAACTCGATTTCTCGATGTTCGCCGTCGGCTCGGCCACGCCGCAGGCCGAACTCGTGCGCGCGATGGATGCGGTGGGCAAGATCGTCAAAGCGAGAGCCGGCCACATCATTGTGCGTGGCCACACCGACGCGCGCCCCTATCGCAACGGCGCCTACGACAACTGGCGGCTCTCATCCGATCGCGCGCAAATGGCCTATTACATGCTGACCCGCGGCGGCGCCCCTGCAGCCCGCTTCACCCGCATCGAAGGCTACGCCGACCGCGCGCTTCGCGATCCCGCGCATCCGCTCGCCGCCGTCAACCGCCGGCTGGAGATTCTCATCGAGGAGCCGAAGCCGTGAGGCGACGCTGGCGTTTTCTGCTGGCGTTCGCGCCGCTCGTAATGCCCGCCTTCGCCGGCGAGCACGGGGCTAAGGACGCGCCGCCGGTGGAGCCGATCGCCGCCCCGCCGACGCCGCTGTCCGACATGATGCTCGACGTGCAGCGGCTGCAGGCGCGCATGGCCAAGGGCGACAAGGACGCCTACGCCCAGCAGCGCGTCAAAATGAAAGAGGTCGGCGCGGCGATTGCGTCAGCGGCGACGGAAGCCTTCAAGGTGAAGGCGGAGCGCGACGCCGTCATCGTCTATCTGCTCAGCGGCGGCCAGCCCCGGGACATCTCCAAAATCGTCGAGCGCGGCGACTTCCCCGAGGCCGAGCGCAACATGCTGCGCGGCGCGGCGGGTTACACCACCGGGCGCCAGGACGACGCGGAAAAGCTGCTGCCCTACGACGCCCGAGCCGAAAGCCTCAGGCTCGGCAGCCAGCTCGCCTACGCCCAATCGGTGTTGCTGACCCCCAAGGACGCCGCGAAATCGCTCGAACTGCTCGACCTGGCGCGCCTGCTCGCGCCGGGCACGCTGATCGAGGAGGCGGCGATCCGGCGCGAAGTTCTGCTGGTCGGCGATTTGCGCCAGCCCGAACGCGTGGCGTTCCTGGCGCGTCAATATGTCGAGCGATTCGGCGCCTCGATTTTCGCCGGCAACTTCGTGGCTGCGCTTTCCGAGACGGTCGTGCGCTTCGACTTGTGCGAGAAGCCCGAGGATCTCGCTAAATTCCAGGCGCTGCTGAACGTCGCGCAGCCGGAGCAGTCGCGCGCGTTCCTACTCTCGGTGGCGCGCGCCTCGCTGCTGCTCGGCCGTTTCGAGGTCGCCTCGCTGGCGGCGCGTGGCGGCTTGAAGACGGCGCCGGCGGGCTCGCCCGACGCAGCGCGCGCGCGACTCTACGACCTCGCCGCCCGTTTCCCGCGCATGGAGGAAGACGAAGCCAGGGCCGCGCTCGCCAGCCTTCAGCAAGAAAAACTGACGCCCGGCGACCGCGACATTCTCGCCGCGGCAAGTTACGTCGACGCCCACCTCTACGAGTTGCCGCCGCTCGACGCCTACGCGGAAGCCTGGCGCGAGGTGTCGGTCGCAGTGGCGCGTTCACCCGATCTACCGCCGGCGCCTCCCGACGCCGCGACAGCGACCATTCGCCGCGCCGCCGCCGATATCGCGGCGGCGCAGGCCATTCGAGGAAGGGACGCTCCGCGATGAGCGCGCTTGCGGTTCAGGCGGCAATCGCCGCCCCGGCGTCTCCGGCTGCGTCGAGCGGCGGGGCCGGGGCCGAGCCGGACACGGGCTTCGCTGCGCTGCTCAGCCAGTTCGCCGACACAACGAAGGGCGCGCGAGACGCAAAAGCGACCGCCCCCGCGGCCGCGCCGGACGCCTCGGCCAACGCCGCGCTGCAATCGCTCGAAGCGGCGCTGGCGAGTCTATCCTTCTATACTAAGCCGACGAGCGCGACGGCCGGCGCCTCTGCGGCGTCCGGCGCAGCGGGAGCAGCCGCTTCGCCGCTCGATTCGGCGCTTGCAGCGGCGGCCAGCGCGCTCGAAGCCGGCGCGTGGGACGCCTCCGGCAAGACGCCGCTGAAGGACTTGCTGGCGTCCGATCCGTCGCTCGGTCTTAGCGGCTTCCAGATCAAGACTTTCCTCGCCGCCGCGGGCGCGACGCCGGCGCGGACGGGCGCGGCGACGCTCGGAACCGATTCGGCGTGGAGCCCGCTAGACGCCGTCAAGCTGGCCGCCGCCCTCGCCTCGACGCCGAATTCCGGCGGGCCGCCGGGGGCCGCAAAGGTCGCCGCTTCGGCCTCGGCAGCGGGACAGGCCGAGGCCACGGCGGTCGAGACGCCAGCCGCCGCCTCGCCGGCTCTGGACTCGGCGACTGCGCCCCCCAACGGAGAGAGTGGCGCTTCGCCGCGAACGACAAGGGCCACGCCGCAAACTTCGAGCGCGCGAACGGCTCACGCGCCTCGCTCCGACCACGGCGACGCGGCGCCCGCCTCGTCCAGCGTCGCCGCAACCGCTGCGGCCTCCGGCTCCGACGGAGCGGCTTCGCGGCGCGGCGGCGGCGCCGAGTCGCAAGCCGCCGCCGCCCTTGCCGTGGCCGCGACGGCCGCGACGGCCGACGGCGCGACGACGCCCGTCGCCACCGTTTCGCTCGCGCAACTGCCCGCCTTCATCGCCGATCAGGCGAGCGCGCTCGAAGATAGCGCAACTGCAGCCCCGCAAACCGCCGCAGCGGGCGTCGCGGCGACATCGCCAAAGGCCGCGCAGGCGGTCAAGGAGTTGCAGATACAGCTCGATCCCGCCGATCTCGGCGCGATGACGCTGAAGCTGCGCCTCGTCGGCGGCAAGCTGTCCGTGACCATCGCCGTCGCCAATCCGCAGACGCTGAGCGCAATCGAAGACGACCGCACGCTGATCGCCGCCCGCCTCGCCGGGAGCGACCAGTCGCTCGACGATCTCGTCATCCAGCGACAGGCCATTTCCGCTTCGACCCAGGAGACCAACGCCAGCCATGCCAGCGCCAGCGACAACGGTTCGAGCGGCTCGGCTTCGGACAACGAGCCCGAGCCCTCTTCCCCGGACGGTCGGCCGAAAGCTTCGTCTCGCCGCGGCGCTGGCGCTGGCGGGGCTTTCCGCGATCTTCTCGTCTGAGGTCGCCGCCGCTACGGCCGCGCCGATTTGCGAGCGGGCGATGGCGCAAGCCGCGCGCGACAACGACGTTCCGCTCAACATCCTTTATTCGGTCGGGCTCACCGAGACCGGACATAACGGGGTGCTCGGCCCCTACGATCTCAACGTCGACGGCCGCTCCGTACATTCCGAATCGCTGACCGAGGCGCTCGCGGCCTACGAGCGCGCCGACAAGGCCGGCGCGAAATTCATCGACATCGGCTGCATGCAGATCAACCACCACTATCATGCGGCGCATTTCCGCTCGCTGAGCGAAATGTTCGATCCCCAGCTCAACGTGCGCTACGCCGCCGGGCTGCTCAAGACCCTGCGCGCGCAGGAAGGCACGTGGACGATGGCGGTGGCGCGCTACAACGCCGGGCCCAACAACCCACAGGCGCAGCGCAATTATATCTGCGCCGTCATCTCGCACATGGTGGCGAGCGGAACCGGCGCCTGGACGCCGCACGCGCGCGAATTCTGCGGCTGAGCGGCGCAGGCGAATTCCGGCGTGGCTTGCAGGAGATCTATCATGTGCGCGACCAGCGGCTCGCCAGCGCGCTCGCCGGCGCCGTCGCTGACATAGAGGCCGAGCGCAATCTCGGGCAGCGGCGCCAGCAGCGCCTCCGGCAGAAGCCGCGCGCCCTTCGGCGCCAGGGCGTTCGGCGCGAGCGAAACGCCGTAGCCGGCGTCGACCGCGCTGCGCAATACGTCGGGATTGCCGCTCTTGCAGACGATCTCGAACTTGCGGCCGGCGCGCAACAGCGCCTCCACGGCGATGCGATGAAACAGCGAGCCCTCCGGCGGCGTGATAAGCCTGACCGTCGCGCCGTCGCGCAGCGACAGATGCGGCGCGGCGCACCAGCTCAGCATCAGCGGCCAGCTGGCGACGCTGCCCTCGGCCGCCTCGCCCTCCGTCATCGCCAGCGCCATGTCGAGCTGTTGCGCGCGAACCTGCTCGATCAGCGCCTCCGACTGGTCGCAGGTCGCTTCGAAGGCGAAGGACTCGCCGCGGCGATGCGCGAGATCGAGCAGACTCGGCGCAAGAAAAGCGGCGAATTCGATCGGCAGGCCGAGTCGCACCGCCTCCGAGCCGCTCTCCTGCCGCTTCAGCGCGTCGATCAGGTCGTCGTGCGCGGCCACCAGCTTGCGCCCGAAATCGAGCACGGTCCGGCCTTGCGGGCTCAGGTTCAGACGCGCGGTGTTGTCGAACACCGGAGCGCCGATCAGCTCCTCGAGCCGGCGGATTTGCAGCGAGATCGTCGGTTGGGTGCGCCCGAGACTCTCGGCGGCGCGGGTGAAGCCGCGACAATCGACGATAGCAATCAGGGCCCTCACGACGTCGATGGGAAGCGCGCGCATGGTAATGCCCCTACGTCAACAATAGCTCCGAGGTACCTCCGCGTGCTTAACGTAGAGTTAAGCCCAGCATCGCGGCGGCGCCCCTGCAATTCCTTAATGTCACCTTTAGTTGCGCGTCGTTTTTGTCGGCAGGCGCGTCACGGGAAGGTAACCTGTCAATAACTCTTGTCGCTTACGTTGATCGTAGCGACCATGACCGGACGCTTGTTTCGCGGACAGGGGCCCAAGCGGCCGGCGCCATGATGGTGTCCTTGCGCGAAAGCGTCGGGGTCGTTGCGTTCTCATGTGCGTTCGCTCATCTCACCTGCGCCCGAGTGCGCCATGAGGGCCGCCTTGCTGCGCGGCTTGGAACTCGCCGCGGTCCTCGCCATACTCGGCTTCGCCGGCCTGCAGATTTGGTTCGGCCTCGGCGATCCCGTGCGCGACGCGATCGCCGTGGCCGGCGCCTGCGTTGGACTGATCGGCGTCGCCGTGGGCGAACTCGCCGCCGCGAGCGTACCGGGAGCCGGCGAGCCGCCGCCGCCCGAGGCGCTGCTGAAGGACGCGATGGACCGGGTGCTGTCCGGCGTGCGCAGCTATCTCGAAGAGAGCTTGATCTACGGTTCCGACCTCGAAGGCATCGACGCGGGGCTTGCCGCCGTCACCGATCCCGCCCGCGCGCGCGAAGCGATCACGGCTTTGCGCCTCGCCAACCGGCGCATGAACGAGAAATCGTCGCGGACGGCGCAGGAGCTGGAGGCGGCGCGGCAGGAGATCACGAGCCTGCGCGAGACGGTCGTCGAAGTCGAGCGGCTGGCGCTCATCGATCCGCTGACGCAAGTCGGCAACCGCCGCTTCTTCGACCGCACGCTGCGGACCGACATGGCCAATTGCGTCGCCTCGGGGGCCGACCTCTGCCTCGCGCTGGCCGACATCGACCGCTTCAAGCTGGTCAACGACAAGTTCGGCCATGTCGTCGGCGACCACCTGCTCGCCTCCTTCGCCGAAACTCTCGCCAAAGGCTCCAAGGGGCGGGCGAAGACCGCGCGCTATGGCGGCGAGGAATTCGCGCTGCTGTTCCCGGGCGTGTCGTTCCCCGAGGCGCGCCGCATCGTCGAGAATTTACGGCAAGACCTCGAAAACAGGCGTTGGGTCATCGGTCAGGGCGAGAAGGCGCTTGGCGCCGTGACCGCCTCGTTCGGGCTGGCCAAGCTTGCGCCCGGCGAGAGCCTGGAGAGCTTCGTTCACCGCGCCGACGCGCGGATGATGCGGGCCAAATCGCTCGGCCGCAATCGCGTCGTCGCCGAGGACGGCGCGATCAACCCGCCCGCGCGCAAGGCGAGCTGAGGCCTATGCGCCACGCTTTCGAAACCGCGCTTGACGACGTCGAACGCAGCCACGACGACGCGCCGCCGCCGCCGCGCATTTTCGCCGGCGTCGTCTCCGCCCTGCCGAACGCATCGGATTCCGGCGCGGGAAGCCACTCGCTCTGGGAGTTCGCCGCCGCCTGGACGCCGGAGGCCGATCCGCCGCCGCCGCGCCCCGCCCCGCCGCCGCCACCGCGCCCGAGCATCCATCCCGAGGACATTGCGGCCGAGCTGAGCCTGACGGCGTTGCGCACAAAGGCCGACGTGGCGCGCGCGCGCCGTCGCTTCATGTGGGACAATCACCCGGACCGCCGCATAGATCTCGACCGCGATCTCGCCAACCGCCGCGTCGCCGTCGCCAATATGCTGCTCGACCGCATGCTCGCCTGGCACGCCAAGCGGCGCAAGTGAGCGGCTGCCCCGCCCGCGGGAAGCGATAGCCGCGTTTTCGTCTGCCCCGCCCCGCCAATTTTGACCGCCCGCCGCAGCAGAATGCGGACGGTTCCGCTTTGCCGCAGGTGAGTTTTGCGTTCTAGATGGCGCTCGCGAAGCTTTTGGAGTGCAGATGGAGGCGCCGGGAGATTTTGAAGCGCTGAAGCAGCGGCTGGTCGAGATCGAGCCGGGCCTGCCCAAGCGGCTGCGGCAAACTGCCGCCTACGCCCTACAGCACCCGGACGAAATCGCGCCTGGCACCG
>Ga0182030_10016613_pt1 | contig 14313 bp, 12 predicted proteins | sample 812S3MmetaG_FD_121299 | JGI IMG/M metagenome (GOLD analysis project Ga0182030, IMG submission 121299) | Permafrost microbial communities from Stordalen Mire, Sweden - 812S3M metaG (Illumina Assembly) | ecosystem: Environmental > Terrestrial > Soil > Wetlands > Permafrost | place: Sweden...
GGCCGACTTAAGTTTCCAGACCGCGGCGTTGGAAGTCGCGACCGGTCTGGGCGGGCTCGCGGTCGGCGGCGTGGGTGCGATGCTGGTGCACCAGGGTTGGTTCTCGCCGACGTTGCTGCCGTTGTTCGTGTTGATATCGATCGCGGCGTTTCTGCCGGTGTCGGAGATTGCCCAGGTGGGGCGGCAGTTGGCGGATACGATTGCTTCGACGCGGCGGTTGCATGTGGTGCACGCCGAACCCGAGGCGATCCGCGACGGCACGATCGTTCCGGCGGTGCCCGATGGCGGTTCCGCGGTCCAGTTCGATCACGTGACGTTCACCTACCCCGGACGGGCGCGCCAGGCGCTGTCGGATCTGTCGTTTCAGATTCCGGCTGGAGCCACCGTCGCGCTGGTCGGTCCGTCGGGAGCGGGGAAGACCACGATCGCCAATCTGCTGCTGCGATTCTGGGACCCGTCCTCGGGCCGCATCCTGCTGGACGGCATCGCGTTGCCGGAACTGTTGCTGGACGGGTTGCGCGGACGGATCGCCCTGGTCGCGCAGGATACGTATCTGTTCAACGACACGCTGGAGGCGAACGTCCGCCTCGCGCGGCCGGACGCGACGCGGGAACAGGTGGAGCTGGCGTTGTCTCGCGCGGCGTTGGAGGAGTTCGTTACGGGATTGCCGGACGGCCTGGCGACCAAAGTGGGTGAGCGCGGCGTGCAATTGTCCGGTGGGCAACGGCAACGGATCGCGATCGCCCGGGCGTTCCTGAAGGACGCGCCGCTGCTGGTGCTGGATGAGGCGACCTCGCATCTCGATACGATCAGCGAACAGGCGGTGCGGTCGGCGCTGGATCAACTGATGGTCGACCGGACAACGATCGTGGTGGCGCATCGGTTGTCGACGATTCGCGCGGCGGATTTGATCCTGGTGCTTGAGGGTGGGCGGTTGGTGGAAGCTGGCACGCACGAGGCGTTGATGATTCGCGGCGGGGTTTACGCGCGGTTGGTCGGGCGGCAATTGGCGGCGGTGGCGTGAAGCGGTGACGCGCTGGTCCGGAATGGAGGCCGCCATTCTCCATCGCGTCAGGTTGGACGCGGACAGGGTGGTGTGTGGATCCGCGGCGGCAAAGGCTGATGCAGCGAGCTTCAGGTGATGACCGCCCGCGTTTAACAGCCCATTAGTTGACTCCGTCAACCGGATCGACGACGATCTCCGCATGCCTGACGATGCCATCCAGACCCGCTCCGACCGCCGCATTGCCGCGGTCCGCGCCTTCAACCGCTTCTACACGCGCCGTATCGGCGTCGTGGGACAGGCCTATCTCCAAAGCCGCTTTTCGCTAACGGAAGTGCGCGTGCTCTATGAACTCGCCTATACCGACGACCTCACCGCGAGCCAGATCGGCGCGGCGCTGGACCTGGACGCCGGTTACCTGAGCCGGATGCTGCGCCGCTTCGAGCAGGACGGGTTGCTTCAGCGCGGCCCCTCCGAAACGGACAAACGGCGGAATATCCTGGCCCTGACAGCAGCCGGCCGCGTCGCGTTCGTCCCGTTGGAAGATCGGTCGCGCCAGGAAATCGGCGCGATGCTGGCCGCTCTGCCGGAACCGGCGCGGGAGGCGGTGGTCGCCGGCATGAGCACCATCGCCCGCCTGCTGTCGGACCAGCCCTCGCGCGACTGGCACAGCCGGCACCCGGCGCCCGGCGACATCGGCTGGGTCATCGAGCGTCACGGCGCGCTCTACGCCGAGGAGTATAACTTCAACCATAAGTTCGAGGCACTCGTCGCCCAGGTCGCCGGAGCATTTCTGGACGCGCATGACCCGAACCGGGAGCGTGGCTGGATCGCGGAACGCGACGGCGTCCGGATCGGCTCGGTGTTCCTGGTTCGCAAAACGGACGACCTCTGCAAACTCAGGCTGTTGCTGGTGGAGCCATCGGCGCGCGGTCTTGGCGTCGGCAAGCGCCTCGTGGAGGACTGCATCGCGTTCGCTCGCGAGGCTGGCTACCGCCGCATGACGTTGTGGACCAACGATATTCTGGTGGCGGCGCGCGGGATCTATCGCGCCGCCGGATTTAAGTTGGTCAACCGCGAACCGCACAGCGACTTTGGCCCGCCCATGGTGGGCGAGGAATGGGAGTTGGACCTGTAGGCCAGGCCTATCCGTCTTTTCCCAACCATTCCCCGAGCGCCTGCAGCAACACCGCGGTCCCGTTATTCGTCATATGCACGGCCAGCGACGCGAGCACGCTTCCTCCGCGATACCGTGCGAACGAGAAGATCACGGCGGCCGGAATTAAGAACAAAATCCGTCCCGGCGAGTCGATGCCGTGGAGCAACAACCACGGAGCCGCCGTCAGGATCACGATCGTCACGATTCCGTTGCCGCGGCGGCGTAAACCCTCCCACAGCCAGCCGCGGAAAAAGAACTCTTCCGACACCGGCGCCAGGAACATCACCAGCACCACTTTTAAAACCTGTATCCCTGGGCCGCCTCCGCCCAGTCCGGACAACATTTCCGGCGTCACGGATTTCGCGAACGCGCGCAAGGCCGGCCATGCGTCCGCCAGCAGCAGGAACACCATCAACCAGCCCACCATCGCCGCGCATAACAGCGCGATCGTCACGCGGTGGCGAATTGGTCGGAGCCCCATCCCCTCACGCCGGTCGCCGCCGCCCGCGCGCCGGCCTCGCCACAGCGCGGCCAGCAACAGCGTCCCCTGAAACCCGCTCGTCGCGATCAACAATAAGACGAGCTGGCCGGGCTCGGGGAGGTCCGCGAAACCGAAAACCCGGCGCAACAGGATCGCTCCGACGGCCCAAACGACCCAGGCGAGCAACGCGCCCGCGAAGCCGGCCACGATCCAGGCCAGCATGCCGAGCAACAGGAAGACGGTACCCCGCCGCTCAGCCATGACCTGGGCTGTCAGTTGAAGTTGAGCTTCAACCCCGGCTCCGGCCACTGCATCACGCCCAGCCGGCCGGAGTCGGACAGCGTGATATAGGCCGTGCACATGTCCGCTCCGCCGAAGCAGATATTGGTCGGGTAGGTGTCGGGCATTTTCACCGCTCGGACGATTTCACCCGATGGCGAGATCTCGGTGATATAGCCGGTGGTCAGCGTCGCGACGCAGATGTTGCCGCTGGCCATCACCGCGAGGCTGTCGAACCGCGCGGCGCCGCCGAGACCGGCGATCACGCGTCCGCTGTGCGGGTGGTGCGGCGGCTTCGCTTTGATCCGGCCGGGACCTTCGATGTCGAACGCCCACAGCCGGGCGCCTTCGGTGTCGGCGACGTAGATCGTCTTGCCGTCCGGCGACAGGCCGCAACCATTGGGGCTCAGGATCGGATAGGCGAGTTCGACGATCTTCGAACCGTCGGGCAACGCGTAATACAGCCCGCCATGATCGCGATGCCGCGCGTATCTCTTGCCCAGATCGGTGAAGTAAAATCCACCCGCCGTGTCGAACACCAGATCGTTCGGCGCCGACAGCACGTGGCCGTTCACCTCTTTATAGAGCAGCTTCGCCTCGCCGGTTTTCGGGTCGATGCGCTGGATGGAGCCGAACTTGTAGTCGGGATGCGGGCCCTGGCCCATCGAGGTGCCCTCGACATACCGGCTGCCGCCATTGTTGCAAAGGTAGAAGAACCCGTCCGGCCCGATCGCCAGCCCGTTCGGGCCGCCACCGGCCTCGGAAAACACGCTGACCTTGCCGTCCGGCGTGACGCGGGAGCATCGGTTGTTGCGAATTTCGGTCAGCAGGACGGAGCCATCGGCGCACACCACGGGGCCTTCCGGAAATCCCAGCCCGGTCGCCAAAATCGTTACGTCGGTCATCTTACCGTCCCTCCGGTTATTGTGCGCGCCAGTTTCGGCGCTTCGGCGGCCTCGTCAACCTTTGGGAGTTTTGTCAGCGTGATCCGACCCGGAAGACCTGGCATCCGGGAACGCGGCGGCCGAGATTGGCGCACACGCCTCGCGCTTCCGCCTCGCTCAGGCCGAGCAACTGCGCATGATAAAGCGTGCGCCGGCCGTAAACGATCGGCTGCACGCGCGGCTGGCCTTCGGGCGCCAGACGGGCCGATTCCTGAGCGACTTCCCACGCGGCGCGTTCGCCGGGGTAAGCGCCGACCTGAACCGCGCGGTCGCGGATCACCCGCGGCGCCAGCACCGACGGCGTTGGCTCGGGCGCCGGTTGGCCGGGATGCAAGGCCCATGTGGTCGCCGCGTTGGCCAGATTGATCAGGCCGTTGCCAAAGCGAGACGACGGACCGTTGATCTGGTTGAACCCGTCATCCAGCAGCATCGCCATGTGCTGATCGCGCTCGGTATTCGACGCGGCGCCCATGACGACACCGATCAGCCTGGTTCCGCCACGCACCGCGCTGGTTTCCAGGTTGTGCCCCGCGTAGTCCGTGAACCCGGTCTTCATGCCGTCGGCGCCCGGATAGGTGCGCAGCATCGTGTCGTGGTTCGGAATGACCCGGTTGTGCCAGATCATTCCGGACACGCCGAAGTATCCATAAAGTTGCGGAAAATCGATGACGAGGCGACGGCCCAACGTGGAGAGATCGCGCGCCGTGGTCCATTGATTGGGATCCGGCAGGCCGGACGCGTTGCGGAAGCTGGTCCGGCTCATGCCCAAAGCGCGCGCCCGCAGGGTCATCATTTGGGCGAAACGGTCCTCGCTGCCGCCGAGGAATTCGCCCAGGGCGGCGGCGGCGTCGTTGCCGGATTTGGTGACGATGCCGAGGATCGCCTGTTCGACCGTCAGCGACTCGCCGGGTTGCAGGCCGAGTTTCGACGGCGGTTGCTCGGCGGCCCAGACGGAGACGGGGACGTAGGACGTGAGCTGGACGCGACGGTCGCGCAGGGCTTCGAACGTCATGTACAGCGTCATCAATTTGGTGAGACTGGCGGGGAACCGCGGTTCATCCTGGTTGACGCCCATGATGATTTTGCCGGTTCGCGCCTCGACGATGATGGCGCTATAGCGGGCGGAACCGACCTGGGCCCGGGCTGAGCCCGGGGAGGCGATCATGGACGCGACGATGGTGAGCGACGCGAGAAGCAGCGTGCGGAGGACCGCTGGCGTCGTGAGTTTCCCCTGGTGACCCATTCGTGAACCCTGGCTGTGGCCGTGATGGCAGCGCGTGTCACGCATCTAACCCGCCGCCGGTTCTGTCGTCCAGATGAAAAATCATCAAACTGAACAGGTTACAGATCACTCTTGCGGATTATTCGCGATAAAGGGCAGCGCGCCGCGAAAGCGCGGCCGGAAATTTTTGTGCGGCGCAACAGTTCTTGCTTGATCCGAGGTTCCAGCCCGCTTATATCGGGATTGTGCAGTGCAGCAATCGCGCTGGAACAGTTTCCCGAGGTCAGTGTGGCGCCTAATAGGGCCCTCGGCCTCCGATAGGAGAGACGACGATGAGCCAGAAGCCCAGAACGGGTGCTCCGGCCGGCGCGGCCCCGGCCCCAAAGATGGCGGCGAAAGAGACGGCGGCGAAAATTCCGCCCGTCAACGCACGGCCCATTGGCAAGCCGGACCCGGTGGCGAAGGTTGAAGTGGCAGCGAAATCCGCGAAGACCGAGCCAGCGGCCAAGGCCGAGCCGATGGTCAAAGCACAACCAGCGGTGAAGGCGGAGCCGGCCGTTAAGGCGGAAGTCGCCGTGAGGGCAGAGCCGATTTTCAAGGCGGCGATGACGGCGGCGGCTCCCGCGAAGGTGGCACCGGTTGCTGTCACTCCTGTCGCGGTGCCTCCAGTGGCCGCTCCCGTGGTGGCCGCTCCCGTGGCGGTTACCCTTGCCGCGGCGCCTCCCGCCACGCTGAAACCTGTTGTCAAACCCATGATTGAAGCGGCGAAAACGGTCGTCAGCGAACCCATCGCGGCGGTGGCGAAGACCGTCGAACCGGTGGCGGAGACGGTGAAGAGCGCCGCCAGAGAACCGGTCGCGGTGGCCGCCAGGACCGCGGTCAGCGCGACCGAAGCCGTATCCAAAACCACGACGGCGGCCATGGACAAAGCCGCGGCCGTCACCGAAGCGGCCGTCACGCCGGTTGTCAGAGCCGCCGCTGCAACGAAACCGACACTCACCCAAGGAATCAAGACCATGATGAAAAGCACCGAAGACTTCGTCGCGTTTGGCCAGGCGAACATGGAAGCGTTCGTGAAGTCGAGCCAGATCTGGAGCGCGGGCGTGCAAGAGTTGTCGAAGCAGATCGCCACGTCGGCCAAGGCCTCGTACGAGGAGTCGGTATCGACGTTCAAGGCGATCAGCACGGCGAAGTCGGTGAAAGAGGCGATGGACCTGCAGAGCACGTTCGCCAAAGCCGCGCTGGAAAAGGCGATGGCCGAGTCGAACAAGCTGACCGATGCCTCCATCAAGTTGACCGAGCAGACCCTGGCGCCGATCACGGCGCGCGTGACGCTGGCGGTCGAAACCTTCGGCAAGGCGGCCTGATTTCTCGCCTTCCAGGTTGCCTGGGACGCTTCGTTTCCTCCCTCCCCGACGCGGCTCAGGCTTCACGGTGAAAGCGCCCGGATCCCCTCGATCCGGGCGTTTTCGATTCCTGGGCTTCGCGCCGCGGTTCCCCCTGTTCGCGAATGCCAATTCGCTCGGCACGTCCGGGAGCGCGACGACGTGGCCATTCGGCCGGGTTGCGTCATCGGACCGCCGGGACAAGATTGGCGCGAACGGGAGGAGCAAAATCATGCCGGACTCCGTGGCACCTGGCACCATCGCGATCGTGACGGGCGGGTTGCGCGGCCTGGGGCGAGCCATGACTCTTGGGTTGCTGTCACAAGGACATCGGGTCGCCGCTGTCGGACACATCGCCGAGGACGTGGACGAAATGATGGCCCAGGCCGGCGCGCGGGCGGAGAGGCTGCTGCCTTTGGTCGCGGATTTGCGGCGACCGGGGGAGTGCGACCGCGTGTTCGCTGGGTTACGGGCCCGGTTCGGCGGCGATCCATCGATCCTCGTCAACAACGCGGGTCTGACCTTCACATTTATCGACCCAACTCGTTTCCGCCGCGAAACGCCGCAACGCTTCTGGGAGGTCGGGGACGACGTCATTCAGGCCGTGATGGACACGAACTATGTCGCGGCGGACCAAATGGCGCGGCGGGCGGTGCCTTTGATGCTGAAAGCGGGCTGGGGTCGCGTGGTCAACGTCACGACGAAGCTCGACACGATGAACCGCGCGGGGAGCTCGCCGTATGGCCCCTCCAAGGCCGCGCTGGAAATGGCGACGGAAATCTGGGCCAAGGAACTTGCGGGAACCGGGGTCACGATCAATATCGTCAATCCTGGCGCGGGAGCGAACACGCCGGGCATGGCGGCGGAAATGCGCGCTCGTTCCGCCGCCAGCGAGACGCCTTTGCTGGTCGAACCGGACGACATGGTCGCCCCTTTGCTGTTCGTGGTCTCCCGGGCCGCCGATGATGTGAACGGCTTCCGGTTCGACGCGAACACCTGGCATGCGGATCGCGACCCGGCGAAGATGGCGCGGCCGGCGGGCTTCGTGCCGCACCCGGAAGGGGGATGGACGACAAGCAATTAACGGATCGGCCGTTCGTGCCTCTTGCCGAACGCGCGTGGAAGCGCGAACCTTCCGGGAATGGCGGCCTCGGGCGGGGATTGGCTCCGGACGATATTGGCTTCCGGGTGCCGCTTCGGGGGTACTCGACGCTTCCACCAAGGGGACCCGATCCGATATGATCGGGAGATGACGAGCGAAAGGACGACGCCACGTGCCGGTGCGTATGAACAGGGCTGAACGATGAGCGACAGCGACAGACGCGGGGGCGGCAACACCGAAAACCCCAACACCGGCGTCGTGGTGAAGGCGCGGCCGAAAACCCGCAAGCCCGCCATGTACAAGGTGTTGATGCTGAATGACGACTACACGCCGATGGAATTCGTCGTGCATGTGCTGGAGCGGTTCTTTCAAAAGAACCGTGAAGAGGCGACCCGAATCATGTTACATGTCCACCGCCGCGGCGTTGGCGTCTGTGGGGTTTATACCTACGAAGTCGCTGAGACCAAGGTCACTCAGGTGATGGACCTCGCGCGGCAAAACCAACACCCCCTGCAGTGCACGATTGAGAAGGAATAGCGGCAAAACCTCGCTGTTTCGATTTCGACCCGGGAGCACCCGGGGACCACCTAGACCAGGAGCAGAGACCCCATGCTATCACGCAACCTGGAGCAGACGCTCCACAGAGCCCTGTCCCTGGCCAGCGAGCGCCGTCACGAATACGCGACCCTCGAGCATCTGCTTCTGGGCCTCACCGACGACGCCGACGCCGCGACGGTGCTGAAGGCCTGTGGCCTCGACCTGGATAAACTGCGCACCGACCTGGGGGAGTTCCTGGATAAGGATCTCGCGGGCCTGGCCACGGATCGGCCGGGCGATCCGAAGCCGACCGCCGGGTTCCAGCGCGTGGTGCAGCGCGCGGCGATCCATGTGCAGTCGTCCGGCCGCGATGAGGTGACCGGCGCCAACGTGCTGGTCGCTCTGTTCAGCGAGCGGGAAAGCCACGCGGTCTACTTCCTGCAAATGCAGGACATGACGCGGTTGGACGCGGTGAATTTCATCAGCCACGGCATCGCCAAGGCGCCGGGCCGATCGACGCAGCGGCCGGTGCTGGGATCCAACAACCAGCAGCCGAACGAAAACAACCCCGAGCAGGAGCGTGAGGAAAAGCCGAACCGCCGGGGCAATCAGGACGCGCTGACCAACTACTGCGTGAACCTGAACAAGAAGGCGATGGCCGGGAAGATCGATCCGCTGATCGGCCGCGAGATGGAGATCGAGCGGACCATCCAGATCCTCTGCCGGCGCACCAAGAACAACCCGCTGTATGTCGGCGATCCGGGCGTCGGCAAGACCGCCATCGCCGAGGGGTTGGCGAAACGCATCGTCGAGGGCGACGTGCCGGAAGTGCTGGCGAAGTCGACCATCTTCGCGCTGGACATGGGCGCTTTGTTGGCGGGCACCCGGTATCGCGGCGACTTTGAAGAACGGTTGAAGGCGGTCGTCAACGAACTGGAAGCGCAACCTGGCGCCATTCTGTTCATCGACGAGATCCACACGGTGATCGGCGCTGGCGCTACGTCGGGCGGCGCGATGGATGCGTCGAATTTGCTAAAACCTGCTCTGGCGTCGGGCAACCTGCGCTGCATCGGCAGCACGACCTATAAGGAATTCCGCAACTACTTCGAGAAGGACCGCGCGCTGGTCCGGCGGTTCCAGAAGATCGACGTCAACGAACCGAACATCGAAGACAGCATCAAGATCCTGCGCGGCCTGAAGCTAAACTACGAGAAGCATCACAAGGTCCGCTACACCGACGAAGCGATCCGCGCGGCGGTGGAGCTGTCGGCGAAGTATATCAACGACCGCAAGCTGCCGGATAAGGCGATCGACGTGATCGATGAGGTCGGCGCCTCGCGGATGTTGCTGCCGGAGAATAAACGCCGCAAGACCGTCACGTTGCGCGATGTCGAGGAAATGGTCGCCAAGATCGCGCGCATCCCTCCGAAGAGCGTTTCGGCGGACGACAAGGAAACATTGCGTCATCTGGAACGCGACCTGAAGGCGATGGTGTTTGGCCAGGACAAGGCGATCGAGGCTTTGGCCGCGGCGATCAAGCTCGCCCGCGCGGGATTGCGGGAGCCGGAAAAGCCGATCGGCAATTATTTGTTCTCCGGCCCGACCGGCGTCGGCAAGACCGAGGTGGCTCGGCAGTTGGCGTCCATCATGGGGATCGAACTGATCCGCTTCGACATGTCGGAATATATGGAACGGCACAGCGTGTCGCGGTTGATCGGCGCGCCGCCGGGTTATGTCGGGTTCGATCAGGGCGGGCTGCTGACCGATGCGATCGATCAACATCCGCACGCGGTGTTGTTGCTGGATGAGATCGAGAAGGCACATCCCGACCTGTTCAACATTCTGTTGCAGGTGATGGATCACGGCAAGCTGACCGACCACAATGGCAAATCGGTGGACTTCCGCAACATCATCCTGATCATGACGACCAACGCGGGCGCCTCGGATCTGGCCAAGGAAGCGATTGGGTTCGGACGCGACACGCGGGAGGGGGAGGACGGCGAGGCGATCAAGCGCCTGTTCACTCCGGAATTCCGCAACCGGCTGGACGCGACGATCGGCTTCGCCGGTCTGACACCGGAAATCGTTGGCCGTGTCGTGGAAAAGTTCGTCATGCAGTTGGAGGCGCAACTCGCCGACCGCAACGTGACGATCGAGGCGTCCTCGGCGGCGAAGGAATGGCTGGCGGAACGCGGCTACGACAAGCTGTACGGCGCGCGGCCTCTGGCGCGGGTGATCCAGGAATACATCAAGAAGCCGCTGGCCGAGGAGTTGCTGTTCGGCAAGCTGGTGAAGGGCGGTTCCGTCAAAGTGACGATGAAGGACGACAAGCTGGCGTTCGAAATCATCGAAGCCTCGGTGCCCGCGCTGCCGAAGCCGGAAGGCGAGGACGAAGGCGGCGCCGGGAAAGAGCCGGAGGCGGTGGAGTAGGGTTCGTTCTGCTGCCGTTATTCGCGGTGGCCCGCTGTTTCACGTCATGGCCCGGCTCGACCGGGCCATCGGCTTCGGCACAATGGAAAGCGATGGCCTGCTCAGTCTGGGCCACGACGCGAACGGGAGTACAACCATGGACGACCTGACCTCAGTTGGCGCCGTTTGCGGCCCGGATGGCTGCGACGACGTTGCCTCCCCCGAAACACTGAACCCCCAGGCGGCGACCGGCACGCGCATCGACATCGTGTCGGACGCGATCTGCCCGTGGTGCTATGTCGGCAAGCGGCAGATGGAACGAGCCCTGGTCACCCTCGGCAACGAGGGTCTGACGTTCTCGATCCACTGGAACCCGTTCCAGCTCAATCCGGACATGGCGAAGGAGGGTGTGGACAGAGCCCAGTACCGCGCCTGGAAGTTTGGCAGCGCGGAGAAGGCGAAGGCGATCGACGCGCGGATCGTGGAGGCGGCCGCCGCGGTGGGGCTGGAGTTCCATCCGGAACGGATCAAGCGGACGCCGAATACGATCGACGCGCACCGGCTGATTTGGTTCGCCGGACAGAACAATGTGCAGGACGCGGCGATGGAGGCGGTGTTCAAAGCCTACTTCATCGAAGCCCAGGATATCGGTGAGCATTCGGTGCTGGCGGATTGCGCCGCGTTGGCTGGAATGGATCGCGACGAAGCGCTCGCGTTCCTGGCGGGCGATCTCGCGGACAAGGAGATGCGAGCCGCCGATCAGGCCGCGCGCGAGGCCGGCGTCAGTGGCGTGCCGTCGTTCTTCCTGGACGGGTATGCGTTGTTCTCCGGCGCGATGCCGGCGGAGACGATGGCGAATGCGTTCCGGCAGGCGAATAAAGTTCTGCGGGAACGCGCGGCGGGGTAGGCGGCCTGGCCTCGGCCTGCCAGCGGGGCAAAACCTCAATCGTCGTATCGCACCTTGCGCATCACCATCGTGACCTCTTCGACCATGTTCCAATACGTGCTGATGGCGTGGTCCGGTTCGGCGTCAGAAAGCTCCCCGCTCCCATACCGTCGTGACGAATGCGGCAGCGGAGACACGGATACCGACTCGAGCTCAAGGCCGATGTCGAAATAGTCGGCCAGCGGCGTGTCCGACCACGCGCGTTCGGCGGACATGCCGCGGGCGCCCCTGATCGATGCCTACGTCAGGCCACCTTCATCCGGCCAGATGACGCGCCACGGTCTCGATGACAGCGAAACGGACGGTGGCCGGTGCGCGCACCGATCACCCCCGCGAACGCGGAAAGCAACATCGCGAGAGTGTTCGGCTCGGGTGTCGGTATCGGCCCTTGGAAGGTGCCGACCATGTCGAGGATGACCGGATGACCGGCGTGCAGGACGTCATCCACGAGGTTGACGCCGACCTCCGGATACAGGTTGAGCAATCCCACCGATATGGCTGCGCTCGCCGGGTCGAAGCTGTCGCTGGTCACCGTGGCTCCGGCACCATAGGTGAAGATGAAACCGATGAAAGGGGAGCCGGTGCCATATGAAAACGTGTTCGTTGCATATGACGGGACGCTGATCGAGATCTGGCTGGCGGACACGGTCACATAGCCGTACGTTGTGTCGAACACGACTGGCGTCGCCCCGAGCGTGACGCTGCCGTAATCGACGGTCAGCGAAAGGGAAGAGAATTGCACATCCACGCTGGCGCCGATCAGGTTGGCCCGTGCCTGTCCGGCGGTGAGGCCCATCGCGAGACTAGCCACGGCCGCCAACATCGACGCTCTCATGTAAGTTTCCCCAACGCGCCGATGCGTTCGCCGACCGTTCCGGACCTTAGTCACATCGCCGTTCCCCTGGCAATCGAAACTGTCGCCTTCGTTCCGCGCTCCCATCTCCGCGCGGCGATCTGGCACGACACCGGCCCGAGAACCCGGCCGGTTCGGAAACGTTCGGCATTTCCACCTGGGCCGGATGCGCGAAAATCCATGACGGCGATCACGACCTGAGAGCGTGATCGCCGTTCCGCCGCGCGGACCCATGCGGGGTCGCGGAAGCTTCACTGACCGGGTGACGCCGCGGTGGTGGCCTCGGATCTCTGGCCAGGTGCTCCGGAATGGATTTTCCATGACCGACCCGCGATGGTGGGCTTTTTGCTGAAAACGGGCGCGGATCGGGAGAATTCTCCAAGACCGTCCTTCACATTTACCGGACCCATCGTCCCGTGATAGCTCCACGCAACGACACAAGCCCAGGAGGCCATGCCATGACGTCGAAGCACCCGGAAACGCTCGCCCTGCATGCCGGTTGGCGCCGCGACAGCGCCACCAACGCGGTGGCCGTCCCGATCTACCAAACCACCTCCTACCAGTTCGACTCCTCCGAGCACGCCGCCAACCTCTTCGGCCTCAAGGAACTGGGCAATATCTACACCCGCATCATGAACCCGACGCAGGACGCGCTGGAACAACGGCTCGCCGCGATCGAAGGCGGCGTAGCGGCCTTGGGTCTCGCCTCCGGGCAGGCCGCGTCGGCGTTCTCGGTGCAAAACCTGGCGCGCGCCGGCGACAACATCGTCACCTCGACCGACCTGTATGGCGGCACCTGGAACCTGTTCGCCAACACGCTGAAGGACCAGGGAATCGAGGCCCGCTTCGTCGATCCCACCGACCCCGAGGGTTTCGCCCGCGCCACCGACGACAAGACCCGTGCTTACTATGCCGAAACGTTGCCGAACCCGAAGCTGATCCCGTTCCCGATCGCTGAGGTCGCCGCCATCGGCCGCAAGTTCGGCATCCCACTGATCATGGACAACACCGCGGCGCCGCTGCTGGTGCGCCCGTTCGATCACGGCGCCGCCGTCGTGATGTATTCGACAACGAAATATATCGGCGGCCACGGCACCTCGATCGGCGGCGTCATCATCGATGGCGGCAATTTCGATTGGGAGGCGTTTCCGGATCGCCAGCCGTTGCTGAACTCGCCCGACCCCAGCTATCACGGCGCGGTCTGGTCGCAGGCGGTGAAGCCGCTTGGCCCGATCGCCTATATCCTGAAAATGCGGGTCACCCTGCTGCGCGATCTCGGCGCGGCGATGGCCCCGTTCAACGCGTTCCTGTTCATTCAGGGCGTCGAAACTCTCGCCTTACGCATGCGCGCCCACAGCGAGAACGCGCTGGCCGTCGCGAAGTACCTGTCCGAGCGCAAGGGCGTGACCCGCGTCATCCACCCCTCGCGCCACACCGGCGCGGCCGCGCAACGGACCGCGAAATATCTGACCAAAGGCATGGGCGGATTGTGCGGCTTCGAACTCGCCGGAGGCATCGACGCCGGCCGCAAGTTCATCGATTCGCTCAAAATGTTTTACCATGTCGCCAATATCGGCGACGCGCGCAGCCTGGCGATCCACCCGGCCAGCACGACTCACTCGCAGTTGACGGAAGCGGAACAGGCGGCGACCGGCGTGACGCCCGGCTATGTGCGCCTGTCCATCGGCATCGAGCATATCGACGATATCATCGCCGATCTGGATCAGGCGCTGGACGCGGCCGGCGCATGACCACGCCCACCAGCGTCCACCTGATCGGCAGCGTGCCGATGGCGGACGCCGAAACCGTCTTCCGTTCGGTGGCGCGCGAGCTTGGCCCCTGGCTCGCGCGCATTCCGGACGGCGAAACCGGCAACCGCCATCGCTGGATCTGGTTTCAGCGGGAGATGCTGCTGAACAACCCCGCGATGGAACTCGATCCTGTCACCCCGCCGTTCGAGTTGCGGCAATGGGACGGCGCCGTGTTGCGCACC
>Ga0182030_10016614_pt1 | contig 14310 bp, 14 predicted proteins | sample 812S3MmetaG_FD_121299 | JGI IMG/M metagenome (GOLD analysis project Ga0182030, IMG submission 121299) | Permafrost microbial communities from Stordalen Mire, Sweden - 812S3M metaG (Illumina Assembly) | ecosystem: Environmental > Terrestrial > Soil > Wetlands > Permafrost | place: Sweden...
CCCGTGCCGCAGCTGCCGCACTCGTACGTGCATCTGCAGGCGCTCCTCGAAGGTCTCATCGCCAAATCACGGGACGACCGCTTCGCGAGCGCCGATCAGGCGATCGAGGCCATCGCCGGCATGCGGGCCCTGCGCCGGACGGGCTCGCGCCGCTGACTTCTTTCGTGCGCTGGAGACTCCCTACAGCCGCACCCGGATTCGGCTGACAGCGGCACGCGCCGGCGGGCATTTGCCCGCCGTTCGCACGCGCTCACCATAGCGGATGAGTCTCGCGTAGCGGACACCAAGGAGTTTCCCATGAGCAGCAAGAAGATGGCCGTATTCGGCATTTATCCGTTCGCAGCGCAGGCCGAAAGCGCAGTGGATGCCCTGATTGCCGCGGGCTTCCGCAGTCCCGACATCTCCGTGCTACTGCCCGACACGCAAAGCACCCAGGCCTTCGCCCACGTCAAGGAAACCAAGGCGCCGGAAGGCGCAACCCTCGGCGTGACCGCGGGCGGTGCCATCGGAGGCGTGCTCGGGGTGCTGGCGGGTGTCGGCGCACTCGTGATTCCCGGCGTCGGTCCGTTGCTAGCGGCAGGACCGATCATGGCGGGGCTCGCAGGCCTGGGCGTCGGCGGTGCAGTCGGCGGCTTCGTGGGGGCCCTCATGGGCATGGGTATTCCGGAATACGAAGCGAAGCGTTACGAGGGTCGGGTGAAGGGCGGCGGCACGCTGCTGTCCGTGCATTGTGATACTTCGGACGAGATCACCCGCGCGAAGAACATTCTCAAGGGTACCCGCGCCGAGGATATTGCCGCGACCAGCGAGGCCAGTTCCCCGCGTAACGCATCAGCGGTCTCGTGAAGCCGGAACGCCGTACGACTGAAGCAGGTGTTGGATCGCAGGTGCCTCGTCGCGCAACGCTCGATTGATCCGATCAAGCAACTCCGGTTCGTTGCGCCGGATACCCACCGCGATCGGGAAGCTCATCGGCTCAGTGTCCCGCGCATCCGGGGAGATCGGTTCCAGCCGCAGCGGAACGCGCGAATGCCGGGCGTAAAAACCCGCCAATGGGCCCCACACCAGCGCCACTTTCACGGATCCTTTCACCAGAGCATCCAGGATGGCCGCGGGCGGATCGGGGCGCCGGTAGTCGCCATACAGCGTGTAGCCGCGGACGTTCTGCGTGATACCGCGGCTGGCCAGTGCACTGGCGGGTGGCGTGTTCATGCCGTCATCGCCCACGAGCTGTACGCCGACGCGCAGCTCACGCAACCGCGGATCATCCAATGACAGATGCGCCAGTGGCTGTGACCGGCGGGTCACGAAGACGTAGGTTGACGTGTAATAGGGAGCCGAGGTCGCCATGGTCTCAAGGCCTGCCGCGACGCCCGGCCAGATGTCGCAGCGGGATTGCGCGAGAGTCTGACGCGCGAAGCCGCGACGTTGCGCCCACCACTCGTATTTCAAATCGGTATGCAGGTCGCGGGCCAGCAGCCGCGCGAGTTTGTTCTCGAAGCCGGCCTCGTGGCGATCGGAAAACGGCAGGTTGTTGGGATCGGCACAGACCACCAGTGCGGCCTGCACGTTGAGCGAAATACCGCTCAGCAGCGCGATCAGGCCGACGCGCAGCAGGCTCACCTAGGGGCCCGTGATCGTGGTGGTGTAATCGTTGGTGGTCTCCGGCGGCGGTGTCCATCCCGCCGTCTGATCAACCTCACGCGGTACCGGCGCCGGACTTTGGGACGGCGTATTGCCGGTCTGCGCCGCCAAGGTCGCCGGTAACGACATCGAGCGCACGTAGGCTGAGATTTCCCATAGCTGGTCGTCGGAGATCTTCCCGCCCCACGCCGGCATGCCGTTGGGGCGACCTTCCACCAGCGTCTGATGGATCTGCTCCAGGCGACTGCCGTAGATCCATTCATCATCCATGAGCGACGGACCAATGCCGCCGCCGCCGTTCGAGTGACATCCGGAGCAGTTGTACTGACCGAACAGCCGCTTGCCATCATTGACCGCCGTCGCGTTGCCGTAATACGGCGCGGCGCGCGGATCCAGCGTCGAAATACTGTGGTCCAGACCCGGGTCCAGAGCCGAGGTGATGACCGCGCCGTCACCCGCGGTCGGCGACACCGTCGGCACAGGTTCCTGGTGCGCGGGCCCGCACCCGCTCAAGGCGACCAAAACACCCAGGCAGACGTCAATGCGATAGCGCGAATACATACAGGGTTCCTCCCGCCGTGGTGTACTTCGGCAGATCGGACATGACATTCACCATTCCCAGTGCGGCCGAGCCATCACGCGGATCCACGGGTCCGGAGACTACGGCACCCGACCAGCCGCCGACGCCGGAGAGCACTGCGATGTACTGATGCCCATCGGGCCCGCGATAGCTGATCGGCTGACCGATGATTCCGCTGTCGACCTTGTACTTCCACAGCTCCTGGCCCGACTTCGCGTCCACCGCCTTGAACCAGCCGTCCATGGTGCCGTAGAACACCAGACTGCCTGCCGTGACGACGGTGCCGGACCAGATCGGGAAGTTCTCGCGCACCGCCCATGCGGGCCGGCGATTCACCGGATCCCAGGCCGTCAGCTCACCGCGATAGCCGCCAGGTCCCGGCTTCATATGGACGTCCGCGCCCACGTAGGGTGTGCCGACGATGTAGCTCACCTTCATGTCCGTCCAGTCCATGCACATGTTTTCGTGCGGAATGTAGAGCAGCCCGGTATCGGGACTGAAACTGCTGGGGTTCCAGTCCTTGGCGCCGGAGGCCGTCGGACAGATATCGCGGACCTCGCGGCCGACCTTCGTTTCCTTGTCAGGGTTGACGATCAGACGACCGGTTTGCAGGTCCACGCCCTTCGAGGAGTTGACGGGACCGTAGGGGTCCGCGGACAGGACCTGGCCATTGGTCCGGTCGATCACATACACATAGCCGTTGCGGTCGATGTGGATCAGCACTTTGTGCATGCTGCCGCCAAAGGGCATGTCCAGCAGCAGCTGTTCGTTGACACCGTCGTAGTCGTGCTCGTCGTGCGGATTCATCTGGTAGTACCAGCGCGCCGCACCGGTCGCGGGATCGCGGGCAAAGATGCCCGTTGTCCATTTGTTATCGCCCGGCCGCTGATCCGCATTCCAGGGTCCCGGATTGCCGCTGCCGTAGTAGACGGTCTTCAATTCCGGATCGTAGGTCACCCAGCCCCATACAGTGCCGCCGCCAATCTTCCACGCGTCGGCGGGCCAGGTCGTCACGCCCAGATTCGTGCCTTTGTCAGAGGCATAGAAGGGATGGAACTCGGGTCCGATCTTCACGTCCGCATCAGGTCCGGTGTTATAGGCGCGCCACAGCAGTTTGCCGCTGTCCTCATCGAGCGCCGCAAGCCAGCCGCGAACGCCAAGTTCGCCGCCCGAGTCGCCGACGAAGACACGTCCGTCGGCGACCAACGGCGCCATGGTCAGCGTTTCACCGATGTTGATGTTGCCGAGGCGAGTCCGCCAGACAGGCTTGCCGGTCTTGATGTCCACCGCGATGGCCTGACCGTCGAGGGTGTTGAAGATGAACTTGCCGCGATCGACCGTGCCACCCCGGTTCACGACATCGCAGCACGCGACACCCTGGCTCGCCGGCAGGGGTTTGGGCGCGAACCGCCACTTCATCGGCGCGCCGGGCTTGGTGAGATCCAGCGCATAGACAATGTTCGGAAAGGCGGTCACCACGTACATCACGTTGTCCACGACGATCGGCGCCGCTTCCTGGCCTTTGTTGACTGCCAGCGAAAACGAGAACTGCGGCGCCAGGTGCGCGACGTTCTGCGGTGTGATCTCCGTCAGCGAGGAGAAGCGGGTCGAGGCATAGTTCTTTGAAGGCATCGCCCACTGGCCGTCATCCGCCGGTGCGTTCGCGGCACTGGGCATCGTGTGGCCTGCTGCGGGGGTTGGTGGCGACAGTGCGTGGCCGATCTGCTCACGCGTGAAGACCTCATCGGCAGGCACCGGGGCGGGCATCGTCTGTGCAAGCGCCAGAGCCGGCAGCAGCACCGCGACCCCCGGGAGCCGGCGCAGGATTCTTCGCGTGATTTGAAGTGACATTTAACCCCCGCAACGTGGCAGCACGACCAGGCCCACGCCCGTCAACAGTGTCGCCACGAAAAAACCACCACCTAACGCGACACCCCACAGCGCCGCGAATTGTGGACGGCTGCCGGCGGCGGTTGTCGAGTGAAGCGAGCCCGCCTGCTGGCGCAGCGCGCCCATGGAGCTGAAGAACGCCCAGAGGGCGACCAGCATGCACACCGCGGCAAGGCCGAGAAGACCTGCATTACTGCGCTGATCGGCTCGGAAGCAAGGTTCCGTAGCGAGTGCGTAGCCGATGTTCAGTTCGGCGAACCACGCGAGTGGCCCGGCAAAGATCACGAAGCCTCTGGGAGTTGCCATGTTCAACGCCCGAACCCCAGATAGGGCGTGAGGTAGTAGGTCGTGAATACGAACAGCCACACGACATCCACGAAGTGCCAGTACAACACGCCGGCTGAGACCGACAGGCGCCGCCGCGGGCTGAAATAATCCAGCGCGGTCCAGACGAAGATCGAGGCAAGGATCAGAACCCCGACCAATACGTGCGCCTCGTGCAAGCCCGTGGTCAGGAAATACAAGGAACCATAGCTGGAGGTGCCGATGCCGAAAGTCTTGGTTCGCCATTCATGCAGTTGCACCAGGAAAAAGACGGTGCCCATCAGACAGGCAATGCCGAATCCCCACAGTGCCTGCCCGCGCCGCTGCGTAAGCACCCCACGCTCGCCCCACCAGGCGACCAGGCTCGATGCCAGCAGCAGGACGGTGTTCGGCAGGGCGACGCGCAGACTCGGTGTGGGCTCCAGCAGCCAGTCCGACCCGGCCGTGGCGCAAAGATAGAAGTACGAAAACAGCAGATAGGCAAAGAGCGCCGCTTCGCTGGCCACCAGCGTGCCGACTCCCCACCAGCCGACGCCCCGGCGCCCGATGGGCCCGACCGGAAGTGCTGCCGACTGCACTTGCAGCGAATCAGCCACGGGCCGGCTCCCGTTCACGCAGGCTGCGGCGCGGCCACAGCCACCAGAGCAGGGCCAACGCGACAATCACCGCGCTGATCGCCGTCACGATCCAGACCTTCATGATGAGACCCGTGAAGGCGCCAGCCAGCCCAAGTGTCAGCACCGCCGGTGCCAGCGAGTCCTCGGGCATCTCCAGGATCATGTCGGGCTGCGCATCGAGCGCCGTGGTGCCGAGCGTCTCCTTGCCGACATCCAGCAGCATGCCATGGTTGATGCTGGAGCGTTCTGCCGACGGCAGACGCCCCTCCCAGAGGGGATGCCTGGAGGCGACCGTCGGGATGACCGCGAAATTGTAGGGGGGCGGAGGCGAAGGGACGGACCATTCCAGGGTCGGAGCGTCCCAGGGATTGTCCGGCGCGAGTCGCCCCTTGGACCAGCTGCGCGCGATGTTCACGAACAGGAGCAGGACGCCGATCGCGAATACGAAGCTGCCAATGCTCGTAATCAGATTGAGCGTGGTCCAGCCCATGTCCGGAGCGTAGGTATAGACGCGCCGTGGCATCCCCATGAGCCCCGTCAGGTGCATGGGGAGGAAGGCCAGATTGAAGCCGATGAACATGGTCCAGAAGTTCCAGCGACCCAGCTTCTCGTCGAGCATCCGACCGCGCATTTTCGGAAACCAGAAATAGACCGCCCCGACCACGGGGAACAGGTTGATCCCGATCAGCACATAGTGCAGGTGGGCCACCACGAAGTAGGTGTCCGTGAGCTGCCAGTCGACAGGCACGCTCGCCGTCATGAAGCCGGAAACGCCCCCGATGACGAAAAGGATGATCATTGAGGAGAAGAACAGGAACGCGGTCGTGATGACCGGCTTGCCGAAGCGGATGGTGGCAAGCCACGCGAACACGCCGACCGCCGAGGGCACCGTGATGGCAATGGAGGCCGCCGAAAAGAATGACATGCCGATGCCCGGCAACCCGGTGGCGAACATATGGTGCACCCACACGCCGAATCCCAGGATCATGGTCGCAACAGTGGACACCGCCACCAGCGAGTAACCGACCAGGGGGCGGCGGCAGAAGACCGGCAGTCCATCCGAAACCATTCCCATCGCCGGCAGCACGATGGCGTAGACCCATGGGTGTCCGAAGATCCAGAACAGGTGCTGCCACAAAAGCGGCTGGCCGCCACCCGCCGTATTGAAGAACTGCGTGCCGAACTGCCGGTCCATCCACAACATCAGGAACGCGAGACTGACGGCCGGAACGACGATGAGGTTGGCGACGCTTGCCGTCAGGGTTCCCCACACGAGGATGGGCAACCGGTCGATCGACATGCCGGGCGCCCGGGTGCGAAACGCAGTGACAATGAAATTGGCGGCGCCGACGGTCGTGGAGATTCCCAGGAAGACCATCCCGAGGGAGTAGAAATCCTCGTTCAATCCGGGATTGTAGGGGCGTGAAGCGTACGGCACATAGTTGAACCAGCCATCATTGGCGCCGTTGCCGGTCAGGAAGCCGACGTACAGAAAGATGCCACTGGCCAGGTAGACCCAGTATCCGAACGCGTTCAGCCGCGGGAACGCCATGTCACGGCTTCCCAGCAGCAGCGGCCACAGATAGTTCGAGAATCCCGAAAGCACCGGCGATGCGTACAGAAAGATCATCGTCATGCCGTGGGTCGAGAACAGCTCGTTGTACTGATCCGGCGTGAGCAGCGCCTTGTCCGGGCCCGCCAGCTGCAACCGCATGAGCAGCGCTTCCAGACCGCCGAGCACAAGAAAAATAAAGGCCGTGACAATGTAGCGGATCCCGATCTGCTTGTGATCAACCGAGCCGAGGAAGCCGGCGATTCCGCCCTTTCCCGCCCACAGCTCCAAGAGACGTGCCTGGTGCGCTACCGAGTCCGGGCCCGTTACGGGGACGCGCAGGTCAGCGCTCTTCATTGCTGTAGCTCCAGATACCCGATGACATCCGTAAGGTCATCCGCGGCGAGGTTCTGATTTGGCATCAGGTTTCCGGGCTTGAGGTCGTGTGCGTTCTCGATCCAGGCAGCCAACGTGCCTACGTTGTTGGGCAGCAGCCCCGCAGCGAGTGTCCGGCGACCCGCGATGTGGCTCAGATCCGGCCCGTAGTGGGCGCCCGCCTGGGTACCCCGAATCTGGTGACACAGGCCGCAGCGATATTCCACGAGCGCGGCCCCGCGCTGGGTTGCCGTGTCGACGGGTGCCGCGGCAGGCTGTAACTGCCGTTGCCGCCATTGCTCGAACTCCGCGGGGACCTGGGCCACGACCTGCACCATCATGTGGGCATGTTGGGCACCGCAATATTCGGTACAGGGACCGCTGTAGACGCCCGCCGTCTGCGCCTCCAGCCAGCTCAGATTCGTCTGTCCCGGAATCGTGTCGGTCTTGCCGGTGAGTTTGGGAACCCAGAAGCTGTGAATTACATCCGCGCCGTGCAGCCTCACCAGGACGCGCTCACCCACTGGAATATGGATTTCGTTCGCGGTGGTAAAAGTCTGGTCGGGCCGGGGCGAGTCGTAGGTGACCTCCCACCACCACTGATGTCCCGTAACGTCCAGGGTCAGGGCGGGATGTGCCGGCGGACCCGAGACCGCCGCCAGCGTGACCATGGTCCACACCAGCGCCACGAGCAACGGCGGCGCGGAGAACATCAGCCCGTTGCGAATCCAGTGGACGCCGCTCTCGCCTTCCTGCACGGGCACGGACCTCGTCTCCTCGTCCCCGCCGTTCGCCTGCGCCGACCGCAAGGCACGGAGCAACACCCAGCCGATGATCATGCACACCAGAATCGAGACGATCAGCATGTACCACGTCAATGGCACAATCGCGTGGGCCCGCGCCCCGGCGGAATCAAGATAACTCATGGGGGCCACGCTGTTCATGCCGGATCGGCGCGCTCGGCGAGCGAACGCAGCCGTCCGAGGGCGTAGAGCGCCGCCCACAGGAACAGAATTATTCCCGGTACCCACATAAGTGTGCCGCCCAGCTGCTGATCCTGGAGTGGCGTCAGTCCCCACAGTTGGGCCGTCGCAAGATGGCGGAAATACAGCGGCCGACTCGCGGTTGTGAGAATCGCGCCGAGGAACCCCATCTGCATCGAGGTGAGAACGCCCGCGAGCAGCACATCACCGCTGACCTGTCGCGGGGATCGCAGCAACGCTCGCCACAACGCCACCGCACTGCCAAAGAGCGTCAGATGCATCGCCCAGTAGGTCAGCGTGCTGTCGAAGGTTGCGTCGTACGGTCCGGGCATGTGCCAGAACCACAGTGCGACGAGAAAGCTCACCGTCGAGAGCCAGACGCTTCGCCGCGCCCACCGGTTCGAGACCTGCGGCGTGCCCAGCGCCAGTAACGGTGCGGCGCACAGGATCAGCACCATGTGTTGCCCGACGCGGGCGGAAAAGAGCGAGACCGAAAGCGCACACAGCGGCGAAATCAGAGCCGCGCTCGTGATCAGCCAGCCCGTGGCGGCTATGGGCATGCCACCGCGGCGCCGCAGATAGTTCAGATGCAGTACCGTCAGGACGACCAGCGCGGCAATCAGTATCGGATCAAGATTGAAGCGGAAAAGCAGAGTCTCAGGCGAAGGTGGTACACCGCAGTATGGCAATTGCGCGGCCATGATCCCCTCTCAACTCAATTGAGTGTCCTACAGAAAAGCGGCGACTGCGGCCTCGACTACTTTTTCGTCCTGCTCGACGGTCCCGCCGCTGGCCCCGACGGCGCCGATGACCGTCTTGCCGCGCTTGACCGGCAGACCGCCTGCGAAGATCACCACTCGATCATGATTCGTGCTGTTGATGCCGAACAGCGGCTTGCCGGACTGGGCCATCTTCGCCAGATCCTGCGTGGCCATGTCGAAGGCACGCGCGGTCCAAGCCTTCTGGATCGAGATATCGATACTCCCGAGCCAGGCGCCGTCCATTCGGATATGGGAAATCAGGTTGCCGCCGGCATCGACAACCGCGAGGTTGTAGGGGACACCGATCTCCGCTGCCTTGCGTTCTCCAGCGGCAATGATCTGGCGGGCCTCTTCCAGATTGAGCGAATCCACTGGGTGTGTCACGGTAGTGCTCCGATTATTCTTGACCGCCGCCGGACTCTGCTCGCGACATTCGATGGCTTCTGTAGGTCTTTTGGAACTTCGCGCGTAGTACGAACTGGAAATTTTCCCGACTGCTCAAGGTCAAGGTCGCGAACTTACGCGTCGGGCAGCTCCGACATGGGCCTGCGCGGTTTTGCCGCTCCTGCACTGCACCCAACTCCAGCAATCTCTATTCTTTAAACCCCAGCGCTGCGAGGGCTGCCGATGAACAGCGTGCTCAGATCAGATGACACTCCGGGACTGCGATCGCGAATCAAGGCGGTGGGCTATGCTGCCAAGCATCGCTTCAGCCATCTCAAGCCGTTTGAATTTGAACGCGAGGCCGCTGGCGAGAAGGAAGTGGAAATCCGGGTGCTGTACTGTGGGGTGTGTCATTCGGATATCCACCAGGTCAAGAACGAGTGGCACAACACGGTCTATCCGTGCATGCCGGGACATGAGGTCATCGGCCGGGTCACGCGGGCCGGCAGCGGTGTCAGGCGCCACAAGGTCGGCGATCTGGTGGGCGTGGGCTGCATGATCGACAGCTGCGGCCAGTGCGAGCCATGCAAGGCCGGTAATGAAAACTACTGCGAATCACCTAACGGCTTTCTGGCCACCTACAACGGCCCCATGATCCCTGCCGAGCAGGCCCGGGGGAACGCCAACATCTACGGGCGCGACAACACCTTCGGCGGTTACTCGAATGTCCTGGTCGTCAAAGAAAATTTTTTGCTGAAGATTCCTTCCGCGCTGGATCCGGAAACGGCCGCGCCGATCCTCTGCGCGGGCGTGACGACGTTCTCAGCGCTGAAGCGCGGGAGCGTGAAACCCGGCAACCGCGTCGGCATCGTGGGATTCGGTGGCCTTGGCAACATGGGCGCCAAGCTTGCCAAGGCAATGGGTGCCCACGTCACTATCTTCACGCGCTCCGAACATAAGGCCGATGAAGCAACGCAGATGGGTTTCTCGGCGATCATTGAGGACGACAAGAAGGCGCTGCAGGCCTCAGCGGGCAGCCTGGATTTCGTCCTCTCGACCATTCCTGAGAAGCACGACATCAATCCGTACATCGGGCTGCTGAAGCGGGACTCGACGATCTGCGTGGTCGGGTGCCTGGAACCGCTCGAGCCGGTGGACAACACGGAGGTCATCCTGCACCGCAGGGACATCACAGGTTCCCTGATCGGCAGTGTCAGGGAGACGCAGGAGGTCCTGCAGTTCTGTGCGGAGCACGACGTGGCGCCGGACATCCAGGTGATCCGCGTCGAGGAACTGAACGACGCCTATCACAAGGTCGAAAAGGGCGACGTGCGCTACCGGTACGTGATCGATATATCGTCGTTGCCGACCGTCAGCGCCTGATGACCGCCGGTCAGTGCCCGGCGACGGGCACTGCCGCGGGGTTGACGCCCTCGGCGCTGCGCGCGCTCTCATAGCGCTTGCCCAGCACCCATGCGATCGGGAACCACACCAGCGAGACCGCCACGCCCAGGATGGCAAGACCGATGTCGCCGAAGCCATTCAGCACTCCGACGCTGGCGAAGGACGCCACCAGGTCGCCGCCGCGGTAGACCACGGTATCGATGACGTTCTTGGCCTTGTACTTGCTTTCCTGGTCGACGACCGTGAACAGCATCTCGCGCGTCGGCTTGGCGACCGCGTACTCGGCCACGCGGCGCAGGATCTGCAGGCTGCCCAGAATCATCAGCACGGGCGAGAACGCAATCGCCAGGAACGCGAACACCATGATGATGGGGTTCAGCATCAGGCCCAGCGTGACGCCGAAGCGCTTGATGATGCGGCCGGTGCCGATCAGCTGGATGACCACCGCGAGGCTGTTCACCACCAGCTCGATCGTCGCGTAAGCCTGCGTGCGCGCGTTGTGGTCGGTGAAGGCCTTGGTGATGAGGTCCCCGAGCTGCGTGTAGACGATGGTCGAGATGCACGTCATCAGGAACAGGAAGCCCGCGATCAGCAGCAGGTAGGGCGACTTCAGCAGCAGGATGAAACCATCGAGCGGGTTGCCGCCGAGGCGGTGATTGATGGTCGTACGCTGACCCTCGGTGCCCGAGGCCGCGATCAGCTTATCGCGTTCGCGCGCCAGCAGCTTCACCAGCAGGCCGGTGACCGCGAAGCCGGCTGCGGAGATCAGCATCAGCCCGTTGTTGCCCACGCTCTTGGCCAGCAAGGTCGCGATGGCCGGGCCCGCAATGCCGCCGATGGTGCCGCCGGCGGCGATGAAACCGAACAGCCGCTTCGCCTGCGTGCGCGAGAAGACGTCGGCCATGAAGCTCCAGAACACGGAAATGATGAGCATGTTGAACACGCTCACCCAGATATAGAAACCTGCCGCAACCCAGCGAGCGGAGACCTTGCCGCCGGAAAACATCGCGTAGAAGCCCAGGATGCTGAGGGCAATGAAGCCGTACACCCAGGGCAGAAAGGTGGACAGCTTCAGGCGCGAGGCAAGACCGGCGTACAGCGGCGCCAGGATCAGGGTGCCGATGAAGGTGCCGAGGAACAGCTGATTCAGATGATTGATGCCGTACACCGTGCCCATGGCATCGCGCACCGGCTTGACGACCGAATAACTGCCGAACAGGAAGAAGAAGTACAGCATGCTCAGCATCACGGCCGACAGCTCGTGCGGCTCGACGCCCGCCAGCGACTTGAACACGCCGGCGATCACGGAAGGGTTATTGCGCTGGGACATGTTGCATCCTGGAGGCGGCGGCCGACTATAGCCCAACAGCGGTGCGGGATTGAAGCCGTGCGGGCAGCCCGACCGGGTACTACACCTGTGCCGGCTGTGGCAGCTGTTCGGCGTGCCGCGCCGCCTCCTGCTCGGCGCGCAGGATCTCGTACCGTTTCCCCAGCAGCAGCGCACCGACGCCCCAGATTATGGAAATGCCGAAGCCGGCGGCGGCCGAGCCCATCACCCGCAGGCCCGCGGCGCGCAGGCCGGTTTCCATCCAGGCCGCGCTCAAATCACCGAACCGGTATACCACCGTATCGATGACATTCTTGGTCTTGTAGCGATCCGACTGCGGCACCACGGTAAAGCAGATCTCGCGACTGGGACGGGCGATGGCGTACTGGCCGACCTGGCGGATCACCTGCAGCGCCTGGATCATGAGCAGAGTGGGCGACAGCGCCAGGGCGACGAAGGCCACGACCATGATGATCGGATTGAGGATCAGCCCCGCCGTCACGCCAAAGCGGTGGACGTACCGTCCCAGGCCAAACAGCAGGATGATGGCGGCGAGGATGTTCACGACCAGGGAAATATCCGCGATCGCCACCGCGCGGTTGGCAACTCCCGAGAAAGCCTGGGAAATCACATCGGTCTGCAGGAAGTAGGCGACGGTGTTGGCCCACGTCATCAGCAGAATGAACGCGGCCTGCCGACGCGAATAGGCCGAGCGCAGCAGTTGACGAAAACCATCGAGCGAGCCTCCGGACAGGTCGTGGTCCAGGGTCGTGGGCTGAACTCCCGCACCGGCCTGTTGCAGGCGGACCTTTTCGCGCATCAGCAGATGCACCAGGCCGATGACCCCCAGGAACCCGACTGCGGCGATGAGCAGCAGCCCATCCAGACCCGTTGCATGCACCACAAACCGGATCACTACGGGACCGGCGATCGCGCCGAGGCTCCCGCCCGCCGCAATCAGTGCGAACAGCCGCGTGGCCTGACCGGCGGAGAACAGGTCCGACATCAGGGTCCAGAACACGGAGATCATGAACAGGTTCACGGCGCTGAACCACACGTAGTAGCTGCCGCCGATCCAACGGTTGTCCGGTGCCTGTTTGAACAGCGCCTGGAACAGCAGCACGTTCAACACCCAGAACCAGAACACGCCGGGCAGCAGCCGGTTCAGGCGCACGCGCGCCGCCAGCCAGGCGTAGATGGGTGATGCGATCAGGGTGCCGATGAAGGTGCCGGTGAACAGCATCTGCAGCTGGTCGGCACCAAAGACCGTGGCGACGGTATCGCGGACCGGCTTCAGGATGTAGTAACTGGCCAGCAACAGGAAGTTGCACGCGAAGGCCAGCACCACCGCCCGCCGCTCATGCGGCAGGATCTGGGTGCCGCGAGTCAGCAACCCCTCAAGGCGCCGACCCGACACGACTCAACGCAGGATGGCCAGGCGCGCCAGGTTGCTCTGGACCGTGACATCCAGCGCACCGCGATCGGCGTACCAGCGTCGTACGGCGTCGACCAGCACGAGGGCAGCCTCGCGTTCCGGTTCGTGCGCGGCGTCGATGCGCACCAGTTCGCTGATCGCACTCCTGCGACGCAACGGCGTCGCGCGGGTCAACCGACGCAAACGCAGCTGGCGCAGCGCCGCCGCGGGGACGACCGTTCCGGACTCATCATCCGCCACTTCCGCACGGGACTGCGCCAACCGGAACAGCACGTCAGCCGTCGGTACGGTCGAAGTCGAATCAGTCCGGGAGGGTCGAACCCAGTTCTGGCACCACTCCAGGTAATCGTGCGGTGAGCTGCGCAACGCCGGATCACTGATCGCAACACAGATATGCGGCAGCGCCAGGGCCAGCGGCACTGCTTCGGACCACAGACGCTCGCGCATCAGGTATTCGATATCACCCAGGTAGGTATCCAGCATCCTCGAGCGACCGCGCCTCGAATTCGGTCGATCGCGGGACGCACTGCCTGCGCCACGCTCGGGTGTCGGGCGTTGACTCTCAACGGCCATATTGTTCCCTCATCTGACAATCACTTTTTCTTTCAGACCATCTTGGCCGAACTGGCCGCGCATTGCCAATTTCAGACGTGATTTGACTTTTTCGATAGCCGCCGTGACAGCAGCCAGCGTCCCGGAGCCGTAGCGGCCGTGCCCAGCAGCACGCGCCATGTAAGACGCCGGGTCCAGGGAGTGGGGCGCGGCGGAATGGCCGCGTAGAACCTCACGCCCACGTCACGATGCAGCTGCCAGGTCCTGCACGCAATGCACCACTCGCGCGAACCGGAGCGCAGCAGAATGCCCGGCGCCGACTGCGCCTCGACGGTCACATCATCGAGTATTGCCGGCAGCTTCACGCCTGCGGTGCCAAGCAGCGAAAGCTGAGCGGGAGTCGACCCCGATTCCTTGATCCGGCCCAGCAGGGTGATGCCTGCGGCGCCGGGCCCGGTCACCCACGACACCGGTCCTTCGAA
>Ga0182030_10016616_pt1 | contig 14308 bp, 10 predicted proteins | sample 812S3MmetaG_FD_121299 | JGI IMG/M metagenome (GOLD analysis project Ga0182030, IMG submission 121299) | Permafrost microbial communities from Stordalen Mire, Sweden - 812S3M metaG (Illumina Assembly) | ecosystem: Environmental > Terrestrial > Soil > Wetlands > Permafrost | place: Sweden...
CCATCTCGTTGTAGGCCTCGGAGCGGGCGTCGTCATTCCGCACCAGCAGCGAAATCGGGGTACCGAGCGTCTTCCCCTCGAACGTGCCGGAGAGGATCCGCACCGTGTCCGACTCCTTGCGCGGCGTGACGATATGGGACTGGCCGGGCCGACGGCGGTCGAGGTCCGGTTGGATGTCGGCCTCGGTCAGCGCGAGGCGGGGCGGGCACCCGTCCACCACCGCCCCCACGCCCCCCCCGTGGGACTCGCCCCAGGTGGTGACGCGGAAGAGCTGCCCAAATGTGTTCGACATGGGCCAAGTTTGGGGCAGAACCGCCCGGGGGTCAAATCTGCAACCGGCACCCGGCCGGCAGTTCACACCGTGAGGTGGGAAAGGCATCCTCCCGTACCGCAGATTTCCAAACCCGCGGGCGGGACTTGGTTCGAACGCCTCCGTTACGGCGGACGCCTGCCGACTTGGAAGTCGGCGACACGGCAGGCTTGGAAGCCTGCGCTACGGAGCGGGGACGCCCTCGCCCGTAGCGCAGATTTCCAAATCTGCTGTGTCGCAGGTTTCCCAACCTGCACACCGAATGGGGGTTTCGACGCGGCCAGCACTCCCGCGGCCCGTCCCCCTTCGCTCCGGCCCAAAATGAGAATGGCTGATCCCCGGCGGATGGCCCCGGTCACTCCTCCGGCAACAGTCCGCCGAGCGCCGCCCGCAGATGCTGCCGCGCCCGGTAAATGCGGGTTTCCACCGCCTTGATCGAACAGTTGAGGATGGCCGCGATCTCGCCCTGCGGCAGCTCGTCATAGACGGCCAGGACCAGTGGTTGTCGCAGTTCCGGCGGCAGGCCGGTCACGGCCCGGCGCACCAATTCGGCCCGTTCTTCCCTCTGGAGATCGTCGCCCGGCAGGGGGTCCGCGGCCGGCAGCGTCTCCCCGAGCCCCGTGCCCGACTCGGCACCCTCGGCGTCGAGCGAGACTTGGGGGTGCCGCGTCCGCCACCGATAGCGGTCACGCACGAGATTGCTGGCGATGGCGTACAACCAGGTGGTGAACCGCTGGGCCGGATCAAACCGCGCGCGGTGCAGGTAAACCCGCGCGAAGGCCTCCTGCGCCAGATCTGCGGCATCCTCCTCGTTCCCCAGGGACCGGACGAGATAGTGGAACAGCTTCTCCCCGTGGCGCTCCATGAGGCGGTCGAGCGCGGCACCCTGACCGCGGAGCAGCCGCGCCATCTCCCAGGCGTCCTCCTGGTCGGGACTCGGGGCGTTCATCGCGGCGCGCTCACATCGGATGGTGGTGCGCGTGCCCGCCGCCCGGCGCGCCACTGTGGACCGCCTCCATCTCCCGGCCGCCCATGAACGTCTGCCGCTCCACCCACTCGAGGTAACGCCTCCCCTGCTCCGCCGGCATCGTCCGGCTGACCGCCAGGAAATGTGCCATCATCTCGGCCTCGCACTCTGCCCGCGCGGCCGCCCGCTCGGCCAGCAGTCTCTGGATCTCGGGTCCCACGTTCGTGGCCTGCAAGGACGCCTGCCGGAGCCGGGCGGTCAGTTCCTCGATCCGCTGGCAACGCGCCGCGCACGCGGGCAGGTACGCCGCGTGCAGTTGGACGATGCGGGCATACTCGGCGTCGCTGAGCTTGTACTCCTCCTTCAGCCAGGCCAGCTCGGGCTGCCCCCCGCGCATCAGCTCACGGGATGGCGCGGTGCCAAGGTAATACAACCCGGAGAAGCCGGCGGCGGCCAGCGCCAGACCCAGCACCAGAACGATGGCGCCCCGTTTCATGGCTGCCGGTCGTCCGCGTGGAACGGATTCACCGCCTGGACATAGCGGAGGCCCAGCTCGGCACGCAGACGGCTGGCCTGGAGCCGGCCGGTGAGCGCCCCCGCCGCCATGCCTGCGGCCAGCAGCACCCCGAGGTAGGCGGCCGCGATCTGCGGACGCGGGAGCCGGACCTCGACCAGGCGCTTCACCCAGGCCCAAAGGCCCAGCCGGGTCCGGCCCTCGTTCAGGGCGATCCGCTGCCAGACCGCCTCCTGAAAACGAGGCGGCAGGCTCGGCTCCGGTTTCACCTCCCGCAACAACTTCCCCAGGGCGTCCCCGCCCCCCGGTGGTTGGTTTCCATTCATATCGTCAAGGACCAGCGAAGCTTACCATGCTCCGGGCTCCCTGCGAAGCCGCGGACTCCGCCCGCCAAGCACCCCGGCAGGCCGGGGCAGTGTCCGTTCGGCAAGAGCAGTAACTCATGCCGGGCCCCATCCGGTGCCGTTCGTCGGCGGTCTCCTTCTTCCATACGACGGAGCGCGGGGAATCCCTCAGAGCGGGTTGCAAAAACAGGCCAGGGGCCGGAATATGAGCTTGGCTGGCTCTGGATGCGAGGCGGAAGGTTCTGTCCGCCCTGGGCGCCCAGGAGAGAGGAATTCGGTTCTCTCTTCGCGCCTTCGCGCCTTCGCGTGAGTCATCATGCCGCTTCCCCTCGCGAGTGCCCGGCGTCCTCCCCGACCATCCGCTGCCCCCGTACAAGAAGCGAGGCCCCAAGTCGGGGCCTCTTCCCCCGCCTCAAGGCCGGCGGGGCCTGCCAATCTTGCGAGCGCGGGAAATCCGCCTACTGCGTCGCCAGCACGCAGGACCGCTGGATGAACCAGGCGTGGTCCCCGGGGTCGCCCGCGAAACCGTTGTACTGCGTCTTCTTCACCGGCTGGATGGTGCTGCCATGCCACTTGTGAATCTCTGCATGGCTGTCGCAAAACACGAACCCACAGGCACCGTTGTGGTAGCTGGCGGGGAGGTCCTCAAATTCGCTCGGGGAGGCTGGATCCGGAATCAGCCATCCGTCATTGATGCTGTCGGGGTGCTCATCCACCAGCAGCCAGATGTTCGCCGGACCCGGAGGAGCCAAGTTGGTGGCCTTGATGAACTGCTTGTAGGTCGGATACCAGTCGTTGAGGCCCGAGGTGGAATCGCTCTGCCGGTCGCCAATGAACCCGTTCATCGAGTTGCTCCGCACCCGCAGCATCGGCACTCCTCCGCCCTGCACGGCCGTGTAAGTGTCAGCCGGGCAATGGTAAATGCCGGTGTTCTTGCCCGTGTAAGTGCCGCCGATGGCGCCGGCGGTGAGGTTGAGCGTGTTGGTGTTGTCGGTGACGCTCGGCGCGAAGTCCTCCCAGCCCCCGGCCCAGCTCCAGTCCCCGTACGGCACCGGCTGGGTAAAGTTCGCCGATGCGGCCGCCCAGCCCTGCACCGACCCGCCATCGCGGTTCGGGGGCAGCCGGTCGCCGTTGTCCAACGTGTACATCGTCCAAGCCACGGCAAGTTGCTTGGTGTTGCTCATGCAGCCGATGCCTTGGGCCTTCTGTTTGGCTTTCGCGAGCGCGGGCAGCAGCATGGCCGCCAAAATGGCAATGATCGCGATGACCACAAGCAGTTCGATAAGCGTGAAGCCGCCTGCGCGGAACTTTGCGCGGGGGTGCGCGACAGGTGTCTGAGGTTTTTTCATGGGCGTTGCCGGTGATGGGAGGGGCGATATTTCGACGTGCCCGTGACCAGCCGGCGTCTTGCGAGGTCGACGCAGCTTATCGTGTGCATTTCACGGGGCATGTGGTCACAAAAACACACTTCGCCGCCGATGTCAACGAAAGAAAACATTTCACCTGGAATGAGCCTGCCCAAGTTTCACCCCCCATGGCACGGGCATCTTGCGGATCAGTCGCCGGCCCATTGGCTCAGAACACGGGCGGCACGGCCGGGCCAGATGAACAGCCACCGCTGAACGGCATTGTCCCCCAGACCATCAGGAACTCCGCTTCAACCGTTCGGCTTTTAGTTGCCCGTAGCTCCGGTCCCGGATGATGTCACCGTCTCCCGCGTTGTCGTCCCACGCGAGGTCCGCCTTGTCGTACGGGGGCGCCTCGCACTCCGGCGGGAGGTACACCCCGTGGCAGCCGACGTCGAGCACCTCACCGGTGTCCCGTCGGCGGCGCACCGTGATCCGCGTGCTGGGAAACACCGGCGCCACGCGCCCATCCGGGCCGGGGACCGGTTCCTCCAGATCATCCAGGTACTGGCCGCAAAGGCAGAGCACTCCCCCCTCACCCAGATCCAGGAAGTAGTGCGGCCCCTCGTCCTCGAACTCCTCGACCCGGAAATTCCGCCGCACCTCGTATTCCACCGTTTCCACCAAACCCGCACCCTCCAGCTTCGCCAGGTGCTCGGCGAGGCTCCCGGTCGCGCCCGGCCTCCGGCGGAACCGGTTGAAGAAAGCAAACGAGGTGACGGCCAGCAGACAGGCGAGCAGCCCCAACACCAACCCCGGCAGCCAGGGCGGCCCGAAGCCGTCGGGAAAGTGGTGAAAGACCAACGCGGCGGACGCGAGCAGGCCGCCATAGGTAACGAGTCCCGCCAGAAGCAAACGCATGACCAGACCGGGTTACCCCCTCGAGGGACGGAAGGCAAGCGGGATTCGAGCGCTGTAACCCGTGCGCGGGCGGCTCGTCTGGAAGAGGGGTAACCGGTCAACCTCACCCACGCCCGCCACTCCCCCTCATGAGATCCCTCCTGCTGCTCGCGCTCGCGCTCTGGTCCTCCCCCGCGACCCTCCCAATGGCTGCCGCGGAGGCCCGGCGGCCGAACATCCTCCTGATCGTCGCGGACGACCTCGGTTACGGGGAGCTCGGGCTGCAAGGCAACCCGCAGATCCCGACGCCGAACATCGACTCGCTCGCCACCCACGGTATCCGGTTCACCAGCGGCTATGTCAGCGGGCCCTATTGCAGCCCCACGCGCGCCGGCTTGCAGACCGGCCGCTACCAGCAACGCTATGGCCATGAGTTCAACCCCGGCCCGGCCCAGGCCGCCTCGCAGGTCTTCGGCCTCTCACTCAAGGAGACCACCATCGGCAACCGCCTCAAAGACCTCGGCTACGCGACCGGCTGGTTCGGCAAGTCCCACCTCGGCTACCTCCCTCCCTATCATCCCCTCCAGCGCGGCTACGACGAGTACTTCGGCTTCCTCGGCGGCGCCCACGACTACCTCGACGCCGCCGCCGACGGCCACAACCCCATCCTGCGCGGCACCAACCGTGTCGAGTCGATCGATTACACCACCGACGCCTTCGGCCGGGAGGCGGTCCGCTTCATCCAGGCGCACCGTGATCGACCCTGGTTCGTTTACCTCCCCTTCAACGCCGTCCACGCCCCGCTCGAATCGACCCCGAAATACCTCGGCCGCTTCGACACCATCACCGACCGGAAGCGCCGGACCTTCGCCGCCATGCTCTCCGCCATGGATGACGCCGTCGGCAGTGTGCTCGCCACTCTCCGGCAGCTCGGCCAGGAGGAAGACACGCTCATTTTCTTCCTCAGCGACAACGGCGGCCCCACCGGCCAGACCACCTCGGGCAACGGACCCCTGCGCGGCTTCAAAGCCCAGACGTGGGAGGGCGGCATCCGCATCCCCTTCGTCATCCAGTGGAAGGGCCACCTTCCCGCGGGTCGGGTGGACCACCGTCCCGTCATCCAGCTCGACATCCTCCCCACCGCCCTGGCCGCCGCGGGAGCGACGATCAAACCGGAGTGGAAGCTGGACGGCGTGAACCTCCTCCCCTACCTGGCGGGCGGGCGAACCAACCCACCCCACGACGCGCTCTACTGGCGGTTCGGCGGCCAGATGGCCATCCGGCAGGGCGACTGGAAACTGGTCAAGGCCCCGGGCGCGGGCTCCAATCCGGAGTCGTGGGGCGGCTCGAAAGCGACCGTGGAGGGCGCCGAACTCTACCACCTCGCGCAGGACCTGGGCGAGCGGACCAACCTCGCGGCGCGCGAGCCGGAAAAGGTGCGCGAACTCGCCGCCGCCTGGAATGCCTGGAATGCCGGATTGGTCGAGCCCGCGTGGCGTCCCGGCCCGCGCGCCACCGCCGCCCGCGCCGGGACCGCCTCCCCCACCGGCCCCTGGAACTCCGGCGACACGGTGGGGCCGGCGGAGGCCCCGCGGATCGCCAACCGCGCCCTCCGGATCACCGCCGACGTCGAGCCCTCCGGCCCCGAGGGAGTGGTGGTCGCGCAAGGCGCGGCCGGCAACGGCTTCGCGCTCTACCTGAAGGAAGGCCGGGCGGCGTTTGCCGTGCGCAGCCGCCGCACGCTGACGACGATCACCGCCGGCAACCGCCTGCCCGCCTCCCGGTGCCGGATCGAGGCCATCCTGGCGGCCGACGGAGCCATGGCGATCCGCGTGGATGACCGCGTCGTGGCGGAAGGCCGCGCTCCGGGGCTCATCGCCGCCCAGCCCGCGTTCGGCCTGACTGTCGGCCGCGGCAATACCCCGGTGGGCGGCTACCAGCCTCCCGGCCTCTTCGCCGGCCGCGTCGAGAACGTGACCGTTCGCTGAGAGCCTGCCTGAAGGCCCGCCCGGGGGCCGGTCCTCACCCACGGACCCGCACGGAACCAGGCGGCCGCGCGGCTTTCACGCATCCAGGCATCGCCGCGCGGCATGGAGGAGTTGCTCCCGCGAGAAGGGCTTTTGCAGGAAGCCCTGCCCGGGGCTCAGATCGATCTGGCGGCCGGCGATCGCGGCGCTGTAGCCGCTCATGAAGAGCACCTTGAGCCCGGGCCGCTCCAGCCGGAGGCGGCGGGCGAGCTCCTGGCCGCTCACGCCCCGGGGCATCACCAGGTCGGTCACCAGCAGCGCGGCCCCGGAGCCCCCGGTCTTGGCCAGATCCAAGGCTTCCACCCCGTCGACCGCCACGACCACGGTGTAACCAGCCAGTTCCAACAACGCCCGGGTGAGCGAGCGCAACCGGTCGTCATCTTCCACCAGCAGGATGGTCTCCGCGCCCCCCACCGGCTCCGGCTCCGGCTCGGCAACGGACCGATCCGCGGCCCCCTCGCTGGCCGGCAGGAACACCTCGAAGGTCGCGCCCTTACCTGGTTCGCTCCCGACCCGGATGAAACCGCCGTGCTGGCGCACGATCCCGAAGACCGTGGCGAGGCCGAGGCCGGTCCCCTTGCCCGTTCCCTTGGTGGTGAAGAACGGCTCGAAGATCCGCGGGAGGACCTCGGGGGGGATGCCTGTGCCGGTGTCCGTGACGCCCAGCAGCACGTGGCGGCCGGGCTTGGCGGCGGGCTCGAACGCCGCCATCCCCGCGTCCACCTCCCGCACGCCGGTCTGGATGGCCAGTGTCCCTCCCTGCGGCATGGCGTCGCGCGCGTTGACCGCGAGGTTCAGCAGGATCTGGTCGAGCATCCCCGCGTCGGCATGGATCATCAACGGCGCCGGATGCAGGCGCAGCCGCAACTGGATCCGCTCGCTGACCAACCGCTGGAGCATCGCCGCGATCTTCGTCACCACCTCGTTCAAATCAAGGTCCCGCGACTGCATCACCTGCTTGCGGCTGAAGAGGAGCAACTGCCGGGTGAGCTTGGCCGCGCAGTCGGCCGCCAGCCGGATCTCGCCCAGCCCCTCCCGCACGGGCGGCGGTAGATCCCTGGCCATTGCCAGGAGCTGCGCCTGGATGGTAATGGCGGCCAGGATGTTGTTGAAGTCATGCGCCACCCCCCCGGCCAGTTGGCCGACCGCCTCCATTTTCTGGGCCTCCTGGAGCTGGTCCGCCATCTGCCGTTGTTCGGTCACATCCCGCGCCACCCCCGCCACCCGCTCGACCCGGCCGGCCGCGTCCCGCACCGGAAACGCCACATCCCGGACCCACCGCACCTGCCCGTCCAGTCGAAGGATGCGGTACTCCTCATCGTATGCCCCGCCCTCCCGCTGCCTCGCCACCGCGCGACGCATCCGCTCGCGGTCTTCCGGATGAACCGTCTCGATCCAGGTGGCTGGATCGTCATAGAGGCTTCGGCATGGCCGGCCCCAAATCTTTTCATACGCGGGGCTCAGATACAGCATCCTCCCCGTCGCTGACTCCATGATCCAGAACACCTCCTGGATGGTCTCCGCCAGCTCCCGGAACCGCTCTTCGCTTTGTTTCAACTCGCGCTCCATGCGCGTCCGATCGGTGATGTCATCCCCAATCGCCGCCAACCCGGCCAGCCGCCCGTCGGTGTCCCGCAGCGCCGTCTTGGTCCACTTCACCAGCCGCCGCCCCCCGGTGCGGGTGAGGATCTCACCCCCGAACTGTCGCGCCAGGGACTCCAGCGTGATCCCGGTGTCCGCCGGATCGCCGGCGCGGTCATCCCCCGGGGCCGGCTGGAACACGTCCCGCCACCGCCGGCCGACCACGTCCCCCGATGACCAGCCGGTCAGGCCCAGCAGGTGGTTGTTGCAGAAGGTGACGGTGCCCTCCCGGTCGCACATCACGGCGATCATTTCCAGATTGGTCAGCGTGTCGCTGAACCGCCGCTGGCTCTCCCGCAGTTCCTCCTCCGCCTGCCGCCGTTTGGTCTCCTCCTGGTGCAGTTCCAGGCCGGAACCGAGGTCGGCGGCGAGATCATCCAGCAACCGGACCTGGTCGGGCTCAAACAAGCCCGGCTCGGCCGAGTACAGCGCGAGCACGCCCACCATGCCACCGCTGGTTCTCAGTGGAAACGCGGCGGCGGAGGCATGGCCCTGAGCCGCGGCGGTGGCAGCCCAGGACCCCATGCCGGGATCGTTGCCGAGGTCATTGCACACCGCGTGCTCGCCCGACTCCAAGGCCAGCCCGGCCGGCCCCCCGCGCGCCGCCGACTCCGGTAGGACGCCCGCCCCGGCCGAGGCCAGCGGCCGCAGGTTCCGTCCGCCGGGCTCCAGCAGCCCCACCCACGCCATGCGGAATCCGCCGACCGAGACCGCGCTGCGGCAGGCGGCCTGCAGGACCGCGGCCGGCTCCTGCTTCTGGGCGATCAGCTCGTTGATGCCCGTCAGCATCGCGTGCACCCGGTTCAGCCGGACCATCTGCGCCTCCGCGCGCCGTCGCTCAGTGACATCCCGGGCCAGCCCCTGCATGGCGCACACCCGGCCCTCCTCGTCCCGCACATCGCTGCTGGCCACTTCCACCCACAGCCTGCGGCCGTCCCGGCGGATCACCTCAACCTCCATCGCCGAATGCTCCCCGCCAACCGCCAGCCGTCGCACCAGTCGTTCCCGGACCGCGCCATAGTGCTCCGCCGGCACCAACTGGCTCAGATTCATCCCCCTCAACTCGGCAATCGAATAACCCGTCAGCCGCTCCGCCGCCGCGTTCGCGTAGAGGTAGTTCCCCGCGAGATCCACTTGGAAAATGGCGTCCCGCGTGTTGTCGAGAATGTACTGCAACTGCTCCTTGGTCTGCCGGAGCGTCTGCTCCGCCCCGCGCCGCCCCGTAATGTCCGTCAGAAAGGCGCAGGACGCCGGGCCGTCCGGCAGTTCCACCCGCGCCACGGCCGCCTGCACCGGAAACTGGGTGCCATCCCGCCGCTGGCCAGGCCCCTCATACTCGCTCTCGGCCCGCTCGCCGCGCGACCGGCGGCGGGCCCGCTCGATGACCAGCTCGCGGAAGCCGGGAGCCCAGTGATCGGCGATCGATCGGCCCGCCACCTCGGCTTCGCTCGCATAACCGTACAGGGCCAGGAATTTATGGTTGACGTAGATGGTCTGCCCATGACGGCTGATGCTGATGGCGACCGGGGCGTTTTCGATCAGCGTCCGAAACCGCAGCTCGCTCGCCCGCACAAAGGCCAGCTTCTGCCGGCGCCACAACAGCCCGACCGCCAGCAGACCGCAGAGGATCAGCAACCCGGCGATGATCCCCACCTGCCAGGCCTGCTGCCGCAGCGGCGCGAGCACCTCCTCCACGTCTTCCCTCGCCACGACCAGCCACGGGGTCCCGGGAACCGTCCGCACCGCCGCCAAAACCGCCACGCCCCGCCGGTCGAGCGCCTCAAACACCCCCGCCCCACGCTCGCCCGCGAGCGCGCCCAGCCGCGGCCGGTCCGCCCGGCCCGGCCGGCCGCCCGCCGGCGCGGGCACCTCCCCGGTCCCCGCAAGGTCCGGCTCACCCAAATACTCCACGCCGCCCTCGCGCGGCAGGACGAGCGACATCGCCCCGCTCCTGCTCGAACCGGGCCATTTCCGTACGTTCGGATAGAGAAAGTCGCGCGGATCCGCCACCAGCAGGATCGCCCCCCCCACGGAGGCCGCCCCGGGTGGGCTCACGACCACCGGACACGACAGCCACAGGTACACGGGCTCGCGGGGACCGGCCCCGTGGAGGTCCGAGACCACCACCCCCTTGGCCGAGAGCGCGGCGGGAATCTGGTCGGAGACCACGCCGGCCGCCAGCGGCGCGTCGGGGGGGACCTTCAGCGCCACCGCCCCTTGCGCGTCGGCCACCACCACCGCCACGTAACCGTAGGCATCCCGAAACACCCCCAGCCGCTCCACGGCCCGACGGCGGGAATCCGCGTTGTTGGGATCCCGGAGGAACCCGGTGACAATCTGCCCGGTGCTGAGCACTTGCGCGTCGCTGCGCCGCTCCTTCATCCAGTGGGCAATCCCCGCCGCCTCCAGATCGGCGATGCTGGCCAGAGACTCGTACGCCGAGCGCCGCACCTCCGCCGCCTCGTGCCGGTAGAAAATCCAACCCCGGATGGTCACCACCAACCCCAACAACAAGACCCCGGCGGCCACCAGCTTGGCAAAACCCGGTCCCGGGGGGAACGACTCCCGCAGGGCATCCGGTGGCGTTAACCCTCCCTTCCGTTCATGCATAGCGGTGTCATCGACCGCAATCATAACCGGTCCTGTTCCCGGCGCGACACAAAACGTGAGCCGGGCTACTTTCCGCGCGCGGGCCGGGCTGGCCTGCGTTGTCACCCTTCACACCTTCACACCTTTACACCTTCACCCGTCCCCCCCTCCCCCACCCCGCCCGCCGGTCCGCGGCGCTCTTTGTTTCTTGCCCCCGCGGCGGCCATCGCCAGACTGGGTGCTGGAACGAAATCATGCCCCAGCAGCCCCCCATTAACCTGCCAGCCGGAGCGGCCCGCCCCGGCCGGGGACCGAGGTTCATCCTGCGGTCGATCGGGCTCTTGTTCGCCACCCTGGGGGCAATGCTGCTCACGCGCGAGTTGCACTCGGCCCAGGACGCCCGGACGGCGGCGGGTGTCGTCATCGACGTGCGGAGCCGGGAGGCCACGGCGGGACGGCCGCACGCTCCCGTCATCCAGTTCACCGCGGCGGACGGCAGCGTCGTCCATTTCGAGGGTCCCCCGGCCAAACGCCCGCCAGTCATCGGGACGGCGGTGAAGGTGCTCTACGATCCGGCGAATCCGGGGAAGGCGCGCTTGGATAACCCCGTCGACCGCTGGCTCTTCCCGGCGGTGGTCACCCCCGCGGGGGTGCTCCTGGTGGCGGCGTCCTTCTGGCGGCGGAAGTGATCCAGTGGGCCGGGCGGAGCTGCAGCTCGCGAGACGCCGCCGGTCCACCCCGCGACTCCCGGCCACCGTCACCCGGAGCTGCCGGAGGATCTTTCAATCCGGCTTTGCCTTCCTGACGTCCTGCCGGTAGGGTGCCGGGTCCCAAGTGCCAAGCGGGCGGTTGGGCCGGACGGTGAACGTCCGGCCGGCGGCCCTCCCGTGATGTGGCGCTCGGAGGCAACCGATCCCGAGCCATGAGAATCCCTGCCAAGTCCTGCGAACCGCACCGCCTCCCCCCAGCCATCCTGTCGCTGGCCCTGGCGGTGGGCACCTTCACCTCGAGCGCCCCCGCTGCTCCGCCCGCGATTCAGGAGGGCGAGATGGCCGGCTACCTCCTCGTGCCGAACGAGCAGGTGCCGGAGAAGTACAATGCCGGCTTCTCCATGTACGTGGCCGCCTGGCCGCTGTTGCAGCACTACCCGGGGCACCAGTTCCAAACCGGCCTGTTCGGCACCTGGATGTTCGCGCAGTACGAGGGCAAGGGGCCGACCAACCTGTATTCCGATGTCGAGGGCGGCCTCGGCTGGTGGCGCGACACCCGGTTCGCCACCGAAACCCCCAAGTTCATTATGGGTGGCGTGGCGCCCAACTTCGTCGCGTGGGCCAATGGACCCGGGGCCGGCAAGGGGCGGGATTGGAACGCGCCCGCCGGTCATTACGCCATCGCCCAGCTCAGTCCCTGGGTGCTGTGGCCCCCGGACGGACTGAACCTGAAACAGGGCACCTGCGGCGAGCTCTTCGGTTACGGCTACCTGCCGCTCCCCCTCTCCCCGGCGAAGACCACGACGGCCGGCCAGGACGTGCCAACAGGTGAGAACTGCTGGACCCTCTTTCTCAACACCCGCAACTTCAAGGGCCCGGTCGCCTTTTTCACCCCTTATTTTTGGTCGCGCGGGGCCGTGGATGAACCCCGCCTCGCGGGCCAGTTGCTCGACAGCCGCCCCTCCGGCCCCAACCGCGCCCTGCAAATGGAGACCCAGTACATCCCGTGCGTGCAGGGCCAGGACCGCCACGGGGAAATCTACGCCCGCATCGCCCGCGCCTTCTTCCCGCGGAGCGCCACCGGCGACTCGGTGTTGGTACACCACGTCACCTCGTACCAGCGCGCCGCCCTGTGGGACGCGGTGAAGATCTGGTTCGAGGGCGGCAGCCCGGCGAGCGGGCTGGTGAACCCGCAGGCCGCCTGGCTGCATGGCTTCAGTGGCCACGGCGGGGCCACCTGGCAGATCGCCGCCCCGGCCACCCCCGGCAAGGCCAAGGCCCCGATCACCTGGGCCGCCTTCGCCACCCCCTTCGCGCCCGACACCAACACCTTTGGCTACCGCTGGACGTACCCGCTGGCCGCCAAGGACGACTCCCGCCCCGCGCCCCTGGTCGCCCTTCCCGAATACTTCCACCTCACCACCAACAAGAACCACAAGGCGGAGTGGGCCGCCGTGCGGGAGGAGCAGGTGCCGCCCGAGACCGGCCTCGCCCAATACCGCTTCCAGACCCCGCGCGAATCCCCCTCCGAGGCCTATGTCACCCCCGACGACGCGGCAAGCTGCTGGAAGAAACCCGGCCCCGTCGCCGGCCCTTTCCGCACCCGCGTGGGGGACGGCAGCCTGGTAACCTATTACTGGTACCGCTTCGCCGACCAGCCGGCGATTCTGAACGCCGACCTGACGCCGGCGGAACGCGAGGCGATGCAGGCGCGCGTGGTGAAACTCCACCAGCATTGGACCCGGGACCGCGAGTATCTACCCCCGCCCGCGCTCGGAAAACTGGCCGAGATCGACCCTGCCTTGATCGTGACGCCTCCCAAGGGGCTGGAAGCCGGTTACGTCCCCATCGTCACCCGCCAGGGCCTCGATTAGCCAGCCCCCCTCCTCGTAGCGGCGCCTCGGAAGAGCGCCGCATGATTCTTCTCATGGAGTAATCAAACCGCTGCCGGGCATGCCTTCCGAATACCTTCTGCCCCAAGCTGAGAGGCATCACCTGCCCCGGCTTGGAGCCGATTACTACCGCGGCTTCGCCGCCGTGCTATGGACGATCCCCATGGCAAGGCGCTCCGAGGGCTGGCTCGATTTGCCCTTCCACTTGACCTTCCGGGAGTTGCTCCTGCACGCCTCGCTGAGGGAGCACCTCTTCTGCCCGGCATACGTCCTGATGCCCGACCATATCCATTTGTTCTGGCTCGGCGTGAAAGCGCGTTCCGACCAGCGCCTCGCCATGCGGTTCCTCCGCAAACATTTGGCGGTGGCGCTTGCCGCGCACTCCCGGCCGGGCGCGGAATTCCGCCTCGAAAAACAGTCCCACGACAGCGTGATGCAGGAAAAAGACCGTCGGCGCGGAGCATTGGCGAGCGCGTGCTTCTATGTGCTCGACAATCCACGCCGGAAGGGGTTGGTGGCCCACCCCCGCGATTGGCCGTCCTTGGGCGCCGTGGTGCCGGGTTGCCCGTTTCTCCACCCGTTGGACGAGACATTCTGGCCGCAATTTTGGAAGATCTACACCGACCAGCGGGACGCACTGCCCACCGGACCGCAGCGCCTCGAGCCCCCCACCTCCCCCTCGTAGCGGCGCCTCGGCAGAGCGCCGCATTATTGGTTTCCCCACGGCCGCCCGTCCGCCCAAGGCGCAGGAAGCTCCGCCTCGCGGGCCATACCCCGCCCTGGCGGATCGTCCTTCGGCCGGGGCGAAAGAGATCAGCGGCGTTCTACCGACACGCCGCTACGCCATCATCTCGTAGCGGCGCCTCGGCAGAGCGCCGCATTATTGGTTTCCCAACCGCCGTCCGTCCGCCCAAGGCGCAGGAAACCCCGCCTCGCGGGCCATACCCCACCCTGGTGGTTCGTCCGTCGGCCGGGGCGAAAAAGATCAGCGGCGTTCTACCGACACGCCGCTACGCCATCATCTCGTAGCGGCGCCTCGGCAGAGCGCCGCATTATTGGTTTCCCCAC
>Ga0182030_10016620_pt1 | contig 14306 bp, 12 predicted proteins | sample 812S3MmetaG_FD_121299 | JGI IMG/M metagenome (GOLD analysis project Ga0182030, IMG submission 121299) | Permafrost microbial communities from Stordalen Mire, Sweden - 812S3M metaG (Illumina Assembly) | ecosystem: Environmental > Terrestrial > Soil > Wetlands > Permafrost | place: Sweden...
GCGGCCCCGATACCGTGCGTGTACTGCAGGTGCTGGTTAACCCACGACTGCGACGGCAGGTTCGCCGTATTGAGTTGACGCGCGCCAATCAAGACCGGCGTGAGTTTGCCGTTGATGAAATAGCGGTCCACGCCGAGCGTCGAGAACGTGTAGTACGCGTGAATCGATTGGCGACGAGTCACTGTCGCGAGCGCGATGTTGGACGCCGGATCCCATAGTCGAATGTTGTCGAGCGTTGCCGTATCGGCAGTGATGGTGGCCTTCGAGATAGTCGGCGAGCCGGCGAAGTTGGTGTACTGCACCTTGTCGAGGCCGAAGGCGGCGCGCGTCGCTTCGATGTTGCGCTGGATGTACGGCGCCTCGAGCGAGTCCTGGTTGGGGCTGACCTTGAGGGCCTGCAAGATCGTCGGGTACAGCACGCCGATCACAATCGCCACGAAGAGCCACAGGCCGACGGCCACGGCCGGCAACGACCACCCACGCATGCGAACGTTCGCGAGCAGGATCAGTGCCGCCGCCATCGAGAGGAAGAACAGAATCGTCAGGGCGGGCATACGCGCGTGAACGTCGGTGTAACCGGCGCCCTGCACGAAGCCGTTGTTCGAATTGACTAACTCCCATTTGGCGATGACGTAGCCGACCGCTTTCATGAGCGCGATGCCAGCACCGATGACCGACAGGTGCGCCTTCACTCGCGGTGAGACCCTCGGCGTCACCCTCGTCGCGCGTATCCCGCCGTTCAGGTAATGGAATCCGGTGGTGACGATCAAGGCGACGATGAGTGACACCAAGAGCCAGGTCACGACGAAGGACACGAAAGGGAGCGTGAAGACGTAGAAACTCAGGTCCTTATGGAAGAGCGCGTCCTTGACGTGAAAGGGCTGACTGTTGGCGAAGAGCAAGTACTTGTTCCACTGGCCAGTGGCGTTCAGTCCGGCGATTAACCCCATGACCAGTGCGATCGCCGCGTAGATGCGCTTGGCGTACGGTCGAACCACGTTCTGGAACCGGCGCACGATCTCGTCTTCCGGGTCAAAGGAGAGGTCGCGCGCCCCGAAACGGTCCGTAAGGAGCAGATTGCCCCACATGATGAAGAAGAAAATGGCGCCGAAGGTCAGGCCGAGCCCGACCTTCACCATCAGGAGCGTCGAGAAGACCTTGCCGAGACCGACCGAAGAGAACCACATTTGGTCGGTCCAGAGGACGGCAAGATTTCGCAGCGATAAGAACCCGATGAGGATAACGACGAAGGCGAGACCGAACCAGAATCTTCGAGAGAACCGACCAAGGCGTCTCGCCCGTGGCGGGATATCAGTCGGACTTCGCACGCAACGAGCCTAGGCCGTTTTTCAAACAGGAATAACGGCGCAGGCGCAACCGGCGTGCAGCGGTGGGAAGGCTGAGCCGCTCGGGAAGTTCTGACCGGCGGGCCGCTCACCCGACGCCGCGTCCATGGCGCAGGCATCGCACGGCGCGTCATTGGGCGCGACGAAGAATCGGACGTGGCGGCCCTGTGAGGCTGCCATCACGCCAATCTCGAAGGCCCGTCGCGCGGCGTCGGTGCACAGTCGTTCGACACGCGCGCCGCGCCACTCCTTGTAGGCGGCGTTCGCTCGGTCGGGGCCGTTGCCACTGCCGTCGGTGAGGATTCTTTTTCGCAGCGCCAACACGATCGTCACGGCCAGGTCGGCGGCGCAGTCCTCCAGCGCCGCAGCCTCCACCTTGCCCCCACTGACCCCGGCTTCGTCCTTGGCGAATTGGACACCGGCGGTAGCGGAGTCCGAGAGGGCGGCGATCGCGGCGTCGGCGTAGCGTGAGCGCTGCTCGTGTTCGTCTTCGAGTTCCGTCGTGATCATGGCTTTCACGTCACGCAGCCGTTCGAGCATGATGTTCTGGTCGTCTTGAAGGGCGCGTTTCACTTTTCGCGTCAGCACCGCGAGGGATTCGGTGAGCGCCGCGTCGCGACGATCGAACAGTTCACCGGTCGCGGTGACCACCTTGGGCGCCACGGGCGACGCCCTCTTCGGCACCGGAGCCGCACCACGCTCCTCGAGCGTCGCCTTTCGAAGTCGCGCGAAGATCTCATTCACGACGTCGGTGCCCGAACTGTCGTTGTCGATCATCGAGACTTCGGTCACGTCGGCGACGACTGCCGCCCCTTCTTTCGGTGCCCGGCGCGAGCGGGGACTCGCCTCGCTCGACACCTCAGTCACCTCTCGTAGCTGCGGTTCGGCGACCCGGCGCAGCGGCGTGCCCGCGAGAACCTCCTCTTCGGTTGGCTCGGGCAGGTTCGGTCGAAGTCGCAGGGCTTCGAGGGCCGCGTTTCGAGCGACTTCGTCAGAGTTGTTTATTCCCGAGAGCACGCCCTCGACCTGATCTTGTACTGACGTGACGAACGTGGCTAAGACGTCGCGGGCGGCGCGCAACTGTTCGATCTGGATCTGCAGCGCCTTACGCTTCACCGCGAGGTCGTTCAGAACCGCTTTGCGAGCGTCGTAGGACTGTTCGACGATTGCGCGGCCCTGCTCGCGAGCACCTTCCACGAGTGCCTCGCCGTTCACCTTGGCCGACTCCACCAGTCGCTCCGCGCCCAGACGGGCGTCGTGGTCGATCTGACCGGCCGTGCTCTCGGCCTCGGCGATCAGTGCCGCGGCCCGCTCCTGGGCCTCGATGAGATGGGCCGAACTGCGCTGTTGGCTCTCGGTGAAGACTTGGGTGTTTCGTTCTTGCGCCTCGGCGGTCACTCGTCCGGCCTCTTCGTGGGCCGAGCGCAAAATCGCCGCGCTCTGGGCTCCCAGGGCGCCGGCGAGCGTGGCTTCGTCGAATGTCGGATTGGCGGCCCGGTGCTGGGCCTCGCTCAGCTGGTCCTGAAGCTCGCGAATTCGAGCCTCGAGGTGGCCCATTTCGCGCGCGATCGACTCCAACTGGATTCGAACCTCGTTGGGGTCGTAGCCACCTTTTCTCAAGGTGGTGAAGTTCATTCGGGCAATCTCGGCTGACGATTGGCGCGTGCTTGAGAGAATTCGGCGATCGTCCATTCCTTCCAGACTACGGCGTCGGCATTGTGGAAAATGGCTTAACGGGGCGGCGTAAGGGGTTGCGGGGCGGCTCCGCCGAGCGCTTGAAGGTCGTGCAACGCCTGAGCGAGGGTCGTCACGCCGATGATTTTGAGCCCCGGTTGTGCCGCCGCTTTGGCCGTAGCGACTTCGACCTGGGGAACGAAGAAATATTTCGCGCCGGCGCGCTGCACCGCGACAGTTTTCTCGGCGACACCGCCGACGTCGCCCACGTTGCCAAAGACGTCGATCGTGCCGGTCGCGGCAATCGGTTGGTTGCCGGAGATGGACTGACGGCTCATTAGGTCAATCAACGAGAGCGTCATCGCGAGCCCCGCTGACGGTCCCCCGATGTTCGCGGTATTGATCGTCACCTGCGCGGGCAATCGGTACGAGTTGCCGTCTTCAATCGCAACCCCCAGATACGACGTTCCGACGCCGCTCACTCCCGCACAGCCGGCGGAGCCAATGCCCTTCGGGGGCTTCGCGGTTTTCAACGTCACGGTCGAAGCGTTCCGGTACGAGATCGCGCCCTTCGCTGAGATCCGCGCGCGCTTAAGGGACAGATGGACCGTGGCACCAGCCGGAATCGCGTGCATCGCGGCGATGAGAGAACAGGCTGAATCAACGCTCGTGCCATTCACGCCAACGATCTCATCGGCGACATGAATCCCAGCGCGGCGCGCGGGTGACGGCGCGACGACCGAGTTCACGATCGCTCCGGTCGGTGTCGCGGGCGTCTTCCAACCGAGCGCGTCAAATGCGGCGACTTGGGCGGCCTGCTTCGAGTCACTCATCTCCAAATAACCCTGGGCTTGGAGTTCGTTGGTTGGCACGCCCGGGTCGACCAGTTCGTTCGAGGACACGAATTGAACGTGATGCTCGAAGTGCATGATCAACCACTGCCACCGGTTCAATGACGAAAGATAGACGTCGGTGAACATGATCTTGCCGTGGTGTGTTTCGCTGGCCACTCCCGTAATCTTGACGAGCGGCGCCACCGGCGTCGCGTCGCCCGGGGTGATGGCGTACTCGTTGATGGGCCACTTGTCCAGTGTGATAATCGCCGCGAGGATCAGTACGAGAACGATCAAAAGCGCGGTTGATCTCCGGCGCCGCTTGTCAGGTGGTGAGATGGGTTCATGCAGGGTGATGAATCAACGCTAGCGGAGAACATTGACGAATCACTTTTGCGGGCCGGCTTCGCATTGGGTGATGACTATTCCAACGTCCTGCGCACCCACGTGCAGAGTCCGATTCCTCGACATCGGATCCTGGCGCTTCGTGGCATGGTTCGCCAGAACCTCGTCACCCCCGATGACTGGCTGCGCGCCCTGAGCGACGGGGACGTCGAGGTTCGACGAGAGGCATTGAATCAGATCGCTCACGTGGAAGTGGACGACGAGCACATCTTCGCCGCGCTCGTGCGCTGTCTCGATGACGACGACGCGCTCGTCGTTGACGGTGCCGTCTTCGCGCTCGGTGAACACCTCATCGTTGAGGCGGTCGAGAAGCTCTGCGTCATAGCGACGAGTCACGAGGACGCGCGGTGTCGCGAATCCGCAATCGCGGCACTTGGCGCGCTCGGTGACGACCGGGCTCGTCCGGCGATCCTTGGCGCCCTCGATGACAAACCACCGGTTCGACGACGCGCCATCGTCGCACTGTCGAACTTTGAGGGACCCGACATCGACGACGCGCTCGCGCGCGCGAGCGAAGACCGTGACTGGCAGGTTCGAGCGGCCGTCAACCAACTCGGTCGAGACGACGACTAGCGATCGGCGCCACGATAGAGCGCATGCAGGGTGGACATCTCTTCGAGACAGAGTCGAAGTCCACGAATGACGACCGTGTTCGGCTCCTCGGCGACGGCGACCTCGACGCCGGTGTGCGTGGCTATGAGTTCGGCGAAATCACTCAACTGCGCGTGCGCCCCCGCCAGCGTCAGTCCTCGAGCACTGACGTCTTGGGACAGGTCCGGCGGCGCGTCCCCGAGACACTCTTGAATCATTCGCACCGTGATCGTGACGACCTCTAAGACGGCGGCGTTCACGAGATCGGCGTCGACGTCAATCTCGACGAGGTCACCTCGGTCGACTGTTCGTGCCAGCACGACTTCCGAACGGCCCTTTGTTCGTCCGAGCGCGGAAGCGAGTGAGAACTTCAAGCTCTCGATCACCGTCGGCGCGACGACGACGCCGAGTTGAATCCGAAGCGACGTCGCGATCGCGGCGTCGAGGTCGTTGCCGCCCAGTCGTCGAGCACCGCTCGTGACGATGCCACCCAGTGAGATGATCGCGGCCTCGCTCGCCCCGGCACCGAGCACCGTCACGGCCGAACCGATTGGGTCCTGCACCGGCAGTCCCATTCCGATGGCCGCCGCGATGGGCGCTTCGATCAACGTCGCCTCGCGCGCGCCCGCCTGGATAGCCGCCTGACGAAGGGCCCGTCGCTCAATGGACGTCGCCAGGGAGGGCACGCTCATGACAACGCGGGCCCGGCTCATCTTCGAGACACCGGCTCGCTCGAAGAGTCCGGCGATGAGGCGCGAGGTCACGTCGAAATCGACCGTGGCCCCTTGGGCCAGCGGTCGAAAGACGACCACGTGGCGCGGGGTGCGCGCGACCATGTCGAGCGCACCGTGGCCCACCTCGATGACGCGCCCCGAGTTGGTATCGATCGCGACCATCGTCGGCTCGTCAAAAACTACGCCTCGGTCAGTGGTGGCGAGACGCGTGTTCGAAGTGCCGATGTCGAGCGCGACGTCTAATGCCATGGTTAACGATGTTAGGGCGACCCACTACGCCTACTGGTGGTAACTAGCCTTCAATGAGTGGAGAGTCGGGGACGAGCGGATTGGTGGCGTCGTCGACGCACGCGTGCAACGCCGCCTCCGAGGGGCGAGCGCGAGTGGGTGCACCCGAGTGAATTGCCCAGTTTCGAGAAGCTCCGGACCCATCAAATTTGGCCGATTAAGTCGCGCGCGGCCCGCGCCGTGGCCGCACTCATGGCGGTCGCGCTGGTCGTCGGATCGGCCGCTTTGTACCTCACGCAATCGAGTGATCCCCCCGCGACGCCACACCTGGCTCAAACACTGAACCAACTTCCGGCCAACTCTCGAACGCCCGCGGCCGAAACGGTCGACCTCTCGATCTCGACGCCGGGCCACGTCGATGTCGCCGCCGCGATGGTGTTGCCCCATAATCTCGCGGTCACCACCACGCAGATACCTTCCGACGCGCTCATCACCGGTTCGACGCCGGGTGACGTCGACTTTCCGGTGCACTGGGTGGGACGTGACCAAGTGATGGGCTTTTCGATCGTGCGCCTCGGTCGCCACATTCGCGCATTGAGCTTCGCGCCGTTGCCCGCGAGCAAATGGGTCGTCGCCGTGTCACCCATCTTGAAGAGTTCGACGAAGCCGCCCCAGTACGCGTGGGCGAACACGATTCTCGGCGATCCCAAGAGCGACGCGACCGGCGTCATCAGTTATCTCTCGACGAGATCCGACGCGAATCTCAATAGCTTCGTCGACGCCATTGCCGTCAATCAGAGCGGCCAGGTCGTCGCGGTGCTCTCCACCGACCACCTCTGGTACTCGGCCCAGTTCGTCGCGCGTATCGCCTACATCGTCGCGACCGGACGCGGTTGCCACGCGAGCCTCGGCATCGTCGGTTTGACCGCGCAGGGCGGCGGCGTGACGGTGTCTCGGGTCATTCCCAAAAGCCCGGCGCAGTGGCAGCTGAAGAAGGGTGACGTCATCACGGCGTTGAACGGCAAGGCGACTGAGACCTTCGACGCCCTGGATACCGCGCTCTACCTGACACCGGCCTTCACCGTGGCCCACGTCACGTTCGTGCGTAACACCACCGTTCACCACGCCGACATGACGCTCGCCTGCGCGCTTTAAATTGTCACCATGAGTGACAATCCCTTCGGCGGCATGTTCGGCGACATCTTCTCCATGCTCGGCCAGCAGGGTCCGGAAGCCTGGTTCACGACCGCGACACAGCTGGCCTTGAACATTGCTCGAGGCGACGACAGCGACCCCAATCCCCAGCCGATCGAGCGCCAACGAATCGAGGAGCTCGCGCCGCTCGTCGCGCGTCACGTGGACTCGTTGCTCGGTGTCTCGATCGACGCATCGGTGGTCGCGGTCAACCGCTCCGCACTCACGATCGCGGCTCTCACCCAGTGGCGTCCGCTCATGGAGCCGATGGTCTCGAGCGGCGCCGCCATCGGCGAGAGTCTCGACCTCGGTGAGAACCAGATGATGGCCCAGATGGCCGCGACGCTCGGTCCCCTGTTCTCGGGATTCCAGATGGGCTCGGTCGCCGGTCACTTCAGCGAGCGCGCGTGGTCACTCGCCGCGCTGCCCCTGCCTCGAATTGACGCCGAACGCCAGATCGTCGTGAATAACCTCGCGAGCTTCGCCGAGGCCTGGTCGCTCGAGCGCGACGAGGTCTACGTCTTCGCCCTCGCACTGGAGTTCCTCGCGTCACTGGTTCTGACCCAGCCCGGGACCGGCGACGCCCTGCGGGCGCTTTTGATTGACACGGTGCACGAGTCCACGAAGGCCCAGGGCGACTTGCTCTCGCGCCTGCAATCGATGATCAATCCCGACGACATCGCGGGAATCATGGAGAATCCTGAATCACTGCTCGACGGCATCGAGATGCCCGAAGAGACTGACGCCACGCGCGCAATCAACGCGGCGGCGAGTGTGCTCCTGGCCTTTTTTGAATCGGCGGCCCACCAAATCACCGAGGCGATTCTCGGTCCGCGTCCCGCACTCGTCGAGGCCTACCGACGACACCGTCGCAGTGATGCGCGCGGTGAAGACGCCGCCGCGGCACTCTTCGGGATCTCCACGCAAGGTGAACATCACGATCAGGCCGCGGCGTTCGTCGACACGTTATCCAGGGAACACTCCCTGCGAGTCTTCGACGCGCTCCTGCGTGTTGACGGTCTGCCGACGGCGGTCGAACTTACGGACCCCAACGCGTGGTACGAGCGAGTGACGAACTCGCCGCTCGCTTAGTTCTCTTCTTCGTAGCCGAGGTTCCATTCGACGAGCAGGTTCTCTCGTTCGGCGTCGCGGTTCACCCGCTCACGGTTGCGTCGGAACTGCGGATCGTGTGGTGGCAAGAAACGCAACCGGGCGTCCACGCGGTCGACGAAGGCCTGGATCTGCTCTTCGTCGCCGAAGACCATACGGCACTCCCAGTGAGGCGCGACGGGCCCAAGGTAGATGACCTGGACGTGACCGACCGGGTCGACGACTTCGGTGATCTCCGGGGTGGGGACCTGGCTCACGATGCTCCTTTAGGTGTTGCGAATGGTGCAAAAGCCATTCTAATGAGTGAATCTGGGACCTTCTTCGAGCCGTTGTCTTTGAAAGGGCTTACAGCAGTCTGTGAGGAGTATGGTAACCATCGGCTTGTGAACAATTGAGCCTTTCGTTATCGGTTCGTCACACAAAGTGTCGCTACTGTGAGATAGAGAGAGCGCCGAGGGGGTGAGCATGAGTACCGAATGGATGGCGGATGGTAAGTGCCGCGAATACCCAGCGGGAACATTCTTCCCGCGAGATGGAGTCGGGGTGATCATTGCGCAACGAATCTGCGCCACCTGTCCCGTAGCGAGCCAGTGCCTCGAGTACGCACTGGAGAATCACGTGGACCACGGCATCTGGGGCGGCTGCTCAGAACGCGAACGTCGACGCATCCTTCGCGAGCGCCGGCGTCGACGCGTCTTCAACTCCGACGCTTCGTAGTACGCCACTCGCGTGTTCGAGTGTGTCATCAATATCTCCGAGGGCCGCGCTCTCGAACTGCTGAACACCCTTCGCTCGAGCGCCGGTCCTTCGTTGCGCGACCTGCACGACGATGAGTTCCACAATCGATCGGTCTTCACCCTCATCAATGATCCCGAGCCACTGCGCCGCGATGTTCACTCTCTCATCACCGCGTCCTTTTCCGTCCTGGACCTTCGCCTACACGAAGGCGTCCACCCGAGATTCGGTGTCGTCGACGTTGTGCCCTTCGTGGCCCTGGCGCCGGCAGAACCGGCCCAGGCGGTGCAATTACGCGACCACACGGCCCAATGGATCAGCGAAACGTTCACGGTTCCGGTCTTCCTCTACGGTCCGGTCGACGGCGTCACCCGAACGCTTCCCGAAGTGCGCCGGCGCGCCTTCGACGGTCTCTCGCCGGACTTCGGACCGAGTTCGGCATCACCGAATCTCGGCGCCGTCGCCGTCGGCGCTCGACCGATTCTGGTCGCCTGGAATATCTGGCTGTCGGGAGTCTCGAGAGACGAAACACGCGCGCTCGCCAAGGCCGTTCGACGAAGTGAAGTGCGCGCACTCGCCTTTCGCGCGGGCGAGCTCACCCAGGTCAGTTGCAATCTGATCGACCCATTGGTTGTCGGTCCGTCGCTCGTGTACGACGAAGTGGCGTCGCTACTGCCCGATGGGGGCGAGATCGTTCGCGCCGAACTCGTGGGACTGGTTCCTCGAGCCGTGCTCGACGCTCAAGAACCGAGCCGCTGGGATCAACTCGGACTGAATGAGAGTCAGACGATCGAACGTCGCCTGTAGGTCAGCTGGCCTGGGCGCGACGTTCGATGGCGCGCGCACGACGCAGCCGACGACGTTCCCGTTCGCTCATGCCGCCCCAGATGCCGAACTTCTCTCCGTTGTCGAGGGCGTACTCAAGGCAGTCCTCGCGAGCCACACAGCCGCGACAGACCTCTTTGGCCTCTCGCGTTGACGCGCCGCGCTCGGGGAAGAAGAGATCGGGGTCGACGCCCATGCAGTTCGCCCGCGCTTGCCATCCACGATCTTCCATGCCGCTCATCAATTCCACGATTTCCATGGTTAATTCCTTCCCCCCAGTGATTACCACCACTGATGTAATTACAACCATGTCATTGTGATGCTAAACGTGACAAAAAGCAAATGGAAATGTGTAAATACCTGATCAGGACGTATTAGCCGTTTAACCGGCGCGGCGGTGCTTGACGAAGTCATCGAGTGCGTACGAACCAAGGTCGTCCACGTCGGTGTAGAACAACCGTCCACCGTTCACCTTGGCGATCTGTTCCACGAACGGAAACTGGCTGCGTTCGATGTCCAGCGCGAAGGTATTGATGGTGATCTCGGCCTTCGTGCAGCGCAGGACTTCGGCCATCGTCTTTTCCAGGGTTTCGCGCACCGGGGGCCAGGCGAAAAATGGCTCACCGTTGGCGAGCAGGTGCGCCGTCGGTTCGCCGTCGGTCACGACCACGATCTGGCGCTCGCCGCGTTCGTTACGCATGAGGTGACGACTGAGAGCGAGGGCGTGCTGAAGGTTGGTGCCGTAGGCGTAGTCAATGGTGAGGGCGGGAACGTCCTCGATCTTGAGCTCCTGGGCCGTCTCTCCGAAGCCGACCACGGCGACGAAGTCTCGAGGGAACTTCGAGCGAATCAGCGACGTCAGCGCGAGGACCATCTTCTTCGCGGGGACGAGATTGCTTCGCATCGCCATGGAGAGCGAGAGGTCGATCGCGAAGACCGTCGCCGAGCGCCGCGTCGACTCGAACTCTTCCACCTCGAAGTCATCGGCGTGCAGTTTGACCGGAGTCCCGGGACCTTGGCGAAGCACGGCGTTGCGCAGCGTCTTAGGCAGGTTCAGCGCGAACGGCTCACCGGGCTGCCACGGCTTGGAGGTCTCCTCACGGTCTCCCCCGCGTGAGACGCTCGCCACCCGGTGCATGCCGAGCGTCGGCGAATCGCGCAACTGAGCGAAGAGGTCGCGAAGGGCCTGTTGGCCGATCTGGCGAACCCCTTTGGGCGTGAGGTGGAGTTGGCGGCCCTGGCGGTCCACGAAGCCCTGATCCTTCAGTCCCTGGAGTGCCTTTTGTAGACGCACGACGTGTCGCGCCGCGTCGTCACCCAGGTTGCGTCGAACGGCCTCGACGTCGACTTCGGGCAGGCCCTGGGCCGCGTTGGCCTGGCCGAGGAACTCCTCCAGGCCCTTCAACTGACCGAGTTGCTCCGCGACGGACGTCGCGTCAGCGAACGGCGAACCGTCGTCGCCGCGCATCCGGTGGGCACGATTCCAGTCGATGTCGGGCGTCGCCATGCGCAGGTTCGACACCAAACGATTGAGCGAGAAATTGAGCTCCATGTTGTCCATCATCCCGGCGAACATCGAGCGCAGTTCACTCTGTTGATCAGACGACAGCGAGTTGAACATCGCCTCAGCGGCCGCGGCGCGTTCGGCCATCATGCGCACGACGTCCTCCAGATTTTCGGCACCGGGGAAGAAGTCTCCGAACTTCTCCATGAAGTTCTCAAAAGTCGGATCGAGGTCTTCGCCGCGTCGATCCTGTTCGATCATCGTGGAGAGCGCGTCCATCATGTCGCGCATGCGCGCCAGCTCTTCCGGGTCGGGCCGACCCATCATCTCTTTGCTCTTCTCGAAATACGTATTGAGCACGTCTCGTTCCAACTCGGCCATGAGCTGTTCGAACTGCTCGCGCGCTTCACTGGAAACGAACTCGTAGCTCTGATAGTCACCGAGACGCTCGCCAATACGGTCGCTCATCAGGTCACGCTGCATCTTCTTTTGATCGACGAGGTCGCGCGTGACCTCCTTACGACGTTCGTCGTCCGATGCCTCAGCCTCGGCGAGCAGATCGTCGAGTTCGGTGTCCTCGCTCGCTTCAATGTCGTTCAACCAGTCGCGATAGCGCTGCATCTCGCCGTCGGGGTCGGCCTGTCGCTCGAGTTCGCGGCGTTTGGCGCGCGTCTGTTCGAGTAGGTCGCGTAGTCCGTCGATGTGTTCGCCGTCGGCCGTGGTGTATCCCTCTCGAAGCAGGCGGTCCATCGCCTCTTCGAGGTCCCCGTTCTCCATGAAGTCATCGGCCAACATCCGCAGCATCTCTTCGACGTCGAGATCGTTGAAGTCGTCGTCATCGCCGAAACGGCGGTAGCCGTAGCGAACGGGCACTAACGGTTCCTCGAGCGATAGAGCGCCCTCGCGCCCGAGGCGTCCTTCGCGAGTCGCTTGGTGAGATACAGACCCTCGAGGATGAACTCGATCGCCGAGGCGAGTTCGCCGTCGCTCGCCGTAGGCCCGGCGATGCGTCGCGCCGGCGCGTCGAGCGACGGCATCGCCGCCAGCACCGCGAGGTACTCGCGGTCGGGTAGATCGTCACCGGTGTGCACCAACGCCTCGGTGTTGAAGGCCTCGACGATGGCGGGGCTCTCTTCGAGCAACACGTGCTCGGCGAAGCACTGGCGCACGGCCAGCGAGACCAGCGCCGCGATGACCTGGTCCGAGTCGCTGTCATCCATCGTGTCGAACTCGATCTTGCCCTGGGTCGACTGCACCATGGCACTCAAGTCACTCACGCGCGGCACGACGGCACTATCTTTGGTGCGCAACGTTCGGCGCAGCGCATTGGCGACGACGATCTCGTAGTTCGCGATCGACAGACGCACGGACACTCCCGAGCTCTGGCTGATGACGTGACTCTTTCGCGCGACGTGACTGACGCGCGCGACGATGTCGTCGATGAACCAGGGAACGGTGATCGGTACCGGGGCGATGGGAAGTTTGGCCTCCTGGTGCATGATGGCGATCTCGGTCGTCAACTCGTACGGGTAGTGCGTTCGGATCTGTGAGCCGAAGCGGTCCTTCAAGGGCGTGATGAGACGACCGCGATTGGTGTAGTCCTCGGGGTTGGCGGTGGCAACCACCATGACGTCGAGGTCCAGTCGCACCAGGTGGCCTCGAATCTGCACGTCGCGTTCTTCCAACACGTTGAGCAGACCGACCTGGATCCGCTCGGCGAGGTCGGGCAACTCGTTCATGGCGAATATGCCGCGGTTGGACTTGGGTACCAGGCCGTAGGAGAGAGCCTTCGGATCGTCGAGGAACAGCCCGCCGGCGACCTTGATCGGATCGACTTCGCCGATGAGGTCGGCCATCGATGTATCGGGCGACGCTAATTTCTCCGCGAAGCGCTGCGAACGGTGGATCCACGCGACCGGCGTGTCGTCACCCTTCTGAGCGACCAGTTCAATGGCGTAGGCCGAGATCGGAGCGAACGGGTCGTCGCGAATCTCTGATCCCTCGACGATCGGCAACCACTCGTCCAGGAGTTCGACGAGCGAACGAATCATGCGGGTCTTCGCCTGTCCTCGTTCACCCAGCAAGATGATGTCGTGTCCCGCCAACAGCGCCGTCTCGAGTTGGGGCAACACGGTGTCTTCGTATCCGAGGACGTCCGAAGTGAGCGGCAGGCCGTCAGCCAGGCGCTGCTCTAAATTGGCGCGGATCTCCTCGCGAACCGATTTGGGCTGGTAGCTCGACGCGCGCAGCGTTCCGAACGTCGTCGGCAGGTCCGTGGGGGCAATGGGGGTGCTCATCAACCCACTTTACGGGGTGGTGATTCTTGGTTGTGCTCGCGACTGCGCCACGCCGCGACGATCGGCTCAGAGCGCCAGGTACATGACGTCGAGACCGACGCGTCCCATTGTCGCGTGATCAAACGCTCCAGGAACCGTGCCGATGGTGACGAAACCCAGTTCCCGATACAACTCGATAGCGTGGACATTCGTCGAAACCACCGCGTTGAACTGCATCGCGGCGTAGCCCTGGGACCTCGCCCTCGCGATGACGTATTCGCACATCGCTCGCCCGACGCCCGAACCTCGCGCTTCGGCGCTGACCATGAAGCTCGCTGTCGATACGTGGGAGCCGCGGGCCGGTCGATTGGGACCGAACTTGGCCGTGCCGAGGATGTCGCCGTCTCGAAGCGCGACGACGGTCTCCCCGGGTGGACCTTCGATCCACAGTGAACGCGCATCCTCGGACGTGAGATTCTCGGGGTAGGCGTAGGTCTCACCCTCCGCAACGGTTGCGCGGAAGATCTCGAAGACGCGCTCCCAATCTCGATCCTCAATCGGCCGAACGAGCGGCGATTCAGGCATCGCCCGTGCTCGCACAGTCGTAGAAGCCAGCGTTTGAGATCTCTCGTCTCACCGTGAAGCAATCACCTGGCGCACAATCGACGCACCCGGTCGGTACGCGAGGTGCACGGCGCGCGGCGCGTCGAGAATGACGACGTCGGCCTTCGCTCCGACACCGAGGTGACCGACATCGTCGCGACGAAGTGCCACAGCTCCGCCGCGCGTCGCCGACCACAAGGCGTCGTCGAAGTCCATGCGCATGTCGCGCACGGCGATCGCCAGCACGA